>ERZ827469.420-NODE-420-length-50393-cov-3.634968_pt1 | contig 50393 bp, 40 predicted proteins | sample MGYA00519917_ERZ827469 | MGnify/ENA primary metagenome ERZ827469 (study PRJEB31778, sample SAMEA3449314) | human gut metagenome | biome: human gut; feature: human-associated habitat; material: faeces | place: United Kingdom | collected 2010/2012 ... | reverse complement strand
GTCGCCGTTTGGCCCCCCGAGAAGGTCTCCTCGGTCACCTGGACCCCCGTCGAGAAGATCCTCGAGATGTTCGAGATCATCACCAACCCCACCGACGGCAAGTCCTCACTGCTCACCGCTTACCTGGGCGCTTGCATGATGACCTCCAACGCGCTGCAGTCCGGCCGCGCCATCACCATCCTCCAGCTGCTGCTGAACCCGCCGATAGACGACAAGGGCGGCATCTTCTTCAACACGTTCTGGGAGTTCATGCTGGATCCGAAGATCACCGCTTACGACCGCGTTCCCGCCAAGCTGCGCCTGGGCTACGACAAGCATCCCATGTACACGCAGGTGTACGGCAACGCCAACATCCCCAACGACGTGTGGGAGTCTATGATCACCGGCGAGCCGTGGCCCGTTAAGGTCATGATCTCCGTCGCGAACGACCCGCTGGGCTGCTTCGAGGATTCCCAGAAGATCTACAAGGCCCTCACCGGCAACGTCCTCGAGCTCAACGTCGACATGGACTACTTCATGACTCCCGGCAACGAGATCGCCGACATCGTCCTGCCCGCCGCCCACTGGTCCGAGCGTACCGGCGTGTTCGATGAGGAGCTCTATCCCGAGCCCTGCCCGTTCATCATCCCGCAGATCGCCGTGGACGCTCCCGGCGAGGCGAAAGACGACTGGTACTTCCAGCGCGAGCTGGGCAAGCGCTTCGCTCCCGATCTGTGGCCGTGGGAGTCTTCCGAGGAGATGCAGCTGTGGCGCTTGAACGAGTTCCATCTGATCCCGAACGGCAAAGAGCCCATCCACGACTACGAGAAGGCTGCCGAGATCGGCTACTTCATCGAGTACGGCGGAGAGAACCGCGTCACCAAGCAGCATGAGAAGGGCCTCGTGAAGTTCCAGACCCCGACCACGCGCATCGAGGTGTTCTCCGAGCAGATGCCCTCTTACGGCTACGATTCGCCGCTGCCGAGCTACAGCGAGCCGTTTGAGAGCCCGTATCAGACGCCGGAGATCTACAAGGAGTTCGACCTGTGCCTGACCACGGGCGCTCGCGACTACGCCTTCTATCACTCCGCATGGACCAACATCGCCCACCAGCGCATCCTCGAGCCGTGGCCCTACATCGAGCTCAACGACGAAGATGCCCGCGATCGTCAGATCTCCGAGGGCGAGTGGCTGTGGGTTGAGACCCGCCGCGGCAAGATCCGCGCCAAGGCTCGTATCTCCCGCGGTGTCATCAAGGGCGCTGCTTCCATGTGCCGCCCGAACTACAAGCATGCCTGCAAGGAACTCAACCTCCCCGGCTTCGATTGGGACAAGGCGAACCCGAACGTGCTCTGCACCGCCGAGGGTTCCGACCCGGGCTTCGGCGCGGCTCCGATGCGCAGCATGCTGTGCAAGGTCACCAAGGTCAACCAGTTCTAAGACCTCTAGCCGGTCGCAAGAGAGGATACGAAGGGATTTATCATGGCAAAGAAAATTGGAGTGCTCGTAGAGCTTGACTACTGCGTAGGGTGCTCGGCTTGCCAGATGGCATGCCAGAACTACTACGATCTGCCCGTCACCGACACCTACATGCGCGTGTTCCTGGGCAAGCCCGATGTGATCGACGGCAAGCATGAGATGTTCATGTCTCCGTACGCGTACCGTCTCGACAAGTGCGCTAACTGCCTCGAGAAGGAGGAGGGCAACGCTCCTTGCGCAGCGGTTTGCATCTCCCGCGCGCTGCACGTCGGCGAGCTCGACGAGATCAACAAGCTGGCTGACACCACCGAGGGTCATCTGGCGATCTACCGCTAATCGCCGGGGCGTAACGCCCGCTTCATAACGATTGGCAGGGGGACGGATCCGAGGTGCGCACTCGGGTCCGTCCCTTTCGTTCGGCATCGCGCAGCCGAAGGGCCGCTGCGGCGGCTCCTCGATTGCGCAATGCAATGCACGCTCGACACGGGCTTCGCCATCGGGCGCGCAAGGTGGACGACGACGTGGTTTCCCAGGCGTCGCGACAGGGGATGGAGGACATCATGACGTTTGCGTGCACGGATTGCTCGCGTTGCGGGAAGTGCTATGACAAGCATTCGACGTGCGCCGTTTGCGGCGGCGACATAAACTTGCTCGAGGACGCCTGCCCGGCGTGCGGCGAGCCCATCACCGATGAGATGCGCTCGCGCGCGAAGCAGGCCTACCTCACCAAGAAGAAGGCGGAGCACGAGAAGATTCTCGAGTTGGCGGCCGCCGCCAAGCGCAAGCGCGAGGAGCAGCGGAAATCGCGCCCGGTTTATCCGTGGGAGCAGGAGTAGCGCCATGCCCGCCGCGCTCGTCAGGGGCGACGTCGATATGTCGAGCCCCCTTCATGTTGGAATAGACATCGGGTCGAAGACGGTGAAGCTCGTCATGCAAGACGATGCGGGCTACATCGCCTACGCCAGCTACGATCGCCATCTCTCGAACGTGAAGGAGACCGTGCTCTACGTGCTGAGGTGCGCCGAGCGCTACCACCCCGACGGCGTGTTCTCCGTCGGGGTCACGGGCTCGGCGGGCATGCGTCTCGCCGAGATACTCGATGTTCCCTTCACCCAGGAGGTCGTCGCGTGCCGCAGCGCGCTCGGCAGGCTGCTTCCGGATGCCGACGTCGCCATCGAGATAGGCGGGGAGGATTCGAAGATCCTCTTCGTCACAGGCGGCGAGGAGCTGCGCATGAACAGCACGTGCGCGGGCGGGACGGGCGGTTTCATCGACACCATAGCCGGCATGCTCGACATCAACGCCGAGAAGCTGAACTATTACGCGCACGGTTGCAAGACCGTCTATCCGATCGCCTCGCGTTGCGCCGTGTTCGCCCAGATGGACGTGCGGCCGCTTCTCAACGAGGGGGTTTCGCGCGAGGACATCGCGGGGTCGGCCATCGACGCGGTCGTGACGCAGTGCATCACGGGTCTCGCGTGCGGGCGCCCCATTCGCGGCAAGGTCGCCATGCTCGGCGGCCCGCTTCATTTTCTGTCCGCTTTGCGAAAGCGCTTCGCCGACCGACTGGGGCTGGCCGACGCCGACGTCCTCGTTCCCGGCGAGGGGCATCTGTTCGTCGCGCAGGGCGCGGCTTTCGAGGGGGAGTCGGGGCCGCGTCTGTCCATCGCCGATCTGCGCGAGCGCATCGAGGCGGCATCGTGGGATGAGGGAGGGGACCTGCCTCGTCTTCCGCGGCTGTTCGCATCGCGCGAGGAGCACGCGAGCTTCGTCGAGGAGCACGCGCGCTGCGCCGCGCCCCGCACCGATATCGGAGCTTACGAGGGCAGGGCGTATCTGGGGGTCGACTCAGGATCGGAGGCCATCAAATACGCGCTCATCGCCGAGGACGGCAGCATTTTGCGCACGTACTACAAGCGCTCGGCGGGCAACTTGGTGGAGCAAGCGCGCGATATGCTCGTCGATCTGTACAAGCACATCCCGCGCGATCATGCGGGCGCCCCCACCATCTCGATCGCCCACGCCTCGGTCACCGGCTACGGCGAGCACTACCTCTCCCGCGCGTTCTCGTTCGACTCGAGCGAGGTCGAGACGGTATGCCATGTCCGCGCGACGCAGCAGCTCGTCCCCGACGTCGATTTCATCCTCGACATCGGCGGCCAGGATATCAAATGCGTGCAGCTTGCCGACGGCATGCCCCAAGACATCGTGCTCAACGAGGCCTGCTCGAGCGGTTGCGGGGCTCTTCTGTCGGGCATGGCATGGTCGATGAACGTCCGCTTCGACCGCTTCCTCGAAAGCGCGCTTTACGCCGAGAACCCCGTCGACCTGGGAACGCGCTGCACCGTGTTCATGACTTCGCGCGTGCGTCATGCCCAGAAAGAAGGGGCGAGCTTGGGCGACATATCGGCGGGCTTGGCCTATTCGGTGGTGCGCAACGCCGTCTACAAGGTCATCCGGGCGCGCGATATCAAGGCGCTGGGGAACTCGGTGGTCGTTCAGGGCGGGACGTTTTGCAACGACGCCGTTTTGCGCGCGTTCGAGAACGCGTGCGGCGGGAAGGTGAGCCGCCCCGACATCGCCGCCTACATGGGCGCCTACGGCGCCGCGCTCATCGCGCGCACGCGCGGTGCGAACCAAAAGACGTCTCGCCTGCTCGATCGGGCGCACGTCGAGGCGCTCGCGTGCGATCAGGAGACCCGGGTGTGCGATCTTTGCCCGAACGCGTGCAAGCTCATCGTGAGCACGTTCTCAGACGGCGGCGCTTCGCGCTCGTTCACCGTGGGGAATCGGTGCGCGCGGGGCGCAGGCGACGAGGCGGCGGCGCGTGACGCCGCCCGCTTGCCCGACTTGTTCTCCTATCGCGCTCGCAGGGTGTTCGAGCGCAGCCGCGCGGCGGGCGCGCGTCCCGACAGGGGCGCGGTGGGGATCGTGCGCGCGCTCGACATGTACGAGCTGTTCCCGTTTTGGCGCGGCGTGTTCGAGTCTTTGGGCGTCGAGATCGTCTTGTCCGACGGCGATCTTGCCACCCGCGCGCTCGAGACCATCCCGTCCGAGTCCATCTGCTACCCCGCGAAGCTCGCGCACGGGCATCTCGCCGATTTGCTCGACCGGGGCGTCGAGCGCGTGTTCATGCCCTACGTCGGCGGCGTCGCCGCCGAGGGCGCGGCGTGCCCGGTGGCGCACGGCTATCCGCTCGTCTTGGCGCGCAACGTCGCGGCCCCCTCAGGCGTCGCCGTCCGCTGCATCACGCCCGAGATTCCCGCGGTGCGCTCGAGCGTCGATCCGCGTCTTCCCGACGGGCGCCTCGAGCAGATTCTCCTCGATGCCTTCTCCGACGTCTGGCCCGACATCGACCGCCGCGAGATCAGCGCGGCGGTCGAGGCGGGGGTCGCGCGTCTCGATGAGTTCGAATCGGATATGCGCGCGCAGGGAGCCCGGGCTCTTCGCCGCGTCAGGGATCTCGGCGCACGCGCCGTCGTGCTGGCGGGACGTCCCTACCATGTCGATCCCGCCGTGCACCACGGCATTCCCGATCTGCTCAGATCGTGCGGCTACGGCGTGCTCACCGACGATTCGCTGGGCGAGGTTGCGAAGGGCGCGCGCGGCGCGGGCGGCGTTTCGCCCGCAGGATGGGAATATCCGGCGCGCGTTTTGGCCGCCGCCGAGTTCGCGGCGGAAAACGACGACGTCGATCTGGTCGAGCTGTACTCGTTCGGCTGCGGCATCGACGCCGTGACGACGGACAAGGTGAAAGACGTGATGTCGGCGCGCGGCGGCGTGTTCGCGGCGCTCAAGATCGACGAGATGGTCGATCTGGCGGCGACGCGCATCCGCATACGGTCGATGAAGGCCGTGCGCGACGGCGTTTTGGGCGCGCGGGCGCGCTGAGGTCGACGGGGTTGAAAGGATGGGAAAGATGAATGCCGGGCATGCGGGAGCAAAGCACGTCGTGCCGTTTCCCTCGGAATGGCACGCGCCGTTCATCGAGGCGGCTGCTCGGGGCGCGGGCCTCGAGTTGGATATGGCGTTCGAATCGGGCGAAGACGTGATCATGCGCGGCTTGTCGCTCGTGAACAACGACGCCTGCTATTCATCGCTTATCGCCGCCGCTCAGGCGGTGCGCGCCCTCGAGCGCCTGCGTGCCGAGGACCCCGCCGCTCAGGCGGTGGTCGAGCATCTCGTGTTCTGCCCCGGGTGCCGTGCGCAGGACGCGCCGTACCTCATCGAGCGCGCGCTCGCGAACGCGGGGATTGCAGACGTCGTGGTGAGAGACGCGCTGCCCGCGGTCTTCTCGGGCCCGCACGCCCTCGACGACGGGGCGCAGGCGCATCTTGCCGAGGGCGTCGTCGTGGGCGACGTCTTGCTTCAGCTGCGCTGCCGCTTCAGCCCGTATTACCAAGCGCACGAGAGGCACTACCTCGACGCGCTGATCGCGACGTGGCGCAAGCACGCGCTCGGATTGCTCGCGTCGAAGGAGACGCTTGACGCGAAGCGCTATCTCGCCGACGTCGACCGCGAGGCGCGCGTGCTGCTTACGCGCCCCCGTCAGAGCAACCCGCAGGTGGGTGTCGCGGGGTCTCCCTGGGCCGTGTTCTGCAAGGGCGTCAACGGGCTTCTGGTCGACGTCATCGAGGGCGAGTCGTGCGAGGTCGTCTTGCCGTATCTATCGGCGCAGCTGTCTTACGTGCTGCACGCTCGCGGTCTTTCGTGCGCTTTCCTCGATCGCATCGACGAGCTGTGCGCGTTTCTGGGGGGCTCGGCGGGGCCGATTCCGAGCTGCCCTGCGTATGCCGATCTGAAGCGCGCGGGCACGCGCTACGTTCCCGAATCCCTCTCCTTCGGTCCCGGCTGGTCGCTTGCGGGCTGGGTGGGCTTTCTTCTGGAGTCGGGCGTCGACGACATCGTGTACGCGAGCACGTTCGGCTGCCTGTCGGGCCATGTCGTCGGGCAGGGCGTGATGCGCGATCTGCGCGCTGCATGCCCGGGCGCCAACATAGCGTCAATTGAATTCGACCCTGGCACGAGCGGGGTCAACCAGGTGAATCGCATCAAGCTGATGGCGGCCATCGCGAAGAGAAAACGAGAGGAGATCGAGCATGATCACGAACGAGCAGACGTCTGAGAACGGGCGCATCGCCATCGAGGTGACCGTCGAGCCGTCCGAGGTGAAGGCGTGGGCGTTGGAGTCCGGCTTCGTCGAGGAAGGGACCGATTGGGGAGATGACGGCACGCAGAGGAAGCTGAAGAGCGCGATCGCCGCGCGGGTGGAGCACGCTCTGCTCAACGACAGGAGGCCCTCTCCTGTCACCCATCCGGTTATCGTGTCGAAAGACGAGGTGGCCGAAGGCGAGCCGTTCTCGCTCGAGGCGTCGTTTTTCTGCTGCCCGTCGGCCGAGCTTTCCTCCTACGAGCCCATCGAGATAGCCTGGAAGCGTCCTGTCGTAAGCGATGAGGAGGTCGAGCAGCAGCTTTTCGAGGCCATCAAAAGCGTCTCGCCGACGACTCCGAAGGCCGAAGGCGCCCAGGTGGAGCAAAACGACACGGTGGACGTGTCCATGCTGGCGACGTCCGAGGGGCGCGAGTACCCTGCCTTGACGGCGAAGAGCAGGCTCTACGATCTGGGCCAGGGCTTTATGCCCAAGGCGTTCGACGATGCGTTGCTGGGCTTGACGGTGGGTCAGACGGCCGCCTGCGATTTGAAGGTTCCCATCGCCGACGACGCGTCGACGGCGTCTTCGGACGAGGGCGAGACGAAGTATCGCGACGTGCACGTCGAGATGCGCGTCGAGGGCATATACAGCGACGACGTCTCCACCGTGGGCGACGAGTGGATCGCCGCCCACTTCCCCGGAATCAAAAGCGTGGCGGATATGCGCGAGGGGCTTCGTAGCTCGCTTCAGGCCGAGCGGGACGCGCGTTTCGACCAGGCGGCGGGCGAGCAGGTGATGCGCAAGCTGACGTCCCGTCTCGACGTGGCGCTTCCCGACGACCTTCTGCGCGCCCAGTTCGAGCAAGCGCTCTCGGACATGCGCGCTCAGCTTTCCGAGCAGGGCATGTCGCTTGAGGATTACATGAACGCCGAGAACCTCGACGGCCGTCAGCTCGAGTTCATGATGATGTCGGGCATTCGCTCGCAGGATCGTCAGATGATGGCGCTTGACGCGGTGGCGCGCCACGAGGGCTTCTCCGTGACGCAGGCCGATCGCGACCGCTACGTTTCCATGCTCGCATGCGATATGGGCCCCGACGAGGCGCGTTCGGTTGTCGACGCCATGTACGATGCTGCGTTCGATGAGGCGGTCTTGCGCATGATGGCGTTCGACCACGTTCGCCCTCAGCTCGACTGAGTGAATCATCTCCTCGTCTTTGCGAAGCGCTGCCATCCTCTCGATATCGGCGTTTCGTGGGTTTCCCTTCGGCAGGCCTCGGCCTTGTCGTTTTCCCCTAACATGTGACGCGGTTTGTAGCGAACACGAAGGGGGAGCTGTGGCGAAGTTGCTGCTCGGCAAAGAAGTCGTCGATGCTATGGGCGAGGCGGCTGTCTCGCGCGTCGAGGCGTTGAGGAACCGGGGCGTTGTCCCGACGCTCGCGATCGTGCGGATGGGCGAGCGGCCCGACGATCTGTCTTACGAGCGCACGGCGGTCAAGCGCGCCGAGAAGCTCGGCGTGAGCGTGCGAACGTTCGTCTTGGATGCGGACGCTTCCGAAGAGGAGCTTCTCGACGTCATCGGGGAGGTTAACGAAAATGACGGGATCCACGGCTGCTTGATGTTCAGGCCGCTGCCGGCTCATATCGATGAGACGCGCGTGTGCAACGAGCTGTCGGTTCACAAGGACATCGACGGCATCACGCGCGCATCGCTGGCAAGCGTGTTCACGGGCGCGGGCGAGGGTTTTCCTCCCGCGACGGCGCAAGCGTGTTTTTCAATGCTCGATCATCACGACATCCCGGTGGCGGGCAAGCGCGTGGTCGTCGTCGGTCGAAGCCTGGTCATCGGCAGGCCGGCTGCTGCGATGTTTCTCAATCGCGATGCGACGGTGACCGTCTGCCATTCGCGCACCGCCGGCTTGGCGGATGCTATGCGCGAGGCTGATATCGTCGTGTGCGCCACCGGGCGTGCGCGCGCGTACGGCGCGGAGTGTTTCCGCCAGGGGCAGACGGTGCTCGACGTCGGCATCAACTTCGACGAGGCGGGGAACATGTGCGGTGACGTCGACTACGCTGCGGTCGAGCCTGTGGTCGATGCCATCACGCCCGTGCCGCGCGGGCTCGGGTCGGTAACGACGAGCGTCACCATGGATCACGTGATCCGCGCCGCCGAGGCCGTCGTTTCGGAGGGTTAGGCGTCCCTCGCCTTTCCCTTCGGTTCGCATCCGGCGCCTGATCGTCGCAGACGCCGGTTTCCTCGGTTCTTCCCGTGCGAGTTCGCTCTCGACCTGCCGGGCTTCCCGGCTCGCTTTGCACCGGCGTTCTGCTCGTTTATTGTTCCCTGTGGCTTCGATTGCGTCATGTCGGTGGATTTGTCGTATCATGAGCGCATGGCTAACGGATTGACATACACGCGCAAGACGTCCTCGACGGAGGGGACCAAGCAGCTCGCTTCGACGCTCGCCCCGTATCTGCATCCGGGCGACGTCATCGTTCTTTCGGGCGACCTCGGCGCGGGTAAGACCCAGTTCGTTCAGGGCGTCGCTGCGGCTCTTGGCGTGCACGCCCCGGTCACCAGCCCCACCTTCAACATCTTGCTTTCCTACGTAGACGGCAGGATCCCGCTGTACCACCTCGATTTGTACCGGCTCGAGGACGCTGACGAGCTCGAGGACATCGACTACTATGCGCTTATCGACGGTGACGGTGACGGCGCGGCGTTCATCGAGTGGGGGGAGAAGTTCCCCGAGGAGCTGCCTTGCGACTACCTCGAGATCGTCATCACCGCTGACGAGCAGGGGCGTCGCACCGTTCGCGTCCATTCGTTCGGGTCGCGTTCGCGGCAGCTGCTCTTCGTTTGGGCGAACGATTCGAAGTCGCGCCTTTCCAAGACATCAGGAAGCTGACGTTCATGACTGAAAAAGAATACGTTTTGGCCTTCGATACGGCCAACGAGGTCATCGCCATCGGCGTTGGCCTGATCGACGGCGCCGCGAAGCGTATCTCGTGCGTCGCCTCGGTCGAGGTGGAGGCGCGTCGCGCGTCGAACACGCGGCTCCTCGCCTGCGTCGATGAGCTGCTCGCGAACGCGGGCGTTGCGCGCGAGGGCATCGCGTGCGTGGCGGTCGGGCGCGGGCCCGGCTCTTTCACCGGCGTGCGCATCGCCATGGCAACGGCCAAGGGCGTCGCCTCGGCGCTCGAAGTGGGTCTTGTGGGGGTTTCGACCCTCGACGCCGTCGCATGGAACGCGCAGGCGTCGGGTGTTCGCGGTCGCGTCCTGGTGGTGGCCGATGCCATGCGCAAAGAGGTGTACCCTGTCGAGTTCGACCTGAATGACGCGGGCGTGACGCGTCTCGGGCGCGATCGCGTCGTCAAGGCGGACGTTTGCGCCGCCGGGTACGTCGCCTCCGTCGAGCCGCGCAGCGCGAGCGGCTCGGATGCATCGGGGAATCTTCTCATCACGGGTGACGCGCTGAGGAAATACGCGGATTTGTTCTCCTCAGCCGGCATGACCCTCGATTCTTCCCTGTGGATCCCGACGGGCGTAGGCTTGCTCTTGGCCGTCGAAGACGCCTGGCGGGCTGGCAGCGCCGATCCTCTCGACTCGAAGCGACACGACCCGGCGTACGTCCTTCCCGTGTACACGCGTTTGTCGGATGCCGAGGAGAACGAGCGCGTCCGTTTGGCGAGGGAAGACCAAGCGCTCGCCGGCGCACGTGGCAGCAAGCACGTGACCATGAACGACACGTCCGTTTCCAACACGCGGGCGAACGGCGCGGGCATCGCCTACCTTCCTTCTCATGCTTCAGCCGTCGCCGTCATGGAGGGCGACGTCATGGGAAGCGACGCGTGGAGCTCGTCGCTTGTCGCCGACGAGCTCGGGCGCGCTGACCGCATCTGGTGGGCGGCGTACGCCTCCGATCCTTCGCTGCCCGTCTCCGAGGATGCGCCCCTCATCGGATATGCCGGCGGCTGGGTTGTCGACGGGGACGTGCAGATACTCAAGGTGGGCGTCGACCCCGCGTTTCGCCGTCGCGGTATCGCACGCGAGCTTATCGGTCGCATCGCGTCCGACGCGCGCAGCCTCGGGGCGCAGACGTGCTCGCTCGAGGTGCGCGCAGGCAACGAGGGCGCGCAGGCGCTTTACACCTCGCTCGGGTTCGAGAGCCTTGGCGTGCGGCCTCGGTACTACTCGGATGGCGAGGATGCGCTCATCATGAAAAGCCTCACGCTTCCTGAGTCGCGGCATGATGTTGCGGGCATGAGCATCGAGCATCATCCCGGCTCGCCTTCGGGCGATTCCGACGCCGTTGATCACCCGCTCGTTTTCGCCATCGAGTCGTCGTGTGATGAGACGGCGGCGGCCATCGTCGACGGTTCGGGCCATCTGCTCGCCGACGTGGTCGCCTCGCAGATCGACTTTCACGCGCGTTTCGGCGGCGTCGTCCCCGAGATCGCGAGCCGTAAGCACGTCGAGGCCATCTGCGGCGTGTGCGTCGAGTGTCTCGAGACCGCGGCGCGCAAGCTCGGGCTCGATCGCCTTCGCTGGCGCGATCTCGATGCCATCTCGGTCACGTACGCCCCCGGATTGCTCGGGGCGCTCGTGGTGGGCGTGGCGTTTGCGAAGGGTGTGGCGTGGGCGTGCGATGTCCCGTTCATCGGCGTGAATCATCTCGAAGGGCATCTGTACGCGAACAAGATCGGCGACGAGACATTCGCGCCCCCCGCAGTGGTTTCGCTGGTTTCCGGCGGCAACACCATGCTCGTCCATATGCGCGATTGGGGCGATTACGAGATCCTCGGCGCGACGATCGATGACGCGGTGGGCGAGGCGTTCGACAAAGTGGCGAAGGCCCTTGGCTTGGGTTATCCCGGCGGCCCCGTCATCTCGAAGCTGGGGGCCGAGGGCGATCCCGACGCTATTGCGTTCCCTCGCGCGATGATGCACTCGGGCGATTTGCGCTTTTCGCTCTCGGGGTTGAAGACGGCGGTGGTCACGTATGTGAACCAGGAGCGCGCCGCCGGTCGTGAGCTCAACGTGCCCGATATTTGCGCGAGCTTTCAGCAGGCGGTGGTGGACGTTCAGGTGTCCAAGGCCCGTCGTGCTCTTGAGCAGACGGGTGCGAAGACGTTCTGCCTTGGCGGTGGTGTGGCGGCAAACCCCGTGCTGCGCGGCGCGTATGAGAAGCTTTGCGCGAAGATGCACGTGAAGCTGGTGATGCCGCCTTTGCATTCATGCGGCGACAACGCAGGCATGATCGCATTGGTTGCTCTCGACCGCTTCCGTGCGGGCAAGTTCTTCGAACTCGATGCCGACGCGCTCGCGCATGCCGATCTGGAGCAGCCTTACTGAGCTCGCTTTCCCCCGCGATTCGGTTCGCCCGAACGCCGTCTTCCGCCTTACCGGCTGTCGGCGTCTCGTCCCGCATTCCAGGGATTACATGAAAAACGCCCGCTGCTCGTTGATCGCAGCGGGCGTTTCGCGTTGAACGGACGTTGTCCCGACGGGCGGTTTTACGCTTGCGCGGATTCCGCCTCGGCGGCGATGTCCTTGGTGCGCACGCCGACGGTCTTCTTGAGCACCAGCAGCGTGCCGATCACCAGCACGATGCCGATTGCCAGACAGATCAGCGGGTTGCGGACGAAGCCCGCGATCACGAAGCATACGAACGAGATGGCCATCACCGTCAGGACGTAGGGGATCTGCGTCGACACATGCTGCAGGTGGTTGCAGTTCGCGCCGGCGGACGCCATGATGGTCGTGTCCGAGATGGGCGACATGTGATCGCCCGCCACGGCTCCCGCCAAGCAGGCGGAGATGCCGATGGTCAAAAGCTCGGGCTCGTTGGCGAAGATGGGCAGCACGATGGGGATGAGGATGCCGAAGGTCCCCCAGCTCGTACCCGTCGCGAAGGCCAAGCCGCCGCCGACGAGGAAGATGATGGCGGGCAGCATGCTGTACAGACCCGCAGCCGCTCCTTCCATGCAGCCGGAGACGAACTCGGCGGCGCCGAGCGCGCTGGTCATGCTCTTGAGCGTGAGCGCGAAGGTGAGGATGATGATGGCGGGGACCATGGACTTCATAGCGTCTTTGAACGAGATCACGCGGCGCAGGATCAGGTACACGAACGCGAACAGCAGCGCGATGAGCGAACCCCACGGCAGGGCGGTGAACGCATCGGTGTTACCGAACGCGAGGATGACGTTCATGTAGCCTTCAGCCTCGGGATCCCAGAAGCCGCCGACGTAGAGCATGCCGATGATGCAGAACACGATGAGGACGAGAATGGGAATGATCATGTCGAACAGCTTCGCCCGCACGTTCTCGGTGGATTCGTCGTTGCCGAGCGATCCCAGCTCGCCATCGCGCAGCGCAGCGAGCTCGGCCTTCGCCATCGGGCCGTAATCGAAGCCCATGACGATGATGGCGATCACGAACACGAGCGTGAGCAGCGAGTAGAAGTTGAACGGAATGGCGCTGACGAACAGTTGGATTCCGTCGACGTTCAGGTCGGCTGCAACGCCGGAGACCGCCGCCGCCCACGAGGACACCGGGGCGATCATGCAGATAGGAGCCGCCGTGGCGTCGATGAGATACGAAAGCTTCGCGCGCGAGACCACTTGCGCGTCGGTGACGGGGCGCATGACCGAGCCGACCGTCAGGCAGTTGAAGTAGTCGTCGACGAAGATGAGCACGCCGAGCACGAAGGTGGCCAGCTGGGCGCCGATGCGGCTCTTGACGTTTTTCGCCGCCCACTTGCCGAACGCGGCGGAAGCGCCCGTGGCGTTGATGAGCGCGACGAAGATGCCGAGGATCACCAGGAAGATGAAGATGCCCGCGCTATCGGCCAGCGACGGCACGAGGCCCGTGATCATGGCGTCCTCCTCGGTTCCTCCCTCGGGGATGAACGAGCCGCTGATGATGGCGTCGACCGTGCCGATGGGGTCGAACCCGGTGAGCAGGAGCGCACCGACCAATATGCCGATGAAAAGCGAGCTGTAGGTTTCCTTCGTGATGAGCGCGAGCACGATAGCCACGATGGCCGGCACGAGCGCCCAGAAGGTGTTGACGAATTCCATCTATCCTCCCTCTGATAAGGGGCTTTCATGTCATGGCTTGCAGGAAAGATGGCGTTCGAGCAAAAAACCATGACAGCCCTCCGCTATTGCGACAGTGCCAAGGATGTTCTCCTTGACCCCAGGGCGCGCAAGGTCGGGAAACCCGGCGCTCCTTCGGCGACTTGCCCTTTCGCCCCGCGCTTCCCGGCGCTTCATGGGGTTACTGATGCGTGCCGCACCTCTGTCATGATGGTGTGATCATTATAGTTATGTTGTGGAGCAATGACGCCCCGAGTTTGAAAATGGGGCCATTTCGTCCGAATCGCCGTGCGGACGGCTAACGGGGTGCTGCCAAGGATGCGGATCCGTTCGATCTTCGGTCCAGCGCGTTCCCGCTCGTTTTGGGCCTCCGGCGCGTTCCCCGCCCGCTCTAGGGGCTTGAGCGCCGTCCTCCCCGTATTTCCCGCCCATTCTCCGTCGGTGATTATTGCGCGTGCATGAATTCGGAAGCTGCGGTGCCCCTTTTTGGACGATTTGTATCATCTGGGTTTCAAGGAGAGCTGGATAAGTTCGATCTGGTTAACGCTCATCTGGGATTTTACACTTTCCCTTGTGGCATCTCGCTCGCTTTTATAGGAGAGGTCGTCAGTTCTTCGTGTTGCTTGATACATTTCGTCGAAAAACGGGAATCTCTTCAATGTAAAATGCGCACACTATATCTGTGAGAGAAAACGATACGAAGATATCCCTAATGGTTTGGTGAATAGGGTGATTTTTCACTCGCGATCTTACGTGAGCGGGCTTGTCGTGTAACATTGGCGGCATCGAGCCAGTGCGGCGCCGCTCTGCAACGGGGCGGTAGAGTGAAGTGGTGTCCCCCTTCCGACCTAAGACCGCAAGATCCTCTTCTCAGGGACGCGGAGGGAACGTTATGGCTCGTTCGATTTTATTCAGCCACTATACCGCGTTGGAGATATGCAGCGGGCTCGCTGATCGGGCGATGCATGACGTGACGAAAGCCTGTTCGTTTCGCGAGGCTCTCGACATGGGCGCGGTTCGTGGTCAGGTGCGCGGAGTTGGTCTTGCGCGAATTCGGCATGCTCCCGCAGATTCGGTCAGCCTGTCGTGTGTCCGCGAGCTTGCTGTTGAGGTTTCGTCCGTTATGTCGTCACGTTGCTTGAGCTACCCAGTCCACATAACAACATCGTCAAGTGCTCAATGCCGAAGGAAGAACGATGTCGCGGTAATTCACCAGCATATGCTTGCCTTGCCGCGACGGTCGGTTTTCAGGGTGTCGGATACTTCCCTCGTTTGCACTCCGGAGTTTGCATTCGTGGAAATAGCCGGGCAGGGAGGCTCTATGATCGAGCTTCTTGAGCTGGGCTATGAAATGTGCGGAACGTATCGAGCGAGGTTGTCGTGTGAGCCGAAGGGACGAACGCCGGTGTTGCCGGAGCGCGTGGCGACAGCCGTCATTCCCGACGGAGGAGGGCGGAGTCCTGCTCATGCGGTTGATGTCGTTTCGACAGGTAGGTTGAGGGCTGAGGTTGCGAACCCCCGCTTCTCCGCCGTCGTCAAATATGATGCGATGCCTCTTGCCACGGTTTCATCTATTCGCGATTTCGTAACGAAGAATCCGTCTCTGCGTGGAAGTTATCGCGTCAGGCGAATTCTTCCCTATCTGACGGGTGGGTCCGCATCGGCACGTGAAACCAAGCTCGCTTTGCTATTGGGCTTGCCTCGTCGTTTCGGAGGGTACGGCCTCGGCATGCCCGAGCTTAACTATGAGGTGATGCTAAGCGACGGGGCTCGCGCAGCGGCTCGCAGGTCGTTCGTTCGCTGCGATCTCTGTTGGCCGGATTCGAAGATCGACGTTGAATATCAAAGCAGATTCGCCCATGAAGGCGAGAAGGCTCGGATAAGAGATTCTCGAAGGGCTAACGCGCTGGCGTCTATGGGGTGGACGACGATTGCGGTAACTAACGAGGAGCTTTCAGGCGTTCGGTCGTGTGACGCCGTGGCGAAGGCGGTACGCCTCGCGCTTGGCGTGAAATCTTGCCGCATGACCGATGATTTCAGGAGGAAGAACTTGGAGCTGCGTTACGAGCTCGGTTTACCCTGCTGATGGCCGATGTTGTGGCGCGATGCGTTTTTTCGGATGACTCCTCGCGGCGACGAGCGCCCCTCGTTTTCAAAGCCTGAACTCGCTTTCGGTAGGCGTGTTGCCGTGTCCTCGGCTTTGGTTCCATGGATTCGCGCTAAGTCTTTGCGCGCCGAGCCTACGTGCTCGGATTGGGAGGGCGAGATTCCGTTTTATCCAGGACTTGTATCAACTTGCAACTTGTTTGCGCAATGCAAAAGCCTGGGTGTCACCCTCATCTGGGCTTTTGCATTGCACCGATGCGGATTGCGTTATGTTTGGCTTAGCTGCCCGCCCGATTTTATTCTTCTTGGATACATTTCGTTGAAAAACAGGAATCAGGGGAGCCGAAAGCGTGCGCGACTTTAGGCGCATGTGCGCAGTTGGCGAAGGTGCGGGCTCTACGGGGGTGCTGCAGTGGGACCAGGGGGTCGGGTGTCGCGAGGGGCGAGAAAGGCCTTGGAGCCCTTGCCCCCTCGCCGGGAAGGCCTCGCCTACGCTTTGTCTCGCGGGTAGCAAACGCGTGCGGCGATGAGCGATGCCGCTATGCAGGCCATCACGCAGCAGATGGTGGTCGTGAATCCGAACGAGTCGTTGATCACGCCCCAGATCACCGAGGCGGTGCCGATGCCGATGTCGGTCGCGAGCAGGTACAGCGCGTTGGCGGCACCCCAGCGCTCGTCGGGCGTGTTGCGCACGGCGACGGTCTGGTTCACGGGCATGGCCAGTCCCAAGCACAGGCCGTAGAAGATACCTGCGAAATAGAACACGATGTCGAGTGCTCCGAAGTTGCTCCAGATGCCGCAGGCGAGCAGCATGCCATAGCAGATCAGGCCCGATGCCGCCGATACGCCCATGATCTTGATGGGGGCGACGGTGTCCATGAACGATTTCGACTTCAAGCGCACGGCGATCATGGCGATTGCGGAAATGGTGTAGAAGACGCCGGCGTTGCCCACGCCGAGTGTGGTACCGTACAGCCCGACGAAGAAGATGCCGAATCCGAATGCCGGCGAGATGATCATCATGGGGATGGTTCCGGGCAGCGCGCGGGGCTCGACGATGCCGTCGAGAAGCGCTTTGACGCCGCGGTTTTCGAGAGATCTTGCATCGGATGCGACCTTCGCTTCCTCGCACGGCGAGCTTTCCTTCCCTGCTCGCTGCTTCTCCCATCGCCTGCGATACGCCGAAGTTTCGGGCAGCACGCGTGGGTTTTTCTCGTAGCGGCAGGTCAGAGCGAACGCGAGCGCGCATACCGCAGCGGCGGAAAATCCCAGGTAGAGGTTCTCCGCAGGATCGGTGGAGACGAGGAACATGGCGAGTGCCGGCCCGATGGACATGGCGATAGCCTGCCCCAGCCCATAGTAGCCGATGCCCTCTCCGAGGCGGGACAGTGGTAGCACGTCGGCGGCCGCCGTGGCGGAGGCGGTCGTCGCGATGGCGAAGCCCATGCCCTGGAGGAAACGCCAGAGGATGAACAGCTCGTGAACGTTCGAGAAAACGGGCCCTATGGTGCCGGCGAGCATGATGGCGGCGCCTGTCGCCATCACGATGGCGCGCCCCTTTCGATCGATGATCGGGCCGCAAAGAAGGCGTGACACGGCAGCTGCGGCAGAGAACACGGCGGCGCCGATGCCCGCGAGCGTGGCGGTTTCCCCCATGCGGTCGAGATACACCGAAGTGCCCGCATTGGTGCCTTGACCGACGAGGAAGCAGCACAGCGTCAGCGCGACGATGGTGATGAACGTTCGCGACCAGAGGCGCTCGGGCGCTCTGCTTTGCGATGTGAGGTTGCTTGTCGTGCAATCTTCGGCGGATTGCTCGGTAGTGCGCGGTTTGGTGCTCATGGGCGTGCAGCGTATTCTCTTGGTGATTCGACGGGTATCTTTTCATGCGTCGCGCGGAGCGGAAGACGCGGCTACAAGTGTAGCCCTTTCGCCATCTTAATGCCGTCTTAATATCCTGCGCCCAACCTTAACGCCGCGTTAAGGCGGCTCTTCTTAACCTGTTAATACCCGATCGGGGCGGCGCTGTGCGCAGGCGCAGCCAGATCTGGCGCGATAGGTTGGAGCCTTCCTGCGCGGAGGGCGGAGTTTGAAAGGACGATAATGGCAACGGTAACCGGCATCGTGGGCGCGCTCGGCGTCTTCATGGTGCTCTATCTGTTTTACGTGCTGCTCGACGGCGGTGATGAAAAGTGACCGACGAGCTTTTCGAGTACGCGATCTACGTGGCCCTTCTGGTCGCGCTTGCCATCCCGCTGTCGGGATATCTCAACAAGATCATGGCGGGGGAGCACGGGAAGATCTCCCGTATCCTGGTTCCCGTCGAGAACCTGGTGTATCGCATCTGCCGCATCGACGTCGCCGATCAGATGAACTGGAAGCGCTATCTCTCAAGCGCGCTCATCTTCTCCCTGATCTCTTTGGTCGTCCTCATGGCGATTCTCATGCTGCAGGGCTTTTTGCCTTTCAATCCCGAAGGGTTCGACGGTTTGAGCTGGCATCTGGCCTTCAACACCGCCGCGAGTTTCGTGACCAACACGAACTGGCAGTCCTACAGCGGCGAGGCTGCGCTGAGCTATTTCTCCCAGGCCATCGGCCTTACGGTGCAGAATTTCGTGACGCCTGCCGTCGGCATGGCTGTTCTCTTCGCGCTGTTCCGCGGTCTGGTGGGCGAAGGCGTGCAGAATCTCGGCAACTTCTTCGCCGATGTGACGCGCGCGATTCTCTTCGTTCTCCTGCCGCTGTCTTTCGTGCTCGCGATCGTCGATGTGGCGCAGGGATCCCCGCAAAACCTCGCGCCCTATGAGACGGTGCAGCTCGTCGAGCCTGTCGGCATCGATGCGGAAGGCAACGTCGTGGATGCGCAAGACCCTGCTGCGGTCGACGTCGTCGACGAGGGCGTCGTGCCCGTAGGGCCTCAGGCGAGCCAAGTCGCCATCAAGCAGCTCGGTACCAACGGCGGCGGCTTCAACGGCGTGAACTCCGCAAGTCCGCTGGAGAACCCCACGCCGCTGTCGAACCTGCTGCAGTGCATATCGCTTCTGCTCATCCCGTTCGCCTTGGTGTTCAGCTTCGGCCGTTACGTCTCTGACAGGCGACAGGGACGCGCGATCTTCGTTGCTATCATGGCGTTTTTCTTGGTCGGCTTGGCCGTCATCGGCTTCGCCGAGATGGCCGCGACTCCGCAGCTTGCGCAGGACGGTGCGGTCTACATGGGCCAGGAGGGCCAGTCGGGCGGCAATATGGAAGGCAAGGAAACGCGCTTCGGCGTGACCGACTCCGCGATTTGGGCCGCCTTCACCACGTCAGCCTCCAACGGCGCGGTCAACTCCATGCATGACAGCTACACGCCTATCGGCGGCATGGTGCCCATGATCCTCATGGCGCTTGGCGAGATCATCGGCGGCGGCATCGGATGCGGCCTGTACTCCATGATCGGATTCGTCATCCTGACGGTGTTCATCGCGGGGCTTATGGTGGGACGCACGCCGGAGTACCTCGGTAAGAAGATCGGTCCGCGCGAGATGCGCATGGCGACCATCCTGTGCATCACCACGCCGGTTGTCATCTTGGTCGGCGCGGGCGTCATGTGCCTCGATCCCGCGACGGTCGACAGCCTCAACAACGGCGGTGCCCACGGCTTCTCCGAAGTTCTCTACGCGGCTATCTCCGCAGGCGGAAACAACGGCTCTGCGTTCGCGGGTCTTGCCGCCGACACGCCCATGATCAACACGGTCCTCGGCCTCGAGATGCTCGCGAACCGCTTCGTCCCCGTCGCCGCGACGCTGTGCCTTGCAGGCTCGCTTGCGGCGCGCAAGAAGGTCGCGACCAGCGCGGGTACGCTTTCGACCAGCAACGCCATGTTCGTGTTCCTGCTCATCGTGGTCATCCTTCTCATCGGCGCTCTGTCCCTGTTCCCCGCTCTCGCGCTGGGTCCTGTGGCCGAGCAGCTCACGATGATCCTGTAGGTCGGGTGACATGCGATGACAACCACTGCAATGAAAGACGCATCAATGAACACTTTTGCAAAACGCGCGGTCCGCGACGCGTTCGCCAAGCTCGCGCCTCGCGAGCAGATGAAGAACCCCGTCATGTTGACGGTTTACATCTCCGCGATCCTCACGCTCATCTTGTTCGTCTTGTCGCTGTTCGGCATCTCGGACTCCAACCCCGGCTTCACCTTGGCCATCTCGGCCATCCTCTGGCTCACGGTTCTGTTCGCCAACTTCGCCGAGGCCATCGCCGAAGGGCGCGGCAAGGCTCAGGCCGACTCCCTGCGCGCGGCCAAGCGCGATGTGGACGCGCATAAGCTTACCGAGGCGCTGTTGGCGAAGGCGTATCACGCGGAAGATCCCGCGGAGCTTGTTCGCGCGCGTGCCGAGGAGGTCTCGTCCGCCTCGCTTAAAAAGAAGGACCTCTTCTTCGTGAGCGCAGGCGAGCAGATTCCCGCCGACGGCGAAATCGTGATGGGCGCCGCTTCGGTTGACGAAAGCGCCATCACCGGCGAATCTGCGCCCGTCATCAGGGAATCGGGTGGCGACCGCTCGGCGGTGACGGGCGGCACCACGGTGCTTTCCGACTGGCTGATCGTGCGCGTGAGCGCTGATGCGGGTCACAGCTTCCTCGATCAGATGATTTCCATGGTCGAGTCCGCTTCGCGCAAGAAGACCCCCAACGAGATCGCGCTCGAGATCTTGCTGGTCGCGCTCACCCTGGTGTTTCTGCTGGTGGCCATGTCGCTGTTCACGTTCAGCGATTTCTCCGCGGGGCTTGCGGGCGCGGCAAACCCCACCTCGCTCACGTCTTTGGTCGCCCTGTTCGTGTGTTTAGCGCCTACCACCATCGGCGCGCTTCTATCGGCCATCGGCATCGCGGGCATGTCCCGCCTGAACCAGGCGAACGTGCTTGCCATGAGCGGCCGCGCGGTCGAGGCGGCAGGCGACGTCGATGTGCTGCTGCTCGACAAGACGGGCACCATCACGCTCGGCAACCGTCAGGCTTGCGAGTTCGTTCCCGTCGACGGCGCGACCGAGCGCGAAGTGGCGGATGCCGCTCAGCTGGCAAGCCTCACCGACGAGACGCCCGAGGGTCGCTCGATCGTGGTGCTCGCGAAGGAGCGCTTCGACATCAGGGGCCGCGAGCTTTCCGGCGCGGGCATGGTGAGCGTTCCCTTCACGGCGCAGACGCGTATGAGCGGCGTGGACTTCGACGGCCACGAGATCAGGAAGGGCGCGGCCGACGCCGTTCGCAGCTATGTCGAGTCGGCGGGCGGTGCCTACAGCTCCGAGTGCGCGGAGGCGGTCGAGCGCATCTCCCGTGCGGGCGGCACGCCTCTTCTGGTGGCACGTGACCGCAGGATCTTGGGCGTGGTGTATCTCAAGGACATCGTGAAGCAGGGAATCAAGGAGAATTTCGCCGACCTGCGCACCATGGGCATCAAGACGGTTATGATCACGGGCGACAATCCGCTTACCGCAGCGGCCATCGCGGCCGAGGCGGGCGTGGACGACTTCATCGCCGAGGCGACGCCCGAAACCAAGCTCGAGGCGATTCGCCAGTATCAGGCCGAGGGCCACATGGTTGCTATGACCGGCGACGGCACCAACGACGCCCCCGCGCTCGCTCAGGCCGACGTGGCCGTCGCGATGAACAGCGGCACTCAGGCGGCGAAGGAAGCGGGCAACATGGTCGATCTCGACTCGAGCCCCACGAAGCTCATCGACATCGTGCGCATCGGCAAGCAGCTTCTCATGACGCGTGGCAGCTTGACCACCTTCTCCATCGCCAACGACGTCGCGAAGTACTTTGCCATCATCCCCGCGCTGTTCGTGCCGCTCTACCCGCAGCTTGAGGCGCTCAACATCATGCACCTCGCATCTCCCGCGTCGGCGGTCATGGCGGCCATCATCTACAACGCGCTCATCATCGTCGCGTTGATCCCGCTTGCGCTTCGCGGCGTGAAGTATCGCGAGGCGTCTTCGCAAAGCCTTCTGACCAGAAACCTTCTGGTCTACGGCCTTGGCGGCATCGTGTTGCCGTTCGCGGCCATCAAGTTGCTCGACATGCTGATGGTTCTCATCGGCGTCGCCTAGCAAGGTTCTGCTCTTGCGCGGGAGCGGCTTTCGCGAAAGGCCTGCGCGGGGCGTTCTCGGCGGGCCCGACTTTAAGCGTCGGGCTCGCGGTAAGGAAGCGATAGCGTGCGATTTCATGCACGAGAGAAAGGAGCGTGGCGAAATGAGGCACGCGAATATCGGCGATGCGGCGCGTTCTTGGGGCGCGACGGCGAAGACCTGGGGCGCGTCCTGCGCGCTGCTTCTGGCGGCTACGGTGATCTGCGGCGTGGTGTACACGGGCGCGTGCACGGGCGTAGCGCAGCTGGTTTTTCCCCACCAAGCCAACGGCTCGATCATCGAGGTCGATGGGGTGAAGTATGGAAGCGAGCTCGTCGCTCAGGAGTTCCACGACGAAGATCACATGTGGGGGCGCATCATGAACGCCAACCCCGGTACCTTCGTCAATGACGCAGGCGAACCCGTGATGTGGTATGGCCCGTCGAACCTCAGCCCCGCGAGCGCTGAGTTCGAGGCGGTCGTGCGTGATCGCCTGGCTAAGATCGAGGAGGCCCATCCCGAGATGCGGGGCGTGCCCGTGCCGAGCGATCTTGTGACGTGCTCGGGTTCGGGTTTTGATCCGCACATCTCACCGGCGGCTGCGGAATATCAGGTCAAGCGCCTTGCCAAGAACACGGGGATGAGCGAGTCGGAAATCCGCTCCATCATCGATCAGTGCACCGATCGGCCGATGTTGGGCATCTTGGGCGATGCGGGTGTAAACGTCCTTGAGGTCAACCTCATGATCGACGGCGTGCTTGCCCATAAGTAGGAGCACGCGCAAAGCGCAGCGCGGCGGCGGGGCCTTCTGTCTGTCGTCGCGCGGTGCGCGTGAGGCGGATGCGCGCGAAGCTCATACGGCCCGTTTTCGCGCGCATCTGCTGTTCTTGCAGGTACGGGGCGGGGCGCGGGAGCGGCGGGCAAAGCCATGTGGCCGTGATAATTGGACGTTGCTCGAAGGGGCGCCTCGGCGGCTTTTTCCGTGCTATGATGCGCACGCGTCCGCGCCCGATGGGCGGCGTGCGCTTGGAGTATGAAAGCGAGGAGCAGAGCATGACGGTAGAAGATTTCGCGACGCGACGAGATCCCGATGCCATTCTCAGGCAGATCACCGAGGCGGAGCAGGCTGCGGGGGATACGCGCGGCAAGCTTAAGATTTTCTTCGGCTACGCCGCCGGCGTCGGCAAGACCTACGCGATGCTCCAGGAAGCGCACGACATATTGGAGAAGGGTTTCGACGTGGCGGTGGGCTATCTGGAGCCCCATACCCGCTCTGATACCATGGCCCTTGCCGAAGGTCTCGAGCGCGTTCCCGTCAAAAAGATCGCGCATCGCGGCATCACGCTCGAGGAGTTCGATCTCGACGCCGCGCTGGCCCGCCGGCCGCAGATCATGCTCGTCGACGAGCTTGCGCACACCAACGCTCCCGGATGCAGGCACCGCAAGCGCTATCAGGACATAGAGGAGCTTTTGCGCGCGGGCATCAGCGTGTTCACCACCGTGAACGTGCAGCATCTCGAGGCGCTTAACGATAAGATAGCGGCGATCACCTACGTCAACGTGGCCGAGCGTATTCCCGATCGCATCTTCGATGATGCCGACTTCGTAGAGTTGGTCGACATCGAGCCGGGAGACCTCATCGAACGGCTGCGCGCGGGCAAGATCTATGTGCCCGATCGTGCCAACACGGCCCTCTCTCATTTTTTCTCTCAGAAGAATTTGGCGTCGCTACGCGAGGTGGCGCTGCGTCGCATGGCCGATCGGCTGACGCGTCGCGCCGAGCAGAAAGGCGCGGATGCCGGCGGGGACGCGGGCGAAGATGTCGCGGCCGTCATCACGCCCGACGCGAGCAACGTGAAGGTGATCAGGGCCGCAGCCAATCTCGCCGAGTCGCTTCACGGAACGCTGACCGCGCTGGTGGTTTCGTCTTCGGAGGGCAAAAAGCTCGATGCGCAGGAGGCCGAGCGTTTGCGTCAAAACGTTGATCTGGCCGAGGAGCTCGGCGCGCATGTGGTCACGCTTCACGGCGAAGACGCCGCGAGCCTCATTTCCCAGTACGCGGTGACCGCCGGCGTGACGCAGCTTGTGGTGGGCGCCTGCCCTGGATCTCGTTGGACTGCGTGGCTGCGCGGCGATCTGTCTGCGCGCCTGATCAAGCTTTCTTACAGCGCGACGGTCAACGTGGTGCCGGTTAAAGACATTCCCTCGGAGCTTGGCAGCGCCGGCGTGCGCACGGCGTTTCGCCTGGCGCCCGGCGATGTGGCCAAAGCGCTTGCCTCGGTGGCGGTGTCTTCCGTTTTGGGCTATGCGCTCTACAGCATCGGATTCGGCTTGGCCATCGTGCTGATGATATACATGCTCGTGGCGCTTCTGTTCGCCACGCGCGCCGATGGTTTCTTCTACGCGGTCCTCGTGGCGTTCGGGTCGGTGGCATTCTACAACTTCTTCTTCACGGTTCCGCGCTTCTCCTTCCACGCTTACGGAGCCTCGGCTTCCATGATGTTCGCATTTATGCTGGCGGGAACGCTTGTGGCCTCCTCGCTTACCATTCGCATGAGGCGCCAGGTGCGCGCGAGCGCCTTGCGCGCGTATCGTACGGAGGTGCTGCTCGAGAGCAGCCGCGAGCTGCAGGCGGCCGCGACGGTTGGCCAGTGCTTGGAGACCGCTGCTGCCGAGATCATGAAGATCCTCAATCGACCTGTGGTCATGTATCGCAAGCGCGAAGACGGTACGCTTTCCGCCCCGCGCGTCTTCGATGTGCCCGGCTCGGGTGGGGGAGACGCGCAAGACGACGAGCTCACCGCGCAAAGCGAAGTTGCGGTGGCAGTGTGGGTTGCCGCTAACAACGAACGCGCGGGCGCGACGACCGACACTTTGCTCGAGGCATCGTGCCTGTACGTGCCCATCCGTTCGAAGGACGCGGTGGTGGGCGTGGCGGGCCTGGTCATGGAGGAGAGCAGCGAGGATTTCGGCGCCTTCGAGAAGAACCTGCTCATCGCCATCTTGGACGAATGCGGGCAGGCGGTCGGGCAGATCATGTCGATGCGCGAGCGTCACGATATGCTCATCAAGGTGGAGAAAGAAGCTCTGCGCTCGAACCTTTTGCGCGCCATCTCGCACGACCTGCGCACCCCGCTCACCAGCATCTCCGGCGACGCCGACATGCTTTTGCGGGAAGGGGCCCGCCTGACTCCCGACCAGCGTCGTCAGATGTACAACGACATCTACGAGGATTCGACTTGGCTCATCGATCTGGTGGAAAACCTCCTGTCCGTCACGCGTATCGACGACGGCACGGTGCAGATAGCTCGCCAGCCCGAGCTCGTCGCCGACGTTTTCGCCGATGCGCTGCATCATGTGAACCGCCGAGCTTGCGAGCATACCATCGTGGTGGAGGTATCCGACGAGCTTTTGATGGCGTACATGGATGCGCGGCTTATCATGCAGGTCATCATCAACTTGGTGAACAACGCGCTGGTCTACACGCCTGCGGGCTCGCGTATCGTGGTGGCGGCCAAGCCGTGGGTCGACGATGGGCGCAAGCTCGTGCGCATCTCGGTGGCCGATGACGGCCCGGGCGTGCCCGATGCCGATAAGGCGAGCATCTTCGACATGTTCTATCATGTCTCTTCCGCCGACTCGAAGGCGGCCCGGGGGGATTCGCGCCGTGGCATGGGCTTGGGTCTTCCGCTGTGCCGCTCGATCGTGCGCGTTCATGGAAGCGAGATGACGGTGCGCGATGCGTATCCGCACGGCTGCGTCTTCTCCTTCGACCTAGAGCAGGCATCGGTGGAAGGTCTGCTGCTGGATGGCGGCTCGTTTTCGGAGGACGGGTTGCGCGGCTGACGTCGCAGGCGGTTGGCTGACGCGGGTTTTCGCCCCACGCGAGGCGCGAGGGGCGTGTGTTGAAAGGAGCGAGCGCGTGGATAAGCAGCGCGAGATCTTGGTTGTGGAAGACGATGCGGCCGTTCGCAACCTCATAGCGACGACGCTCGATGTGCACGGATATCGGCATCGCGAGGCGACGACGGGAGCGCAAGCGCTGCTCGAGCTCACGTCTTCGAGCAGCATCGATCTGGCCATTCTCGATTTGGGCCTGCCCGACATGGACGGCGTCGATGTCATCCGCTCGCTGCGCGGGTGGTCGCATATGCCCGTTATCGTGGTGTCGGCGCGTCTGGAGGATGCGGATAAGGTGGAAGCGCTCGATGCCGGGGCCGACGATTACCTGGTCAAGCCGTTTTCCGTGGAGGAGCTTCTGGCGCGGCTTCGCGTGGCCTTGCGTCGACTGTCCTATATCGCCGCCGAAGACGAGGACGAACGCGCGTATCGCAACGGGGGGCTGGTCGTTGATTACGTCGCCGGTTGCGTTACCTGCGATGGGCGGGAAGTTCACCTCACGCCCATCGAATACAAGCTGTTGTGTCTGCTCGCCCGCAACACGGGCAAGGTGCTCACTCACAACTACATTCTGAAGGAGGTGTGGGGGCAGGCGCTCGCGTCCGACCTCCCATCGCTTCGCGTGTTCATGGCCACTCTGCGCAAGAAGATCGAGCCCGATCCTTCGAATCCCGTGTACTTGCAGACGCATGTGGGCATCGGATATCGCATGATGCGCGTGGAGCGCTAGGCCGACTTTGCGGCTCCCGTCTTTGGGAGCCTCCGCCGCGCGAAGACGGGCCGTGTCGCGCTCGTTGTGCGCTGGGCCAAGCGCGCCTTGCGGACGTTACGTCGTCGAGGCCGAGGAGATCCCGCCTAAGTCGGACGGGATCTCCTCGCGTTTTGCGGCGTTATTCGCGCGGCGCTTGTTCCGGTTTTACGGCTACGTGCACCGCGGCGATGCCGCCGGTGTAGTTTTTCCAGGTGACGTTGGTGAATCCGGCGTCTTGCATGAGCTTGGCCAATCCTTTTTGGTCGGGGAAGGCCTTGATGGAGCGCGCCAGGTACACGAAGCCCTCTTTGTCGCCCGTGATGAGCCCGCCCCAAAACGGGATGAGGTGCTTCAGATAGAAGTTGTACAGCGCGCGCCATATGCGGTTCGGCGGCGTGGAGAACTCCAAGCACACGAGCGTGCCGCCCGGGCGCAGCACGCGGAACATCTCCGCAAGCGCCAGCGGGCGATCGGGCATGTTGCGGATTCCATAGGCCATGGTGATGGCATCGTAGCTGGCATCGGCGTAGGGGATGGCCTGCGCGTCGACCACTTCGAAGTCGACTGGCACGCCGTCGGCGGCGCCGTCTTCCAAGTGCATGCGCGCCACGTCGAGCATCTCGGGCACCAGATCGGTGCATTGGATGTGCGCGGGATGCTTGGCGCGCGCCACGGTGAAGGTGACGTCGCCGGTGCCGCCCGCGATATCGAGCACGTCGTCGGTCTTCTTGATGGGCGCTTGTTTCATCATGCCCTTGAGCCACAGCTTGTAGGCGCCGAAGCTCGAGATGGCGTTGAAGCGCTCGTACTTCTTCGCGATTTGCGAGAAGATGCTCTTCACGCGTTCCGATGAGATTTCTGCAGGTGCTTCCTGGCCGGTTGCGGTGTCGATGCTCATGATGCTCCGTGGTTCTTGAAGAAGGTTTCAGGGCGCTTTCGGCACACGCGTGCGATCGGGTTGTGAACGCGTGCGGAAAGCATCGCCCATCATAGCGCATAACGATGCCGCGCCGATGTGTGCCCGCTTTGTTCCCGATTAACGACATGAAGGCGCCGGGGCGTTCGGGCGCAGGCGGGAAGCGAAATCGTTGAGGCCGCGCTGGAATTCTGCCTGATGAGTCGCGTGCGTTCGCAGATGGGGCGGAGGGCGGTCGGCGGCAACTGACGCTCTACAACGCGGCGAAACCTTCTCTCAGCATGAACGCGAAGGCGAAGAGCGTGCCGATCACCACGAGGAACAGCACCTCGATTGAATTCATGGGCGCCGTCCAATAGGGGAGCACCTCGTCGCTCAAATGTCCGTTGGTGATGAGTGCAATTGCTCCAAGCACGATGGTGGCTGCGGCTTTGATGGCTGCCGTCGTGTAGTCCCCGGCGCTCAGGTCGAGCGCGCACCATGACAAGACGACCACTGCGAGCAGTGCGACGCAGGCGACTCCCACGCGCTCGGTTGTCGGGCGGTACGGGTTCGGGTCGATGCCGACGCGTTCGGCGCGTCTCCAGCGCAGCGCCCAGATCGTCGCGCCCGCAACGAGAACCAGCACATCGATCGCGGCAAGAAAAAACGCTATCATGATCGATCGCTCGCCTTCCCGTATCCACGGATTCCTACCAATCTTCCAAAAGCCAGTCTATAAGATTCTCGCTTCTGATGTCGTTGCGCTCACGCGGGAATTTGTTGCGAATAAGCGTAGTCGGCTCTCGACGCTGCATGTTCATGGCAAAGTGAGTAGCGGGGCGGGCGGTCGCGAGGGGCTGTCGTTTCGACTGTAATCGAAAGAGGGGCTCGACTCCGCAACGGTTTCGATCGTGATCGAAACTGCTGACGAAACAGGGGAAAGTTTCGACTGTAATCGATACTGTTTCGAAATCGGATCGCCGGCGGGATGCGCGTTCTCAATCTTTTCGAATGATTTCAATCGAGGGATTTCTCTTCAAGAGCTCTTCGTAGAACACCTCTTTCTCGTCGAGCGAAACAGCTCCGTCGAACGTTTTCGTGCGAATGCGGATTGCATCGGGGCCGGTGGGCCTCCACTGTCTCCGCAACGGAAAACCGCCCGCAGCTTGCCGTAGCTGCGGACGGTGTCGGCCTGCTTATTTCTTCCCGTCGCGCAGGCGGTCGAGCTTGCGGGCGTCGCGCGCTCCTGCCGCGCCGCCGGCTCCCTTGAAGCCCGCTGCGCTCGAGACGGCGCCCGATGCGATCACCTCGCCGCGCGCCTTCGCCTCCTCGCGTTCGCGCTCTTCGGCCATCATCTGCTCGAGCAGCGGATCGCGCTCGACGGTTTGCAGCGCGCACGCCAGAATGGCGGGAGCTTCGCCGACCACCGATGAGGTGCCCGCGCGTCCCGCTTCCAGCTCGGCGTTGCCCGCCGCGAACGCCTCGTTGGTGTTCGCCACCGAAAAGCCGGGTGCCACCACGCTGCCCGCCGCCGCCACCTGCAAACCGTCGTCGTCGGCGAGCGCGCGCCCGTCGCCCATGCCGTCGGTCACCTCGCCTTTGAACGTGCAGTTCGCGGTGCCGTCGGGGTTCCATGCGGGCGCTTTCACGCCCGTTTCCTGGTCGGGGTAGTCGAAGTCCGAGCAGGCGGGGCGGGTCTTGCCCGCCAGGCGTGCGGCGAAGTTCGCGGGCTCGTTTGAGAGCCACAGCTTCGCCAGGTGTCCCACGTGCGTGGGCTTCACGTCGAACGCCCAGTTCAGCTCGCTCTTCTCTGCAACGGTGTTCTCGGAGAGGCGTTCGAACTCCTCTTTAAGCGACGCCAAGCGCGCGTCGATGCGCCCCGTCCCGTTGTAGAGCACGTCGTCCAGCCTGCGCATCTGCTCGCGTGCCTGTCGGATGCGCGCGTCCACGCCTGCGGCCATCTTCGGGTCCAGAATGCCGTGCTCGCCTTTGATGCGGTTCAGATCGAGCGCGGCGTCGTAGGTGGCTTCGACCATCTCGTCGTTGGACATGTAGGTGCTCTCGTAGTTCATGATGTGCTTCCACGAGGGCAGGATCATGCGCTCGCGGTGCTCTTCGAACGTGCGGGCGCGCAGCTTGTAGCCGTAGTGGTCGGGGTTGTCGAAGGCGATGGACCCCACGTCCAAAAACGGCGCCATGGGGCTGGTCAGCACCACCAGGCGCGGGTCGTAGTTCACGCGCTCGTATAAATGCTGCACGTACTCGCCGGTTTCGCGCACGCTTTTCGCCGTCTGCTTGGGGATGCCCGTCATGAAGTACAAATCGAAGCGTTCGCAGTTGGGATGCGACAGCGCATCGACGATGGTGTCCTCGAGCTCGCGCATGGTGTAGTGGCCTTTGCCGAACGCCTTGCGCACGTCGTCGTCGTGGCTTTCCGCGGATATCTCCACCGACCAGCTATTCAGGTTCTCGTCGAGCATGTGGTAGAAGTCGTCGCCCCCGGGCGGCGGTCCGAAGAACTCGAATCCGATGGGGTTTTTCACCTTGCCCTTCAGGCCGCATACGAACTCGCGCGTGTATTCGGGTCCCGCTTGCAGGAAGTCGTTCAGCACGAAGATGGGTCCCCACACATGGTTTTGCACGTGCTCGATGTCGCGGATGAGCAGCTTCGGGTCGCGCCACGCCACGCGGCGACGTCCGAAGTGGTTCTTGAAAGCGTAGGCGCTGCCGCCGCAGGTGGCGCAGTTGCGCGCGCAGCCGCGGCAGGTGAGACTTGCCGTCACGGGGTAGCGCAGCCAACCTTTCATGGGCAGGTAGCTGGTCATGTCGTGGTGGCGCAGGACGCCTTTCATGGGGTAGTCGTAGTCCAGCGATATGGCGTTCATGTCGTCCGGAACCCAGGAGAGCGGGTTGATGTGAATGGTGTCCTCGGCGTCTTTCCACGTAAGGTTGGGGATGTCGGACAAATCGCCGATCGGCGTATGCGTGCGTTCGGCGCGCATGACGCGCTCGACTAGCATGCGCATGGGCTCTTCGGTGGAGTCGCCGCGGAACACGTAGTCGATGCAGTCGTATTTGATGAGATCCTCGTGGAAGATCGACGAAGACAGCCCGCCGAAGCTCACGGGTACGTTCGGGTGGAGACGCTTCAGGATCTTCGCCACCTCGATGGAGCCGTGGCAGTGGGGCATCCAGTGAAGGTCGATGCCGAACATGCGCGAGTCGAGCGCGGCGAGGTTTTTCTCCACGTCGAAGTTCTTCTTGTGCAGCATCATCGAGGCCAGGTTGTAAATGCGCGCGCGCAGTCCGTGGCGCTCGAGGTATTCGCACAGCGTGGTCAGGCCGAGCGGGTACATCTCGAATATAGGAGTGGAGGGGACCATGTCCGACACCGGGCCGTACATGATCGAGCGCTCACGGAAATCGTAGGTCGCGGGCGCGTGGATGTAGGTCATGTCCATGGTTTGCAAGGTGATTCACGAACCTTATAAATCGGGGGGCCATTCAGCATACGAAAGTATAGCGTTTTCTTTGCCTTCGGCCGCAAGCGACGCCGGTCTACACAGATGTCGCCAAGCTCAGTGTTATCATTGGAATCTGATTCTATCGAGCGGACATGAAGAGGGCGCCTATGCTAATTTGCGCACAGTACATATTTCCCGTAACGTCCGACCCTATCACCAACGGAGCCGTGCTCGTGCGCGGCGGCAAGATCTGCGACGTCGGCCGTGTCGACATGCTGAAGCTGCGCTATCCCGACGAAGAGGTCGTCGATTACGGTCTTTCCGCGGTCATGCCCGGCTTGGTCGATTTGCACACGCGTCTCGAGAAGTCGGTTCTGCGCGGCGTCGTTCACGACGTGCCGTATTCCTCCTGGATACTCTCGGTCATCGAGCGCAGCAGCCGCCTGGAGGCGTCCGACTGGTACGACTCCGCTGTTCTCGGCGGGCTCGACGCCCTTTCGAGCGGCATCACCACCGTCGCCGACATCACCTCCACCGGCGCCGCATGCACCGCCACGCAGAAGCTCGGCCTTCGCGGTGTCATCTACCGCGAGGTCGGCGCGATGGACAAGATGCGCGTCGCTCACGCCATGCGTTCGGCCGAAAACGACATCATGCATTGGCGCGAGGAGGTCGATTCCAGCCGCATCACCATCGGCATCGCGCCCGCGGCCGTCTACGCCAACCATCCGTCGGTGTTCGCGCGCGTCTCCGAGTGCGCGTGCAAGAACGACCTGCCCGTGGCCATGCGCCTCGCCGGCAGCCGCGAGGAGTACAACTTCGTCATGTACGGCTCCTCGATGTTCGCCGTTCACACCATGGATGATTCCAAGCGCGGTTACGTCGAGATCCCGCCGTGGATGCCCACCGGCGTCACGCCCGTTCGCTATGCGCTGAACTGGGGCGCGTTCGAATCGCCGAACGTCCTGATCATCCACGCGGTTCACGTCGACGACGAGGACATCAAGAAGCTTCGCGAGTACAACGTGTCCATCTGCACGTGCGCTCGCGCCAACGCCCAGCTCGGCATGGGCGTCGCCCCCCTCGGCGATTTCCTGCGCGCCGGGCTCAACGTGGGTCTTGGCACCGACTCCCCGGCGGCCACCGAGTCGACCGACTTGCTCACCGAGATGCGCGTCGGCATGCTCATCCACCGAGCGGTCGACACGCGCCGCTTCCTCGATTCGACCACCATGCTGGAGCTTGCCACCATCGGCGGCGCCCGCGCTCTGGGTCTCGAGGACAAGATCGGCTCGATCGAGATCGGAAAATGCGCCGACCTCATCGCCGTCGATCTGTCCGCCTCACGCCAAGCACCCGGCTCCGATCCGGTCTCGGCGGTGGTGAACACCTGCTCGGCGTCCGACGTTCTCATGACCATGGTGGACGGAAAGACGCTCTACGAGAAGAATCGCTGGCATGTTGATGTTGAAGTCGCGAAGAATATTGCGCGCGTCATAGAGATTCGTGCCAAGTTGCGCGTTTAGCGTCATAATGGCACATGCGAAATCGGGGGTTCGCTTTGCGGCCCCCCTTTCTGGGAAATGACGGGAAACAAGATGGCACAGTCCAAAAAGCAGCAGAGCAAGTCGAGGAACAAGCTGACGCGCGAGCAGAAGGCTGCCCGCGTGAAGGCCGCCGAGGAACGCGAGCGCCGCGCGGACGAGCAACGCAAGCGCGCGGAGCGAACCAAGAAGATCTTCACGGTGGTTGTCTGCGTGATCCTCGTTTTAGCTTTGGGCATACCCACTATGGCGCTTACGGTGCTGTCTCTCTAGGAAGGAAAACACGTTGTTTGGAATCGGAGGATTCGAGCTTTTCCTCATCCTTCTGTTCGGGTTCCTCATCTTCGGACCCGAGAAGCTCCCCGCGATCGCCAAGACCGTCGGTCAGGCCATCGGGAAGTTCAGGAAGGCCCAGGAGGAGATGAGCGGTACGTTGAAGGCCGAGGTGTTCGACAAAGATGCCGCCGAGCCGTTCAAGAATCCGCTCGACGTCATCGACAATGCCGCAGCCAAGGCGCAGAAGGGCGCCGATACCGCGAAGAAGGCGGCGGTGGAGGTGTCCGAGAAGGCCGAGAGCTTCGCGGAGCGCAAGGCGCGCTACGACCGCGAGCGCGCGGAGCGCAAGGCCGCGGAGAAGAAGGCTGCTGAAGAGGCGGCAGCGGCTGCTGCGGCCGCCGCGGCAGCGGACCCGGTCGCCGAGGTCGTCGAGAAGACGGTCGCCGAGGCGAGTGACGCCGCCGCTTGCGCTTCTGCCGGCGCAAAAGAAGATTCATCGAACGAGAAGGGGGAGTAGGTCATGCCCATCGGTCCGGCTCGTATGCCCCTTTTCGATCATCTCGGCGAGCTGCGCATGCGCCTTGTTCGCATCGTCGCGTGCCTCGCCATCGCCGTTGTGGTGTTCTACATGGCGACGCCCATCATGGGCCAGTTCCTGCTGATGCCCATCGCGGAGTTTCTGCCCGAAGACCCCGCCTCCGGCATGGCCTCGCTTCAGGCCATCGATCCGTTCGAGGCGTTCTCGGTGCGTTTCGAGATATCGCTTTTCGCGGGGCTTATCGCCACGTCGCCTGTCATCTTGTGGCAGGTTCTCGCGTTCTTCCTTCCGGCTCTCAAGCCGAAGGAGCGCAAGTGGTTCATCCCCTCGTTCGTGGTCGGCGTCATCCTGTTCATCCTCGGCGTGGTGTTCTGCTACGCCGTCATCTTGAACGCGGCGTTCCAGTGGCTGACGGATCAGGCCGCCGGACTCGGTTACGTGTCGCCTCGCATGTCGAGCTACATCGATATCATCATCAAGTTCGAGATCGCGTTCGGCTTGGCTTTCGAGCTGCCGATGGTTATCTTCTATCTGGTGATCTTCGACATCGTGCCGTACAAGAAGCTGCGCGGTAGCTGGCGCACCGTGTACGTGGGTCTCATGGTGCTGTGCGCCGTGGTCACCCCCGATGCGTCGCCGGTCACCATGCTGCTCATGTTCGCGGCATTGATAGCTCTGTACGAGATAAGCTTGTTGCTCGCCCGCGTCGTGTTAGCGCGACGCATCAAACGGCAGAACGAGGAGCTTGCCGCCGAGGAAGACTAGTTTGGCGACTCGCTGATTGCGCGTGCATGCGGCGCCTCGCGGTTCCGACGGGAACTCGCGAGGCGCCGCTTTTCAGTTTCGGCCGACGCTTTGCGTACGCGGGACGGGGAATTGGGGTATGGTATCGATGCGCTTATACGGGCGTCGTCGATAGGAAGGAGCGCTTGTGCACGAGCTGGGAATCATGACGGGCGTTTTAGACGCGGCCCGCACGGCGTCTCGCGATGCGGGTGCGACGAAGCTGCTCAAGGTGAGCATCTCCGTCGGCGAGATGACCGAGGCCATCGAGGACGCGCTCGTCTTCGCGTTCGAGGCGCTCACGGAGGGCGACTCGTTCACCGAGGGAGCCGAGCTTGAGATCAGCATGATCCGCCCGCGCAGTCGGTGTTTGGAATGCGGCGAGGAGTTCGAGCACGATCGCTTCCACATGTTCTGCCCGAAATGCGACAGTTTCGCCACCGAGCTGTTGGCGGGGCGCGAGATGCAGATCGACTCCATCGAAGTCGACCTGCCCGACGCCTGACGGCACCCGTTCGGCTTGATGCCGCGAACGTCCTGCGTGACGGTTCGCGTTGATTTGACGTGCTTGATACGAGAGGTGAATGATATGCAGATCGATATGAAGCAGCCTATTTTGCAGAAGAACGACGCGCTTGCAAGCGAGCTCCGCCAGCGCTTCGCCGATAACCATGTGTTCGTGCTCGATCTTCTGGCGAGCCCCGGCTCGGGCAAGACCTCGACCATCCTCGCCACCATCGACGCGTTGCGCGATGAGTTCAACATCGCCGTCATCGAGGGCGACATCGCTAGCAGCGTCGATGCCGAGAAGATCAAAGCTCAAGGCATCGCGGCGGTTCAGATCAACACCGGCGGCGCGTGCCACCTCGAAAGCGCCATGATCAAGCGCGCCGTCGACGTGCTCGACCTCGAGCGCCTCGACCTCATCATCATCGAAAACGTCGGGAATCTCGTGTGCCCGACCGACTTCGACCTTGGGGAGAACGCCAAGGTCATGATTTTGTCGGTGCCCGAGGGCCACGACAAGCCCTTGAAGTACCCGGGCGTCTTCCAGGTGGCGGAGGCCGTCGTGCTCAACAAGGTCGACACCATGCCCGTGTTCGACTTCGATCGCGAGGCGTTCGACGCCTCCGTTCGCCAGCTCAACCCCCAGGCCCCCATCTTCCCCATCGCCGCGACGAAAGGCGACGGCGTCGAAGAATGGGCGTCGTGGCTTGCCGATCGCATTCGCGCGGTGTAGCGACGCTGGTTCAACCTGCGGACGAAAGGGGGCCTTGGCTCCCTTTGCTGCGTTTGGGGTGTTTTATCGGCGTTTCCCGGGCGCAGTCGCCGTCGCGAGATGTATACGCCATCGCAATGCGCCGGAAACATCGGGGCAAGACAATGAGATGGCTAACTCGAGGAGGAGGACCGAGGTCATGCAACCGAGCGAGATGTACCGAATCTGCACAGGCGCGCTGCGCGATTACGTGACGGGTGCGGGTTTTACCGATGTGGTGATCGGCTTGTCGGGCGGTATCGACTCGAGCGTGGTCGCCGTTATGGCGGCGGACGCGTTGGGGGCCGATCATGTGCACGGCGTCTTGCTGCCCGGTCCCTACTCCAGCGAGCATTCCATCTTCGATGCCGAGGAGCTCGCGCGAAACCTGCATATCGAGACGAGGACGATTTCGATATGCGAGCCGTTCGAGGCGTTCGAGCGCGTTCTCGGCGCTGCCTGCGGCGGCGAGCTTTCAGGGCTGGCGGCTGAGAACACGCAGGCGCGTTGCCGCATGACGTGCCTTATGGCCTTGTCGAACGCGCATGATTGGATGATGCTCAACACGGGGAACAAATCGGAGTCGATGACGGGTTACTCCACGCTTTACGGTGATACGGCGGGGGCGTTCGCCCCCATGGGCGGCATCTACAAGACGGATGTGTACGCTGTCGCGCGCTGGCGCAACGATTGCGCTCTCGAGCTTGGCGAGATTGCCCCCATTCCCGAGAACGTGCTGGTCAAGCCGCCGAGCGCCGAGTTGTCGGCGGACCAGAGCGACGAAGAGTCGCTCGGCGTCGACTACGCGACGCTCGACCGGATCTTGGTCGAGCATATCGAGCGCGGTCGCGATGTCGACGAGATCGCCGGCATGGGGTTCGACCGCGCCCAGGTTGCGGAGGTCGTTTCCCGCGCTGCGTCCTACGCGTTCAAGCGCGCCATGGAGCCGCCGTATCCGACGGCGGATTTCTACGCTTAGGCGATACGCAAAATCGCCGATCTTGCGTATCGCTTCATACGCGCCGCAGCGTTTTTGCGCTCTATACATCGCGTGGAGTATGGCGCCTCGCTGTTTCGTCGGGGTAGTATGACCGCATGGTTAACTTCGGCAGTATATTCGAGCATGGCGGCAAGATGACCGCGACCGACTGGGCGGTCGACGTCGTCGTCGCCGCAGGCGCGTTCGGCTTCGGCTGCCTGCAGCTCGTCTTGGCCGTCAACCTCCTGATTCCCGACGAGACGCTGCGTCGCATGCTCGGCATCGAGGCCGTGGTTCCGACGGCGTTCGCGCTCATCGCCCTCGCCGCCACCGTCGCGCCCGTCGTCGTCAGGCGCACGGCGCCTTGGGCCTCGTTCTCCCTCTCCACGCTGTTTTGGTGCGTGTTCCAGTCTCGGATGGGGGCGGTGTCGCTGCCGCTCATGGGGCCGCTCGTCGCCCTCTTCACGCTGGCCTTCGAACGTGAGCGAAACGAGACGCTCGTCGCGGGAGGGTTGGCGCTGATCGCCTTGGCGTTCACGCCCGCTGTAAGCTCGTCGTGGACGCTGACATCGCTGACGTTCATGCAGAACGCCGCGTTTTTGGCCGTCGCGGCTTTCGCGGGCTATGCGCTCAGGGTGCGGCAGGAGTATGTGAAGGCGGCCGAGGCGCGCGCCGTCGAGGCGGAGCGCACGCGCGAGAGCGAGGCTCAGCGTCGGGTGGAGGAGGAGCGCGTGCGCATCGCGCGCGAGGTGCACGACATCACCGCCCACTCCCTGTCGGCGGTGAGCATTCAAGCCGCCGTCGCAGAGCGCCTGGTGGAATCGGACCCTCCGGCGGCGACGGAGGCCATATCGACGGTGCGTTCCACAGCGAAATCGGCGCTCGAGGAGATGCGCGCGATGATCGGCGTCCTCCGCTCCGGTGAAGCCGCCGAGACCGAGCCGACTCGAGGCACCGGATTCCTCGGGGAGCTTGCGCGCTACCTCGAAGACGCGGGCATCACGTGCGAGGTGCGAGATTCCCTCTACAATCGGGCGTATGTGCCGGCGTTCGTCGACGTGGCGCTTTACGGCATCGCGCGCGAGGCGACGACGAACATCGTGAGGCATGCGCAGGCGTCGAACGCTCGGATCATGTTGTGGACCGACATCGAGGGTGCGGCCGGGTCGGCGAACCTCGTGGTTCGCGATGACGGCCGGGGAAGCGCGCAGTCGCGTGCGGCTCGCCTTGAGGGGCGGGAGGGGGATGAAGGCGCTCGGGAAGGGCATGGAGTCGAGGGCATGGCGGAGCGCGCTCATGTTCTGCGCGGGTTCTTCGAGACGGCCGACCTCGCTGACGGCGGCTTCGAGGTGAGCGTTTCCATTCCGTTCGAGGTGAAGGAGGCTCGCTCGTGAAAGAGAGCGCGATTCGCGTCGTCGTGGCAGACGATCAAGATCTGGTTCGAAGCGGGTACCGCGCGATTTTGGGGACGTATCCCGATATCGCCGTGGTCGGCGAGGCTCGAGATGGGGAGGAGGCGGTTTTGGCCGCGCAGCGGCTCAAGCCCGACGTGGTGCTCATGGATGTGCGCATGCCGCGCCGCAACGGCATCGAGGCGACGCGTGATATCACCGCGAACCCGACGCTTGCGCGTACGCACGTGCTGGTGCTGACGACGTTCGATATCGACGAGTACGTTTACGACGCGCTGGCCGTCGGCGCAAGCGGCTTCCTCCTCAAGGATGCCGACCCCGACGACATCGCCGCCGCCGTCCGCGTGGTCGCGGCGGGTGACGCGCTCATCCAGCCTTCGGTGATGAAGCGTCTCGTCGAGAGGTTCGTGGCGGCTCGCCCTAGGGCCGGCGCCTCGGGGCTCGGCGCCGACCGCCCCCTCGCGCAGACGCTCTCGGGCCTCACCGACCGAGAGCGTGAGATCCTCGGGCTCGTCGCGCGCGGACTGTCCAACGATGAGATCGGCGCCGAGCTGTTCATCTCGCCCGCCACGGTGAAGACCCACCTGGCGCGCGTGATGGCGAAGACGGGTGCCCATGATCGAGCGGGGCTCGTCGTGTTCGCCTACGAAAGCGGCTTGGTGGCTCCGGGCGTTTAGGGTGCTCCCTTTTCGCCATCAGTCGTCTCGCCTTCGCCGCTCGCGCCTGTCGCTCGCGTTTGCCGCCCGCCTCCCGCCGTCGGCCTTCGCCACTCGCCCCTGTCGTTCCTTCCTGCCGCATTGCCTTCGTTCTTTCGCGGTCTCCTTCGTTTCGAGCTCGTTCCCCTAATGTGACGAACGCATGAAAATCTAAGTCAGCTCGGCTGAGGTTATTTGAAATCGCTTGCATTGGACGGCGATGCTGGTAAGATACCAACTTGTTTAGCACTCGTAGTTCAAGAGTGCTAGCACTCTCGCATGAGGGTGGTTAAATTGGTAATCAGCGGAAACGCTTGCAATCAAATCGAAAGGAAGGCAGCGCTATGAATTTGAAGCCCCTGGGCGATCGCGTCATTCTCCGTCAGGACGAGGCCGAGACCACGACGGCATCCGGCCTGTATCTTGCTCACGAGTCCAAGGAGAAGCCGCAGACCGGCGTTGTTCTGGCAGTTGGCGAAGGTAAGCTCGACAAGGACGGCAACCTCGTGCCCGTGCCCGTCAAGGTCGGCGACAAGGTCATCTACGGCAAGTACGGCGGAACCGAGATCACCGTCGACGGCGAGGACGTGCTTATCCTTCGCGCCGACGACATCTACGCGGTCTTCGCGTAAGCCCGTCTGAGCGGCATTTTCCCGTCGGCTGACACAGGCGGGGGCGCGAAGCGGTTCGCGCTGACCGAAGATTCGGAATTCTAGATTAATCAGCTTCTGAAAGGAATCGCTAACATGGCTAAGGAAATCAAGTTCGAAGCCGACGCTCGCAGCGGTCTTGCCGCCGGCGTCAGCAAGCTCGCCGACGCGGTCAAGGTGACGCTTGGGCCTAAGGGCCGCTACGTCGCCCTCGAGAAGTCCTATGGCGCGCCGCTCATCACCAACGACGGCGTCACGGTCGCCAAGGAAGTCGAGCTCGAGGATCCTATCGAGAACATGGGCGCTCAGCTTGTTCGCGAGGTCGCCGTCAAGACCAACGACGTCGCGGGTGACGGCACCACCACCGCCACGCTGCTCGCCGACGTCATCGTCTCCGAGGGTCTGAAAAACGTCACCGCCGGCGCTGACGCGCTCGGCATCCGCCGCGGCATCGAGAAGGCCACCGACGCCGTCGTCGCCGCCATCAAGGAGGCCGCGACGCCCGTCTCCACCAAGGAGCAGATCGCCAACGTCGGCACCATCTCCGCCGGCGATGCCGAAATCGGCGAGAAGATCGCCGAGGCCATGGACAAGGTCGGCCATGACGGCGCCATCTCGGTCGAGGAGTCCCAGACTTTCGGCATGGAGATGGACATCGTCGAGGGCATGCAGTACGACCGCGGTTACATCTCACCGTACATGGCCACCGACATGGAGAAGATGGAGGCGGTCCTCAAGGATCCGTTCATCATGCTGACCGATCAGAAGGTCTCCAACGTGCAGGACTTCATCCCGCTGCTCGAGGAGATCATGCGTTCCGGTCGTCCGCTGTTCCTCGTCGCCGAGGACGTTGAGGGCGAGGCTCTCGCAACCCTGCTGCTCAACAAGCTGCGTGGCACCATCAACGTGGTCGCCATCAAGGCTCCCGGCTTCGGCGATCGCCGCAAGCGCATCCTCGAGGACATCGCCGTGGTCACCGGCGCCCAGGTCATCGACAAGGACTTCGGCATGACGCTCGCCGACGCCACCGTCGACATGCTCGGCACCGCCAAGACCGTCAAGGTCACCAAGGACAACGCGCTCATCGTCGACGGCGCGGGCGACAAGGCCGCCATCGACGCTCGCGTGGCTCAGATCAAGGCTGAGATCGAGCGCGTCGACTCCGACTTCGACCGCGAGAAGCTTCAAGAGCGTCTCTCTAAGCTCTCCGGCGGCGTAGCCGTGCTCAAGGTGGGCGCTGCGACCGAGTCCGAGCTGAAGGAGAAGAAGTCCCGCATCGAGGACGCGCTGCAGGCAACGCGCGCGGCCGTTGAGGAGGGCATCGTCGCCGGCGGCGGCGTGGCTTTGGTCAACGCCATTCCCGCACTTGACGGCATCGAGGGCGACGCCGAGGAGATGGTCGGCGTGTCCATCATCCGCAAGGCGCTCGAGGCTCCGATGCGCGCTATCGCCGAGAACGCCGGCTTCGAGGGCAGCGTCGAGGTCGCCGAGGTCAAGAAGGCGGCAGCCGGCTGGGGCCGCAACTACAAGACCGGCGAGCAGGGCGATATGATCTCCATGGGCGTCAACGACCCGGTGAAGGTCACGCGCACGGCTCTGCAGTCTGCGGCGTCTGTCGCAAGCCTCATCCTCATCACCGAGGCCACCATCAACGAGATCCCCAAGGAGGGTCCGGATCTGTCCGCGCTGGCAGGCGCCATGCAGGGCGGCGGCGGAATGTACTAAGCCGTAAACCTGGCAGTTCGTAGTCTTTCTCGGAGCCCGCAGTGCCGATTTCGAGCGCTGCGGGCTCTTTCGCTTTCTCATCGGCTTCGTTCCCGCCGCGGGGCGCATGGCTGAATTGGACATAACGGCTGCATGTGTTCTGGATCGTCAGGCCCGATCGCGGGATGATCGTTTCACGGAAGAAGGGCGTTTCGCTTCATCGTTGCCCCTCCAGCCATGATGGGGCCCTTTTGCATTTCCGTGATTTGGGCCTACGGTTCGAGAAAGGTGAAGTGCATGCAGCCGATGTTTCCAAAGCGCGAGCAGACCATGGTGAGGAAGATGCTCGGCGGACAGACCTACGATCAGATTTACATGCAGATGCTCAAACCCGTTCCCTTTGAGGAATGGCGGCATATGAGCGAGGAGGAGAAAGCGCAGGCGAAGCCTTATCCGTTCAACCCGCGGGTTTACGAGGCGGCGCCGGGTGTTATCTGCGAGCAGGACGTCGCGGTTGAGATGCGCGACGGGGCGAAGCTGTATTGCGATATCTTCCGCCCCGCCGACAGCGGTGAGGACTCTCGCGTTCCCGCGATCCTCGCGTGGTCGAACTACGGAAAGCGGCCTAACGAATACCGCACGGGCAAGGACGTGGGGTACACGCCGGGCGTTCCCGAGGGCGCCGTATCGGACGAAGTCGACGAGGGCGTGCCGAATGACAGGTTCAGGCCGTGCTTCGAGGAAATGCTTGGAAGCTCTTATGTGGGGCTCGCGCTCTACGCGGTTCGCCAACCTGAGGGCGATCGGCTGGATTCTCTCAGCTTGGCGAAAATAGCCAACCACACGCGCGTCGCGTTTTTCCGCGAGCATCGCGCCTCGCCCCGCCTTTCCGACGAGGCGCTGTTCGGCGAGACGGGCGAGATCTTTTAGCCTTCCCGCGCTTTAATCTCGAAAGGCTCGCAGCAATGTCGCTGCGAGCCTTCTTGTCTTCCGGCGCCGTGCGCCGATGCGGTGCGACGCTTTTGTATTCCTTCGTGTATTCGGCGCGCGACACGATTTCGTTGCATTACAATGCGCGCTTATGGAAGAAATCACACATATCGTCATGCACACCCTCGAGCACTCGATCGAGGACACGCTGTATCTCATACCGTTTCTCTTCGTCACCTATCTTGCGATGGAATGGCTCGAGCATAAGACGGGCGGCCGCACCCAGGAGGCCGTTCAGCGCGCGGGCGCCGCAGGCCCCGTTCTCGGCTCGCTGCTCGGCGTGATTCCCCAGTGCGGGTTCTCCGCCGCTGCGGCTACCCTGTACGCGGGGCGTGTCATCACGCTTGGCACGGTGTTCGCCGTGTTCTTGTCCACGTCTGACGAGATGCTGCCCATTTTCCTGGCGGAGCAGGTGCCGATCGGCACCGTCGTGAAGGTCATGGGCGCGAAGGTGATCATCGGCATGGTGATGGGCTTCATCGTCGACGCGGCGCTTCGTTTGATTCGCCGCGACAGGCAGAACCTGCGCATTCACGAGCTGTGTGCGCGCGACAAATGCCATTGCGGCGGCGACTGCGCGACGTGCGAGGAGAACCCGGCGCTCGTCTACGAGCATCACGACGACTGCGGCAGCTGCTGCACCCACGAGCACCACGAGCATGATCACGGTCACGATCACGACCATGGCTGGAAGGGCATCGCGAAAAGCGCGCTCGTCCACACGGCGCAGGTCACGCTGTTCATCTTCGTCATCACGCTTGTCCTCAACGGCGTGCTCGAAACGGTGGGGGAGGACGCTCTCGCCGCGTTCGTCGGCTCCAACTCGGTGCTCGCGGTGTTCGCCTCCGCGCTTGTGGGCCTCGTTCCCAACTGCGCGGCGAGCGTGGTCATAGCGCAGCTCTACGTCGAGGGCGTTCTCGGCGCGGGGGCGATGTTGTCCGGCTTGCTCGTCTCGGCGGGCATCGGCCTTTTGGTTCTCGTCCGCACGAACCGTCACGCGAAGGAGAACCTTGCGATAGTCGCTATACTCTACGTTACCGGCGTTGCATGGGGCCTGGCCGTCAACGCTTTGGGCATCGTGTTTTAATCGCGCCTGATGAGGGGCGGGATCCTGCCTCGTGGCGCGCGGTGGAAGGGAGATCTCGTGGCGAAACTTGAAGCTGGTATGACGCGCGACACCGCGTTCGCGTTGTTGCAGGAGCACAACAAGGAAGAGTTCCATATCGAGCACGCGGAGACGGTGGAGCAGACCATGCGTTACTTCGCCCGTGAGTACGATCCCGAAAACGAGGAGTTCTGGGGGATCGTCGGGTTGCTCCACGACCTCGATTGGGAAGAGCACGCCGATGAGCCCGAGAAGCACACGCTTTACGCTGCGCCGCTGATCGAGGCGGCGGGAGGCGCGCCCGAGTTGGTGCGCGCCATTCAAAGTCACACCTCCGATTTCAACGCCGATCTGCCCAGGCCCGAACTTCAGATGGAGAAGATCCTGTTCGCCACCGAGGAACTCACCGGCCTTATCGGCGCCGCTATCGTGATGCGCCCGAGCAAAAGCGTTATGGACTTCGAGGTGAAGTCTCTCAAGAAGAAGTTCAAGGATAAGCGGTTCGCGGCGGGTGTGAATCGCGACATCATTCGATCGGGTGCCGAGATGCTCGGCTGGGAGCTCGACGAGCTGTTCGCGCGCACCATCGAGGCGATGCAGTCGTTCGCCCCCGATCGCGATACCTTCAAGCCTGCTGAGTGAACGGCGGGTATTGCGAAGAGCCGCCTTTTGCACCACCTTGGCCGAAAATCGGCGTTGTGAGCTCTGCCGTGGTCTATGAGAGCATGTTGTGTGCGGTTTTGATTAATTTCGCCTTGTATGGCGAACTGATAATCGCTCATATCGCTGAATCTCGACCGTATTCCGTCTTTGGTGAGGGGAAAAGGCTCACATCGCCTGTTTTCGACCATGCCGGCTTTGCGATAGATGCTGAAAAGCCGATTGAACGCCTGTTGCGAACTGTTCCTACGTTCGCGGATTGCGTGGTGCTCGGCGATGAGGCATGTTTTCCGAGCGGCGCATGACCTCTCGGTTCGAATCCCCATCCGCAAGTGTGATGAGGCGTGTTTGCTGTTGGGAGAATAATGAAAATGGCTGACCGTGTGAAACTGTGTGAGAACCTGTATATACAGGGCATTTACGGTGGATTCGCATTGATTGCAAGTTAAAAAACCGCGCCCCGTAGGGACGCGGCGAGATCTGATCAAACCTGATCAGTGAATTATACATCGATACGTATCAGATTCGCGCGTCCGATGTGGGACGCGAAGGTACACTTTGATACTCTAAGCGACGCTAGCCGATCGCCACATCGAGCCTGATCGTCTCCAGCTTCGCCGCCACGGCATCGGCGACCGCTTTAGCTACCGCTTCGGGGTCCGCCCCCTGCACCGTCGCGAGCGCCTTGATCGCCTCCGCCTGCGCCTCGATGGCGACCTGCATCTGCGTGACCTTGGCGTTGGTGTCGTAGACGTTGGTTAGCAAACCCTGGTTGCCGTCTGCACCGTAATACCACGCGCTTACCGCCTCGTGCATGTCGCACAACCTGCGCCATGCGTTGCGCTCGCCCGGGTCTCCGCCGTTGTTGAAGCTCCAAATCTCGTCGGGTGTCATGTCGTTACCTCCGTTCTCCACCAGCGCCGTGAAGGCGCCCCAACTGTAGCCCCATCGCTCGAAGTACGGGATGGGGTCTGTGTGATCGCTCCCGCCGAACACCGCCGAGCACCACGCATGGTTAACCAGGTTGTCGGTGCTCCAGCCGTGCGCGTCCAGGCGCTCGCGGCACGCGCGCGCGGCTATCAGCACGCCGCGCTCGAAGTCCTCCAGCGTCTCCGCCTCGCATATCTCGATGCCCTCGACTTGGGCGTTGCCGTTGCCGACCTGCCAGCAAAGGCGGTCGTACGGCACGGTGTGCAGGCATTCCTCCCAGTCGCTCACCAGGTGCACCGCGTAGTCGCTACCTCCAGCAGACCAATACGACGCATGGTTGGCGGCCGTGGCTCCTGGGTTATCGGTCGAGTGGACGCAGAGGTACGAGGGGCTTAGATGGCCGTGGCCCCAAGCCACGATCCTCTCCTCGATGACGCTCACTTTCCCACGACCTGCTCGTCGAGCGTCTTAGGATGCACGTAGCCCAGGGCCTGCAGGCTGTCTCCAGCGCCCTCGGTCGTGGGATCGACCACGATGCCGAGGATCGCCAGCAGCGTGAAGACGGTTCCCACGACGGCGATCAGCTGCTCCTGCAGGACGCCGAAGTCGAGCGTGATGCCGAAGATCGCCGCGACCTGCGTCGTCAGAAGCAGGACCGCGGGAATGAGCGCGACCCAGAACGCCTTGTTTTTAAGCCGAACCTTCCAATTGATGTTCATGCTCGTTTCTCCTTTTCCGAGACCACATGGGCCTCCATGATCTCCTGCCACAGCTGCGTTCCGGTGCCGTTGCCGCCGAGGGCGTGGTAGGCGTCGTGCACAGCCGTGGCCTGCTCCTTGATCCGCACGGGGCAAGGCCCGCCGCTCGCGACGTACTGGCGGTGGTAGTCGATGAGCTGCTGCCTGAGCAACGTGCGCATGCCCCGCTCCATCGCCTCGTCGTGGGCCGTCTTGTACCTGCGCTGCGTGATCACGTAGGTCACGAGAGCCGAGCACACCGGCGCGAGCACCCAGCCCGCGATGGTCATTAGCTGCTGTGTCACGTTCCACCGCCTACACGTACAGGACGAACAGCGAGAAGTCCACGGGCTGCGCCGCTCCCGCGCGAACCGTGATGCCCTCTGCGCTCCAATCCGAAACCACGATGCGGTCGGATATCTCGTGGCACGTGTACGTCGGGATGACGGCGACGACGCGCGAGACGTCGACCGGCCACGAGAGGGGCACCGTTGTCGAGCCGTCGCGGGTGGTGACGTTGGTCTTCACGACCTTCGTCTTCTTCACGGCGGCACTCGTCGCGGCAGCGAGCTCGCTCATGGGCATCAGCACGTCGAAGAGCGCGATGGGATCGCCGACGTTGAGTCCATCCAACGGGATGCGCCAGAGCGCCACCTCGGAGACGAGGTTGCCCGCCAGGACGTCGCCCGTCGCCACGTCGGGGTCCGCAGGCGAGGCGGACGGCGTGCCCTTGACGATCTTGAGCGTCACGCTCTCCGTCTTGGGGTCCTGAGCACGTCGCTCGTAGCGCGCCACCACGAGGTCGTGGCGCTTCATTCCCTGGGTGCCGTTGTCGATCTTGAGGTCCTGGTACGTGCCCGCCTCGATGGTCGCGTGGCACCCCTGGAGCACGAGGTCGCCGTCGAGGACGCGCACGGTGTTGGCGTTCTGCATCTCCGCCTTGAGCTTGTTGCCGGTCGGCAGCACGTAGGCGTCCGTCCCGACCACGCCTGCGATGCGCGAGCGGTCGTGCATCGACTTGACGTGCGCGGTGCCTGTGTAGCCCGTGACGATCGCGATCTCGCCCATTAGCCCACCTCCGCCATGAACGTGTTGAAAGCCGCGTCCTGCGTGGCGACGAGCGACTTGTACGACTTGTTGCAGTCGGCGCACAGCAGCCTGCTCGCCGTCACGCCGTCGGCGGTCACGCGGTTGATCTCGCGCCAGTCGCTCTTCCTCGGGTCGTCCGCCACGAGGTAGTCGCTCTTCGCGCAGCGGTCGCAGGTGTACTTCGTTATGTTGTCGGTCTTGGCCATCATGCCTCCCTGTGCCATTTATGGGGGCCGGTGCTCGGCACCCTCGTCCATGTTCCGCCGTATGTCGCACCCGGGTCGGCCGGGTCGCTCGTCTCGAAATAGCAGCCGACTGGGTGCGCTGCGAGGAAGCCCGCCGACGCCTGGTCTCCCGTGACGGTGACGGTCACATCCGTCGTGCCATCGAACGTCGCGCTTCCGCTCACCGTGCCCGTGATCGCGATCTTCCTCGGCGTCGCGAGCTTTACGGCGCTCGCCGCCGCCCCTCCCGCCGACGCAGACCCCGCGTAAGGGTGCGTGTGCGCCTCGGGCGGGTAAGTCGTCGGCTTGCCCGTCACGTCGCCCCAGGCGTGGGTGTGCGCCTTCGCGGCGGCTCCTACCTCGGCGGCGGTGTACGTCGGCTTCGTCGGGGCCTTCGCCCACGCGCTCACGTCCGATGCGGGCATGGACGCTGGGAAGTCGGTTACGTCCGCCTTGGAGTGCTTGTGCGACTTCGGGGCGACGTCTTGCTCGTAGGCGAGCTTGTTCCAGCTGCTCCACGAATAACTTCCGTCTGATTCCTTCCACCCGTTTCTGACGTAGGACCCGTGCATCCCGTCGCTCGTCCATCTCTGTATTAAGTACTGCGCTGAGGGGTTGATGTTCGACCTCGCGACTTCGAGCATGCCATACGTGTAGCCGCATGGCGGCGCGTTTTTACCCGATAAGCTCGTGTTCCTCGCGAACCCTGAATCTGTGAGCGTGTTCCAATCGACCGTCTCCCAGTCGAGGAGCTCCATCATCATGACGTTGTTCCACACGCCGACCCTGTCCGTCGCGCCCGTGCCGCCCCGCGCGACGGGCAGCACGCCGCTCGTCACGTCCGACGCGCTGTGCTTGTGCCCCGCGTCCGCCTTGCCGTCGGCCGTCTGCTGCGCCCTGCCCGCCGCCGCCTGCGCGTCGCTCGCGGTCTTCCGCGCGTCGTCCGCCGTCGATGCAACCACGTCGAGGTCGGCCTGCGTCACGTCGGCGCTGATGGTGCCGCCCGCGATGCTGATGCCGTCGCCCGCGACGTAGGAGACGCCGCCGGAGCCGGAGGACTCGGCGGATCCCGTGATGGTGCCGCCCTCGTTCTTCGAGCCTGTCTTGTACTCCACGACGACGCTTCGCCCGCTCACGCGCGCGATCTTCTCCTTCACCGTCTCGCTGACGACCGCGCCGTCGTCGCCGAAGCGCGCGCCCACGACGTCGCCGACGTCCCATGCCCCCGCGACGGCGTCGTCGATGCTCGCGGCGTCGGCGGACTGCATCTCGGAGAGCTTCTTCTCGCCCTCGGAGCGCAGCTCGGCCGCATCGGCGTTGTTGTAGTCGTACACGGCGGCCATGTGGGCCATCCCGAATATCCTCTGCGTCGTGCCGACGTTGCCGTGCTCGTCGGCGTAGAGGTGGATCACCTCGCGCTCCTGCAGCTCGCCCGACCCGAGGCACACGAGGTGGTTCACCGCCCTCGACCTCCTGACGCGCACGCGTGAGGTCTCGCCGTCGTATCCGACCTCGACGCGCCTCGGCGCCGCGCCGAGCGTCACGCGCGCTCCGGACACCTCCACGATGAGTTTCGCGCCCGAGGCGTCGAGCATCGACGCGATGCCCGCGTAGGCGTCGACGAAGCGGTCGAGCTCGCAGTCGACCCGCACGCCCGACTCGCCGGCGGCAACCTGGAACGGCAGGCCCAGCCCCACGTTCTCGAGCACGGCGGCTATGCATTCGTTCGCGTCGCCCGACACCGAGAGCCTGTCGCTCCCCTCCGGCGGGCAGATGACGTTGGTCGCGAGGACGCCCTGCACGGTGCGTCCCGAGATCGTCGCGACGCCGGATCCCGTCACGGTCTCGTAGTCGTCCACGACCCCGCAGAACTCAGTCCCGTCGACGTACACGAGGCACCCCTCGGACACCGGCGTCGGCAGCGGCACGTCGAGGGACCACGTGTTCTCGACGCCGACGGAGAAGTCGCCGGAGGCGGACCTCAGCACGCCGCGGTCGACGCACGCCTCGTCGGTGTATATTAGCTCCATCCCGGATCAAGCCTCTCTCTCACGTAGGTCAGGTCGAACCCGAACGCTCCGCTCCACGACAGGGGCGCGGTGCCGGCGGGCAGCTTCGCGAACACGTTCGCGCCGCGCTCGCGCACGGCGTCGGCGAACGCGCTCGACTCGTCGCCGGCCGCCGTCTTGAGCGTGACCGTCCCCTCGACCGAGTCGACGACCAGCAGACCGCCGTCCTCGACCGAGACGTTCACCTGGTAGCGGTTGCCGGCCACTATCACGTACGGGTCCTCTGCGGGGCCGTAGACCGTCCAGCGGAACGGGCACGCGACCTTGAACGGGGAGACCGCCTGCGCGGCCCTGTCGTCCATCTTGTAGTCGTAGGGGTACCCGCGCGGGTAGTCGAGCCATTCGCCCCCGCCGCCCGCGCCGTCCTTGAAGAACTGCAGCGTCTCCTCGCGCCGCCACGCGGGGTCGTCGGCGCGCACCTTGAGCACGACCCTCATCTGGCCCTCGTCGTACCACCACGAGTCGGGCTCGCCGCCGACGATCCAGCAGCGCAGCTCCCAGCCGTTGCACCTGAGCGTCCCCGGCGCGCCGGCGTCGCGGTCGCGCTCGAACACCTCGAACGCGCGGTCGCGCTCGGCGGCGTCCCCTCCGTCCATGACGGCGTCGATCTCGAACTCGCGCGGCTCCGAGGTGAACGACGCGACGCGCCCGCCCACCTCGTCGAACGACGCAGACCACGACCTCATGCCGCCGCCGGAGTAGTGCCAATGCCCGTCGGCTCTGAACTCGACGGACTCGCCCGCGCCGTTCACGTAGGCCATCGACAGGTCCATCGTCAGCTCACCTCCCTCACCAGGCGCGCGACCTCGCGCTTGTTGACCTCGATCGACCTCGCCGAGTTGTCGCGTATGTACTCCGGCAGCCGCCTCCTGATCTCGCGCAGCTCGCGCACGATCTCCCCGGCGCTCGTCGACCCGCCGAGCTCGTCGGCGATGCCCTCGGCGAGCGGCGCCGCGCCGCGCTTGTTGAACGGCACGACGGCCTCGCTGCCCGCCTCGCCCACGCCGATGACCGTGGGGCCGTTGAACACGCCGCCCTTCGCGTACCATTCGACCCCCAGCGTCGCGGGGTTCGGGATCTGGCCGAGGACGGGCACCTCGATGAGCTCGTAGGTGATGTGGGGCAGGGACAGGTGCGGCCACTCGAATCTGAAGTTGAAGAACCCCTTGATCGCATCGATCGCGTCGGAGACGACGTTGGCGGCCCCGCCCATCGCGTCGTCGATCGCGCCCTTGATGCCGTCGAAGATGCCGCCGACGATCGACAGCGCGGCGTTCAACCCGCCCTCGATCACGCTCTTGACCGTGTTCACCGCGCCCTCGACGACGCTCGTCACGGCGTTCCACGCCCCCGAGAAGATGCCCGTCAACCCCGACAGGATCGCGCTTATCCCGTCGCTCATCATCGTGAAGTCGCCCGTGACGATGCCGGAGATGACCCCGAGCACGGTCTGGAACACCCCCGTGATGAGCGCCCACGCCCCCTGGATGATCTGCGTGATACCGTTCATCACGCCCGCGACGGTCGAGAGGATCGTCCCGAACACGTCGCCGACCGTCGCGAGGATCGACTGCAGCGCCGGGACGATGACCGCGAGGATGAACTGGAACGCCGCGCTGACGATCGGCATGATGAGGTCCATTGCGGTCTGCACCGCCGCCGAGATGGCTGTCCAAGCCTGCTCGACGTAGGGGCGCAGCTGGTCGATCAAGCTCTGCACGGTCGTGCAGATGGCGTTCCACGCCTCCGTGACGGCGTTGCGGAAGTCCTCGTTGGTGTTGAACGTAACGTTGTCTTGGAAGATGGCTTTCAG
>ERZ827469.417-NODE-417-length-50727-cov-4.277510_pt1 | contig 50727 bp, 70 predicted proteins | sample MGYA00519917_ERZ827469 | MGnify/ENA primary metagenome ERZ827469 (study PRJEB31778, sample SAMEA3449314) | human gut metagenome | biome: human gut; feature: human-associated habitat; material: faeces | place: United Kingdom | collected 2010/2012 ... | reverse complement strand
AAAAGGAGGAAGATGAAAGTATGAATAACACCGGACCATATGTAATCACACCAGATGAATATGATTGCTCGGACTATGAGCCAACAACTCTTAATTATTATGCAGATGGTGTTCTTACAGATATCTACGATAATAAGATTGACAATATCGATGATATGGTTGGTCTTGAATCTTTGGATCATTTCGGCGAGTACGAGGAAGACACTGTATATGTCAGAGATGATAGTAAAAAAGTTGATTATGAAATTCTTCGAAATACAGAAGAATATTATGATTTATATCCAGATGAGAGGAATGTTTAATGAATATAGATGAAATAAACGACGAATACTTTGCATGGCTTAGCGATAAAGTTTGTAAAGGTAGATTTTCCAAGGATGTTTCATATTCTGAATTATTACATGCATTGCATAAAACAGAATTTAGATGGAAGATGCGTAATGATGCTAATCGTGCGTCTGATGGGCTTATGCTTCGTCGTAGATTTGCAACATTCATGGGATTTGAAGAAGATTATTTCTTACCGTATATAACAGGACCTTGTACTGTGTTGGAGATGATGATCGCACTTGCGATCAGATGCGAAGTAAGTATCATGGACAACCCCGAAGTTGGGGATAGAACTGCACAGTGGTTTTGGGACATGTGTAACAACATGGGACTTGGCGGTATGTATAATAATAACTTTGACAAGCGATATGTAAATGATGTCATTGATAGATTCATTGATAGGGAATACTCACCAAACGGTAAAGGTGGATTGTTTTATATCAGGGATTGTAAATGTGATTTAGCAATGGTTGAGATATGGGACCAGATGTGTTGGTATCTTGACGATATATCTTAGAAAGGAGGACTTGAAATGTAATGCTTGATTTTTTAAAAATATCTGCTCGCAGCAAAAAGCAGGGCGTTACAGAGATATATCCTCGATTCATTATTAATAACAGAAGCACAGACCTCATGATACGAGGTGGAGATTTTTATGCAGTCTGGATTGAAGAGTCTGGTTTGTGGTCTACAGATGAACAGGATGTAATTCAAATGATAGACCATGAACTGGATAAATTTGCTGATGAGTATAAGCAACATTCCATGGGCGAAAGTGTTTATATTCTTCATATGTGGGACAGTGAAACTGGCGTGATAGATTCTTGGCATAAATATTGCCAAAAACAGATGAGAGATAATTTTCATCCATTAGATGAAACTCTCATATTTGCAAACACTAAGACAACTAAGAAGGATTACGCAAGTAAGCGATTGGAGTATCCTTTGGAAAAAGGCGACACATCAGCATGGGATAAGCTCATTTCAACTTTATATTCTCCAGAAGAAAGACATAAGATTGAATGGGCTATAGGAGCCATAATAACTGGCGACTCTAAATGGATTCAGAAATTTATGGTATTCTATGGCGCTGCTGGAACGGGTAAATCAACAATTCTTAATGTTATACAGGAATTATTTAAAGGATATTATTCGGTCTTTGATGCTAAAGCATTAGGCTCATCTAGCAATGTATTTGCTTTGGAGGCATTCAAGACAAATCCTTTGGTGGCTATCCAACATGATGGTGATTTATCTCATATTGAGGATAACACTAGGTTAAATAGTCTTGTATCTCACGAGCTTATGACTGTAAATGAAAAGTTCAAGTCAACATATTCTAATAGATTTAATGCTTTCTTATTTATGGGTACAAATAAACCTGTAAAGATTACGGATGGCAAATCTGGTCTTATTCGAAGACTTATCGATGTAACTCCATCAGGGAATAAATTGAATAGTAGAGAATATAAACAGGTTGTTAAGCAGGTTGGTTTCGAATTAGGTGCTATAGCTTATCATTGCAAAACCGTTTATGAAGAAGAACCAGATGCTTATGACAGCTATATCCCAATTGATATGATGGGGGCATCAAATGACTTTTATAACTTTGTTATGGATTCATATTTTGTATTTTCTAGGGATGATGAGACAACTTTGAAAGCTTCTTGGGAAATGTACAAGGTATATTGCGATGACGCAAAAGTACCTTACCCGTATTCACAAAGAATATTTAAAGAAGAGTTGAAGAATTATTTCAAGGAATACGAAGAAGAACCAGACAGTAAAGGTCGTATGAAAAATATCTATAGAAAGTTTAAGAAAGAGATATTTGAATCTGAAAAAAAGTCGGAGGGTAAAAATGAGAATGTCAATTCAGAATCATGGCTCATCATTGAAGAATCTACAGGCAACACAACTTTCAGCAAAGAATGCTGTAGGTGTCCAGCTCAATATGCCACAGACAATGAGACTCCAACCATGCCATGGGATAAAGTCACAACAAAACTCAGTGATATTGACGAATCGAGACTTCATTATGTCAAGGTTCCTGAAAATCACATAGTTATTGATTTTGATATCAAGGATGAGAAAGGAGAAAAATCATTTGAAAAGAATTTGGCAGAGGCTAGTAAATGGCCTCCTACATACGCTGAAATCAGTAAAGGAGGCGCTGGGATACATCTTCATTATATTTACACTGGAGATGTTACTAAGCTTAGTCGAATATTTGCAGATGAAATAGAAATTAAGGTATTTACTGGAAAATCTTCATTGCGAAGGAAACTGACTAAATGTAATAACTTACCAATTGCAACTATCAGTTCTGGTTTACCTTTAAAGGAGGAAAAGAAAATGGTAAGTGGAGAGGTGATTAAATCTGAGCGAAGTTTACGAGAATTGATAAAGCGTAACTTACTCAAGGAGATTCATCCAGGCACAAAGCCTAGTATGGATTTCATAGTAAAAATTCTGGATGATGCATATTCTAGCGGACTTAAATATGATGTATCTGATATGAAAAATGCAATAATTGGATTTGCGGCGCAAAGTTCAAATCATTCGGATTATTGCTTAAAACTGGTTGACCAGATTAAATGGAAATCAGAAGATATGGACAGTTCAAATGATGCAGATTCAGATGAACTTATATTTTATGATATCGAAGTATTCCCTAATTTGTTTCTTGTCAATTGGAAAATACAGGGAGAAGGACGATCAGTTATACGAATGATTAATCCTAGTCCATCAGATATTGAAGAATTAACCAGATTCAAACTGGTCGGATTCAATTGTAGAAGGTATGATAATCATTTGATATATGCACGAATGATGGGGTATACAAATGAGCAATTATACGATTTATCACAGAGAATTATATCTGGTGATAGAAACGCGTTCTTTGGAGCTGCATATAATTTGAGTTATACTGATGTATATGATTTTGCATCTGCCGGAAATAAAAAGAGTTTAAAGAAGCTTGAAATTGAGATGGGAATACACCATCAGGAATTAGGTTTACCATGGGATAAGCCAGTTCCTAAAGAAATGTGGGTAAAGGTCGCTGAGTATTGTGATAATGATGTTATCGCTACTGAGGCGGCCTTTAATTATTTATCGGCAGACTGGACGGCAAGACAGATTCTAGCCGATTTAGCAGATATGACTGTTAATGATACGACAAACACATTAACAACAAAAATCATATTTGGTAATAATAAAAAACCTCAGAATGAATTTCATTATCGAGATTTATCAAAGCCAGTCCCACCAGAAGATATTGATGAGGAGACATATCAATTCTTAGCTAGGTCTTGTCCTAAGATGATGGAAAAAACTCATGGCGATGCTGGAAGTTTATTACCATATTTCCCAGGTTATAAGTTTGAAAATGGTAAGTCTACTTACCGTGGAGAAGATGTTGGTGAAGGTGGATTCGCTCAGGGTGTTCCTGGTATGTATGGTAATGTCGCATTGTTAGATATTGCCTCTATGCACCCACATAGTGTTATTGCTGAATGCTTGTTTGGCGTTAGATATACAAAGGCATTTCAGGATATTGTTGAGGGTCGAGTATCCATCAAGCATAAGGCATGGGATGAAGTAAATCACATGCTAGATGGAAAGCTTACACCTTATATTCAGAAGGTTATTGATGGTGAGATGTCTGCTAAACAGTTAGCTAATGCACTTAAGACAGCCATTAATTCAGTTTATGGTCTGACATCGGCAAACTTTGATAATCCATTTAGAGATATCCGTAATAAGGATAATATTGTTGCCAAGCGAGGAGCTCTGTTCATGATTGACCTTAAGAACGAGGTTCTGAAACGAGGATTCCAAGTTGCGCATATTAAGACAGATTCAATTAAGATTCCAGATGCTACGCCAGAGATTATTAAGTTTGTTATGGACTTTGGTGAACGATATGGATATACATTTGAGCATGAGGCTACATATGACAGAATGTGTCTTGTTAACGATGCTGTTTATATTGCTAAGTATAAGGACGCAGACGACTGTAAAAAGATGTATGGTTATATCCCGGGTGATAACGAAGAACACAGTAATCAGTGGACTGCTACTGGAACACAGTTTGCAGTTCCATATTTGTTCAAGACATTATTTTCACATGAGAAAATCGAATTTGTAGATATGTGTGAGACATTCTCGGTATCTAAGGGTGACTTATATTTGGATATGAATGAAGGATTGACAGATGTAAGTGGCTTAGAAAAAGAATTGGACAAGCTTGAATCTTCCTATAAGAAGGGGAAGATATCAGATACAACTTTTGAGCCACAGGCCACAGAACTTGTAGAGAAAATAAAAGCTGGTCATGACTTGCATTTTGTTGGTCGAGTTGGACAGTTTACTCCTATAAAAAGAGGGTGCGGCGGCGGAGTATTATATCGTGTTAACGATGGTAAGAATTATGCAGCATCTGGCTCGACAGGTTTTAGATGGCTTGAATCAGAATCGGTGAAAGCGGCTAACATGTATGATGATATTGACCGTTCATTCTATCAGCGATTAATAGATGATGCAGTGGATACAATATCAAAGTATGGAGATTTTGAATGGTTCGTTTCGGACGACCCTTATATTTGTAAAGTGACTCCGGGGTTTATGAATATACCAGAAGATGCTGACGAAGACGAAGGGATGCCATTTAATTGATGTTCGTTTGAAAAACATGGCATGTTATGGATAAACATATCAAATCTAAGGAGGATTTATATTATGAACATGTTAACATTGAATAGCAAACAGATTGGAAAAGTTGTATTTAAAGCAACTGTTGGCTACTACATAGGTAAAAACATTGCGTTATTTGCTAACAGTATAATCAATAAGTTAGTAATAGAACCAAGTTTTACTATGTTAGCTAATAATGGTAATAAAACAGCTCAGAAGTTCTGTAATTCAGCTAATATTGCTTATAATAAAACAGCAACAGAAAATCCTAATGATATTAAAATGGGATTTCATATGTAATTTAAAAAGGCTCAGTGCAAAATGCATTGGGTCTTTTATTTTTATTAATTATATTTTAAGGAGATTTAGACTATGGAATTAAAGATTTTAAAAAACGGAAACTTACAGATTGACGACGCAAGAATCATATTTAGAAACTTTAGAGGCGAGGCATCTAAGTACAATAATGCCGGAGACAGAAACTTTAGTTTGGTTATACCTGATCAGGAACTTGCAGATATGCTGACCAACGATACAAATTCATACGGAGTAGGTTGGAATATTAAAGTTAAGGATTCACTTGACCCAGAAGATACGCCTCGTATGCATATGAAAGTTAAGGTAAAGTTTTCAAGAAAAGGACCTAACATCTATTTGGTTACTGGTGGACACCGTAAGCTTCTTACAGAAGCTAATGTTGGATATCTTGATGATATAAATATAGCTTCTGTGAGAATGGATATAAGACCATATGATGATGTAGTTAATGGTAAGCCGTTCAGAGCTGCATATCTTGCATCCATGGAAGTAACTCAGGATTTAGATAGATTCGCTGCTGAGTATGAAAGAGAAGACGAAGCTGAAGAAGATGAATAATATTTTACAGAGCCTTAGTTTATGCTGAGGCTCTTTTTAAAGGAGATTTTGAGTATGATTACAAATTATTTTTTAAAAGGTGGAACATGGAATTTATATGTAGATAAGGTCGATTCTTACGCAACTGTAAATGTTGGATTTTCTCATAATGATGATGAAGATGAGACACAGTTTGATATTTCTTATCCGAATATCGGTGAGTTAAATACACTGTTTAACAACTTCGTTGCTGAGAATAACTTTGAAAACGTGAAGATATTATATGTGAATGTTATAAAAACAGCACATACAATATATGGATTGGAGGAAGCAGATGAGTAATAAGTTAAAGGTTCAGAGATTAGATGATGGACTGATTATCGGTTATAGTCGCAAAGACCCATTTTCACCTCCTGTGATGGTTGTTGGAAGAAAAAGAATGAATGAAACACCCGTTATAATAAATGCTTTTGAAGGTAAGGAAGCTGAAGAGTTATATAAGAAGCTGACCACTGTTGTAAAAAAGGATGATGCTAATGGCTAATTCGTTTTTAAGAGATTACCAGATGGATGCTGTAAAAAAAATGAGTAATGGTTGCATCTTAAATGGTGGTACTGGATCTGGAAAATCACGGACTGGATTGTATTACTACTTCAAAGAGCAGGGCGGATGTTTAGATAATAATGAGACAGTTTATATGAAGCATCCAAAAGACTTATATATCATAACCACGGCTAAGAAGAGAGACTCATTGGAGTGGGAAGGTGAACTTGCAAACTTCTGTATGTCCAGTAATCCAAAGAATAATAAATTATATTCTAATAAAATTGTAGTTGACTCGTGGAATAATATAAAGAAGTATGCTGATACAATAGATGCTTTCTTTATATTTGACGAGGACAAGGTTACTGGTTCTGGAGTATGGGTTAAGGCATTCTTAAAGATATCTAAACATAACGATTGGATTATATTGTCGGCAACTCCAGGAGATACATGGAGCGATTATATTCCAGTATTTATAGCCAATAGGTTCTACAAGAATGTAACGGAGTTTAGAGAGCGACACATCATATATTCAAGGTATACTAAATGGCCTCAAGTTGACAGATACATCGATACGAATAGATTGATTAGGCTAAGAGACAGAATTCTTATAGATATGGATTTCGAGAGAAGTACCGTACCGCACCATCAAGACATTCATGTCTCGTATGATATATCTAAGTATAAAGAGATACTGAAAACAAGATGGGACCCATATAAAAAAGAACCCATTGAGCAAGCGGCGGGGCTTTGCTATGTTCTGAGGCGGCTGGTTAACGAAGACGAATCAAGAGTTGTAGCTCTACTTGAATTACTGGATAAAACTGATAAGGCAATTATATTCTACAATTTTGATTACGAACGGGATATATTACTTCATACTATGGCTGATTTGAATGAAACATTTGATAATTATGACGACATTTATGAGGTTACTGAATGGAGCGGACATGCTCATCAGCCAGTTCCAACTTCAAAGAGATGGATATATTTGGTACAGTATACGGCTGGTTGTGAAGGCTGGAATTGTATTACTACTGACACAATTATATTTTACTCGCAAAATTACAGCTATAAAGTTATGGAACAAGCGTGCGGTCGAATAGACCGAATGAATACACCATTTATTAATCTATATTATTATCATTTGAAAAGCCGAGCTGGTATTGATTTAGCCATAACTAAGGCACTTAATGAAAAGAAAAAATTTAATGAACGGAAGTTTACTAAAAAAAAAAAAAAAAAAAAAAAAAAAAAAAAAAAATAAAAAAAAGTAATTTTAAAAAATGGGGATGGGTGGGTGAGATGATATTGATACTATTTGGAATAATTGTGGTCTTGGTGGTTGGAACAGTACTCAATATTATATTTGCAGTTAACGAACCAGATGATGGCATTCGCGATGAGAACGACTCCTTTAATGAAAATAAAACAAAGGAGTGATTTATATGTGCGAGTATGAAATTATATTTTGTAAGGCGTTACATGAGAAATTAAAAGAAAAAGTAAAAGGCGGACTCTGGGTAAGGGTTGAAAATGACGATTGTTTATGGATTGATATTGTTCAGCGAGAACTTAATACAATAACACATATACAAATTGGCAATCCTTTTTCAGAATTAATCGTTAAAGGCTTTTCTGTTGATGAGGCATGTGAGGAGGTTATAAAACAGTACAGACGGATAATATTAAGCCGTTGTTTTAAGTAACATATTTAAGAGGTTTGGTCATATAGACTGAGCCTCTTATATTTTTTTTTTGGAGGTGAAAAATATGGGTTCATGCGGGGCTGACAATCCAATACCTAAAGCAGAATCATTGTCACAATGTAAAAAACGATGTAAAGCCGTAGCTAAAGATTTGGGATACGGTTATGACGTTGTGGATGCCATTAAACAAACTAAGAGTAATGATGAGATTGACTGAATAATGATTGATGCTAGAAGGAGACAGGAATGATAAGTAAACAAGATAGAGAAGTTCGTTTTGATAAATATTGTGAGCTGTGTAAGTACAAGGATTTGGATGATATTAAAGACCCTTGTAATGCTTGCTTAGATGCGCCATTTAACGAGTACTCACACAAACCGATATGTTTTGAAGAGAAAGAATAATGGTCGTGTAATTTACAAGTACTATTATGAAAGGAGTGTGATATTTATGAAACAGGGCGTCAAATTAGCGATTGTTGGTATTGCTGGGTATTCCGTAGGACTTATGATAGCTATAACAAAAAGATTGAAGGCTAATTAAATAATAACACTGACGAGACAGAGTCCTAACAAGGGCTCTTTCTTTTTTTACACATTTTAAGGAGGATTTATATTATGGACGCAAAATTTGAATTGGGTTTTCTTGTTATGACTAGAGAGGTGGCACTTAGACGAGAGAACAAAGACTTTGATAAATTTGTCAATGATTCTATTGCTAGGTATGTCCAGTGCGATTGGGGCGATACCTGCGATGAGGATAAGATGACTAACGATTTCGCTGTTAAGAACGATGATAGAATTCTTGCGGTGTATAAGTATGATAATACTACTACAATTTGGATAATTACGGAATGGGATAGAAGTGTTACGACTGTTCTATTTCCGAGCGAATATTAGGAGGTGCTTATGAATAATACAACAAAAATAAGAATACTAGCGTATGCCTCAGAACCAGATAAAGATACAGATTACAACGGAGATATTGTTGAATTTGAAGGTAAGAGATATTTTGTAAGTTTAGCAGAGGAACGAGTAGAGTTTCTTGGAATTATAAAGGAGGATTAATATTATGAACTATTTAGATACAGATATGAGCGTAAAGCTGGCAACACCTAAGTGGTATACACCATATATTATAGGACATCCAATGATTAGACTTGGAGAATTCTGTAGGACGCATGGGATTGCTATAGAGAGTGAATATAGCACATACCCAGATGTTACCACATTTTATTTTCGCAGACATAGTATACTTGGTAAAGCTGCGGCTAGTTATCGTATTCCATGCGACGGAATAAATGAATATTACGATACATCGCATATCGAAGACATGATCATTAAACGTCTTAGAGACGATTTTGATATTAAGGAGGAATTTCAATATATGGTAACACCAAGAAATAGTGGAAGATATGCAGCAACTATGAACACTCGTTATGGAATATGTAATAATAAGCCAGAAATCAAGAATGTTATATTTTCAGGTCCATGCACAATTGTTCTGTGGTCAGATGGAGATAAGACAATCGTCAGATGCGGAGAAGATGACACGTTTGATAAAGAAAAAGGACTTGCTATGGCTATTTCTAAGAAAATGTTAGGAACTAACAGTTCAAAGTCTAGCTATTATGATGTTTTTAAAAAATTTATTCAGGAGGCATAATTATGGGAACTTTTGGAGACACATCAGACATCATAAGCAGTACAGTTGATAAAATTATAACCACTGTGAATGAGACACAAGATGCATTTATATTTTCAACGCTGAGTAGTTATGCCGCTGAACAGTATAATATTACAGTTGAAAAAGAAGAATTAGTACGTGCCATTCAGTTAATTCGAATGAGCAGAGAATATGGCCCTAGTATTGGTGAGCGTTGGGCAACTGCCACTCAGAATGCGGCAGAATTAGATCGTGCTTATAAAAAAGGACTTCAAGATGGCATACAGGAAGCACGTATTCGACTAGAGAATACATTTAAGGAGGAAAAGAAATGATTTCAGAGATTAATAATTGTGAGCTGATGGATGTAAAAATCAATAAATCAGATAATAGATATGTTTTGTGTCTTACATATAAATACCATGATGAATATGGTAATACGCATGAAACAGTAATCGATAATGTTCCGTTACCGCTTTATAATCATGTAGATGCTATAACAATTAATGAAACGCGAGCATCTGAGCTGTTTCTTGATTTTTGCATGCACAAGACAATCAATGTCGGATTTGGCGAACAGGATGTAAGACCTGATTTTACGTATATAGACCGTATAGTGGAATATGCAACAAAAGAAATGACAATCGAAGAAATCGAAAATAAACTCGGTCATAAGGTTAAGATTGTTAATAAAAAATAAACATTTTTAAGGGCTTTAGAGAAATCTAAGGCTCTTTTTTTATTAAGGAGGATTTACATTATGGATGAAAAATTTCAAAAGGCTAAAGAAATATTGAATAGCATGACTAATGCAATTTACAAACAATATTTCGAAAAGAGAGGCAAAAAGAAATGATAGTGTTGTTAATTGTTTTGTATTTTATAATAGGTCTTATAGTGTCAATTATTGGCACTTACGTTGACTATAGGGAAAGCTGGCGAACTGATATTGTCGATTATATTGAGTATGATTTTTCTGTGGCTACTATCATAATTGTATTGTTCTTCTGGCCCATTATATTATTTTGGGCATTTATTTTATATGGGTGTAAAAATCTATATATGGCCACAACGATATTATTAGACAAATTTTATAGAAAGAGAGGTAAAAAATGAACACAATAGGATTCATATTTTTTATTGGCTTTACTGTCATGTCTGTTTTTTGCTTTTACATTAATTATTCGTGGAGCAAGAAATTTGAGGAGGCAAACAAAAAATGGTTTGAAATATGCCTGAATATAAATAATGAATGGTATAGGATAGGTCAAGAGATAAACGATGGGTATCACAATATGTTCTCTGAATTAGAACAAAAACTTAAAGAAGGAGAGTCAAATGATGAGTGATGTTTTGGTTATTAAGTGTAGATGCGCAGTCAGACCTGAAAAATTGAGAGAATTGAGAAGAAATATTTTAGAACAGAAAGAAACTGGTGTGGTTGTTTTACCATCATGCGTTGATGCTGTGGTTGTTCCAGATGATATTAAAATTGTTATTGATGATGATGATGAAATGGAAGAAAGGTGAAAAATAATGAGTAAAGAATACGATTTATATTTAGAACAGCATAGGGCTAACGTAGCTAAAGGATTCTATTGGATTCAGGAAAATCTACCAGAGTTATTGATAGACATCCCTAATGTATCATATGAACATCAGATTTGTTATTCTCACGATAATTCTAAGGACGATAGTGCAGAATACAAAGCATATGATGATTATTTTTATGGAAGAAACAGGTCTTTTCAAGTTGTGCAGGATTTCCAGTATGCATGGCTTACACATATTCATAAAAATCCACATCATTGGCAGCATTGGATTCTTGTTCATGATGATATCAAGAATGGAAAGTTAGAGACAATCCTTGAGATGCCATATAATTATATTATAGAAATGATTTGCGATTGGTGGGCTTTTAGTTGGGCTCGCAGTGATTTATATGAGATATTCAACTGGTATGATGAGCATTCAAAAAATATGAAACTTGCGCCAGAAACCAGAACAACTGTTGAAAGCATTCTGGATAAGATAAAAATACGCTTGGTTTTACTTGAGGAGGGGGATAATGATTGATTTTTGGTTATCTAAAAATATTGCTGACACACTGTATGGCTTTATTGTTTTAGCTATGTTTTTTATAATAATGTTTATTGCGAGTGCTATCAAAAGTGCATTTAACAGGCATAATAAAAAGAAATTTTATAAACAGTTTAAAAAGTCTAAGAGAAAGGATGACAAAAATAATGGATAAATTATATTTAGTTCATGGAAATACTTGGTATGAGGGATATGGACATGATGAGCATTTTTATGGTGCGTTCACCGATAAAAAAATGGCTGAGAAAGTTAGGGCTGAAGTAACAGTGAAACTTTATGAGAAAGAAACACATAATATAAACACCAATGTTGAGAGTATTTCTGATATTGAAATTGATATTTTGGAAGTCGATGTGAACCAGGTTACTGATATAGATTTAGGAGGATACGTTGAATGAGAGGCAAATTAAAGTTAGATGAAACATCAGTTGCTAAAATAATTGAAATTGCCATGTCTAATAATGAAAAATGTAAGACTTGTGAGTTCAGAGGCATGTGCTTTTTTGCTTACTCATGCCTTAGCAACGATTATAAATACTATTTAAAGGGAGATACAGAAATGATTAGAGAATTGAAAAATTGGACTGAAACAACAAAAGGATTATACAGGTATGTTGTTGGTGCCTCGGTATGTTATGAGATTCACATAATGTATCATGCTAAGGATACTGATATTTTAACAGCGAACGCTTCATTATATATAGTTGGTGATTGGTTTAAGCCTGTAAGCAGCACTAACTTCTTTGAGAGGAAGCTATTATTAAATGGTCCTGTAGCAGCATGTTTAGAAAAAGCTGCTGAAGACGAAAAGGAGATGCGAGGATAATGATTAAATATATTAATGAGATGTGTGAGAAATACAAGTGTGATATTCAGTTAACTTTCAAATTATATGGGGAATTACGAATAGTTGTCGTGGCAAACGGGCATATGGATTATTTGATGATTGATTCAAATACCGACGAAAATACTGTGAAAAGAAGTATCGAAGATACAATAAGGAGGTGCTTACAATGATATTTATAATCGATAATCTTAAATATGACACTGATAAAATGGAGTTAGTGTCAACAAAATGCAAATATTCTTATTCAGAAGGATCATTATTATGTAATCAAATCCGATACAGTGGAAAAAATGTAAAGATATTCAAAAGTTTAAAAAATCATTGGCTTTTGACATACGAAACATATTATAAAAATTGTGCAGTCGCATTGTCTGAGGAAGAAGCTAAAGAATATCTTATGAATTATGATTTAGAAACATATGAAAAACATTTTGGAGAATTTGAGGAAGCGTAAATGATTAAAGAATTTATCCAGAAAACATTTAAGATTCATAGCCCAAGTAAAGAGTGGTCTAATATATATAAAATAGACTATTACAAAGAAAATCTTTATGAAGTTTTGGAATTGTTCCGTAAGACTATTAATAAAGATTTTGATGATTGGAAAGATGCAGACGACTGGCTGTTCTCTAATTTAAATTTAACAGAAAAAGATATTTCGGATATCTACAGAGGGCGTTCAATTGTGTATGTAGCATCGTGTAGAAAGGAGGATGAATAAAGATGATTAAAATTATTAAGCCTGGAACAATAACAGAATTGAGATGCTATAAATGCGGATGCTTATTCAGTTATGAAAAAAAAGATATAGAAATTAAAAAAGCGAATACATCAGACCCTTTATCTACGCAATATAAATATATAACTTGTCCACAGTGTAAAAGGGAAATAATATTGGAGGCTACGAGATGATTAAATTAATAGTAGATGGATATTGTGAAAACTGTCCTGAATTTTGTGCTGATGTAGAAAAAACATATACATACACCGATGAATTACAGATCGCTAATACGGTAATTATGTGCAAGCATAGAAACCGATGTAAATGTATAAAAGACATGATACAAAAAGAGAAAGTGAGGTAAGGCGATGATTAAATTAAAAAATGTAGTTCTGGCAAGTCCAGAGCAGATGGAGTTTATTATTCAGGGGATGAGAAATCCTATGAATTCATGGGAAAAGAGTGATACTTGTGTAAGGGTTTGTAGAACTGGTTTCCATGAAGATAGACCTTGCGATCCGGAATGCTGTAATCCTAATTGTTCAGGTCCTTATATTAATAAAGAAATTGGTCCAAACGATTTAGATCTCATGCAGCGCTTATCCAAGGCCGGGACCGATCATCGGAAATTCATGAGGATGATGCCGGTGTATGTAAGAATTACTGCGCCTTTATATTGGTAGTTCTTTCTGCCAATGAAACACTTTGCCTAGTTATCGCTAGGGGTCACGCTAAATTTACATCTCCTATAATGAAAGGAGTGATAATTATGAAACATTATAAACACATAACCCTAAATAAAAAAGACCATAGAATTATGGATATAATAGCAACATTTTTCAGAGTATTACTAACGCCAATATTTATATGGTATAGATTATATTTATGGGTATGGGATGGAACTATGTTTAATTAATTTAAGAAGAGAGACTCAATTTACATTGGGTTTTTCTTTTATATTTTAGCGTGGCTAACGGGGAACCACCCATTGGAATCCCGTGGGAAACATTTCAAAAATATATTTTCGCGAAGGTTACAAATACTATTATGAAGAAAGGAGTGATACTATGAATATTGTTAGAAAAACTGTAAACAATTTTGAATATGCTTATCATAGAATAATGAGAGAATATGCTTTGAAAAAACAAGAGAAGTACATTGAACAAGACAAAAATGGTAAGTTTCAAAAATATGGTTTGAAGTTTTTATATCATTTAAAGAAGTGTGACAAAATTAATATCTAAGAGTATTAGACTCGGTGTAAATACACTGAGTCTTTTTCTTCTTTTATTTTTGAAATGAACCTGTAGAGGCTATCCCCTATGCCTTCCGGGCGGGGGAGTAGGGCTACTATTGATACGTAGCTGGGTTTTAGGTAACGAAGCCCATGAAAACCGAAATGGTGTCCTATTGTTTTATATTATTGTGTGCTCGCTAAATTTACAACTCCTTTTATGAAAGGATGGTGATATTTTATGGAGAAGAAAATAAAACGTATTCCAGTTAAGGACGAAATGAACGGGCGTCTTATGCTAGGACGAATTGCACTTGCATACGGTGAAGATGTAGCTAGTAAAATTAAAATAATTTGTGAAATTAGTTTTAATGAGCCTATCTATGATTTTGGCACTGATAAAATCGTTGGCGTTTGTCCGGAATTGAAGAACTGGTATTTGGAATTTCCAGAAGAAATCAATATCACTAATTGACAAAAAGCCTCAGCTATTTTGGTTGGGGCTTTCTCTTTTACATTTCAACACACAAAAAAAAACAATAGTAAAAGATAGTCCATTAATGGGAAAGAATTTGATACTTATAAAGTTGGTACTGTTGCAAACTCTTGCAGTACCATGCACAAAATTCAGGAGAAAGAGTTTACGTTGGATGATTTTAGCTGCGAGCATTTGATTTCAGACTGGATCGGAGATAATAACGATGCTATCTGGTATAAAGACCCACCTAAAAATGGATCAATTGAATGCCCGATAATATTTTCTCCTCTGGATGCTTTAAGAATCACTATTGGAGTATTAAATACGAACCGAGAAGCTTATCTTAAAACAAAAGACAAAAAGTTCTGGTGGCAGATGATTCAGCTTCTTCCAAGCAGCTACAACCAGACTCGTAATGTCATGTTAAATTATGAGGTGCTGACAAACATCTATAAGTCTCGTAAAGACCATAAGCTGGATGAATGGAGAGAATTCTGTAAGTGGATTGAGACTCTTCCATATTCAGATTTGATTACTGGAGGATTTAAGAATGAACAAATATAGTAAATATGCATTGTGTTTGTTAATTATTTCTGTGTGTGGAACAATATTATCTTATGCTATGAACGAGAAAATATTACTGTGCGATATTTTTGTGGCTATCAACATTCTATTGTTTCAGAAAATGGAGGATTAATTATGTTCAAATGGTTAAATAAAATATTCCATAGAAAGCCAAGTCCTTGTGATAATGTAATTATTTTGGTTCCGCTGCGTATGAACAATAAGTTTAGTTCTGTAGTGTTATATACTATAAATAATATAGATGTTGCTAAAGGACAAATAATTCGATTTGAAAGGGGTATTAAAAATGTTTAATGATAAAACAAACAATTTCATAGTCAGTACATTCATTCTTATACTTCAGTCATCTTTTTTAAATAGTGTCGGAATACATAGCACTACAAATTGGCAATGGTGGGGCATAACATTATGTACAATAATGTTCGCCTTAGTTAAAAATAAGAGATAAAGAAAAGAGTAGGGGGGTACGGATGACAGTTATATATTTAATATTATTAATTATTTGCACGATCTGGTTACTTTCGAATTAAGGAGGATTTTATATTATGACGCATGATAAATATGACAGTGATATTTTAAAGCCGCTTACAAGGATAGCTAAGAGATTACCAGAAGAATGTGATACAGCTGAGTACGCAAAAGAGCATCCGGATTGGGCTGAGAAAGTTAAAAAGATGGCTTCTGGTGAGTATGTACGGGTAATAAGGTGTAAAGACTGTAGATGCTTTATACCTTTGGAAGATATGAAAAAATGCCCAGAATACAAGGATTACCCGTTTGAGGCGGCAGAAAAGGTACATGCAGATGGCATATGTACAAATACTGATAAATGGGTTTACACAAGTGATTTCTGTAGTGATGCTAGAAACTCGCATTAAAAACATGTTCCTTAATGAATAAATTATAATCTAAGGAGGATTTATATTATGACATCAGAAGAAAGAATTGATGAACTTGAAAAGAGAGTTCGTATTATGGAAATGAAAAATGATAATCTGGGAAAGCGTTTAGACATCATGTCTGAGCAATTACAGATTGTTAATAATTCGTTAGTTTCAATATACGGCATTCTTGACCTTCAGGATAAAATCAATCGTATTAACATGATATCTAAACAGTAATAATTTATTAAAGCAAAGGGCTTGAGTCTTAGGACTTAGGCTCTTATTTTTTTATATTTAGGAGGTGATATTCAATGATGGCACAGGAACAGATGGAAGTTGAAATCTTAAAGTTAGAAACAGAAAACGACGAGATTAAGAGGACTATATCAGAAATGCAGCAGGAAATAAAAAAGACATGCAGTTTACTTGAGCAGTTAGCTGACTTAATGACTTCGGGAAAGTAGGCAATAACTATGGCAAAGATATTATTAAGTGAGAGTGATATGAAAGCACTGGAAAATGGTGAGATTGTAAGTGCTATGATTTATGGATATTTAATTGGTATTCAGAAAGATAATAGAAAACCAGAGAAGGCTAAAGAAGAGGAGTAATGTTATGGCATATATTATGAATATTAATATACAGGCTGATGAGGACATACAATATATTCTTAGAAATATAAAAAAATCAGATACAGGAGCTTATGTTTTTATGTCTGATAATAGAGAATCACTCATAAATATTTTCTGTGAGATGATACGTGATATTAATGAGACAATATATACAAGCAATAAATCATTAGATTTAATAAAAATAAAAGGGTTCATATCAGAGGCGTATATAGATATATTGTCAGATTGTAACACCGACAATTATTCATATGAGTTAAATTATGATGATTTTTCAATAAGTTTTAAATTAACTAGCATAAATGTATTTACTGTTCATAGTGATATTATTCAAATTAAGGAGGAATAATGTTATGGCAGATGCAAAAAAGTGTGATAGATGCGGAAATTTTTATACATCTTCAGAGAAAAGACTAGACAGTCAGGGACGCTATTTAAAAGGAATTACTATGGATGGACTCAAGTATACTAATGGATATATTAATCAATCATGTACAAAATATCAGAAGCAAATTGATTTGTGTCCTGATTGTGGTGAGAAATTAATATCATGGCTTAACACTTATAATAGTGCGGAGGATTCTAATGAAACACATGCTTAATCTATATTTTGCTAGTAAGGCTCTGAAATACAGGTTTGAGCCGGCTAGTGTTAGATACCGTTTATATTCTTGGTTAGTTCGTAAGACTGACTAACATACGCGACATATACTTATTATATTATGAGAAAATAATAAGGAGGATTTATATTATGCTTACATTTATGTTTGATAATATTGAAGAATTGGTTAAATTCAGGGAGGAATGTATTGAAAAATACAATGAGGTCCCTAGAATTTCAGCAGTTTTTCATGGCAATGAACATACATATTTTGCAAGGGTTAATATGTAGTAATTATTAAAAGAAATGTTCTTGGCATTTGCTGAGGCTTTTCTTTTTGCTCTGTCTGGTATGGTCGTGTGAGATACATAGTATGTTATGGAAAGGATGGTGATATTTATGACGGATATTGAAAAGCAAATAGAGGCTATGGGATACGAAGTTCGTGTTAGTGACATGTCTAATAAGTATATTGTTTATGAGAATAAAAAAAGTGATCAAGAAGTAACCTTAGAATGGGATTACGAAGATCAGTATTGTATGATACATTCGCAAACAATATCAAGAGAAAAAGATTGGATAGGACAGACACATCAAATGCCTATGGCATTAACTATTTGTGAAGCTGAAATATTTATGGCTAGACTTAAAGAATTACGAGAGTCCTAACAAGGGCTCTTTCTTTTTTATATTTAGGAGGGTTTATGAATATAGTTAGTGGATATTGGAAGAATATTGATGGCTCCGTTACGTACGGATATTGCACTTGTGGTAGAGAGGTAAAATCTACTAAAGAGGGAAGAGATGAAAAATGTCCTATGTGTGGAGCAAAAATTGTGTGGGATTTGGGTAATCCTGAGTTATGGATAGGACATAAAAAACAGTGATTTTATGGGTAACCAATTGGTTATTGGTATGTTTTTTTGAAGAATTTTTATATGATTTTATATTTTTGAAAAATCGCATTTTTGACTGGTGTAACCGTTTGGTTACTCGATGGTATTTATTATGATACAAAAAGGCTAAAAAACGGCTATTTTTGGTCATTTTTGGCTATATTTTGCCTATTTTTGGCTAACATCGCATAATTAATACCAAAGTGTTAACCGACTGGTTACACCCCCTTATTACATAATAAAAAAATTAAATATATTAAAGGACTTTTTGCAGGTGTAACCAATTGGTTAATACCCTTCATTTTTAGCACAAAGAAAGGAGCGGAATATGCACAACAACGAATATATAAGCGAAGTCGAGTTTATAGATATCTTTGCAGATAACTTAAGAGATATCATGTATGAAATGGATATAAGCGAAGGAGAGTTAGCAAGAAGGACTGGGTTATCCAAAATGGCAATCAGCAGGTATCTTAATAAAAAAAGAATGCCAACATTAAAAGCACTGGTAAATCTATCATATGTACTCTGTGTACCGATAACTGATTTAATACCGACATATGCAATGATTGATTAAAATATATAATGGAGGATTTATATTTATGAAAAATAATGTAAGGGTGGGAATAATAGAAACTGGTGAAGTATTTGATTCTATAACGGCGTGTGCCAATTATATTGGAGGAAATGCAAGACATGCCAGTATTGTGAGTCGGAATCCGAGAATGACTTGCAAAGGCTATCATATAGTTCGAATAGATGAACCGATTCCTGAAATCGACTTATCGAGAAGTTTTGTCGGACGACCTGGAATTCGTGTAAGGATTATTGAGACAGGCGATGAATTCGATTCAATCAAAGAGTGCGCAGAATTTATGAATTGTAGTAGTGGGAGAATACATGATGCTCTTACAGGTTACAATAATATTCATACATATAACGGTTATCATTTTACATATGTGTGATTTATATTTACGGGCTTTAGTGTGACAAACTAAGGCTCTTATTTTTTGCTTATGGTATTAATTATGCGAGCGTAAAAAACATGCCCTTTTATAGGAGAGATAACTAAAAACGCGCTATTTATATTTTTTGGAACGTACTCAGGCGACCTTCGGGCCCTGGGTCTTTTTATTTTTGTGACTAATTAATTGAGAGGAGAATAGTTATGAAAAAAGAAAGTGAATTCCAGGCAAGTCTTAAGAAAGAATTAAAAAAGATGTTTCCTGGATGTATTGTAACCAAATTAGATGCTGGTTGTATTCAAGGAATACCAGACCTACTTATTCTGTATGGAAAGCATTGGGCTACACTTGAAAATAAGAGGAGTGCTAATGCTAAGAAAAGACCTAATCAGGATTTTTATGTCAATAAGATGAATGATATGTCGTTTTCCAGATTTATATATCCAGAGAATAAGGAGGAAGTATTAAATGAACTTCGTAAAGCATTTGAATCTTGAAGGATTACATGCACCATTTAGTGCAAGTCAATCAGCATGGCTACGATATTCTGATGATAAGGCAATTGCTGTTTATAGAAAAAAGAAAGCAGCAGAGATGGGAACCAGACTTCATGCATGGGCTAAAGACACAATTGATCTAGGTATTAAACAGGCAAGGAGTAATAAAACACTATGTGCATATGTCAATGATGCAATTGGTTTTCGGATGAACACTGAAGTAGTTTTATATTATTCAGATTATTTCTTTGGAACAGCAGATGCTATATCTTTTAATAAAAATATATTGAGAATACATGATTTAAAGACTGGTGATTCAGGACACATGGAACAGCTTATGGTCTATGCTGCGTTGTTCTGTTTGGAATACAGAGTGAAGCCTGGCGATATTAAGATAGAGCTTCGTCTTTATAAAAATGATGAGGTCGAAGTATTTAATCCTACAGCAGAAGACATTTTACCAATCATGGATAAAATTGTTAGTCTTAATAAAATTATGGAAGAAATTGACGAGGGGGTAAGATAACATGAATTCAGTAGCAGAAGAGATTCTTTCCTATATGGGAAGTCAAGCATTCAGTGAAGAAGAATTTCTTGCTCATTATGGAATGCCTCGTCGAAGTGGAAGATATCCATGGGGCTCGGGAGAGGAGCCATTTCAGCATAGCGGAGATTTCTTATCAAGAGTAGAAGAGATGAGAAAATCTAAGTTTACTTATACTGATGAAGATGGCGTAAAATGGACTGGCGACAATGCAATAGCTAAATCTCTCGGGTACACTTCAAGTGATTTTAGAACTGTATGTGCCATCGCTAATAATGAGCGTAGGGCTGTAAAAGTTGCCGCCGCTAAAGCATTAAAAGAAAAAGGATTTAATGCAACTGAAATTGGTAGGCAGATGGGAATTAATGAATCGTCTGTCAGGTCTTTACTCGATGAAAAAGCAGAAGAGAGAATGAACCAGGCTAGAGCAACTGCTGATTTTTTAAAGGAACAAGTTGATAAAAAGAAAATGATAGATGTTGGTTCAAAAGCCAACCTTGAATTAAATGTTTCTAAAGAGAAAATGGATCAGGCTCTTTATATGTTGCAGGCAGAAGGTGGTTATGAAATCTGGGGAAATAGATTTCCACAGGCAACTAATAAAGGACAGTTGACAACTCAGAAGGTTCTGTGTGTTCCTGGAACACCACACAGTGCCATATACGATTTTGGTAAGGTTCAGACTATTGGTGATTATATTACTAGAGATGATGGAAAAACATTTGAAAAGAAGTTTCATTATCCTGAGAGTTTGAACTCTAAGCGTCTTGAAATCTGTTATGCAGAAGATGGTGGTATAAAGAAAGATGGTCTTATTGAACTTAGAAGAAATGTCCCAGACCTTTCATTAGGAGAGTCTCGATATTCTCAGGTTCGTATTATGGTGGATGGTAAGAAATACATAAAAGGGATGGCAGTATATGCTGATGATTTACCAGAAGGCATAGACGTTAGATTTAACACCAATAAATCAAACAAGTTATCTAAGCTGGAATGTCTCAAGGATGTTAAGAGCGACCCAGACAATCCTTTTGGAGCCCTCATCAAAGAAGAAGGCGGACAGTATTGGTATACAGATTCAAAGGGTAAAAAGAAGCTTGGGTTAATTAATAAAACAAGAGAAGAAGGAGAATGGGAAGAATGGAAAGATTCTTTGCCATCTCAGTTCTTGTCAAAACAGAATAAGGTATTAGCTGAGAAACAGCTAGGAATTGCCAAGGCAGATAAGCAGTCTGAGTTTGATGACATAATGGCATTGAACAATCCTACTATTAAAAAATATTATCTTGATAAATTTGCATCATCATGCGACTCAGCAGCAGTGCATTTACAGGCAGCTGCATTGCCAGGTCAGAAGTATCATGTAATATTACCATTAACTACAATGAGTGATAGAGAAGCTTATGCTCCTGATTATGCTGATGGAACTAAACTTGCATTGGTAAGATACCCGCATGGTGGAACATTTGAAATACCGATAGTTACTGTTAATAATAGAAATAAAGAAGCTATTAAGATGATTGGTAAGTCTTCAACAGATGCTATAGGCATTAGCGCTAATGTCGCAGGAAGATTATCGGGTGCAGATTTTGATGGTGATACTGTTATGTGTATTCCAACCCATGACAGGGGCGGAAAAGTAAAAATTACATCTACTCCAGAATTAAAAGACTTAGAGGGATTTGACCCTAAGCTTAATTACGGTGGAGAATGTAGAAAAGATAGTGATGGTAAAGAGCATTATTATCGTAATGGTAGAGAGTATCGTCTAATGACAAAGACTGATACTGAGATGGGAAAGATTTCCAATCTTATTACTGATATGACCCTGATTGGCGCAACTGAAGACGAGCTTGCGAGGGCAGTAAAGCATTCGATGGTCGTTATTGATGCAGAGAAACATCATCTGGATTACAAGCAGAGTGAGCTTGATAATAATATCGTTGCACTTAAGAAGAAGTATCAGGGTAAAGCTCAAGGTGGTGCTGCTACAATTATCTCACAATCAAAAGGTGAGTATGATGTAGATAAAAGACAGGGCACTCCTCGTACTAATCTTAAGCGTAACGAGTATAAGAACAATCCAGAAAAGGGAGACATTTGGTATGACCCAAGTCGACCTGAAGGTGCTCTTCTCTACAAGAAAGCTGATGATGCTGATTATCAGATAACCAAGGTTAATAAGAGAACTGGCGAGGTAACCACTATTACTAAAACCCGCCAACAGAAGAGTACTAAGATGGCCGAGACAGATGACGCCAATACACTAGTATCTACTCATCGTCATCCTATGGAATTAGTGTATGCTGATTATGCTAATGCAATGAAAGATATGGCTAACAAGGCTAGAATTGCTATAGCAGATACAGGTAAGGTTGCATACAGTAGGGAGGCTAAGAGTAAGTATGAGGGGGAGGTAAAATCTCTTTTAGAAAAACTTAATAATGCTGAAAAGAATGCCGTTAGAGAGAGAGCTGCACAGAGAATTGCTAATGCCAACATAAATGAGAAATTAGAAGCTAATCCTGACATGAAAGCTAAAGATAAAAAGAAAGTTTCTCAGCAGGCTTTAAGTAAGGCAAGACTTGAAGTTGGTTCTGTTAAGAGACGAGACAGAAACATAGTAATCACTGATAATGAATGGGAAGCTATTCAGGCAGGTGCTGTGAGTGAAACAATTCTTAAACGAATACTGAATAACTCAGACCCAGATTCGTTGAGAGCAAAGGCAATGCCTAAAGAATCATCAGCATTATCTGATGTTAAGATAGCCAGAATTAAAGCTATGTCTGCTTCATACACAATTGCACAGATAGCTGATAAACTTGGCTATTCAACATCAACAATTTCTAAAGCTTTGAAAGGAGGAAATTAAGCATGACTAAAACATCTAATGATTGTAGATTGACTACATTTGACAATCCTTACAATCCATTTACACAGTTTGCTGAATGGTTGTTGTTTGACAATTCAAAAGATTACTTTACATTAAACAAACTTGCTAGAATTGAACAAGTTGATGAAAGTATGTCTGAGAATGAAATAAACATTGAACATGAAAGAGCAATTGATGAAATTATACAGAACGATTTCCTCAACATCTATAAAAAAGTGTACAGAAATGAAGAAATAAATGAACAGATCGCATGATATATGTGTAAAAGCATAGAGGGGGGTCTAAAAATGAACACCCCCTCCTATCATCGCGCCGGTCTTTATATTTTCCCCGGAGGGAATTTTCGAAAAAGCAAATCCATTTTTTAGACAGCATTTAAACGAACCTATAATATTTAAAGCACTTAGTACAAGTTGTAAGTCACCTCTCGATTATATTTTATTGCGCCATGATGTAAATTCTCCTTTCTTTGGGTATTATAGGTTCTTTTAAGTGCTGTCTTATTATTTATAAAGACTACAAAACTAACTGAGAAGTATAAGAAAGGAGGCGGTAAGGATGCCCAAAGTCAAGAATTCTGATACTCAAAGAAGAATGCGTCCGGCATTAACACCAGAAGCACGAGAGAATCAGCTCATTTCTTTAGCTGTAGACCTTGCCGAAAAGCAGTTAAGAGAGGGGACAGCTTCATCTCAGGTGATTACACATTATTTGAAGATGGGTTCTCCAAGTGAACAACTCAAAAGAGAACAAATGGAAGAAGAGAACGAGTTACTTAAGGCTAAGACCAAAGCTATCAGAGAGTCAGGAGATATGTCTGTAATGTATGAAAAAGCTATAAAGGCAATGCAGTCGTATTCTGGAAAGGATGAAGATGAGTAGGATTCTTTCATATTCGGAACTAATTACTATCCCCACTTTTGAGGAGAGATTTGAATATCTCAGTTTGAATGGACGAGTTGGTGATGCAACATTTGGATTTGATAGATATCTAAATCAGGAATTTTACAAGTCTAAAGAATGGCAGCGTATACGTGATTTTGTGATAATCCGAGATAATGGTTGTGATTTGGCTTTTTCTGGTAGGGAGATTTATGAGCGAATAATTATTCATCATCTTAATCCTTTGACTAAAGAAGATGTAATTCAGCATACAAGAAAATTACTTGATCCAGAAAATCTTGTATGTACGATTAAACAGACTCATGATGCGATTCACTATGGAGATAAAAATTTATTAATGAAGAATCCAGTTGAACGAAAAATAAATGACACATGTCCTTGGAGACATTAACGGAGGAGATATGACGGATAGTATATTAAATTCAATCAAAGGATTGCTATATATAGATGAATCTGAAAAAGGATTTGATAGTGACATAATTATGCATATCAATTCTGTATTTATGGTGCTTAATCAGCTTGGTGTCGGTCCAGATGAAGGATTCACAATAAGTGATGATTCAGCAACATGGTCAGATTTTCTTGGCGAAGATAAATCATTAGAAGGTGTAAAGACCTATGTTTATATGAAGGTTAGAATGATTTTTGACCCGCCGACTAGCAGTTCAGTAATGGATTCTATGAAGCGGTCAATTGATGAATTTGAATGGCGATTAAACATTGCCGTATCAAATAAAAGGTAGGAGGCTCAAAATGGAAAACGAATTATACCATCATGGCGTCCTAGGTCAGAAGTGGGGCGTAAGAAGATATCAGAATAAAGATGGAAGTCTTACTATGGCTGGAAAGAAGCGTGCGTTGCGAATCCAGAACGACTATACAGAACTTACTAATAATAAGAAGTATAGAGACCGTAATGGTAATATGACCTATGCTGGTCGTAAAAAGGCTCTTGCTTTACAGAATGAATATACAAATGTTACTGGTAAAAAACACCTTATAGCATTCAATAATAAGACCGGTGCAAACAAGCAGCCTTATCAAAAGAGTATTAGTGAGATGAGTAATCAGGAATTACAGGCAAAGGTCGATAGACTTCGATTAGAGAAGCAATTAAAAGACCTTACGCCAGAGCATAAAACAGCTGGTCAGAAATTTGTCGGCTTTGTCAAGGACACATCAATTTCTATAATTAAAGATAAGGGAACTGCAATACTTGGTGATTATTTTGATAAGCAGGTTCGAGATGCTATAGGACTTAATGAGAAAGACCCATTAACCAAATCTCAGAAACTTGCTCAAGATGCCAAGGATGCAGCAAATAAAAAAGCAATTGCTGAAGTTGAAGATTACTTTAAAGAGCGAGATAAAGGTAAGAAATCTGCAACTGAGACTAAGAAGAAATCTGCAACTGAGACTAAGAAAGATTCTGGATATACTATGACTGAAGCTCAGAAGAAAGAACATGATGAATTATTTGGTAATCATAAAACAAAAACTGAATCAGATGCTGAAAAGCGCAAAAGAGAACATGACCGATTGTTCTCAGGAAGATATGTAGATTAAGGAGAATATATGGCGTTATCGAATACAGCCACACCGATTTATTATGGCAGGTTTCGAGATGCCGTAATTAGAGGCGAAATACCAGTATGCGAGGAAATTTCTATGGAGATGAATCGTATAGATGCTCTTATAGCAAATCCTGGTGTATGGTATGACGATAAAGCGGTAAATGGCTTTATAAAATATTGTGAGAGTGAACTTACATTAACTAATGGCGATGATTTATTTCTTCTCGATTCATTTAAGCTGTGGGCTGAGGAAATTTTTGGTTGGTATTATTATATAGAACGAAGTATTTACGTGCCAGACAAAGATAATCATGGCGGACATTACGAGAAGAAAATCATAAGAAAAAGGCTCATAAATAAGCAGTATTTAATCGTTGCCAGAGGCGCAGCTAAATCAATGTATGCATCATGCATACAAAATTATTTCTTGAATGTAGATACATCTACATCTCATCAGATAACAACAGCCCCAACAATGGCTCAGGCAGAAGAGGTTATGTCACCTTTTAGAACAGCCATAACAAGAGCCAGAGGTCCATTATATCAATTCTTAACAGAAGGTTCATTGCAGAACACGACAGGCTCAAAGGCTAATCGTGTAAAGTTGGCAAGTACCAAGAAAGGAATACAGAATTTCCTCACAGGTTCATTATTAGAAGTAAGACCTATGTCAATAGATAAATTGCAGGGATTACGAGTTAAAGTAGCTACCGTCGATGAATGGCTTTCTGGCGATGTTAGAGAAGATGTTGTTGAGACACTTGAACAGGGAGCCGCAAAGGAACAGGGTGGTGGACAGAATGACGATTATTTAATAGTCGCCATTAGTTCTGAAGGTACGGTTCGTAATGGTTCTGGTGATTCAATCAAAATGGAGTTAATGAAAATCCTTAAGGGAGAACATAATGCTCCTCATACATCTATTTTCTGGTACAAGCTCGACAGCATTGATGAAGTAGGTGACCCGTCTAAGTGGCTCAAAGCTAATCCTAATCTGGATAAGACTGTTACATATGAGACATATCAAGAAGCGGTCGAAACAGCTGAAAAAAATCCTGCTAAGAGAAACGATATACTTGCAAAGCGATTCGGACTTCCGATGGAAGGTTATACGTATTACTTTACATATGAAGAAACTCTTCCGCATAGAAAGAAAGAATTTTGGCAGATGCCTTGTGCGTTGGGAGCAGACCTTTCTCAAGGCGACGATTTCTGTGCTTTTACATTTCTATTTCCGCTATCCAGCGGTTCATTCGGAGTTAAAACCCGTAACTATATAACAGAATTAACATTAAAAAAACTACCTTTGGCTCTTAGGAATAAATATGAAGAGTTTATTAATGAAGGTAGTCTTATTGTTATGCCTGGAAATATCTTAGACATGATGCAGGTTTATGATGATTTGGATGAGTTCATAATTCGAACCGCTTATGACGTAAGATGCTTCGGTTATGACCCATATAATGCTAAAGAGTTTGTGGAACGATGGGAACGAGAAAATGGAGCATACGGAATAGAAAAAGTTATACAGGGAGCTAAGACTGAATCTGTACCATTAGGGGAGTTAAAGAAATTAGCTGAAGAAAGAATGTTGCTGTTCGACGAGGGGTTGATGACATTCACAATGGGAAATTGTATCACCATCGAAGATACCAATGGTAACCGTAAATTATATAAAAACAGATACGATGCCAAGATTGACGCTGTGGCTGCAATGATGGATGCATTTGTAGCATATAAGCACAATCGTGAGGCTTTTGAGTAGGAGACAAATTAAATGGAGTTATCTATTACTGATAGAATGAAGCACGCATTTAATGCGTTTATGAATCGAGACCCTACAGCTTATTATAATAGGAATCTTGGTTCTAGTTATTCCATACGACCCGACCGACCGAGATTAAGTCGTGGAAATGAGCGTTCAATTATTACTGCAATATTCAATCGAATAGCGATGGATGTGGCGGCAATAGATATAATGCATTGCAGATTGGATGAGAACAATCGATTCATAGAAAAAATCGATTCTGGACTCAACAATTGTTTGAATCTGGAAGCAAATGTAGACCAGAGTGGGCGAGCATTTATACAGGATGCAGTTATGTCTATGTTGGATGAGGGTGTGGTTGCACTTGTTCCAGTTGACACAGATTTGAATCCAGCAAGCACTGATTCATATGACATACTTACAATGAGAACTGGAAAGATTCTTGAATGGTATCCAGCACATGTCAAAGTAAGGCTTTACAATGACCGTACTGGAGAGAAAGAAGACCTTATGCTGGCTAAGCGAGACGTGGCAATTATTGAAAATCCATTATTTGCCATAGTCAATGAGCCTAATTCAACGATGCAGCGACTTATGAGAAAATTAAGTTTACTAGATGTGACAGATGAACAAACGGCATCAGGAAAGCTGGATTTAATCATTCAGTTGCCGTATGTAGTCAAGTCAGAAGCTAGGCGTGAACAGGCTAATCAGCGTCGAAAAGATATAGAACAACAGTTGGCAGAAGGTAAATATGGAATTGCATATACCGATGGTACCGAGAAAATCACTCAGCTTAACCGTTCAGTAGAAAACAATCTCATGAAACAAGTCGAATACCTGACTAATATGGTATACAGTCAAATAGGCATTACCCAGTCAGTTTTAGACGGAACTGCTGATGAAAAAACAATGCTTAACTATAACAACCGAACAGTCGAACCGATTGTATCGGCTATCGTTGATGAGCTGAAGCGTAAGTTCCTTACAAAAACAGCTCGTACTCAGCTGCAATCAATATCGTTCTTTAGAGACCCATTTAAACTGGTTCCAGTAAACGATATTGCTGAAATCGCAGATAAATTCACTAGAAATGAAATTATGACTTCAAATGAAATTCGCCAGATTGTTGGAATGAAGCCTTCTAATGACCCTAAGGCGGACCAGCTTATTAATAGTAACATTAGTCAGGCTAAAGAAGATAATGTTCCTAGTGAGGGAAATGAAGAATATGGAGAAGGAGGAAAAAGTCAAAATGAGTAACTACGATTTTAGTGGCTATGCTACTAGAAATGACTTGCTGTGTCAGGATGGTCGAACAATACGACAGAATGCATTCGTTGATAACGATGGCTGTGAGGTTCCGCTTGTGTGGAACCATGAACACAATGACCCTAATGCTGTATTAGGACATGCGGTATTGGAAAATCGTAAAGATGGTGTTTATGCATACGGTATATTCAATGATACTGAACAGGGTCAGATGGCGAAGAAACTGGTTCAGAAAGGCGATGTTAAATCATTGTCGATATGGGCAAATCAGTTAAAGCAGATAGGTAATGATGTAATCCACGGAAACATCAGGGAACTCAGTCTTGTATTGGCCGGAGCGAACCCAGGTGCGTACGTGGATTTTGTTATGGCTCACAGTGTTGAGGAAGAGGATACATTATACGCTTCGTATGATGAGAATATCATGCTTTATCACTCGGCTGATGAGTCAGAGAAAAAGGAGGACAAGCAGGAAATGGCAGACAACGCAAAGTCACAGGAAGACAACAGTGATGATAAGACTGTTAAAGATGTAATCAAGACAATGAATGAAGAACAGAAGAATGTTCTTTATACACTTATTGGAATGGCTCGAGAAGATGGAGCTGATGATGAAGATGAAAAAGGAGGAAATGGAAACATGAAACATAATGTTTTCGACAATGAAGGTGATACAAGACAGTCTAATGTTCTTAGTCACTCAGATGAGCAGCAGATTATTTCACTTGCTAAGCAGACAGGTGTTGGAAGTCTTAAAGCTGCTATGGAAATCTTTGCAGAAGAGAGCGGTACATTAGCTCATGGTGTGTTTGGAGATGAAACAGAGAAGTTATTCCCAGAATATGAGCTTCTTAAGAAGGGTGAGCCAGAAACACTCGAGAGAGATCAGAGCTGGATTGGACATGTAATTTCTGGTATTCATAAGAGTCCAATTAGTAGAATCAGAACAAGACAGGCTGATGCTCGTATTGCTGAACTCAGAGCCAAGGGATATCAGAAGAAGGGTTCTTATAAGCAGGAAATGGCTGACATCAAGCTTATTGGAAGAACAACCGATCCACAGACAATATTTATCAAAGCAGATATGCACAGAGATGATATTACTGATATCGTAGATTTTGATGTTGTAGGATATCAGTGGAGACTCATGAGACATATTCTTGATGAGGAACTTGCTCTTGCTGCTTTAATTGGTGATAGTAGAGATGAGGCTGACCCAGATAAAATTCACGAAGAGCATATTCGTTCTATTTGGAATGATAATGATCTTTATTGTATTCATCAGTCAATCGACTATGAAGAAATGAAGACAAAGCTCAATGGTACTAATACTGGAGCTAACTTCGGAGAAGAATACATTAAGGCTGAAGCAACAATTGCCGCAGCACTTTATGCAAGAGAAAAGTATAAGGGTTCGGGTAGCCTTGATTACTACTGCACGCCACATGCACTTAATGTTATGTTACTCGCTAGAGATCTTAACGGTAGAAGAATCTACTCTTCAAAGGCTGACCTTGCAGCAGCACTTAATGTAGAAAATATCTACACCGTAGAGCAGTTTGAGGGAAAGACAAGAGAGGTAACTTCAGGCGGAACTAAGAAGCTTGTAGGTCTCTTTGTTAATCTTGGAGACTATCAGTTCGGTTCCACAAAGGGTGGTGAAATCACAAAGTTTGACGACTTTGATATGGATTTCAATAGATACAAGTATATGCTTGAAACAAGACTTTCAGGTTCATTAACAAAGCTGTATTCAGCTATTGCGCTTGAAGAAGATGCCTAATAAGTCTAAAAAAGTAAATAAGTAGGAGGAAGAATGATGGATAGAGTATTTCACCATGATGACAGCATGTATGTTGCTGCAAATAAGGTCTATACAAAGGCTGACGGAGTTGCTTATTCAGATGCAGAGTGCAAGGTATCGATTGATGCTGAAACTCTTGAAAAGCTGTTCTTAGAAGGAATGGTTGTAGTAGTTGATGGCGCTTCTTATAAGCCAATCAGCTGCAAAGTTGCATCAAAGGTAGCAACAGTTACATACGTAACAGCTGACAGTTCTGCGGCTACAACAGCTAAGCTCGCAACAGTTAAGTCTAAGTAGTCGGAGGATAAAAAGATGGGTAAATGGACTGGAAAGGTCGGATTTGCAGTTAACGGTGAAGTTGAGCCTGGATTATGGGTAGATGAAGTAGTTGAGAAAGTGTATAAAGGCGAACTGCTTAGTGATAGATGGAGACGACAGAATTCCATTGGAGTTAATGACAACATCAACTTATTGAATTCCATAAGCATAATTGCAAATCCATATGCTTTTGAACATTGCTCATCGATTGCTTACGTTGAAATCAAGGGGGAGAAATGGAAAGTGACTGATATAGATGCTTCCACTCCTCCTAGATTAATACTGACTGTAGGGGGTGTATACAATGGCGAGCAGGCTTGAATTGCAGACAAAACTTGAAGAGTTATTGGGAACTAGGCATGTGTATTATCAATCCCCCGCCTCAGTCAAAATGGAGTATCCAGCTATAGTGTATTCACTGAACAACAGAGATATAAGAAAAGCGGATAACTCAGTATATACAGCAAACACAAGATATACAGTCACGGTAATTGATAAACGACCAGATAATTCAGTAATCGATAAGTTACTGGGATTACAGTATTGCTCATATGACAGGCAGTATATATCTGACAACCTTTACCATGATGTATTAACACTATATTTTTAATGGAGGAACATAAATGGCTAAGTTAAAATGGGACGTTTCTGGGGAACGTTTATATGAAACAGGTATTAGCAATGGTGTATTATACGTTCAGGACGAGAACGGAAAATATCCAAAGGGCGTTGCTTGGAATGGTTTAACAGCAGTTACAGAGAGTTCATCTGGAGCTGAATCAACAGCATTATATGCTGACAACATCAAGTATATTAACCTTTTATCAACAGAGGAATTTGGTGCAACAATTGAAGCTTATCAGTCACCAGTTGAATTTGATGAGTGTGATGGTTCAAAGGCTGTCGTTGATGGTGTTGCATTTGGTCAGCAGGATAGAAAGCAGTTTGGTCTTGCTTATAAGACAATTCTTGGTAACGATATTGATAAGAATAATCACGGCTATAAGTTACATATTGTATATGGAGCTTTAGCTGCACCATCAGAGAAAGCTTACAATACCGTTAATGATAGCCCAGAGGCTATTACATTATCATGGGAGATTTCAACAACTCCTGTTGAGGTTGATGGCTTTAAGCCAACAGCAACAGTTATTATTGACAGCACAAAGGTTGACGCTCAGAAGCTTAAGAAGCTTGAAGACATTCTCTTCGGTGCAGATGCTGGAGATGGTCCAAGACTTCCGCTTCCTGATGAAATAGTAACTCTCATGAAAGCAGCAGAATAATAAGAATATTATGATCATTTTTGACTCCGCTTGAAATATAGCGGGGTCTTTTTATTTAGGAAGGAGAATTTACGATATGTTAAAGATTACAAAAACATATGAAGATTGGAATGATACAGAAAGAACCGAGGACTTTTATTTTAATCTTACTGAGGCCGAGATTACAGAGCTTCAGATTGGTACAGTTGGCGGATTCGCAGAAACAATTGAGAAGATAGTTAATGCAAAGGACCAGTCTGAACTTATTAAGATTTTCAAGGAACTTGTTCTTATGGCATACGGTAAGAAATCAGCAGATGGCAAGAGATTTATGAAAGATGATGATACCAAGAAGGAATTTGTGGAGAATCCAGCTTATTCTATTATCTTCATGGAACTGGTATCAGATGCAGAAAAGGCTGCTGAATTCATTAACGGCATTATGCCAAAGAGTATCGATAAAGCCGAACTTCAGAAGAAAACTAAGGAGTTAATGGCTAAGTATAACTAAGAAAAATCAGGGAGGTAAGAGATATGCTTCAGATAGTTGTTCCACCACCTTTATTAGAAGAATGGGATGAGTTGAGGGAAGAATTTGTATATCACGAATCTGGTAAGCCGTATGTGCTACAACTTGAACATTCTCTTATCTCACTTTCAAAATGGGAAGAAAGGCATTGTAAGCCATTCATATCATCAGAGAAAAACGAAGAAGAGAATCTGGATTACATCCGATGTATGACACTTACACCGCATGTTCCTGATGAAATATATGACCGCTTAACAAAAGAAAATATAAAAGAAATTTTAGACTACATTGAAGCTCCGATGACTGCCACTACTTTTTCAGATAGAGGATCTAAAACCCCTAGCCGAGAAAAAGTGACCGCGGAGCTTATTTATTATTGGATGATTAAATGTCAGATACCTATTGAGTTTCAGAAATGGCATCTCAATAAGTTAATAACATTAATACGGGTTTGTGAAGTAAAAGATTCACCGCCTAAGAAACATAGTCAAAGAGAGTTGCTTAATCATCATGCTGCTGTAAATGCGGCAAGACGAAAAGCACACACGAAAGGATGATTATTATGGAATTTTATGGAATTGATGTATCACATTATCAGGGAAATATAGATTGGAACGCAGTAGCTAAGACTGGCATTAATTTTGCATTTGTTAAGGCTGGCGGTTCTGAAGATGGAATTTATACAGAATCAATGTTTGAAAAGAATTATGCAGGAGCAAAAGCTGCCGGATTAAATGTAGGAGCCTATTATTTTCCAGGACCGAATTTTACATCAGAAGAAGCAGGAATCGCTGATGCTAGACGTTTCTTGGATATTATTGCTGGTAAGAAATTTGAAATGCCGGTTGCTATCGATTTGGAAGGTACTGAACCAGAAGATAAAGATGGTGCTACCGTAGCTACCATAGCATTTTGCAAGGTTATGGAAGCTGCTGGTTATTATGCAATGATTTATGGCGGCGACATATTCAGCTTCAAAGACCGCTTAAATCTTGATAGATTAGACGAGTTCGATAAGTGGGTTGCTAGATATGGCTCAGAACCACAGTATGTAAAGGAATATGGCATTTGGCAGTATTCATCAACTGATTATATTGATGGTATTACAGAAAATGCCGTCGACAAGGATGTAGCATATAAGAACTATCCAGAGATTATCAAGAATGCAGGACTTAATGGTTTTTCATCAGATGCTGTAGATGAACCAGAAAATGAGACTCCAGATGAACCTGATATTGAAGAGCCAGAAGAATCGTCAGATGAACCAGTCACTTATGTAATACAGTCTGGTGACACATTATCTGAAATTGCTGCAAGATACAATACAACAGTTGGGAGATTAGTAGAGGTTAATGGAATTGATAACCCAGATTTAATTTACCCTGACACTATATTAAAAATTAAATAATAAAGGTATAACTATGATTAGCTTCAGACAAAAGGGCGACTTTTCGAAGTTGAATAAATACTTTGAAAGGGTTAGAGAGGCTGCTCGAATCGGCGTATTAGACAAGTATGGTCGAGAGGGAGTGGCAGCCCTTGCGTCTGCTACACCTATAGACACAGGAGTAACCGCCAATTCGTGGTATTACGAGATAAATCGTCAAAATGGAAGTGTTTCAATCGAGTTTAAAAATTCGAATATAAACAATGGCGTTCCTATAGCAATAATTTTGCAATATGGACATGCCACTGGAAACGGAGGCTGGGTTCAGGGTCGAGATTATATTAATCCTGCTATCCAGCCTATTTTTGACACAATCGCAGATAACGCTTGGAGGGAGGTTACTAAAGCATGAGTAGCAAAGAAGTTGACGAGCGTGTCGTCGAAATGCGGTTTGATAATGCTCAGTTTGAGAAAAATGTTCAGACGAGTATGTCAACATTAGATAAGTTAAAAGCCAAACTTAATTTTAATGGTGTTTCTAAAGGACTTGAAGACGTTGGAAATGCTACTAAAAAACTTGAGTTTTCAGGTGTGGCTTCTGGTATAGAAGCAGTACAGGCGAAGTTCTCAGCAATGGAAGTAATAGGTGTTACTGCATTGGCTAATATAACTAATTCTGCGGTTAATGCTGGAAAGAGAATTGCATCAGCTATAACCATTGACCCAGTTCGAGATGGTTTTAACGAGTATGAAACTCAGATGAACGCAGTTCAGACGATTCTGGCGAATACTCAGAAAGAGGGAACAAATGTAAAACAGGTTAATGCCGCACTTGACCAGTTAAATACTTACGCTGATAAGACCATATATAATTTTACGGAGATGACACGTAATATCGGTACTTTCACAGCAGCAGGTGTTAAGTTGGATGCTTCCGTGTCGGCCATTCAGGGTATAGCCAATCTAGCCGCAGTGTCAGGTTCAACATCTCAACAGGCGTCTACTGCTATGTATCAGCTTTCACAGGCTTTGGCATCTGGTACAGTTAAACTTATGGACTGGAATTCAGTTGTTAATGCCGGCATGGGCGGTCAGGTATTTCAGGACGCATTAATAAGAACATCTGAAAAACTGGGAACAGGTGCACAAGCATATATTGATGCTGCTGGTTCATTTAGAGAATCACTGTCAAAGGGTTGGTTGACGACTGATGTTCTGACCGAGACTTTAGATATGTTTTCTACAGCCGCTGATACTGAAGAAGAATATGCAGCTGCTATTCAGAAGTTTGTTGATGAAGGATATTCAGAAGAACAGGCTATAGATATGGCCAATATGGCTAAAACTGCTGGTGAAGCAGCAACAAAGGTTAAGACATTCACGCAGCTTATAGACACACTCAAGGAGGCACTTGGTTCTGGCTGGACAACGACATGGCGATTAATAATTGGCGACTTTGAAGAGGCTAAGGAACTCTGGACAAATGTTTCAGATGTTCTTAGCAAGTTAATCAACAACGCTTCAGAGGCAAGAAATAAATTAGTAGAGGGAGTTATGTCTTTTAATCCTTTTACTAATATGCTTAATAAACTAGAGAATTCTGACGTTGGAAAAACTGTTAAACAGATAAATAATTTAGCAAATAGTCTCGAATATTATCAGAAAGTAGTAACTGATGTATGGAGAGGCGATTATAAGAATTCCGATACAGGACGATATGAATTGCTTGATGAAACCGGATATAATCATCAAGTTATACAGGATTTAGTTAATAAAGGTTATGAATACGAACTTATAGTAGAAGATGTGCAGGAATCAGAAGCTAAGTTTGCAGATTCATTAGGGGACTCTACTGAAGAAATTCAAAATGAATCTAAGCAATTGGCGAAGCTTTCAGATGAACAGTTAAGAAATGCTGGTTTGACCGATGACGAGATTTCTATGTATAGAGATTTGGAAAAACAGTCTGAGAAAACTGGCAAATCTATAGAAGAACTCATTAACGATATGAGCGCAAAGGATGGTAGAACTTTATTATGGGATGGACTTGGTAATATTGGAGAAACTCTCATAATTACATTTACAGCTATAAAGGACGCATTCTCTGAGATATTCCCAGCGCCATCCGTTGCTAAGATTTATGGCGTTATCGATGGATTTAATGCACTCACTGAAAAGATGAAAGAATTCAGTAGCACACATGCATACGATGTAGAGCAGACTTTCAAAGGATTGTTTGCTGTAATTGATATTGTGCGAATGGTTTTAAGTTCTGGTCTTACAGTTGCATTTAAAGCATTGAAAGGAATCCTTAGTGCATTTGATATAGACATCATTGAATTTACAGGTTATATAGGTGAAGCGCTTGTTAATCTTCGTAATTGGTTGAAAAATAATGATTACATCGAAAAATCTTTCAAGAAAGTAGGAGAAGGATTAAAAGTTGTAATCGACGGAATAAAGAAACTTTTAGATTATCTTGGTGAGTCACCTAAGATTCAAAAGTTTATAGATACAATTAAGAATATTGACCTTTCAGAAGCTGGCGAATTTATTATAGCTGGATTGAAGAAAGGGTTGTCTATAGGTTTATCTATTATTCCAGATACAATGAAAGAGATAGCTGATAAATTGTTATCTAAATTCAGAGAAGTTCTTGGCATTCATTCACCTTCAAAAGAAACTGAAGCTGATGGTGAATATTTGGTAGAGGGTCTGATCAATGGTATCAAAAACTCATCATCGAAAGTTTGGGATACTATAAAGACATTTGGCTCAGATATATTGGGTAAATTCAAAGAAATAAAACTCGGAGACAGTATCAGTAAGATCGTTTCTGCTGGTGCTGGTGTTGGTATGCTGTTAGTCGCTAATAAATTAGCTGAGGCAGCTGATAGACTTACATCACCTTTAGCTGTAATGGAGTCAATTTCTGATGCAATAGAGGGCGTTGGTAAGGCTATGAAGAAAAACCTTAAAGCCTCTGCGTTGGAAAAGAAAACAAAAGCGATACAGAATGTTGCGTTGGCAGCATTAATGCTAGCTGGAGCAGTACTCATCTTTTCTAAAGTAGATCCAGATAGATTGTGGCAATCTGTTGGGGCTATGATTGTATTATCAGTAGCGTTAGCCGGAATAGCAATTGCTATGGATAAGTTTTCTAAATCTGCTGTTGAGTTTGATGGAGAAAGCAAGAGTTTCAAACTTGACGGATTGAAGACGGCAATGCTTAATCTCGGAATAGCATTATTATTAATGGCAGCAACAGTCAAAATACTTGGTTCCATGGACACTGATAAATATACACAAGGTATGCTTGGAATAACTGCACTTGTCGGTGCAATGATTCTTGTTATGGCTGCTATGGGGACTGTAGTAAAATCTGACCAGGGTAAAGCATTAAAACAGGCTAACAAAATATTTAAGCAGATGGCAATTACAATGTTATTAATGGTTGCTTCAGTGTCAGTATTAGGTTCAATGAATACTGATAAATATTTTCAAGGTATGTGTGGAATAGTTGCTATAGCTGGAATTTATATACTTTTAATAGTTGCACTTATGAAAGTGACAAAAATAGGCAAAGAACAGCAGATAGCTAAACTGAGTGGATTACTTATAGCCATATCATCAGCAATGCTATTAATGTGCGTGGTCACTAAGATTGTCGGAAACATGACAATTAATGAAATTGCTGGCGGCGTTGGAATGATGGTAGTATTTATAATATTCATAAATTACCTAGTTAAAGCCACACTCATATGCAAAGAACAGCAAATAGCTAAACTGAGTGGATTACTTATAGCCATATCAGTATCAATGTTGTTGATGTGCCAAGTTGCCAAGATTGTTGGAAATATGACCACTAATGAGATTGTTGGTGGTATTGCAATGATGGCAGTATTTATAATTTTTATTGATCTCTTAATTAAAGCCACACTCATATGTAAAGAGCAGCAGATAGCTAAACTTAGTGGATTATTAATAGCTATATCATTATGCATGGCTGTAATGGCTGGTGTTTGTCTTGTTCTTGGTTTGCTCCAGCCAGATAAGCTGAAGCAGGGTGTAGCAGCAATCGTTGTATTTGGTGTTGTTATTGGCGCGTTAATAAAAGTAGTAGCAAGTGCAAAGAAAATAGACAAGAATGCCGGTGGAGCGATTTTAGCAATAGCCGTAACAATAGCCGTAATGGCGGCTGCTGTAACTGTTTTATCGTTGCTAAAACCTGAAAAGATAGCTGGCGCTACAGTTTGTCTTGGTATACTTATGGGATTGTTTGCGCTTATTGAGCGAAATGCTTCTTATATAAAGAAAGCAACTGGTTCGCTTATAGTAATGGCTGTAATAATTGGGTTACTTGGCGGTTTGCTTATTGGAATATCATTTATACCGACAGAAAGAGCGCTAGTTGCGGCAGGAGCCATATCGTTAGTGCTGTTAAGTTTATCAGGCGCTATGTATCTTATAAGTAAAGCTGGAAATATATCGATTAAGGCCGTGGCTGCTTTAGCAATGATGGCTGCAGTAGTTTTATCTTTAGCTGCACTTATTCAGGTACTAACGTCATTTAATGTAGATGCTAGTCTGATGGGTAGTTTGCTATTACTCGCAGGATGCTTGATATCTATAGGTGCTGCCGTAATGGTTATGAATAATTGTGTTGCAGGTGCTGCTGCATTAGTAGTAGTTGCCTTAGCCTTATCAGTATTCTTACCAGTGTTGCAGCAGTTAGGTTCAATGTCATTAGGAGAGATTGGTGCTGCATTATTAGCATTGGCCGGTTCATTAGCGGTTCTTGGATTAGCAGGTTTATTGCTTGGTCCAGTTGTCGCGCCGATGATTGGCATAGCAGGAGCTATTGCATTATTAGGCGTAGGATGCTTAGGAGCTGGTGCAGGATTACAGATGTTTGCACAAGGTCTTACAACATTGGTTATGTTAGGACCTGTAGCTATACAAGCATTTACTGCAACAATACAGGCTTTTATAACATTAATTCCTACAATAATTACTACAATTGTTACATCGCTTGTGACTACATTTACAACATGTATTCCAATGATTGTAGAGGGCGCATTGCTACTTATTACATCATTATTGACATCAATATCAGAGCATCTGCCAGAGATATTAGCTGCTGGAATATCTATAATCATGACACTGTTAACTGGCATCAGGGATAATATAGGTCAGATAACAGAAGTTGTAATAGATATAATCATTAATTTTGCAGAAGCAATAGCTAATAAATTACCAGACATAATTCAGTGTGGCGTTGATGTATTCTTTGCATTTCTTGATGGATTTTCAGACGCCATCGCGAATAACGGCGAACGATTGAGAGAATCACTTAAGAAATTGGTTGATTCCATTATTACAGGAATAAAAGGATTCTTAGGTATTCATTCACCATCCACTGAATTTGAAGAAATCGGCGAATTTTCAATAGCCGGTCTTATTAAAGGATTCGGGAATAAGGTTGGAGACGCGGTTGAAGCGGTTGGAAAGTTAGCATCCAAACTTGTCGGCAAAGTCAAAGATAAGTTTTCTGACATGAAAGAAAAAGGTCAACAGCTTTGTCAAAAAATCAAAGACGGTTTTGAAGAAAAAGCACCTAAGATCGTGTCATGTGTCGGCGATACTATGAAAAAGGCTGGTAAGAAAATACAGGAAGCTAAAAACGATTTTAAGACATGGGGTAAAGATGCAATGGAAGGTCTTAGGAATGGAATGGAGTCTGCTAAAGATAAAATCAAATCTACAGTTGGCGGTATAGCAACTGATATAGGTGCAAAATTCAAAGATGTTCTTGGCATCCATTCACCGTCCAGAGTATTTAAACAATATGGTAAATACATAGATTTAGGACTTGTGAATGGTATAAAAACTTTCTCATCTAAAGTGTATGACACTGCCAAATCTGTTGGTTCAGATACAATAGACGGAATGAGTTCAGCTATATCCAAGATATCAGAACTTATAAATGGTGATATGAATATGCAGCCAACTATAAGACCTGTCGTGGATTTATCAGACGTTCAGACAGGCGTTGGAGCGATAGCAGCTATGATGCCTACAGGAGGTACTATAGGTATTTCTGGAGGCTTTAATACCGTTGCTACAATGATGAATCGAAATCGTCAAAATGGAAATAATGACGAAGTTATTTCAGCCATTAACAAACTCGATAAGAGTTTAAATGGTCTTTCTAAACCAACATACAACGTTGGTGGAATAACATATGATGATGGAAGTGCAGTATCTGATGCTGTACAGGAATTAATAAGAGCAGCTAGAATAGATAGGAGGTCATGATATGGCTAGTGTATCAGGTTTGACTATAAAACGACAGACTGGCAGTAGCGCATATTATGCTACATGGGATTTTGACAGTTCCATATCACAGTCTACTGGTGGCGGAGTCAATGAAGGTGACTGGGTCACAATTAACGATGGTGCAACTTGGTATAATGGAGTAGAAATAGCTGATTGGTGTTTTAGCGAGACATGGATGGTTATTCAGGTATCCGGAGACAGAGCTGTACTTGGTGAAAATCAGGGTGGAGGCCATGACATACAAAGCCCGATTAATGTTAACGATTTGAGTGGTGGAAGTGGTGAATCTACTGAAACTATAACTGACACATTAGAGAATTATGATGTGCAATGGTATTATGATACTGGAGATGACATATGGTTTGAAGGCTCATCCGATTCGCCAACATCTACTCATTCGGTATACTCGTCACCACCTAGCAATGCGCTTAGAATCAAAGTCAAGGTTACCCCAGTATCAAAGACTTATACAGTTAACGATAATGAGACATCCTATTGGACAGGCGAGGCAAATGAAGAAGAGTTTTCATTGGCTGGAGACCCTCCTGAAACTTCAAAGACACCTACAACTGAAATTGAAAAATTAAAGTTAACAGCGTCTATAGAAAACATATCAGATCCAAGAACGGACCAGATAGAATTCGAAGTATACAACGATTTAGTTAAAGTTAATAGCACAATCGTTGATGTAAAGTTGTGTATGGCTTCTATGTCTACAAATGTCATAGCTGGCGGAAAATACCGAGTTAGATGTAGAGCCATCAATCTTTATTACTCATCTAAGATATATGGAGAGTATTCAGAATTTACAAGTGAGCTATTAACTATACCTGCTCCAGTTACTAATGTCATTGCTTCGGCTGATAGTAAAACATCAGTTGTATTAGATTTTGATAAATCTTCCACAGCAACGGGGTATAAAATTGAATATGTTACAAACCGCGATTATTTTGATACATCATCGCAAACCAGTTCATTATCGGTAACGACTAACAGAGCGCATGTTATAGGACTTGACACTGGTAAAGAATGGTTTTTCAGAGTTGCTGCTATGAATAGTAAAGGAGATTCAGAGTGGAGTGATATTGTTTCATTAACAATAGGCTCTGCTCCAGCAGCTCCTACAACATGGTCATCTACAGCTACAGCTATCGTAGGTGAACCATTGAATTTATATTGGGTACACAATGCAAAAGATAATTCAAGTCAAACATTTGCTCAGGTAGAGATTGATGTTAATGGAACTGTTAAAACTTATACTCAAAAGAATAGTACAGATGAGGAAGAAAAAGATAAAACGAGTTCTTTCTCTATAAATACTTCTCAGTATACAGAAGGAACAGTATTAAAATGGCGAGTTAAGACGGCTGGAGCAACAAATGAATATGGTCCATGGTCAGTACAGAGGCAGGTAAATATTTATGCTCAACCTACATTAGAACTTGGACTCACTAACGCATCAGGTGTTTCTGTAGAAACAATATCAGCATTTCCGTTTTATATTTCAGCAGTTACAGGACCGAAAACTCAGTCACCAATAGGCTATCATCTCACTATAACAGCCGAAGAATCTTATACAACAGTTGATGCTGTCGGAGAAGATAAGATTGTCAATTCTGGAGATGATGTATATTCACAGTACTTCGATATATTTACAAGTTTGAAAGCTGAGATATCAGCATATAACATAGCTATAAAAAACGGTATGCATTACACAATTACATGTGTTGCATCAATGAATTCAGGTTTGTCTGTACAAAAAACATTATCATTTAATGTTGCATGGGATGCTATAAAGTACAAACCTAATATCTCAATAAGTGTGAATAAGAAAAATTTCACAGCTTATCTAAGACCTTATTGTCTTGACATGAATAATAAAGAAACAGATAAGGTTATAATATCAGTATTTCGTCGTGAATTCGATGGTTCATTCACTGAAATAATCTCAAACATTGAAAATAACAAAAATACATATATTACTGACCCTCATCCAGGTCTGGATTATGCAAGATATAGGATTGTAGCAACAGAAAAATCTACGGGAACTATTAGTTACTATGATGCTCCTGGATATCCAATAGGATGCCGTTTTGCGGTGATTCAATGGGATGAAAAATGGAGAAATCTTGAAAATGCTACAGTTGACGCACAGGAACAAACACCATGGACTGGTTCTTTGTTGTTACTAAAGTACAATCTTGATGTTAGTGACAGTAATGCTCCAGATAAATCTCTTGTTGAATATGCTGGTCGAAAGCACCCAGTATCTTACTATGGAACACAGTTAGGAAGTACATCAACATGGAGTGTAGAGATACCAAGGAATGATAAAGATACTTTATATGCAATAAGAAGACTCTCAACATGGATGGGAGATGTGTATGTTAGAGAACCATCAGGAAGCGGATATTGGGCTAGTGTAACAGTAAGTTATGATATAAAGCATACCGAATTAACTATACCAGTATCATTAACAATTACAAGAGTAGAAGGAGAAAAGTAATGATTGATTGGCATGAGTCGATGGAACAGACCTTTGAGTATTACGTTGTTGATCCAGGGACTTGGAAAGACAAACAGAAACTTGATACGGTCAAACCTGGTTCAACAATTAAGCGTGATTCAAAGTCTGATACGTTGGGTTCAGCATCAATTAAAATTACGGGTCTGGTAGGAGAGTGTTATATAAGGGCATATCTTATAGCGATTCAAAATGGAGTTACTTATAAAGAGCCTTTAGGAACATTTCTTGTCCAGACCCCTTCTTCTTCATTTGATGGAAATGTAAAAAGTGTCACATTAGACGCTTATACGCCTTTAATAGAGCTGAATGAAAACCCTCCAGCTCTTGGATATTTCACACCAAAGAAATCAAATACTATGGATGAAGTATACAGACTGGCTAGGGATAATTGTAGGGCTCCAGTGGTGCCGTCAAAGTCTGATAAAGTGTTATATTCAGATTTTGTTGCAAACACCAGTGATACTTGGCTTACATATTGTAAAGATTTGGCTGCAAATGCTGATTATGAACTTGGATTGGATGAGATGGGGAGAATTATATTTCCCCCAACCCAAGAATTAGAGTCATTGCAGCCAGTGACAACATATAACGATGATAATAGTTCGATATTGTTACCAAGTATAACAATGGAGCATGATATATATGGAATACCTAATGTTGTCGAAATAGTGTACTCAAATAATAATGATTACCATTATTCACGAGTAGTAAATGATGATGTAAATAGCCCTACTTCTACGGTTAATAGAGGAAGAGAAATTATACATAGAGTTACTGATTTGAACTTAGCAGGTATCCCAACAAATGCACAAGTTGATGAATACGCCGAGAAGCTTTTAAAGTCACTATCTACAGTAGAATATACAATCACATATACGCATGGTTATTGCCAGACTCGTTTAGGTGATTGTGTAAGACTGAATTACAAAGCTGCTGGATTGACTGATGTAAAAGCGAAAGTTATATCGCAATCAATAACTTGTGAATCTGGTTGTCCAGTTGAAGAGACTGCCAAATATACTAAAAACTTATGGAGGTGAGCGTTGTAATGCCATTAAGCGAAAATCTTAAAGACCAATTTGCCAAAATGGTTAATGCAGGCAATCCCAAGGAGAACACAGACAATACTGTGTATGGTACTGTTAAAGTTTATTCAGATGGCACAAAGGCAGTAGTGTTAGACGGTTCAAATATTGCAACTCCGTTTGAAACCGTTACAGACGCCGAAGATGGCGATAGAGTAACAGTGACAATCCGGAATCACAAAGCAGTTGTTACTGGTAATCTTAGTTCACCAGCTGCTAGAACTGATGCTGTTAAAACCAACAGCGAGAAGATTGGAGAATTCAACACAGTACTCTCTAATAAAGTTGATACCGATGAACTTGATGCTCAGGTAGGCAGAATCGATACCCTTGAATCAGATAACGCTACAATTAAGCAGAAATTAACTGCATCTGAAGGCGAATTTAAGGAAATAAAAACCAAACAGCTTGAAGTTGAGGAAAAAGTCACAGCAGCTGAAGCAGAAATTAAAACAATAAAGAGTGATAAAATCGATGCTACGGTTGTCGAGTCTGAGTATACAAAGACTAAAGTTTTTGATGCGTTAGCCGGTACTGTTGGTACATTAAACGGTGACTTTTCGAACTTCAAGAATACGACAACAGAAAAACTTGATGCTCATAAAGCTGACATAGACGAACTGAATACCAAGAAACTTAATTCTGAAGATGCAGATTTGAAATATGCCAATATTAATTTTACTAATATTGGTACGGCTGCAATGCAGTATTTTTATGCACAGTCAGGTCTTATTAAGGATGTAGTAGTTGGTGACCAGACAATCACTGGAGAGTTAATTGGCGTTACAATCAAAGGTGATTTAATTGAGGGCAATACAGTTGTCGCAGATAAGCTTGTTATAAAAGGTGAGGATGGACTGTATTACAAGTTAAATACAGATGGCATCACCACTGAGACTGAACAGACTGATTACAACAGTATTAATGGACAAGTAATCAGAGCCAAATCAGTAACAGCATCTAAAATAGACGTTAAAGATTTGGTAGCTTTTGATGCAACCATTGCCGGATTCAAAATAGATGACAACGACATACATTCTATAGGAAAAGAATCAGCGACTAGCGGAGTTCGTGGCATATATCTTGGAAAAGACGGTCAAATGGCTGTCGGCGACGGTAATCATTATATTAAATATTATAAGGATACGGACGGTAGCTTCAAACTCGCAATATCTGCCGAGAGTGTGGAGTTTAGTTCGGGAACCAGTGTTAAAGACGCAATTGATAATATTAACAATAAAGTTGATGATATTAAGTCGATAAAAAACACAACTGTAACTTATCAGGTAGGGGATAGCAATACAAAAGCTCCTACTGGCACTTGGAGTCCAAACATTCCATCAGTACCTGTTGGAAAATATTTATGGACAAGAACAGTGTTCACATATTCAGACGATACGATAAGCACGTCATACGGTATAAGCTCTATGGGTGCTAAAGGTGACCAAGGTATACCTGGTACGAATGGTCAAAATGGAAAAAGTATAGGTTCAGTTATTAATTATTATCTGGCTACAAATGCTAATACAGGAGTTACTGCTAGTTCATCAGGTTGGACAACCACTGTACAATCTGTATCTGCCAGTAAAAAATATTTGTGGAATTATGAGATTGTTAAGTATACTGACGGAACAATAGCAAGTACGACGGCACCTTGCGTAATTGGAAGTTATGGTGATACTGGAGAAGCTGGAAAGAATTTTAATTGGAATTTGATTAAATATGATTATATAGAAGCAATGGCAGCTGAAATTGATAAGAGTGAATATGTTAAGAGCGGAAAAATAATATGTGAAGGCGATAATATTAATTCCGGGTTTAAGATTGATTCTGCTGATTGTTACGAACCATCTACTCAATATATTCTTAGTGGATATATTACGGTAATCAGTAAGACATGTAATAATTTGTATTTTTATAATGGCAAGAATCATGTATTTATTTCTTTATCAATAGATGGCAGGAATTATTCAACACCATTTAACGAATTAATAGCTGCAAATTCGATACTAAACGATGGTAAATCACATTATTTTGAACTGAGATTTCAAACGGCTACAGATATACCAGGCGATAGCAGTGTATCGTATACATATATACAGCTTAATAAATCGAATGCTACAAATATTAGATATCAAATTACTGGATTAAAACTTGAAAAAGGAACGGAAGCTACTGATTGGTGTCCAGCTCAGGAAGACCTTAAGGGCGAAAAAGGCGATACTGGAGCTACAGGAAAAGGTGTTAAGTCTACCGCTATAACATACCAGGCAGCAGCAAACGGTACGACTGTTCCAACTGGTACATGGGTAGCATCACCACCAACAACCACATCAGCATTACCTTATATGTGGACTCGAACTATTATTACATATACTGATAATACAACATCTACTTCATATAGTATTGGTTCTACTCCAGAAGGAATACAGGTTGGTGGAAGGAATTTATTACTTAATTCTGCGGATATATTGAGCAGTTATGTTGTTGACAGTGCTGGATATCAATCAATTGGTAAAACTGAAAGTCAAGAAGATGGTTCTGTACTAATAACAAATGCCAATTCAAATACTAGAATTAGATATCGGGAATGGATCATAGTATCGCCAGGCGAAACATATACAATATCGGCGTATTATAAAAATGTTAGCGGAACTCAATCACACATGTTTCAAGTTGTTTATTATGATAGTAATGAAAAATCAACTGGAGGGCTAGCTAAAGCCGGAAAAGGTGAAAGTATTTCTGATGGATGGATAAAACAATATCTCACTTTTATTATACCGAATGGCGTTTCATACATGTATGTATATTTTAGAAGCGGAGAAGACTATACTGGATATACACATTCCTATTATATCAAGCATGTTAAACTTGAAAAAGGTAACAAAGCTACAGATTGGACTCCTGCTCCAGAAGACATAATAAGCACAGTTGATTCCAAGATATCTAAAACAAAAAAAGAAATAACGCAGTCAGTATCCGAAACATATCAGACAATAGATAATATGGGTAACTATTATACAATTGGACAGGTTAATAGTGCTATTAATACTCGCTGTGGTCAGGTTGAGTTAAAAGTTGATGGAATTAAGATTGGTGGAAGGAATTTGTTAACCGGTTCCGCAGGTTGGACTAAAGCCAATCCAGCAAAAAGTACAAATGCACCAGATGGCTATGTATATATTGGTGGAAGAGCATATCTTGAAAATGGTAAGACATATACGTTGCAAGCTGTTAGTGATTCTGTATGGGCTACAGGACATGGTGGTCAAACTGGTAAAGCAACAATATGGATTCATGGTTTAGGAGATGGTTTTCACAGAGTTTTTTGTGGAGATGGTAAAACATCGGGACGATATACATGGACATTTGTTCATACATCAGCTACTCAGAATTGTGAAATAAGAATCAACGGTTATAGTAAAATTACAAGCTTCTGGGACATTAAGATTGAATCGGGTAACAAAGCCACAGACTGGACACCAGCACCAGAGGATGTTGATTCGACTATAAACAATGTAAAGGAAAGTACTAATCAATATATCACAGATGTCTCTGACAGCTTGGAAAAAACAGAAGAAAAATTAGCCGATTTGGAATCCAATACCAATGCCACCCTTAAATTATGCGTAAAAGAAGATGAAACTGGACGCCTAAAGTCTATGATAGAAGCCATTGCCGATACTATCAACATCACGGCAAAAGGTGGATTGAATCTTACTGGTAATAGATTCAGTGTAAGTAGTACGAATCTTACTATTACTAAAGATGGTAGCATGACATGTAAGAATCTTTCGGTTACAGGTGGAAATATTAATATCGAAGCAGACGATTATCAAACTGGTAAAATATCAACTCATGCTAATTGGTATACGTCGTCATTATCGCCATTTGGGCTAACTGCTACTGGGCGATTTAACAATGCTACATATTCCAACTCTGGAATAGAGTTTGCAAGAAATGGGACATCTGAAAGTGTTATTGTCATAGGGTGTAACAGTGAAGTTGATGATATTGGAATATATGCTAACAGTGCAAGAATAACATCGCAATTGATTATACCAGTCGGATATAACAAGTTAAATCAGCGTGCAACCACATCAGCAAATAGTATTCAAGCGTTTAATTATGCATGGACAATAAACGGTACGGGATTATTTATACTTAATGCTGGAGTCTGGACTGATACCACTGATGATTATGGAACCACTAATTGTGCTATCTATGTCAATGGAGCATGTGTTGTAGCAAATACTCATCGATATGGTGAAAGTTCAACTTCAGTAGAATTAGATGCCGGTGCAACATTTGTATACTGGTTCGTGAACGCTAATAATCAGAAAGTGCTATTACAAGCAGGCTCAACAAAAACAGGAAACAAAACACTCACATACACTGTTCAAGGCTTATTCGGCTTGGCGGTAACTTAAAAAGAAAAGGAGATTAATATTATGTTAGAAACAAGAAGCGATATTACATTATCAGGAACAAGCTACATCGAAAAAGCTGTAGCTGGAGCAGAAACAAAGATGAGAACAGATGTTGTTTATCTCACAGCAACAATTAACTCAGGCAGCATCAGTTATTCAGTGAATAAGACTATTCAGGACAAGGATACTTATTTGAAGAATAAAGAATCATGTGATAAAGATATAGCAGAATTTGAAGCTACAGTAATGAGCTACATACAGCAGGCATAAGGAGAAATTCAAAATGGATTTGACATTAGGCGAAATAAGAGATAAGTATAAGGTTTTTGTAGCAATATCTTCAAAAAAGCTCCCAATAAAGTTGTCATACGCAATTTCGAAGAATCTTTCAGTATTAGAAAAAGAAGCAAACTTAATTGATGATAATCGTATAAAGTTGGCAGAGGCTTATGCTGAAAAGAATCCTGACGGAACTCCAATTATTGATGAGAATAAGTGCTATGTTATTAACGAAGCAGCATTACCAAGTCTTAATAAAGAAATTGCTGAGTATTATCGAACCGTAACCAGTATCGATATTTGCAAAGCTAATATTAAAGAACTTGATAAGCTTGAGGACTCAAGATACGATGCTCTTAGCCCAGCAGAGATATCAGCATTGGATTTTATGCTTGAAGATATTATAGAAAATTAAAGAGGGATGATAAATGAAGAATGTTTTGTTTCAGACATACATAATTATCTTATCGACAGCAATGCCGACATTAATGGGATATATTGTATGGTTATTACAGCGTCAGAAGAAAGATCGTGACGCTAACAGTAAAGGTACTATGTTGCTTTTAAGAGCACAGTTGATAGAGTATCATGACAAATTTATGGAGATAGGAGAGATTCCGTCTGATGTGTATTCAAACTTTTGCGAAATGTATGATGCTTATCACAATCTTGGAGGGAACGGTATGGCTACAAAAATGTATAAAGAGATAGAAGAACTTCATCTCAAATGTAAGGAGGAAAAATCATGAAGAAGATGAGTAATAAAACTTATGACACACTTAAGTGGATTGCAATGATTGGTTTACCAGCACTTATTACTTTTTATGGTATTGTTGGTGCTACTTGTCACATCCCGTATACAGATGCAGTGCTTACAATTGCGGGTGCGTTTGATGCAATGATGGGAACAATGCTTGGTATATCATCAAGTAAGTACAACAAGGATAATAATACAACTGAACAGTAGATTATCAGGGGGCGTGCATACAACATGCCCTCTTATTTTTACCTAGGTTAAAACTCCGTACATAGGTTACATAGAAATTCATTAATATTACTTCCAGAACGGAGGTGAATTCAAAATGGAACAAGACATACACGAGTACCCAGAATTCTCTGGTAAGAATGTCCCTGTAAAAGAAGTAGCAAGACTGATGGGTAAAGACCAACAATTTATTCGACAGGGAATCATACGAGGTATATTACCAATAGGGGTTGCCTTTAAAAAGAAAATCGTAGATTCAAAATGGAACCAGGAAAAAGAATCTACGCAGTATGACTTTTATATAAGTCCTAAATTATTATGGGAATACACAGGCATATTATATAAAGAAGAATAAATTACACGGGAAGGACAGGGTATAAATCTTGTCCTTTTTATTTTGTTGTGATAAAATGTTGAATGCGATTGTAATATATAATATGTTCCGAATCGATGTGGTTATGTGTGAGAAAGACGCATTACAAGACGCATTTGATTTGTAGGTGTGATAATATCAGGCATCAGAACTAAATGTTACAATTAGAAGGGAAATGGGCAGAGATATTGATGGTGCCTGTGGACA
>ERZ827469.413-NODE-413-length-51044-cov-7.983859_pt1 | contig 51044 bp, 55 predicted proteins | sample MGYA00519917_ERZ827469 | MGnify/ENA primary metagenome ERZ827469 (study PRJEB31778, sample SAMEA3449314) | human gut metagenome | biome: human gut; feature: human-associated habitat; material: faeces | place: United Kingdom | collected 2010/2012 ... | reverse complement strand
AAAACAAGGCAAGAATAGATGAAAGAATGTCCCAAATGTTAGAAGATCAAGGAATGAAAAAGTAAAAAAGCCTTGCTGGTGGCAAGGCTTTAAGATGAGGACGAGCGCTTGGAATACATCTATATGGTAGTTACCATTATACTCTAATAAATTTGGAACACGGCGATTATAGAACATAAAATTTATAAAGTCCTTTTCTTTCTGTATTCCGACGGCGAAACCCCGATATGCTTGTGAAACAGCCTACTAAAGTATAATGAGTTGTCATATCCTACCGCCTCGGCGATTTCAGAGATATTATACTCCGTTGTTTCAAGTAGGCTTTGTGCATTTGACATACGTAAGGATAGGATATATTGCATTGGAGTAACCTTTAAGATCTGTTTGAAATTACGAATAAACCAACAGGTACTCATATGCCGTGAGGCGGCATAATCATCTATACTTAAAGGTTCGTTATAATGTTCATTAAAATAATGAGCAGCACGTTCAATTTCGTTTTGGACATCGCTGCTTTTTTTTAAGCCTTCTTTGATATAGCGATTGATCTGAATAAAAATATGCCGCAAATTTAGGGCAAGCAGTTCTTCATAATTGGGCCGGCAAAGCTGCAATTCCTGAATCATCTGTTTATAAAGCCACGCATAATCGGGGGAGGTTCCTGTATAGAAAACCTTTTCGGCATTAGGCATTTCGTAGTTGTCAAGAATACCCTCCACCATTCGTCCGGTAAAATGTACCCAGTATACTTCGGTTTTATCGGGAGCATGATAGTAATAATACTGTATTTCACCGGGGCGAAAAAGAATCATATTTCCTTCAGTAATAACGGTTTCTTGTCCGAGTGGTCCGTCAAAATAAAAATAACCTTTGCCCTTTGCAATGTATAGAAGCTGATAATCCTTTCGTCCGTTGAGTCGCTCCGTGGAAACAACAGGGCGGCTGTGAACACGGTAATAACCGCAGCTGGTCACAACAAGCGAACGGCTTGTGTCAACCATATCCGCAAGTGAATTGTGCAAATAAGCCACATTAGTGAACATATACTATCCTCCTATGCTTTCTTAATTCATTATACGGCAATCAAAACAAAAAATCAAGTGATTTGTATCATTTTGTGCATAAATTGTATTATTTAATTTATGGTTTGCATTAAAAATACGTGGTAGAATAAAGTCGACGACAAAAAATATCTAAATCAAACGACGGCGCTGTCACTGCCGTTTTTATCGCAGAACTCAAAAGGTGTGATGAACTGAAGCCAAGTATTTATATTTAAGGAGAATTACTATGACTGATAAAAAATACCTGAAATGGTACAACAAAGTCGGTTACGGTTCGGGTGATATCGCAGGAAACGTAGTATATGCGCTTCTTTCATCCTTCGTAATGATTTATCTGACCGACACGGTAGGACTGAATGCGGGAATTGTCGGCACGCTCATTGCAGTTTCAAAAATTTTCGACGGAATAAGCGACATATTCTTTGGCGCGCTCATCGACAAAACCAAAACAAAAATGGGTAAGGCAAGACCTTGGATGCTTTACGGATATTTTGGATGTGCGATTTGCCTTATAGCAATTTTCTGTATACCAACGGATATGGGACAGATTGCGCAGTACGCTTGGTTCTTTATCACATACACTTTACTTAACGCGGGCTTTTATACAGCTAATAACATAGCTTATTCCGCCCTTACCGCCCTTATAACCCGAAATAATCACGAGCGCGTACAGATGGGTTCAATCAGATTTATGTTTGCATTTGGTACAAGTATGCTGATTCAGGTTATCACAGTTGACATTGTGAATAATCTTGGAGGCGGCGCGGACGCTTGGAGAACAGTTGCGATAGTATATGCGATTATCGGTGTGATTTCCAACACAATATCTGTTTTTTCCGTAAAGGAGTTTTCACAAAAAGAGATTGCAAAAGAAGAAACCGAAAAGGAAGAAAAGTACGGTCTTATTGACGCATTCAAGCTTCTTGTGCATAACAAATATTTTCTGATGATATGCGGAGCGTATCTCCTGATGCAGATTTATTCCGCAACTCTTGGAATGGGAATTTACTTTATGAAATATGTACTGGGAGATGAAGAAATTTTCGGCGTTTTCGCTTGGGCAATCAATATTCCTATGATAGCAGGATTATTGCTTACTCCGATTCTTGTAAAGAAACTCGGTGGTATGTATAGGCTGAATATTGTGGGATATATAGTCGGCGTTCTCGGAAGAATGGGCGTTCTGATTGCGGGATATATGGGAAGTATCCCTATTATGCTTGCATTTACGGCTGTCGCGGCGCTTGGTATGAGTCCGCTGCAGGGCGATATGAACGTTCTTATTGCAACAACGTCAGAATATACAAGATTGACAACAGGTAAAAAAGTTGACGGAATAATGTATTCCTGCACATCATTCGGTACAAAAGTTGGCGGCGGTATCGGTACTGCAATCGCAGGCTGGCTTCTTGCCGCAAGCGGATATGTTGAAAATGCCGCAGTGCAGTCAGAATCCTGTTTAAATATGCTGCACGTTATGTATCTTTGGCTTCCAATGATATTCAACATTTTAATCGCAATCGTTCTTATCAAGCTGAACGTAGAAAAGACAAACGCTGAAATTAAAGAAAGTATAAACAATTAACAGGAGGAAACACTTATGAAACCCTCACTCGAATGGCTCGCAAATCCCGAAGTTTTTGAAGTAAATCGTATCCCCGCACATTCCGACCATAGCTGCTTTACAAGCGAGGGCAATCTCCGTCAGCGCCTCGACGGCGTTTGGAAATTCGCCTTCACCGAACACCCCGACAGCAGACCTGTCGATTTTTACAAAGCCGATTTTGATACAAGCGGTTTTGACGATATAACAGTTCCGGGACATATTCAGCTTCAAGGATATGACAAGCCCCAATATGTGAACACACAGTATCCTTGGGAAGGTCGGGAAAGCCTTATTCCTCCGCAAATTCCGCAGAAACGCAATCCCGTGGGCAGTTATGTCAGATACTTCGATGTTGACAAGGCGCTTCTCGGCAAGGAAACCTTTATCAGCTTTCAGGGCGTTGAAACCGCAATTTATGTATGGCTTAACGGCGAGTTTGTAGGCTATGCCGAGGACAGCTTCACTCCCTCAGAGTTAAATATCACACCTTACCTCAGAGAAAAAAATAACAAGCTTGCGGTTGAGGTTTATCGTTACAGCACGGCAAGCTGGCTTGAGGACCAGGATTTTTGGAGATTTTCAGGGATTTTCCGTGATGTGTATCTTTATGCGATTCCTGAAATCCACGTCCGTGATATGAAAATAACAGCGGATTTCAATTATAAAAACGGCAACGGTATCTTCTCAGCAGAGCTCGATATTATCGGCGAATGCGATTACTCCGTAAAACTTACGCTTACAGATATAAACGGAAATAAGGTTTATGAGAGCGATAAAGCCAATGTCAGAGCAACTATTCCGAGCGTGCGGCCTTGGAGTGCGGAAGAACCTAACCTTTACATTCTTACCGCTGAAATTATCGCCGGCAGTAGAATCGTTGAAACAGCGGAAACAAAGGTTGGATTCCGCGCCTTTGAACTGAAAAACGGCTTGATGTACCTTAACGGAAAGCGTATCATCTTCAAGGGTGTAAACCGCCATGAATTCAATGCCAAAACAGGCAGAGCGATTACCGAAGAAGATATGCTTTGGGATATTAAGTTCATCAAGCAGAACAATATGAACGCTGTCCGCACTAGTCATTATCCAAATAACAGTCGTTGGTATCAGCTTTGTGACGAATACGGAATTTACCTCATTGATGAAACAAACCTTGAAAGCCACGGCACTTGGCAGAAGATGGGCGCTTGTGAGCCGTCAATAAACGTTCCCGCGTCTCTCCCCGAATGGAAAGAGGCTTGTCTTGACAGAGCAAAATCAATGTACGAACGTGATAAAAATCACCCGTCCGTTCTGATTTGGTCCTGCGGAAACGAAAGCTACTGCGGTAATGATATTGCGGCAATGGCAGACTATTTCCATAAGGTTGACAGCGCTAGACTTGTGCATTACGAGGGAGTTGTGTGGAATAGAAAATACGACCATATCACAGATATGGAAAGCAGAATGTATGCAAAGCCCGCCGACATTGTCGAGTATCTTGAAAATGCTCCTAAAAAGCCTTATATCAGCTGTGAATATATGCACGCTATGGGCAATTCCCTCGGCGGTATGAAGCTTTACACCGACCTTGAAGATAAATACGAAAGCTATCAGGGCGGCTTTATCTGGGACTATATAGACCAGGCGCTTTATAAAGACGGTGTTCTCGTTTATGGAGGCGACTTCGACGACAGAGCCGGTGATTACGGATTTTGCACAAATGGAATTGTTTACGCTGACCGTACTCCCTCTCCGAAAGTGCAGGAGGTCAAGGCTCTTTACTCAAACGTCAGAATGAGCGTTAAAAACGGCGTTGTTACCATAGAAAACAGGAATCTGTTCATTGATACAAAGGGATATATTTTCAATGTAACGCTTGAAAAAGAGGGCAAAATTCTCGGAAGAGAGGAGCATACCCTGAATATTTCCGCAGGAGAAATCGGCACGTTTGAAATCGGTATGCAAGCGCCCGAAGAGTGCGGAGAATACGTCTTTACGGTTTCCGCAGTACTTGCCAAAAATACACTTTGGGCAGAGTCGGGACACGAAATCTCTTTCGCGCAGGAGATTATCCGTAACGCGGAAGAAAAGGAAATCACTAACGCAAAGGCGGAAATTATCTACGGTGATTTTTGTATCGGCGTTCACGGAGAAGGCTTCTCGATGCAGTTTGACAAGCGTGAGGGCGGTATCAGCTCTCTTGTCTATGACGGTGCGGAATATATCACAAGAGCGCCGAAAATCAGCTTTTTCAGAGCAATGACCGATAATGATACTGGAGCGGGATATCCTCAAGATATGGCACAATGGCAGATTGCAGGAAAATGTGCGAGGCTGATTGGCGACAGACTTACAACCGAGGAAAAATCAGACAATCTTGAAATTACATTTGTTTTCGCCGCGCCTACCGTTCCGTCTTTTGAATACAAAATAATCTACAACGCTTATTTTGACGGAAGACTCGGTGTAAAAGCAGAATATCCGGGCGTTCAGGGTATGTCAGATATGCCTGTTTTTGCGATGGATTTCAAGCTGAAAAAGCAATACGATAAATTCACATTCTACGGTATGGGACCTGATGAAAACTACATTGACAGAAATAACGGTGCAAGGCTCGGTGTTTTTACATCAAATGCGCAGGACAATTTTTCAAAGTATCTAAATCCGCAGGAATGTGGTAACAGAACGGGTGTCCGCTATGTAAGCGTTTATGATGAAAACAGCGCTGGGCTTAAATTCAAGGCGGCGGAACAGCCGTTTGAAATGAGCGTTCTCCCATATTCTGCATATGAGCTTGACAATGCAACCCACCGTGAGGAACTGCCTGAGGCAAGCTATACTTGGGTACGCATTGCCGCAAAGCAAATGGGCGTTGGCGGTGACGACTCCTGGGGCGCGCCCGTTCACGAGGAATTTAAGATAAAGGCAGAAAACAAAATAACTCTTGAATTTATAATAAATTCGCTTTGATTTTGAAAGGGGAAAATATTATGAATATCCGTGAAGCTTTACAAGAGATTGAAGGCGACGAATTTTTAAAAACATTCAGGAAATTGTACGGAACAGATGAACAGACGCTTGAATATCAGAAACGGCGTTACCTTGACGCGGTAAATAAATTTATCGAATTATACCCTGAAAGAAATAACATAAGTATATTTTCGGCGCCGGGCAGAACGGAGATCGGAGGTAATCATACTGACCATCAGCACGGATGCGTACTTGCGGCGGCGGTAAATCTTGATATTATCGCTGTCGTCGCTTTCCACACAGACGGTATTATCCGTGTCAAGTCAGAGGGCTATGACGTTTTCAGCGTAAATCTTAATGACGTTTCCATAAATTCGGGAAAAGTTGGAACCGAGGCTATTGTAAGCGGTATTGCGGCAAGATTTATGGACAATGGAACAGAAATAGGAGGCTTCGACCTTTATTGTACTTCTGATGTACTTACAGGCAGCGGTATTTCATCATCCGCGGCGTTTGAAACGTTGATTGGTACGATTATTGACGCATATTATAACGGCGGCAGGTCAGGCGCTATAGAGATTGCAAAGATCGGACAGTTTGCAGAGAATGTATATTTCGGCAAGCAAAGCGGACTTATGGATCAGACGGTTTCTTCTGTCGGCGGTCTTGTATCCATTGACTTTATTGACGCGGAAAATCCAATAGTGAAAAGCTTTAATTTTGACTTTGAAGAATACGGCTATTGCCTGTGTATTACAGATACAAAAAGCAGTCACGCAGACCTTACCGACGATTATACCGCAATCCGCAGTGAAATGGAAACTGTTGCAAGGCAGTTCGGTAAGCCTTGTCTCAGACAGGTAAGCGAAGCCGCGTTTTACAACGATATTCCGAGGCTGCGCAAAAGCTGTTCCGACAGAGCGATAGTTCGCGCGGCGCATTTCTTTGAGGAAAATAACCGCGCAAAAGCAGAAGCTGTGGCATTGGAGGAAGGTAACTTTGAATATTTTCTTGAGCTTGTAAGAAAATCGGGACGCTCATCTGCGGCTCTTTTACAAAATCAATATTCTGCGTCAGCGCCCGAAAATCAGGCTATTACGCTTGCAATTCAGGTAAGCAGAAAATTTCTCGGCGACAACGGCGCGGTAAGAGTACACGGCGGCGGTTTTGCAGGCACAATTCAGGCCTTTGTACCGTTACATCTCGCAGACGGATACATAGCTGAAATGGACGGAATATTTGGTGAAAAATCCTGCGTGAAAATGAGAATACGTCCTGTAGGCGGTGTAGAAATCTCAAAGGAGGAAAACTGATATGGCAATTTTGGTTTTAGGCGGAGCAGGCTATATAGGCTCCCATACCGCACTTGAACTTGTAAAATCAGGGCGCGACGTCGTTATTGCCGACAGCCTTGTAACAGGCTATAAAAAGGCAATACCTGAAAAGGCACGATTTTATCAGGGCGATATCCGTGATTTTGAGTTTCTCGACAACCTTTTTCAGCAGGAGAAAATTGACGCAGTAATTCACTTTGCCGCTTATTCTCTTGTCGGTGAGAGCGTTGCAAATCCACTGAAATATTACGGCAATAATCTTTACGGCACAAAGATTCTGCTTGAGGCTATGGTGAAGAATAATATTGATAAAATCGTGTTTTCATCAACAGCCGCTACATACGGCGAGCCAGAAAACATACCCGTTCTTGAAAGCGACCGAACTTGTCCCACAAATCCATACGGCGAAACAAAGCTTGCTGTGGAGAAAATGTTTAAGTGGGTAGCCGAGGCTCACGGTTTGAGATATGTTTCTCTGCGTTATTTCAATGCTTGCGGCGCTGACGAAAACGGTATAATCGGCGAGGCTCATAATCCCGAAAGCCACCTTATTCCCATTATTCTGCAAGTCCCCAACGGAAAGCGTGAAACAATTTCCATTTACGGCACGGATTACGACACACCCGACGGCACGTGCATTCGTGACTATATCCACGTTACTGATTTGGCGCAGGCTCACATTCTTGCTGTGAAATATCTCTACAACGGCGGTAAAAGCGACATTTTCAATCTTGGCAACGGTGTAGGCTACTCTGTACGCGAGGTGATTGAAACTGCAAGAAAGGTTACTGGGCGCCCTATTCCCGTAACAGAAACTTCTCGCCGTGCAGGCGATCCTGCAAGACTTGTCGCGTCAAGCGAAAAGGCAAAGCGAATACTCGGTTGGAAACCTGTTCACAACTGTCTTGAAGAAATTATTGCAAGCGCTTGGAATTGGCACAAAAAACATCCGAACGGATACGATAAATAATCAGGGGGCATAGGTATGATTTACGATGCTGTGCAGAAGCTAATCGACTACGCTTTGAAAAACGAGCTGATTACCGCCGATGATATTTATGTTATCAGAAATCAGCTTATGGAAGCTTTAAAACTGAATAATTGGGTAGATACAGCCGCCGATTGTAAAGATGAGAGCATTGATGAAATCCTTGAACCTTTGATTGCGTATGCGTGTGAAAACGGTATAATTTCCGATACCGCAAATTCCCGTGACTTGTTTGATACAAAGCTTACGGGTATTCTTACGCCTATGCCGAGAGAGGTTGTAGCGGAATTTGACAGGCGTTATGCAGAAAATCCGAAGCATGCAACGGATTGGTATTACGATTTCAGCAAGAAACTGAATTATGTCCGTTGGGGACGAATTGAAAAGGATTTAAAATGGCAATACAACTGTGAATACGGAGAGCTTGACATCACTATAAATTGCTCCAAGCCTGAAAAAGATCCCCGCGATATAGCGGCGGCAAAAGCACAGAAATCCACCTCTTATCCGAAATGTCGGCTTTGTCCCGAAAACGCAGGCTTTGCAGGTCACGTCTCTTACCCTGCAAGGCAAAATCTTTGTCCCGTCCCGATAAAAGCAAACGGCGAAGAATGGCAACTACAGTATTCACCTTATGGCTACTACAACGAGCATTGTATCGTGTTTAACACGAAGCATGTTCCGATGAAGATTGACGCTATGGTATTCAAAAAGCTGTTTGATATTGTAGATTATCTTCCTCATTATATTGTCGGTTCAAACGCTGATTTGCCCATAGTCGGCGGTTCGATTTTAAGCCACGAGCATTTTCAGGGCGGTAATTTCACCTTTGCTATGGCAAATGCTTCGATTGAAATAGAGATTTCGTTTGAAAAGTATCCGAGTATCAAGGCAGGTATTGTAAAATGGCCTATGTCAGTAATAAGAGTGAGCTCCGATAATGCAGATGAACTTTCTAATTGCTGTAATGATATTCTTGTTAAATGGAGAGCATATACCGATGAAAGCGTCGGAATTTTTTCTGAAACAGACGGGATTCCGCATAACACTATCACACCAATCGTAAGAAAAAGCGACGATATTTACGAATGTGACCTTGTTCTGCGAAACAACATTACAACAGAAGAACGTCCACTCGGCGTATTTCACCCTAATCCTTCGCTTCACCATATCAAGAAAGAAAATATAGGTCTGATTGAGGTTATGGGACTTGCGATACTTCCGGCACGTCTTGCAAAGGAGCTTGTAATGCTTGAAAAGGCGATGCTAAGCGGCGAAAATCTTAACGATATTCCCGAACTTGCCAAACACACAGAATGGGCAGAGGCAATACTCGAAAATCACTCAGATTTCTCTGCTGAAAACGCAAGAGAAATCATTGAGCAAGAGGTCGGCAAGGCGTTTCTTGAGGCGCTCATCGACGCTGGCGTATTTAAACGTAATAAACAGGGCAAGGATGCGTTTCTGAGATTTATTAACACCTTATAAAAAACGAGCAGTACCGCAATTTAAGCGATACTGCTCGTTTTACATTTTTCATTAGCCGTCGTTTTATTAAGGTATTGCATAAAACGGTAGGCGGTTTCTCTCGACAAGGGAGGTGAGCAAGAGCAAGAGAAATTGTTATTACAGAAATGGGAAAATCCAGTGCCGTTGTTTCATATTCTATTGTCCAATGTTAATATGAGGCGGCGTTTATGCAATGCTTGGAATCTCTATATGAAATACTATTTTTGAATCTTCTATGCCTTTTGCTGTAATCGTACCGCCATGCAGTTCTATAATCTGCTTTGCGATAGCCAAACCAAGACTATATCCGCTTACGGCGTGAGATTTATCCGCCTGATAAAACTTGTCAAAAATATGCCTTGCCGATTCTTCCGTCAGTGCGTTTCCTTCATTTGAAACAGTGATTATTACCGATTTAATGGTGCGGTGCAGTTTGATTGTTATCGTACCACTAATGGGAGAAAATTTAATGGCGTTGTCAAGCAGATTTATCCACACCTGTTTTAGCATTTCCTCATTGCCGGTTAGATAAATTTCACCGCAGTCAAAATCAAATTCAAGCCGCTTTTCCTGCCATTTTCCGCTTAACATTGCAATAACAAGCCGAATCTGTTCGCTTACATTAAATTGTTTTTTGTCGGTAAGAATAGTCTGCTGCTCAATTTTTGTGAGATTCAAAATATTCGTTGAAAGTTCCGCAAGCCGTTCTGATTCCGTGATAATCGTATCAAGATATTCGTTTCGTTCCTCATCGGTTAAATCGTCACGCTTCAGCATTTTTGCAAACCCGCGGACGGAGACAATCGGCGTTTTGAACTCGTGTGAAAAGTTGTTGACAAAATCTGAGCGCAACATTTCCACGCTTCCAAGCTCCTCCGCCATATGATTAAAGCTTTCTGCAAGCTGTATGAATTCCGCCGGTCCTTTCAGGTTAATTCTGACATTGTAATCGCCATCGGCAATTTTATCCGCCGCCTCACAAACCGTGCGAATCGGTTTCAGAGGCAGCTTGCTGAACAGAAATGCCAGCGTCGTACCAACGCCAATGCTCACTATCGCAAATGTAAAACACGTTATTGTCAGGGGATGCCTGTTGTGCCTGAACAATATCACTATTGTTTGTGTAGTCGATAAGATATTCCGTCAATGCGCTGGTATATCCGACTGCCTCGCCAATCGACGCATTGTCGGCGTCTTTCACGGGACGAATTACACCTGTTATTTTGAGTTTTATGGCATGGTTTACGGAATATTTCTCAGGTATTCAATGCTGAAACCTTTATCGTCGGGCTTTGTTCCGGGTTGATTGGAATAGGTATTACTTTGCTCCTGTTGATTCCGGGCAACGCGGTTATCCACGCCCTGACAGGCTCGACCGGTATCAATGCGGTTCTGCCCGTAGGCAGTGCAATCCTGCTGATTATTCTTAGCGTCATCCTTACGCTAATCGGCGGTCTTATCCCGTCTAAAAAAGCGGCAAAGAAAGACCCCGTTGCAGCGCTGCGGGCAGAATAAACTGAATTAGGACAAATATCAGAAAACCACTTCCCAGGAGTAACAATTTGGGGAAGTGGTTTTATTGTGTAACGAAATTTTGATTGACAGTTTAGAAAAATCAATAGGCTAAAAAAAATTTGGTTTTGCCGACTTTTATTTTTACATATTGACAAAATTCGATAATAAGTGTATAATAGAATCAAGAAAAAATTTCGCCTTATCAAGAGCGGTGGAGGAACAGGTCCTGTGAAGCCCGGCAACCTAATTGTTAAATACCAAAAAAGGTGCTAATTCCTGCGGTTTATCCGAGAGATGAGGATTTTTTATAAAAATCACTGCGTTCGGAGTTCCGGACGCATTTTCTTTTAAAATACAGGTGAATATTTTCTAATTTTTTTGAAAGGAGCGACTGATAAAACAGTCGAAGGGTTATGGTTAAAAAATTTTTTACATCTGAATCTGTAACAGAAGGACATCCAGATAAAATATGCGATCAGATTTCAGATGCGGTTTTGGACGCGTTGCTTGAACAGGATCCGGATTCCAGAGTGGCATGTGAAACAGTGTGCACAACGGGTATGATTATGTGCATGGGTGAGATAAGCACCAAGGGGTATGCTGATATTTCAAAGATAGCTAGACAGGTTGTAGTCGACATTGGTTACGACAGGGCAAAGTTCGGATTTGACGGCTATACCTGCTCTGTAATTACTACTATTGACGAGCAGTCCTGCGATATAGCAATGGGCGTAAACGAGGCGCTTGAGTCTAAAGAAGGCGATATGAACGACGATAATTCTACCGGCGCCGGAGATCAGGGACTGATGTTCGGCTATGCGTGTAATGAAACGCCCGAGCTTATGCCAATGCCTATATCAATGGCTCATAAGCTGGCCCTTAAGCTTACTGAAGTCAGAAAGGACGGCACTTTGAGGTATCTGCGTCCTGACGGCAAAACGCAGGTTACAGTTGAATATGACGGCGATAAGCCTGTAAGAATTGAAACAATTGTTGTTTCGTCACAGCATGCGCCTGAAATTTCTCTTGAGCAGATAAAAAAGGATATAGTAGAATATGTTATAAAGCCTATTGTTCCGAAGGAGCTGCTTGACGATAATACAAAATATTATATTAATCCGACCGGCAGATTCGTAATTGGAGGTCCTCAGGGAGACAGCGGATTGACAGGAAGAAAAATTATTGTTGACACATATGGCGGATATTCAAGGCATGGCGGCGGCGCTTTTTCGGGCAAGGATCCATCAAAGGTTGACAGATCCGCAGCCTATGCGGCAAGATATATTGCAAAGAATATTGTAGCGGCGGGATTAGCGGATAAATGTGAAATTCAGCTTGCCTATGCTATCGGAGTAGCAAGACCGGTTTCAATACTTGTCGATACTTTCGGTACCGGTAAGGCTGACGAGGATAAGCTATCGGCTGCGGTGGAAAAGGTATTTGATTTAAGACCTTCCGCTATAATAAAAATGCTTGATCTTAAAAAGCCTCAGTATAGAAAGCTTGCCGCTTACGGACATATGGGACGCGAGGATCTTGGCGTTGCATGGGAAAGAACGGACAGAGTTGAAGAAATAAAAAAAGCGCTGCGTGAATTATAATAAAAAAATCCTCCGTTAAATATACGGAGGATTTTTGCATATTCTGACGCTAAAAAAAGCTTAGCTGGCTCATACCGTAACCGATTTTATAGGCTGAGATAATGTCATTCATTTTATACAGTATTCCATAGCTTCTGCATTCGTTTTCAAATAGATTCCATAGTCTTTGAACATTTTTGCTTACGCAGATATATGAATTTCCATATGACTTTAAATATTTTTCTTTTAAATTATCTTCGGGAAAAATTTGTTTTAGTTTATTAAAATAATATTCCCGTTGATTTTGCCTTAAAGTAACGCCGAATGACGGATAAATAAATTTTCCTCCGCATTCTGCCGTTTCCCTGACTATTTCGTGAATATTTTCTTCAGCGTCCTCTATAAACGGCAGAACGGGCATCATTACAACTCCTGAAAAAATTCCGTTTTCGTTTAACTGGCTTATCGTTTCAAAGCGTTCTGAGGACGGCGAGACATTGGGTTCAAGTTTTTTACAAAGTATATCGTCAGCGGTCGTTACCGTAAGCTTGCAGATAACAGGAGAATGCTCGGCAATACTCTTTAAAATATCTATATCCCGAGTTATAAGGGAGCTTTTTGTTATTACAGAAACACCGAAGTTAAAAGCGTCTATGAGCTCAAGACTGTGTCTTGTGAGCATAAGCTCCTTCTCAAAGGGATTATAGGGATCGCTCATTGCGCCTGTTCCGATAACTCCTGAACGAACCTTTCTCTTCAATTCGTTCCTTAGAATAATAAGAGCGTCCTTTTTGGCTTTAACCATATCAAAATCGGATATATGGTAGCAGTCGCTCCTGCTGTCGCAGTAAACGCACCCGTGACAGCAGCCGCGGTAAATATTCATGTTATAATCGGTTCCAAACCATTCTGAGCTTTTACACTTTGAAAGAATTGTTTTAGCCGGAATGTATTCCATTTTCAGAATCCAAGATTTTCAGCTACAAGAATAACTTTAATTCTTCCTTTGTGTCTTTGCTTTGCGGATATAAGAAAATTGCAGCATATTCTTTCGTCTGACGAGCAGCCCGACGTTATATCTTGAGATTCTTTTGTAAATGCTGCGCATTCTCCTGATTTACTGCAATATGTGTCGCATTGAAGTCTTACGGTATTTGCAGGAGCGGCTGTCTTTTTGACGCGATTTGAGGCTTCTTCAATATTTCTTACGATTTTATTGTATCCGGCTATAATAATAACAGATTTCGGACCGTAGGCTATCGCAGCGACTCTATTGCTGTTTCCGTCTACATTATAAAGCTCTCCGTTTTCTGTAATAGCGTTAGAACTGCAAAGATAAACATCGGCGGAAAAAGATTTCCTAAATATTTCAGCCGTCTTATCAGGCGCAACGGAATTTCTGTCAAGATATATATAATCCGGAGATTTTATTATATCTGTAATTCCGCATTGATTAAGAGTGACCGATCCTCCGCTTGCTATAACGTCTCCTTTTTTAAGAAGAGATCTGACTATATCCGCGGCTTCTTCTTTGGTTTTTACCGTATATGCGGTCATATTGTTATTTTCAAGAGCATTCTTGGTTTTTTCCATTCTTAGTCTTATTATTTCATTAACTGCGTTTTCCATTTTATATCCTCCGTTTTTCTATTATTTTGTAAAGGGGACGTTCCTGGAACGTCCCCTCTGATTAATTTAGCATTTGCTTTTTAAGACTATTCAGCCTTGATCTTGAACGGATCATAACGTTTATAGGCCTTATCATTTTTTACAACTTCATATTCCTCGCCCCATGAGTCCAGCATATCCTGCAGATCGTCTGAAAACATCTTGTATCTTACGCTGTCGACGTTTGATTCGGACCATAGGTCGTCTTCGTCCATTCGCTCGGTAATATCAAGTCTTACGATAACATACATTGTATCTTCGTCCTCGACTATTTCAGGAACTCCTGTTTTTGCGTCGTTAAAAATCCAGTCATATATTTCCTTTGATGGCTTATAGTTTGATTCGTCAGGCTCTTCTTCAGCCCCTTCAGCGGTCGTCACAACCTGAATAATCGTTTCATTTGCATAAGGATTGGTGGTTGTTGATGTTGTTTCTTCATTATCGCTTTCGGGCGCAGTCGTAACGGCTTCATCCTCGGTACTGCTTGTGCTTTCCGTTGCTTCCGTATTTTCAGTATTATCAGACGCTTCATCGTCGGATTCTGTAGTTGTAGTTTCAGTTTCAGGTTCAGTTTCAGGCTCCGTTGTAGCTTCGGTGGTTTCTTCTCCCGATGATTCGGCAGCTTTATCAGCTACATAATCGTCGTATTCTTCCTGAAATTTATCGAATTCCTCCAGCATGGCTTCTTCGCTGTCAGCCGATTCGGCTCTTTTAAGAAAGTCCTTCGCCATATCCTGCAGTTCCTTTTTGCCTGCCTCGTCAAGATCGTTTCCCTCTGAATCATGCATATCCATATCTACAAATTTAACTCTGGCGTTGTTTTCGGTATAGAAATCCTTTAGCTGATCTTCCGTTACGTTTTCACTTCCGCCCTCGCCGTAATATGCTTTGAAGATGGCGTCGCTCTTATAGCTTGAAGTCATAATTTCCTTAATTGAATCTTTGCTTATACCGTTTTCGGTAAACATATCTTCGTTATTTTGCCAACTGGATTCAACATATTCGTCAATTTCATCAAGCTCGTCCTGCGTCAGGGATAGCTCAAGCTCATCAAAATGCTTCATAACCGCTACATGGTCGACGCAGCTTTCAGTCGTTTTATCCTTAACGAAGGTGAGAAAATCCTTACCCTCGATTTTGATTTTCTTTAGGGACTTTTCATCACTGACGTCAAGATTTTCATCCTGCTTTGCGGCAAGATTTTTAGCTTCTGTGAGAGCGGTATAGGAATAATAGATATAAACGCCGGCTTTAACCTGATAGCCGTCGACAGTCAGCGCATAAGCGGTATTTTTTCCGGTAGTGCAGCCGACGCTTGTAAGAATCATTACAGATGAAATTGCAGCCGCAATGATCCTCTTGAATTTTTTCAGCATTATTTTAAACCTCCGTAAAATAATTATAATCCTTAAAAAACGGGACTTTTAAATATAATTATACTATATTACTTTTATTAAGTCCATACCTTTTACAGCTTTTTTCTAAATTTTCATAAAATTTTCAGAATAAAATCGGGGAAAAGCGTTAAGAATGTGCTATAATATAAATAAAAAAGGTGGATATTCATATGAAAGCATTGATTACCGGTGCAAGCTCCGGTATTGGAAGAGATATGGCAAGATATCTTTCCTCTCTCGGCTGGGAGCTTGTTTTGACCGCCAGAAATATCAGCAGTCTCCGAAAGCTTTCTGCTGAGCTTAAAACAAAGACAGAAATAATTCCGCTGGATCTTGCCGATGAAAAATCCGTTTTTGAGCTTTATAAACGTTGCTCGGGAAAAAACATAGATCTGCTTATAAATAATGCGGGATACGGAATTTTCGGAGAGTTTGATAAAACAAGCCTTAAAGACGAGCTTGATATGATAAATGTTAATATCAAAGCGGTTCATATATTGACTAAGCTTTTTCTCAAAGACTTTAAAAGAAAGAACCGAGGCCGTATTTTAAACGTAGCGTCAAGCGCGGGATTTATGACGGGACCGCTTCTTTCGTCCTATTATGCGTCAAAGAATTATGTTGTCAGACTTTCGCTGGCAATACATGAGGAGCTTTGCAGGTCAAAGAGCAATGTAAGGATAAGCGTTTTCTGTCCCGGACCTGTAAATACAAACTTTAACAGCAGAGCGGGAGTAAGCTTCAGCGTAAAGCCTGTTTCCAGCGAATATGCCGCAAGATATGCCGTAGACAAATGCTTAAGCGGAAAAACGGTTATTATACCGTCAATGGATATAAAGCTGGGCGTTTTCTGCGCAAGGCTATTGCCCAATAAGCTTTTATCCGCAATAACTTATAATATTCAGCATAAAAAAGAACGCGGTTAAGGGTCTTCGCTGAAATTGCCGAGAAATTTGAAATCATACAGCTCGTCCGTAAGCTCCACAAGCAGCGATTTTACCTTATCGTCGCCGACGTTTCCGGCAAAGTCAAGGAAGAATCTGACGTCAAAGCTGCCGTCCGCAATAGGGCGGCTTTCTATTTTTTCAAGATCCATATCGTTTACGAAAAACTTTGTTAAAAGACGGTAAAGACTTCCTTTGATATTAGGTATTTCAAGAGTTACGGAAATTGTTTTTGCATCCTCTGATAAACGAAAGTTTTTTGTTATGCAGATAAATCTGGTATAGTTTGGTATAACGTTTGAAATATTTCTTTTAAGTATATTCAAGCCGTATAACCGGGCGCAGTTTTCCGAACAAATAGCCCCGCATGGGCAATTAGATTCGCTTACGTATTTAGCCGCCGTAGCGGTATTTTTGGATTCCACAGGCTCGAACCCGCTGTCTCTGAGATATACGGAGCATTGCTTAAGAGCCTGAGGATGGGAATATACCTTTTTTATATCTTCAAATGCGATTCCCTTTTTTGCGGCAAGGCAATTGGTTATTTCAACCTTAACCGTTCTTGCTATAAATACATTATATTTTCTTATTAAATCATAATTCTGGGTAACCGAGCCAGCCGTAGAATTATGTATAGGAATAATACCGTATTCTATTTCACCCTTTTCAACGGCTCTGAAAACGTCCTCAAATTCACTGTAAAAGCTTATTTCATTTTCCGGAAATAATTTTCTTGCGGCAGTTTCTGAATTTGAGCCGGAGGTTCCCTGACAGCCTACCATGCCGCCTGAGCTCATGTTCAGCGGAACAGGCTCTAGAAATTCTCTGCCCTTCAGCAGCGCTTGCTGCTGGAGGCATTTGCTGATATCCATAATTTCAGTGAAAAGCGCGGTTGTAGCCCCCTTTAATTCTTCCGGGCTTTCTGCTCTTACTCTTTTTATTATTTCCTTTTCACGCTGAGACTGGAATATTTGCATACCGTTAGCTTTCTTATAAAGAGCGACGTTTCGGCAAAGCTCCATTCTTTTTTCAAATGCCTTTAGAATTTCCTTATCCAGGGAATCTATTTCATCCCTTAAAGCGTTTAAATCCATATCGGAATTCCTTTCAGTTTTAATCCTTATTTCAATTAGTATTATACATAAATTTACGCTGAAAATCAAGTTTGGAAGATTTATCAGCTTATTTTCCTTATTCCATTTAATAAAAAAACTAAAAAAACAACTTAATTCACATATTTCTATTGAAACTTTGATGCATTATATGCTATAATAAAATATAAATATATTTTTGGAGGAGTTTGTTTGCGTATACTTGGAATAGACCCGGGTTATGCTATAGTCGGCTTCGGTATTGCTGATTATTCGGGCATGAATTTCGCTCCGCTTGAATACGGAGCGATTCTTACGGAGGCTCACACCGATTTTCCGCGGAGGCTTAAAAGTATAGCCGACGATATAGATTATATCTTAGAAAAATTCTCTCCCGATTGTATGTCTATTGAAAAGCTGTTTTTTACAAATAATCAGAAAACCGCCATAGACGTGGCTCAGGCGCGCGGAGTAGTAGTGCTTTCCGCCGTAAGACACGGCGTCCCGGTTTTTGAATATACGCCGCTGCAGGTAAAGCAGGCTGTCGTAGGGTACGGAAAGGCGGAAAAAAAGCAGGTTATGGATATGACAAGGCGTATATTGAAGCTTGAACAAATACCTAAGCCCGACGATGCCGCCGACGCGCTGGCTCTTGCCATATGTCACGGTCATTGCTGCAAAGGAATAAGAAAATAATTATACGGAGTTAAAATAAAAATGATATATAGTTTAAGAGGTACGCTTATACATAAAGAGCCGTTTCTGGCCGTCATTGAATGCGGCGGAGTCGGTTATGCGTGCAGAACCACATGCTCAACCTCCTCGCAGCTCGGAGCGGTAGGAAAGGAAATTAGTCTTTATACATATTTATATGTAAGGGAGGATAATATTGAGCTTTTCGGCTTTTATACTACTCAGGAGCTTAGCTGCTTTAAAATGCTCATTACAGTTTCGGGAGTGGGGCCGAAAGCTGCGCTTGCTATTCTGTCAGATACGGATTCGCAGAGGTTTGCGCTTACTATCGCTTCCGGGGACAGTAAGGCGTTTACTAAAACCAAGGGGGTAGGTCCGAAGCTCGCACAGCGAATTGTATTGGAGCTTAAGGATAAAATAGCAAAAGAAACCTCGTCTAAGGAGCTTGCCGAGGGCTTCAGAATACCTGAAGCGCCTTCAGGAGATAACGTGTCGGAGGCTATGTCTGCGCTTATGGTTTTAGGATATACTCAGGCGGAGGCGGCTTCAGCGGTTTCAAAAATCGACAGCTCTCTCGATTCGGGAGAGATTATTAAGCGCGCCCTTAAGATTATCGGCAGTCAGATGAAATAACGGGAGATTAAATTGATAGAAACAGGAGATATTGAGTTTGAAGGAAGAGCGGTAGCTCCCGAATATTCGGAAGCGGATACCGAAACGGAGTTTACTCTCCGTCCTCAGACGTTGCAGGAATATATTGGACAGGATAAGGTCAAGGAAAATCTTGCGGTTTATATAGAAGCGGCAAAGCGCAGGGGGGAACCGCTTGACCATGTACTGCTTTACGGTCCTCCGGGATTGGGAAAAACAACTCTTGCCGGAATAATAGCTCATGAAATGGGCGCGAATTTAAGGATAACAACAGGTCCGGCAATTGAAAAGCCGGGGGATCTGGCCGCTCTTCTTACTAACCTTTCAGCTAACGACGTATTATTTATTGACGAGATACACAGACTTTCCAGAGCAATTGAGGAAATTCTATATCCTGCGCTTGAGGATAACGCGCTTGATATAGTTATAGGAAAGGGACCGTCGGCTCGTTCTATAAGAGTCGATCTCGAAAGGTTTACTTTGGTGGGCGCTACCACGCGGGCAGGGCAGCTTACGTCGCCTCTCCGCGATAGATTCGGAATAGTTCAGCGTCTTGAGCTTTATACTCATGAGCAGCTAAGCGATATTATCAGAAGAAGCAGCTCCATACTGGGAATTCCGTGCAGCTGCGACGGAGCGGACGAGATTGCTAAACGCTCAAGAGGAACTCCGAGAATAGCCAACAGACTGCTTAAACGTGTAAGAGATTTTGCCGAGGTTATGGGCGACGGCGAAATAACCTCGGAAATAGCGTCTATTGCGCTCAACAGGCTGGAGATTGATTCTTTGGGGCTTGACAGTCTTGATAAGAGAATGCTTACAATGCTAATAAAAGGATATAACGGGGGTCCGGCGGGACTTGAAACGCTTGCGTCTGCAATCGGCGAGGAGGCCGTTACGCTTGAGGACGTGTGCGAGCCGTTTTTAATGCAGCTTGGATTTCTTGCCAGAACCCCTAGAGGCAGAGTTGCTACAAACCTGGCGTACGCCCATCTTGGGTTTGAAAAGGATCGGGACGATGATGAAAGCGGTCAGCTAAAATTATAAATTCTTAAGGAGATATATGACAAATGGGTAGACTATTCGGAACAGACGGAGCAAGAGGAGTTGCCATAACCGAGCTTACATGCGAAACTGCAATGAATATCGGAAGAGCAGCGGCTATAGTGCTTACAAAAAGAACGAAACACAAGCCGACTATTTTTATCGGTAAGGATACAAGAATTTCATCGGACGTATTGGAAGCGGCTCTGGCTTCCGGAATTTGCTCTGTCGGAGCTAACGTTCAGATACTGGGAGTAGTTCCCACACCTGCGGTAGCGGCTCTCGTTCAGCAGAAAAAGGCTGACGCGGGCGTTATGATCTCGGCTTCTCACAATAGCTTTGAATTCAATGGAATAAAGCTGTTTTCCTCTGACGGCTATAAGCTTTCGGATGATATAGAGGAAGAAATAGAAGAACTTATTCTTGATAAGCCGCAGGATATGAAGCTTGCGGCCGACGGTGAAGTCGGAAGAATAACTTATTACCGTGACGCCCAGTCCGACTACATAAGATATATTATGAAATGTATAAAGGGAAATTTGACCGGACTCAGAATTGCGCTTGACTGTGCGAACGGCAGCGCTTCTGCAACTGCAAAAAGGCTTTTTGAAGGACTCGGAGCGAGCGTATATGTAATAAACGCTTCTCCTAACGGCGTTAATATAAATGAGAACTGCGGTTCAACCCATATAAATAATTTGATGCAGTTTGTAATTGATAAAAAGTGTCATGCCGGTTTAGCGTTTGACGGAGACGCCGACAGATGTCTTGCGGTTGATGAAAAGGGCGAGCTTGTAGACGGCGACAAGCTTATTGCAATTTGCGCTAAGGCCTATAAAGAAAAGGGAAAGCTTAAAAAGGATACCGCCGTCGTGACTGTTATGAGCAATTTAGGATTTACCTATTTCGCCAGAAATAATGATATAAAAATGCAGACTACTAAAGTTGGAGACAGATATGTTCTTGAAAGAATGCTTGAGGGCGGATATAATCTGGGCGGAGAACAAAGCGGTCATATTATTTTCCTTGATGAAGCGAATACCGGCGACGGTCAGCTCTCAGGAGCAAAGGTGCTTGAAATACTTGCTGAATCGGGATTGAAGATGTCTGAGCTTGCTTCGGTTATGGAGCATTTTCCTCAGGTTATGATAAATGTAAAAATCAGTCCCCGTAACAGAGAGGTATGGAAGAACGACAGTCAGATAACCGATCTTATAGAAATGTATGAAAATGAGCTTGGCGACGGCGGAAGAATACTTGTAAGAGAAAGCGGTACAGAGCCGCTTATAAGGGTAATGCTTGAGGGGCGTGATTTTAAGCAAATCAACAGCTTTGCAGTAGCTATTGCCGATAAAATCAGGGAAAGAACAGGAAAATGAAAATCACGGTTATAAACGGTCAGAATCATAAGGGTTCAACCTATAACATGGGAAAGATACTTGCGGATAAGCTGTCGGACGATGTTACGGAAATTTTTCTGCCGCTCGATTTCGGCGAATTCTGCTGCGGATGTAATAATTGCTTTGGAAAAAGCGAAATGCTATGTCCTCACTACGAAAAGCTTAGGCCTATAACGGAGGCAATTGACAGGGCGGATGTTTTGATTTTCACCTCGCCTGTTTATGTTTATCACTGTACCGGCGCTATGAAATCATTTCTTGACCATTACGGCTGGAGATGGATGGTTCACCGTCCCGAGGAAAAAATGTTTTCAAAACAGGCGGTAATACTTTCAACTGCCGCCGGCGCCGGTATGAAATCCGCTAATAAGGATATAAAAGACAGTATGTTTTTCTGGGGCATAGGCAGAATCTATACCTATGGGGCCGCTGTTAAGGAGGTTTCATGGGAAAGAGTCAAGGAAAAGAAAAAGGGCGAAATAAATAAAAGTCTTGAAAAAATCGCCGAAAAGGTTAAATACAGAAACGGCAGGATTAAGCCCTCCGTAAAAACAAAAGCGCTTTTTTATTTTATGAGTAAGCTTCATAAAAAGGGATTTTTCCCTGTCGATGATGAATACTGGAAAGAAAAGGGCTGGTGCGGAAAGGTCCGGCCGTGGAAAAATAAACAGTAAAGGAATGCAGTATATGCGTATAGCGGATAACTGGACAGAATACCGGATTATTGATACCACATCTCAGGAAAAGCTTGAATCATGGAACGGTATTCTGCTTATTCGTCCCGATCCACAGATAATATGGAAAACTTCGCATAAATCCCCCTTGTGGGACAGGGCTCAGGGACATTATCACCGATCTTCGTCCGGAGGGGGAAAGTGGAGCTTTACCAAAAAACCGCCGGAATCATGGGAGATATCTTACGGGGAACTAAAATTCAACATAAAGCCGACCGGCTTCAAGCATACCGGACTTTTTCCTGAACAGGCGGTAAACTGGGACTTTATGATGGATAAGATAAAAAACGCAGGACGTCCCGTAAGCGTAATTAATCTGTTTGCTTATACAGGAGGGGCCACACTGGCCTGCGCAAAAGCCGGAGCCAGCGTTTGCCATGTCGACGCGTCCAAGGGAATGGTCAACTGGGCAAGAGAAAACGCTGCGCTTTCGGGACTTGCTGATAAGCCGATACGCTGGCTGGTGGACGACTGCGGAAAATTTATTGAAAGAGAAATCAGGCGGGGCAGAAAGTATGACGCGATTATAATGGATCCGCCAAGCTACGGCAGAGGGCCCGGCGGAGAGGTATGGAAGCTTGAGGACGGTATTTTTGATTTGGTAAAGCTTTGTGCGGGAGCTTTAAGCGATGATCCGTTGTTTTTTCTTATAAACAGTTATACGACCGGACTTTCGCCGTCAGTAATGGGATATATATTAGGTGAAACGGTATGCTCAAAATACGGCGGAGAAGTATCGTTTGATGAAATTGGTCTTCCGGTTGAAAAGAGCGGACTTTGTCTGCCTTGCGGTTCGACGGCTATATGGCAGAAAGGCTGAATATGGAGAATTTTGCTAAGGCTGAAAAGCTGGTATTCAGATACGGAGAGGAAGAATCTCCGGTTCTTGATAATATTGATCTGGTCTTTAAGGAGGGAGAGTTTACCGCAATTTTAGGTCACAACGGCTGCGGTAAATCTACCTTTGCCAAGCACCTGAACGCTATATTGCTTCCAAGTGGGGGAAGAGTATATATAGACGGAATAGACACTAAAGACGAAAGCCGTATTTTCGATGTCAGGCAAAAGGTTGGAATGGTGTTTCAGAATCCGGATAATCAGATAGTTGCAACCATCGTTGAGGAGGACGTTGCTTTTGCTCTGGAGAATTTAGGAGTTGAGCCGGCAGAAATACGCAGACGTGTAGACGAAGCTCTCAGGGCTGTAAATATGTATGAATACAGGCTTCATTCGCCTCATCAGCTTTCAGGCGGACAGAAGCAGAGAGTCGCTATTGCCGGAATAATAGCTATGCGACCTAAATGCATAGTAATGGACGAGCCGACGGCAATGCTGGATCCGGCCGGCAGGAAAGAGGTAATGGCAACTGTTAGAAGACTTAATGAGGATTACGGTATTACCATTATACTGATAACTCATTACATGGAGGAAGCGGCGCAGTGCCGCAGGGTAATCGTAATGGATAAGGGAAGGGTTTTACTGGACGATACGCCGAGAGAGGTTTTTTCAAGGGTGGAATTGATAAAGTCGGTAGGACTTGATGTTCCTCAGGTAACGGAGCTTGTATATGAGCTGAATCAATACGGACTGGAGCTTGACGGCCACATAATAACTGAAGATGAATGCGCCGATATGCTTATTAAGCTGATTTCATAAATATCTTCGGAATCTAAGAGGAGTTTTAATTTTGGCGATATTAAAAACAGAAAATCTGACTTATGTTTACAGTCAGGGAACGCCGTTTGAAAAAACGGCTGTGAATAATGTGAGTATTGAAATAGAAAAGGGAGAATTTACGGGGATTATCGGACATACAGGTTCAGGCAAGTCCACGCTTATTCAGCATTTCAACGGACTGCTTAAGCCCACGTCGGGCAGGATATATCTTGACGGTCAGGATATCTGGGAGGATAAATCAAAAATAAGACAGGTAAGATTTCGGGTTGGGCTGGTTTTTCAGTATCCGGAATATCAGATATTTGAGGAAACCGTTTATAAGGATATTGCGTTTGGACCGAAAAATATGAGGCTCAGCGAGCACGAAATAGACAGGCGCGTCAGACAAACCGCCGCCGCGGTAGGAATTTCGGAGGAGCTTCTCGGCAAATCTCCATTCGAACTGTCCGGCGGAGAGAAAAGACGTGTGGCTATAGCGGGAGTAATGGCTATGGAGCCGGAGGTACTTATACTGGACGAGCCTACCGCAGGTCTGGATCCTAAGGGCAGGGGCATTATTCTGGAGCAGATAAAGGAATATCACAGGAATATGGGCTGCACCGTTTTGCTGGTTTCTCACAGCATGGAGGATGTTGCCAGATATGCGTCTAAAATCCTTGTTATGAACAAATCGGAGATATTTTGCTACGGAAAAACCTCGGACGTATTTAAGCAGTCTGATGAAATAGAGAAAATAGGACTTTCTGTTCCTCAGATCACAAGAGTTTTTAATTTAATGAGAAAAAAGGGAATTGATATTGAAAATGACGTTTATACTGTCAAATACGCCAAGGAAAAAATACTTGAATATTTAAAAAGCGGAGGAAAGCTGTAATGATAAAGGATATTACATTAGGACAGTATTTTCCCGGAAGCAGCGTCGTGCATAATCTGGACGCCAGATTCAAGCTTGTTATTACGTTACTTTTTATTATAATGCTCTTTATCGGCGGCAACACCATATGTCTTGAGGTCGGTACGGTTTTTACGGCAACGGCGCTGCTGTGCTCTTCTATACCGTTTAAAATGATAGCTAAAAGCCTGAAGCCTATACTGCCGATACTGTTGTTTACGACGATTCTTAATTTATTTATGATTACCGGCGGTATACCGCTGTTTCAATGGAAGTTTATATCAATTACAGACGAGGCGGTAGAAACTTCGGTTTTTATGATAATAAGAATACTTCTCCTGATTGCGGGAACCTCCCTTCTGACATACACAACCTCTCCGGTATCGCTTACCGACGCTATTGAAAGACTTCTGAGTCCTCTTAAAAGATTTAAGCTTCCTGTTCATGAACTTGCAATGATGATGACCATTGCTCTTAGATTTATTCCGACATTGATTGAGGAAACGGATAAGATAATGTCTGCTCAGAAGGCGCGAGGCGCGGATATGGAGGGCGGCGGAATCAAGGAAAAGGTGAAGTCCGTTGTGCCTGTGATAGTGCCGTTGTTTGTATCGGCAGTGAGAAGAGCCGGAGAGCTTGCGACTGCCATGGAGTGCCGTTGTTACCGAGGCGGAGAGGGAAGAACCAGAATGAAGCAGTTAAAAAGCGGAATAGCCGATTATATTTCTCTGGCTATAACGTTGTTTTTTCTTGCCGTTGTAATTTTTATTAATGTTATTGACTGAGAAAGGGCTGACATATGAATAAAGGAAAGCTAAAAACTGATCGAATAAAAAATAAAACGGGAAAACCAAATCCTCTGCTTTATAACAGAAAAGGCGAAACGAGGGTATTTCTTATTCTTTCGTTCATACTGCCTTTTTTAATAATTTGGATATTTTTTATACAAAGCGAGGTACATCCCTTCGGCGATAAGCAGATACTTGTAACAGATTTATGGCATCAGTATTATCCGTTTTTCAGGGTTGAGCATGAAAAACTTCAGAGCTTTTCCTCTATGCTTTATTCATGGGATACGGGAATGGGAACGAATTTTATTTCCCTTTTGTCTTATTATGCGGCAAGTCCGCTGAATTTGCTTTCAGTATTTTTCCCTATCGAATATTCAAGGGAAGCGCTGACGCTGTTTTTAACTATAAAGATTGGCTGCGCCGGTCTTTTCTTTGCGGTATTTTTAAAGCACACATTCAATAAAAATGATATTTCAATAACCGCCTTTGCGCTATGCTATGCTCTTTGCAGCTACATCATGGGATATTACTGGAACATAATATGGATAGACACAGTCGCTTTGCTGCCGCTCGTCGTATTGGGAACTGTAAAGCTTTTTAAAGAAGGGAAATATAAGCTTTATGCTATATCCTTAGCTCTTTCGCTGTTATCAAGTTTTTATATCGGACTTTTTACCTGTATATTTACGGTTATGGTTTTCGGCGCGCTTGTAATAGCCGATTGGCACAGCTTCAGACATTCGCTTCGCAGGCTTGGACAGATTGCGGGAGCTACCGTTATAGGAATCGGTATGGGAGCAGCGGTATTACTGCCGGCGTTTCTGGGACTTCAGCTTACCAACAGTGTGGACAATAAATTTCCGGAAACTATAACGTTTTATGAAAACTGGCTTAAAATGATATCAAACGTTATCGGTTTTCATGAACCGACTGCAAAAGAGGGACTTCCTAATTTTTACTGCGGAATGTTTGCCGTGGTTCTTCTTGGAGTGTTTCTGCGTTCGTCCAAAATTAAAATACGGGAAAAAATAATAACGGTTGTATATCTTGCGTTTATTATTGTAAGCTGCAATATGAACGTTTTGAATTATATGTGGCACGGATTTCATTTTACTAATATGCTGCCGTATCGTTTCTCTTTTCTTTTATCATTTATCCTTCTTGCCACGGCATACAGAGCTTACATTGTGATGAGGGAAGAAGCGAATATATTTGATGTGATAGCAATGTCTGCAATGGCGTTTATTATTGCCGTTATATCCTACAGGGATCAATCTGAAAAGGCGTTGCTTTCAAGCGTGATCGTATGTTTTATATTCGTTGCCATAATGTTTGTCTATGAAAGAAAGCTCATTAACTCTAAGATTTTAAATTATGTTGTGTTCGCAGTATGTCTGGTGGAAATGGGCATTAATGCAAATACGGGAGTTAAGACGGTAACAGTAACCGGATACAGCAATTATCCGAGAAACAGCGAAAGCGTTTCGGACCTGATCGGCTCTGTAGAATCTGAAGATAACGGCTTTTACAGAATAGAAACCATGTCCAATTATACAATCAACGATCCGGCTCTTTACGGATATAAGGGAGTGTCCCAGTTTTCGTCAACAGCAAACGTCAACGTTACAAATATAATGAAGAGCCTGGGACTTCAGGCTTCGGCCGCAGGCAACAGGTATTATTACAATCAGAATACGGCTGTTATAAATATGTTTTTAAACCTTAAATATCTCATATCTCACGACAGCTATTCCGGCGACCTGACATATTTGGATCCGCTGGCTTCTAAAGACGGTGTTTCAATTTATGAAAACAATCATTATCTTCCCATAGGCTTTGCGGCGGAAAGCAGTATCAGCGAATACAAGGGCGAATCATTTATCCAGTTTGATAATCAAAACGAATTATTCAGACTGGCAACCGGTATAGAAGAAGACGTTCTGACCAGAGTAGATATAAAGGACGTAGGGCACAAAGGGCTTAACGTTATCAAGTCGGGCTACGGAAATTACAGCTATCAGTACAGCGCTCCGGACGACGGAAGCGAGGATTGTTATCTTAAATTCAATTATACGGTTCCGGACGACGGTCCGCTTTATGTAACATTTGATTTCGGTGAAATAAAGAACGTAAGAATAAAGGTCGGAGATTCTGTTATGCGCACTCACAGCTCCGGAAAATATATGGATATTTTTGCGGCGGGAGACTTTAATGCGGGAGACGTCGTATCGTTTCAGGCTGACGCTAAGGATCAGAAAAACGGCAGCGGAACTATTTATGTGTATCAGATAAACAGCGATGTATTTGAAAGAGGATACCGGAAGCTTTTGGAAGGCGCTCTGAACGTTACCAAATATGACGATACTATTATTAAGGGAAATATAATTGCTGAGGACGACTGTCTAATGTATACTTCCATTCCGTATGACGGCGGCTGGAAGGCTTATGTCGACGGCAAGGAGACGGAAGTTCAGTCAATTAAAAATGCATTTGTATGTGTTCCTATGTCGGCGGGGGAACATACTGTTGAATTAAGGTACTGTCCTCCGGGTTTTGTTGTAGGCGCAGTGATTTCAATTTTGTCAGTAGCTACGCTTGTACTGCTTTGGATTTTTGTGCCTAAGGTTAAAAAGAAAAGGTTTATGTCAGGAGAAGGAACGGCTGAAAATAAATGAGAAATCTCAAGGTTATGATGGCTTATAGGGGAACTGCGTATCATGGCTTTCAGAGACAGGATAATGCTCTGACTGTTCAGGAGGTTGTGGAACGGTATGTTTCCAAGGTTTTAAATCATAAATGTATTATAAACGGGTGCTCAAGAACGGACGCCGGAGTACATGCAAATAATTATTGCTTTTCGGTGCTGACGGAAAGCAATATACCGGCTAAAGGCTTTGTAAGGGGCGTAAATGGGGAACTTCCTGATGATATATCAATACTTTCATGCGAGGATGCGCCGCTTGATTTTCATGCAAGATTTTCATGCAGGGCCAAGGAATATATTTATCTTATTCACAACAGCGAAAGTAAAAATCCCTTTACTACCGATTTGGAGTATCATTACCGACGCCCATTTGACGCGGAGCTGGTGTCTTACGCGGCTAAAAGCTTTGTCGGTACGCATGATTTCGCCGGCTTTTGCTCGAATTATGACGGAAAGCAGAACACAATCCGTACTATAGAGAAATTTGACATAGTAATTAATGGTGAATCGGTTAAAATGCTTGTAAAAGGCGACGGTTTTCTGTATAATATGATTAGGATTATCGTCGGTACTCTGCTTTCGGTAAACGAAGGCAAAATTAAGCCGGACGATATAGACGGAATTATCAAGTCAAGAAACCGTCTGCTTGCAGGCAAGACGGCACAGCCCCACGGGCTGTATCTCAACAGGGTGTTTTATTGAACTGAAAGGGACTTTAATGGACAGATACACAAGGGACGTTGACATTGTTCTTCTGAGAAAAAGAAAAAAAAGACGTCGGCAGCTCATTAAATTTATAGCTTTTATGTTTATCGTCGGAACTGCCGTAATGCTTTATTCGAAAAGAGATGTATGGTTCCCGAAGCTTGAGGGAATAGGAAGCAGGTTTCAGAGCGTAAAATCAAACGGAGAGCTTGCGGAGGGAAACTTCCCTCTTAGTATTTCCGGAGGCATTGATTATCAGACCAGAAACCTAAACGGATATCTTGCGATATTAAGCGACGCATATCTATACATATACAACGATAACGGCGAGCTTTATGAAGAAAGACAGCACGCTTATTCAAACGCTATGCTTCAGACTGCCGGAAAAAAAGCGATGGTATATGAAAGCGGAGGTAATCGTTTCAGAGTTGAAAGCAGGAGCAAAATAATATATTCCAAAAAGCTTGAGGACAATATAATTTTTGCCCGCCTGAGCGATGACGGAAGAGCCGCTGTTATAACAAGCTCGGAAACTTATATCTGCCGGCTGATAGTATACGATGAGTCTGGGGAGGAAATCTATACTCGAAACTGCGTTGAACGGGTAACTGATCTTGCGTTCAACGAAAAGGCGACCGGCTGTGTTCTTGCGACTGCCGACGCCGGCGGAGGTTATGTATATTCTAAAATAATTTCAGTTTCATTCGATTCCAAAAAGGATAACTGGGTATCTGAGCCGCTGGATACATTGTGTCTTAAGCTTTACGGAGGCGAAAGCGGTATACTGGTAATCGGAGATACTAAATACGCATATTATAATAGCAAGGGCGAAATGCAGAAGGAATATGAATATCCGGCCAAATTGATTGATTGGGATTACCAAAACGGTAAAACAGCATTGCTTTTTCAGAATGAGACTAAAAGACTAAGCTATATAACTACTGTTGACAGTGAAAATAAAGAACCGAATTATTCTGAATTTGAAAATAATAACGCGAAATGTATCCGTATTATAGACGGACATGTTTGCGTTCTCGGAAAGGACGGCATAACGCAGTATAATTTCAAGGGGGGGAGCGAAAAAAAGATAAGCTCCGAGGGCTCCTATGAGGAAATGATTTATATAGACGATTATATCTTCCTTTTGGGCTATGACAGAATTGACAGAATTGATTATAAGAGCTGAAGAATGAGGCGATAAAGAATGGGAACGAATTTCTGGTGGATATATGATATTGTTTCTGCCGCAGTCGTTATACTGAGTATATGCGCCTGCGCTAAAAGGGGATTTTCTAAAATACTGATAATGATAATCGGGTGCGTTGTTTCAATATGGCTGGCCGCTGTTATCAGCAGCAGGTGCTCGGATTTTATCTATGATAAATTTATTAAAAAGACGAGCACGGAGGCTGTCGGGGACGCTATCGAAAGATACGATCCGGCACAGTCTGTAAGAGAAGCTATAGAGGATCAGGGGTACGGGGCAGTTCTTGAGGACAGCCGTGTCAGAAAAATACTCGAGTCAGAAGATTCGATAGAAATGCTCTATGAGTATACCAATCAGGCAGCCGGAACAGTCGTAGATACTCCGGAAAACTTTGCCGATACATTGACAGCCGGATTTACAGAGCTTTTTGCAAAACAGTTAGGCGGCAAGCTTCCCCCGTATGTTACCCATGAGCTGATAAAAAGAATTTCCGGAAATAACGAGCTGTTTGTTAAAACTACCGAGATGATACTTAAAAATCCCGACAGCGTTCCTTCATATATAGAAGAAAACTATATAAGAAAACCGGCTTTGAAGCTTGTCAAGGCGTTTGTATTCCTTATCAGCTATCTTATTTTAATGACCGTTATAAGAGTTGTTATTAACAGGACGTTCAGATTCGGCTTGCTCAACGGCTATGACAGACTTGACAGATTTGCCGGAGGATTGCTGGGAGTCGTTTATGCGGCGGCTGTGCTGGTAGTTATAGCCGTGGCTGTTAAGATAATGATAAATGTAGCTGAAAGCGACGGCTCATTTTTAAGCTATGAAACCGTTGAAAAGACAAAGTTCTTTAAATATATATTTAACCGGATTCAGTAGTATGACCTGATAAAAGCTATACCTGAAGCGACAGAATAAAACAGAAAGGAGCATCGCCTTTTTAGGCGTGGTGTGAAGATTATGGTATTATGCAGCAGATGCAAAAAACGTCCTGCGGTTGTTTTTATTACATCAATGCACGGAAGTGAAAAGAAAAATGAGGGACTATGTATGCTTTGTGCAAAGGAAATGAATATACCGCAGGTATCCGAATATATGGAGCAGATGGGAATTACCGACGACGATATAGAGCAGATGTCCGATCAGATGATGGAGCTTATGGACGGCGACGGCTTTGAAATGGGCGGAGCCGGCACGCTGCCTCCGTACATACAGAATCTACTCAACGGGCAGTTAGGGGATATTAAAAAGAACGAATCAGGAGATTCAAATCCTCCCGCTGCAAGGAAATCTAAGCAGGGTTCCGCCAAAGCGGAGGATACAAAGAAGAAGAAAAAAAAGGAGCTTAAATTTCTTGATAATTACTGTACGAATTTAAGCAAAAAGGCTGAGGACGGGGAGCTTGACAATATTGTCGGACGAGATAAGGAAATTGCAAGAGTTATTCAGATTCTTTCCCGCCGTCAGAAAAATAATCCATGCCTTATAGGTGAACCGGGCGTCGGAAAAACGGCTATTGCCGAAGGTATTGCTCAGAAGATTGCCGAAGGAAACGTTCCGTTTAACCTTGCCGATAAGAAAATATACCTTCTGGATCTGACCGCGCTTGTTGCCGGAACACAGTTCAGGGGGCAGTTTGAGAGCAGAGTAAAGGGCCTTGTAAACGAAGTGAAATCCGAGGGCAACATTATACTGTTTATTGACGAGGTTCATAATCTCATAGGAACGGGCGATTCGGAGGGATCTATGAATGCCGCTAATATATTAAAGCCGGCTTTATCTCGCGGAGAGGTTCAGGTTATAGGAGCTACGACCTTCAGCGAGTATCGGAAATATATTGAAAAGGACAGCGCTCTTGAAAGACGATTCCAGCCGGTGACCGTTAACGAGCCTACAATAGAAGAAACTGTCGAGGTCTTAAAGGGTATAAAAAAATACTACGAGGCTTATCATAGGGTAAAAATAAGCGACGAGCTGATAAGGGAATGCGCCGTGTTATCTGAAAGATATATACAGGATAGGTTTCTGCCGGACAAGGCTATAGATCTGCTTGACGAAGCCTGTGCATGCACATGTATCAGAACTCCGGAGCTTGCTGAATATGATGAAAAAACTAAGAAGCTTAAGGTTCTTGAGGATATGGAAAAATCCATAGAGGAGCAGAGTGAGCCTAATTATGAAGCTCTTGCAGAGGTCAAGGGAGACATTATCAGAGTGAAAAATGAATTAAGCGAGCTGGAAAAGGTTGTATCTGCCGTTCAGGTGAGTGAAAACGATATTGCCAAGGTTATTGAACTGTGGACGGGTATACCTTCTAATAAGATTGCTGAAACCGAATTTTCCAAAATGTTACGCCTTGAAGAAAAACTTAAAGAACACATTGTAGGACAGGACGAGGCGGTGCACCTGCTGTCAGAATCAATAAAGCGTACAAGAGTTCAGCTTTCCAAGCGCAGACGTCCGGCTTCGTTTATTTTTGTCGGCCCTACCGGCGTAGGAAAGACAGAGCTTGTAAAAGCGCTTTCTACAGAGATGTTTGATTCGACCGAGCCGTTGATTCGTCTTGACATGACAGAATATATGGAAAAGCATTCTGTAGCCAGAATGATCGGATCACCTCCGGGATATGTTGGCTACGACGAGGCAGGACAGCTTACTGAAAAGGTTCGCAGACATCCTTATTCCGTCGTGTTATTTGACGAAATAGAAAAGGCTCATCCTGATATAATGAATATCCTGCTTCAGATACTTGATGAAGGAAAGATAAACGACGCGCAGGGAAGAACAGTTAATTTTGAGAATACAATTATAGCTATGACGTCAAATGCAGGTTCAACTGATAAATCAACCGGAGTCGGATTTAATAAATCTGCGGAGGATATATCAAAGGAGAAGGCGATGAAATCGCTGAGAGAATTTTTACGACCGGAATTTCTGAGCCGTATTGACGAGGTTATAGTATTCAAGCCGCTTGTCAAGGAGGATTTTGAAAGAATTGCGGCGCTGATGCTGGACGAAATGAAAGAACCTCTTTCTGAAAAGGGTATTATTCTTAAATACGATAACGACGCTCTTAAGGCTGTTGCTGAAAAATCGTTTGGAAAGGTTTACGGTGCGAGAGATATTCGCAGGGTAATAAGAAAGGAAATAGAGGAGAAAATCGCCGACATAATTATTGACAGAAACGGTAAGGTTGCGGGAATAGGAATCACGTCTGAAAACGGAGAAATCAAGGTTGATTATATGTGATTTCCTTTTAAACGGAAAAAATCACATAATTTCATGCTTATTGTCTTGATTTTTTATTGAAAATGATGTATAATAAGATAACTGATTAACTTGGACGGGAGAAAAAATATGGTAAGTAACATTATAGAGGAAGTAAAAAAAGGCCTTACCGGCGATCCTCTGAAGGATATACAGTATCTTCAGGAGCAGGCTGCTAAATATAAGGATAGTCCTGATTCGGCGGAAATTTTGAAAATATTGAGCGATATGTCCTTTGAGCTGCTGCCTGACGAAAGTAAAGCACATCTCAAAAACGCAATGTTTATAGGGGAAAAGCGCATTGATCAGGTTTATAATGAAATTAACGGTCTTGTGAAGGATAATAAGCTTGAAGACGCTGAAAAGCTTTTTTCGGAGATTGAAAAAAAGGCGGATAAATATTTCAGTGAAACTGAGGCAAGCAAAAAGTTTTCGTTCAGAAACAGGCTTGACGAATATATTTATACTCATATATACAAACCGAATAAAAAGTATGAGAGAACTCCTTTTGACTTCTGTCAGTATTTTTCATCATATGGTTATCTGCTTGTTGAGCAGCATAAGCCTCAGGAGGCGGTTGATAAGCTTGAAAAGGCTATAAGGTATAATCCTGTTAATGTTGAACCGAGATTTGAGCTTGCGGAGGCTTTTAAGCTCATGCATGAGCCGCAGCAGCTTTTTGCCTGTGTTAGGGATACGCTTGAAATTTCTACTACGCCTTATCATATTGCTCGCTGTTATACGAATTTAGGATATTATTGTATTGAAATCAAGGATTATGACAGCGCAGTATGTTTTTATTATGAAAGCTTAATATATGCTCAGAATGAAGCTGTAAACGGAGAGCTACAGCATATAAGAGCGATAACCGGGAAACAGGTTGTTCCTCCTACAAGAGAAGAAGTTCTTTCGGCGTTCGAAAAATATAAGATAAGGAACGGTCCGAATCCTGAGGTAGTTAACATCGCATACTCTTTGGGAAGCTATTGTATGGAGCATAATGCGCCTCCGCAGGAAACGCTGTTTTATATGCAGATCGTATATAACCTTACAAACAGTAACGAGGTCAAGGAAATTATAGAAAAATTAAACGCGCAGTTGGCTGCTCAAAGAGCCAGAAATAATTAAATTAAAAGGGACATGCTCAAAAAACATGTCCCTTATTTTAAAAGCTGTTCTCTCATAAACTGTAGAAGCTTTTTTTCACGTCTTGAAACCTGTACCTGAGTCATGGAGAGTTTTTTGGCGGTAGCGGATTGTGTGCAGCCCTTATAATATCTCATATAAATAAGCTCTCTGTCTTTTTCCTCCATAAGCTCTAAAATCTGACGAAGAGCAAGCATATCGCCGATTTCTGTGTCAGGCGCAGGTACGGCTATATCTATCTGACTTCCGCTTTCATCTGAGTTATCAGTGAGAGAAACCGGCGGAAGACTTACAGATAATGCTTCTGCAATTGTGCATTCGTCTGCGTCAAGCTGACTGCTTAGCTCGCTTAGCGTAGGCTCTCTTCCCAATTTTTTGGACATTTCTTCTCTGGCTCTTACTGTTTTAAGCGAAAGCTCCTTTAAACTCCGGCTTACTTTAACTGTGCCGCCGTCTCTGAATAGTCTTTTTATTTCGCCGAGTATTACAGGTACTGCATAGGTTGAAAATTTTACGCCTCTTTCGCTGTCGAAGGCTTCAACCGCCTTTAAAAGACCTATACAGCCTGCGGAATAAAGATCGTCGTATTCAATACCACGGCCTCTGAAACGGTTTGCGCACAGGTGAACAAGACCGAGGTTTTCTTCGGCAATGGGTTTATTCATTTTTAACTCCAAGCTTTTTTCTCATAGTTATTACAGTGCCTTTGCCAACTGTACTGCGAACGGTCAGCTTATCCATAAAGCTTTCCATAACAGCAAAGCCTAATCCGGCTCTTTCTTCAAACGGAGCGGTTGTGTAAAGAGGTTCCATAGCCTTTTTTATGTCCGGAATGCCGCAGCCTTTATCTTTGATTCTTATGTAAAGTTCATTATCGGAGAGTATTTTTCCGGTAATTTCAATAATTCCTTCAGTGTCCCTGTAAGCATGTACTATACAGTTGGTTACCGCTTCTGAAACGGCGGTCCGTATGTCCGCTATATCCTCAATCCCCGGATCCATAAGCGCTGCAAAGGCGCAGACCGCCGTTCTTGCAAAACCTTCATTCTGGGATTTGCTGACAAAACTTATTTTCATTTCATTTTCAGTATTCATTTTTATTTATATTCCCTCCTGTCCGCTGCTGATTGACGCTAAGCGGTCGATTCCTGAAAGGCGCATTACCTTTCTTATATGATTGGGCGGATTTCTGACGGTAATTTTACCGTTAAGCTCCTGCATAAGCTTATATCTTCCCATAACCAGTCCGATTCCTGAGCTGTCCATAAATCCTACGTCGGAGAAGTCGAGTATAAGTTCCTGAGGCTGATTTTCTCTGAGAGCAAAATCTATTTCCATTCTGAGATTTTTGGCGTTGTGATGATCTATTTCACCGGACAATACGGCAACCGTCCTGCTTTCTTCTTCGATTATTTTTACAGACATTTTTATCCTCCCTAAAGAAATTTTTTGATTCGGTTATATTTTTCCTGTTGGTAAAATATTATTTTTATATACAGTGTATTTATTTTTCTAATAACAGTTTAATATATTTTATGTGAGCTTTTTTGTCAGATTCAGTTGCCTGAAGAAATTAATTTTTATGTTCTGAAAACGTTTAATAATTATGTTAATGGGATATACATAATTAAATAGTATAAACAATTATAAATTGCTCTATCCTTAACAGTTTTGTTGATAATTATTTGTATGAAAGGTAGAAAATGAAAAAAACAGTTGACTATTAAACGTTTTAGTGTTATCATATAAACATAAGGAAGATCTTTCCGATTTAAAATTTAATATTTGGCAAACTTATTGAAAAGTAAGGACGCAAAGCTAAGGGTCTAAGCCGTTTAAAAACGGTATGACAGCCGGTTGCTAACACTTGTAGTTTACATTTGTTATTTTAATTGAGTTTATAGCTGTGTCTTTTTGCATGAAAAGACGCAGCTTTTATTTTATTAAAATAACGAGTGTATCCGGCCGTAATATGAAGGAGTGTTATTTTATTTATGAAAACAGTGGTAAATTCTAAAAGGATAGTTGCAGTTTTATCTGCTTTAGTAATGATATTAATGATTTTTTCTAATGCTTCAGCAGAAACTTATACTTACCGAACGCTGACATATTTAGCGGGAGATGTAGACAATCTTGTAGGAGCGTCTGAGGTAAGCTTTCAGAAAATAATAAATACAACCTTTGACGCGGCTGCGTCGTCAAGGTTTTCAAGAAACGGTTATCATCTTAAATCATGGTATGTACCGTCAACAGGGGAGACGGTAGGAACCGGCTCGCAATATACTATGCCTGATCACGACATTACCTTTGTGGCAAACTGGGTTCCGGAAACATATAAAATTACTTTTACAGGTAAAGGCGGAAAAACCGATGAGGGAAGCGCTAATATTTATATTGACGCCGAATACGGAACGACTATGATTCTTCCTGAAAATCCTTTTACTTACAGCGGTTATCAGTTTAAAGGCTGGCAATATGACGGAGTAACTTATAACGCCGGAGATGAATTTGAAATACCTGCGATACTTTCCGGAGCAAAAATTGTAATTTCCGCAGTATGGTCAAAGTCCTCAAATATAGTAACCACAGCGCCTGTAACAACAGTGACAACTCAGACGACAACAGTTATAACCTCTGCTGAAACTGAAGCTACGGCTTCTGCGCCGATAATTACGTCGACAGCTACGGATGTTTCAGTAACTGAAAGTTTGCCGGTTTCTTCAGAAACTGCAACTGTTACTGATGTAAATAGTACAGGCAGTACATTAATTAAAAAATATGAGCTGAATGCGGAGCTTGATTTTAATGACAGTGATAAAAAAATGTATTATATCCAGATGGATGAAATTGCAGAAGAGGGAACGATTGAAAAGCTTGAAATCAATTTATCGTCTAAAAACGGCAATATAAATAATTTCATTGCGGGTATCGGTACTGTGGTAGACGGATCGTGGTATCAGATAGATTATAATGAAAATATTCAGTCGCAGAATTATACTATAAATTTTGCGGATCCTGATATATGCGGTAAAATTAACGGCGGCAGCATACAGGTTGGATATTGGTGGGGCAATACCGCTCCTCTTTATATTGATTCATTAACAGTCACATATAAAACAGAGTCAGCGGTTACAACAGCTCCTCCGGTAACGACAATGTCTGAAGCGGCTTCGGATGAAAATATAGTATCAACCGCAGAGACAACGACGTCTTGTATTGAAACGACAACAGTTGCAGAGAATTTGATTACAGTTACTACATCTTTAATGACTTCTGAACCTGTGACGACGGTTACGACCGCTGAACAAACTACTACGGTCACAACTCTTAAGAACTCTCAATATTCTAAAATTGTTTCTTTTAATACAGAAATAGAAAATAACAGTACGATTACTATAAACGCAGGCGATCTGCTTTCTGTTAATCAGATAGTTGAAAGTATTCAATTGAATTTTACGTCGGACGGACGTAAAATAAATAACTATACAATTAGTGTTGGTATATCGAGGAATGACAATGGATGGGAACAAATTGATTTTCAAGATAACTGCGATTGCAGCCAATTAATTATAGGCGTTGAAATATCTGAAGAAATTCAGAAAATGATAACTGAGGACGGCTGTTTTAATATCAGCTATTGGTGGGGCGATAACGAAAATTTAGTTCTTGAATCCGTTAGAGTTAATTATAGAATTGACAGCGGCGACTATAATAAGGACGGAAAAGTAACGCTTGAAGACGCCGAAGCGCTGAGAAAATATATGGTAGGTATTAAAACATCAGGATTTGAAATAGATAATCAATCGGCAGATTTAAATGGCGACGGCAAAGTTAATGTATTTGATTATATGTATCTTGCAAGATTATTAGCTTAAATAAGCTATCGTCTTAATCTCCTTTCATAAAAAATATCCGTATCATAAGATACGGATATTTTTTTTATGAATTGATTATTTCTTCGATTTTAATTAGCTCGTCTGAGGTGAACGAAGTTTTGAAAGCGGATTCAGCATTTTCTGCAATCTGTTCAGGCCGGCTTGCTCCTATAAGAACTGTTGTAATCTTTCCGTCACGAAGAACCCATGAAAGAGCCATCTGGGAAAGCTTTTGTCCTCTTGACGAAGCTATTTCATTGAGCTTATGCAGCTTATCAATAGTTTTTTTGTCCGGAGTATTATTCATCCAAGGACGTTTTGATGCCGCTAAAGAGGAACCGATATATTTATCGGTAAGCAAGCCCTGTGCCAGAGGTGAGAATACTGCAAGACCAAGACCGTTTTCATCAGCGTAATTTTTAAGACCGTCAGTTTCTATCCATCTGTTAAACATAGAATATGAAGGTTGATTTATAATGAATGGGGTTTTAAGCTCGTTGAATATTTTCTGTATTTCAGCAGTCTGAACAGAGTTATAATTTGATATGCCTACATACATTGCTTTTCCCTGCCTTACAGCATGATCCAACGCCAGAGCAGTTTCCTCAAGAGGCGTTTCGGGATCAAAGACATGGTGATAGAATATATCGACATAATCAAGTCCCATTCTTTTAAGCGACTGATCTAATGAGGAAATAAGATATTTTCTTGAACCGTGTTTAGCGCCGTAGGGGCCGGGCCACATATCGTATCCGGCTTTAGTTGAAATACAGAGTTCATCACGATATACTTTTAAGTCTCTTTTTAATATCTTGCCGAAGTTCTCTTCCGCTGATCCGTTATACGGATTACCGTAATTATTTGCGAGATCAAAATGATTGATTCCAAGATTAAATGCCGTGCGGCACATATTTTCCATATTTTCAAAATTATCGCTGTAGCTGAAGTTCTGCCAAAGACCTAATGAAACAGAAGGCAGTTTCAAGCCCCACTTTCCTACTTTATTATATGGCATTTTATCATATCTCTTATCATCTGCAACAAACATAAAAATTCTCCTTAAATATAAATTATGCCGAAAAGATTATTATTTTCGGCTATTTTCATATTATCACAATTTTTTTAATACGTCAAGTAACAAAAACATGAGTTATGTCATAAAATATAAATGTACAATAAATTTGTACGAATAAGACAAGGGGGTATTATATTGGATTTCAGTATGTTTGAAAATATGAGCTTCAGACCGGAAATGAGACAATCTGTAAGCCATATGACGACGCAGAATAACATGACGAGAAGCCGCTTTCCGGAAGATACTCCGGTAGGAATGGCTTATGTTCCGTTTCAGCAATGGTCTGAGCCATATGATGAAGCAACGGCATTTTCTGCGGGAACAATTTTTCCTGAATTGAATCTTCCTTTTGAACCCGAAGGAGGCTGTAATGGACAAATATAAACTGTTCAGAGCAATTCAGATGTATGGATTTGCTATTGATGAAATAAAGCTTTATTTGGATACTCACCCTAATTGCCGAAACGCTCTTGATTTTTATCATAGGTATAATGATTTAAGACGCGAGGCAGAAGAGGAATATATCAGACTATATGGACCTCTAACGGCAAACCAGGTGAAAAGCCGAGATAACTGGACATGGACGCACGAGCCTTGGCCATGGGAAAGGAGCGCTAACTGATGTGGCAATATGAGAAAAAATTGCAGTATCCTGTTAATATTAAGAATTCCAATCCTAAGCTGGCAAAATTTATAATAAGTCAGCTTGGTGGTCTAAATTGTAAAAGGAGATAATAAGCGAATTAGACCTGGTATAAAATTTCAATCGATTGTGTTTTCTTTGCATAAACAATCTGGCGGACGAAGCTGCGGAGCGTTATATTTTTAAGGCTCTCACTGCAATTAGGATCTTCGAGTATATCGAGGCTTTGACGTATTGTCGCACTTAATTTTTTGTGCATATCTTCCTTAGTAATTACTGAGCTTTTTTTATTTTTCTCAAGCTCTTCAATCGCCTTAAGTATTTTTTCTTTGTTGGAACGGTACTCCTCAAGAGTATCAATTCCCGCGGCATAGGCTTCTTTTATTCGTTCCAGCTTCTTTTTCTCTTTTTCAATCAGCATCGGGGTGATATCTGATCCCTTTTGTTCTTCGGCAGATTTTATATTATATATGTTAAAATTTTGAGTTTCGAGGTCACTCTTTAAAGCGTTTATTACCGATGCGTTAAGTTTGATCAAGCTTGCGCTGTGCGATACCTCACACGTGCCTTTGGAGTACCTGTTACATTGAACTCTGTCATTTAACGCATAGACAAGAGCGCCGCCGCAATTACTACATTTTAAAAAGCCTTTAAGCATAAATTCATTGGAAGATTGCCTTGAATGCTTTGGAAACAGCTTTTTCTTCTCGAGAATCATTTTCTGGACCTTATCAAAAATTTCTTGTTCGATAATCGGCTCGTGCTTTCCTTGGGTTATTATAGTAGCTTCATTTTTGTAGTCTCTTGTCTTACTCTTGACGGGAGTCCATGTAAGCTTTCCAGTATACACCACATTTCGAAGTACGTATTCAACCCCTCTGTTTTCCCACTTGTTCCCGTATTTTGTTCTGATACCCATTGTATTAAGCTCTTTAGCAATTTCAAGGCAACCCCGCCCACTCAGATATTTATTAAAAATCATTTTAACAACGGGGGCAGTTTCAGGATTCGGCACAAAAACATTGTCCTTAACGTCATAGCCAAAAGGGGGAGTACTTACAACCTCGCCTCTTTGAGCTTTTTCAGTCATTCCCCGGCGTACCTCTTCCGCCAGATTAATGCTGTAATACTCGTCCATTGCTTCTATAAGAGCTTCAATGAGGATAGATGTTTTGTCTTCACCGAGCTGTTCTGAGATGGAAATAACCTCAATTCCGCACTGCTTTCTAAGCATGGATTTATAAACTATACTGTCTTCGCGGTTACGTGCAAAACGGCTGAATTTCCAAAGCAGGATAACGTCAAATTGTTTTGGCTTTATTTTTGCAGTACCAATCATTTTCATAAACTCGGGACGTTTAGCGGCTTTTCTCCCGCTTATTCCTTCGTCTACAAAAATAAATTCCTCCGGCAAAATCATATCATTTTTACGGGCGTAGTCTCTTATGGCCTTAAGCTGACTATCCGGGGAATATTCAACCTGATCTTCTGTGGACACTCGAATATATGCCGCCGCTGTTTTCATTTTTTCCTCCCATTATAATTTTTATGCACAGGTATTTTAGTTTAAACATTTTTTCAACAGCCTTAAAGGGTAAAATTTATATCACTAATTGGTAACAATCAGCAAATTCTTCTATTCTATTTTCTGAAAAAATACAACTGCCAAAAAAGATGATGGTTGTTATATTTTATCGACTTTTTGCAGCTTTTCACAGCTTTTCAAAATTTTAAAATATCCTGCTCCATTAATTACATCATTCTTTCAACATGTTTAAATGCCGTCTGTATCTCCTGGGAATGTTAATACCTACCATATACCCTAAATCATGCAGCACATCAGAAATAATACTGAAACCGTCCTTATAAAACTGACCGATTCGCCTTTGTTTGTCTTGAATGTTTTTGTAATCAGGAGGACATACAAAAGTCCAGTCCGCACCGTCTTTATCAAGAATGATTCTAAAAAATTTATCTATATCTGTGTCTTTAAAACCAGTTTTCATTAATAAAATATGATGTTCTACAGCTTCGTCAATCTGGCTTGTAATAACTGTTTTTCCGTCAAAGGATATTAGCGCTAATAACGGCTCATTGTCGCATATAGCTTTGTTTACGTCTGATTCAGACGGATATTTTATTATTTTCATTCCTGCTCCTTATCGTTGTCATTTTTGATTGTTTCGTTAATTGCGCGATTAATAAATCCATTTAGACTCTCGCCTTGATTTTTCGCATGTGCTTTTATTATTTCTTTTTGACCTTTTTTGACATTTACTCGTAACTGATCATAAACCTTTCTTGCATAATCATTTTTAATTTGCGAATTTGTTTTAGTTTTTGGTCTTGGCACTGAATCACATCCTTTCATATATATTATATCATGTTTTAGACTACATGTACATGTATAAAGCAAACAAATAAATCATATAAAATTTATGCAGTATGCACCTTGTTACAATAATCTTCAATTAAGGCGTATTCGTATATTTTATTTAAAAGGTTTTATACATCGCGCTTAGGATAAAAGCCCGTATACGTGCCAAGCGCCGCAAGGCTTGCGAAAAACAGTTCCCTCCCCATTGCCCCACCTTTTAGGCGCGTGGGGAGGGGACTGTTGTTTTTTTCCATTATAATTTTTATGCACAGGTATTTTAGTTTAAACATTTTTTTCAACAGCCTTTTTTGCTAATAAAACGTTGCTTTTTGTAATCTTTCTGTAATCATTATGACACTGATATGTCAAATTTTGCGATCTGTGACATTACTATTGCAATCCTGAGATTCATGAGTATAATAAAAAATGTAATCATGATTCGACAATAAATCGAAAGGAGTGCGGTAATTATGTTATGTTCAAAGCTAACTTGTAAATCATTGTATACGGTATGAGGCGTTTCTCCTGACCGTCATAGCCGTGATATAGGATATGATGTTACCGTCCTATTCTTTCTGGGGATTATTGTCGGCATTTAGACCACGCTCCTTGGAGACATTAGCAATATATTTTTTGCCTATTTCATTTAACATTTTACTTAAATATTTTTGTAATACCCCTTCAATACCAATTAATTTTTCATCAGGTGTTGAAATGCTCAGGCCATATTCTTGTAATTTGAGTTCAGTTAAACTAATATCTTGAAGCCTATCTATCGTTTTCATATTTATTGGACTTAAACCTTTATTAATTTCATCATCTGTTTTTTGCCTTAAAGTTAAATATTTCCTTGCATTCACTAGGCATTTACAATATTCATAAATTTCATAAATCATATTATAAAATATATTATTGTTAGATGACATTATTGTTAAATCTTTAGCGTCTTGCTCCTCGGTACTTGCTCCTAAGAAATAATTAATTATGTCTTTATGCATATCGAATTTAGATAATAGCCTAACATTTTCTTCTGAAAGTCCAGTAACCTTACAAGCAGTTTGAACATCAGTGTCAACACTTTTAATGTTACTAAGACCTAAAAGATAGTCAATTGAAACATTATAGAAATCAGCAATTTTTATTAGCACTGCTGAATTCGGCTCTCGTAAATTTGATTCATAATTTGAATAAGTATTATACGGCATACCAAGAGCATCAGCAACTTCCTTTTTAGTTTTCTTCATTTCTTCTCTTAATTTTATTAATCGATTATCAAACATTAAACACACCTGCTTTCTATATTGTATTATAACTCGATTTGAGTATATTGTCAATTGTATTTTTTCGGTTTGTTCAAAATAGACAAAAAGTAATGGATTTATTTGTGACTCATTTTGAATTCAGATATGTTGACAAATTTTCACAATGGTATATAATGTAATTACTCGATACGGGTGAAATAAAATTTTGGGTTTTCGTGATGAAAGGAGATAAGATAATGTACATTAATATTGATGTTGAGCGTGTAAAGCTTAGAATGTCACTTGATGAATTGGCAGATAAGATTGGAGTACAAAGGAAGTCGATTTACACTTGGCAGAAGAATGGGAAAATTCCCGCAACAGTTCTTATTGCTATGGCAGACTTTTTCGGATGTTCAATTGATTATCTGCTGGGACGTACAGAAAATCGTACCGTAAGTTCAAACTGATTAAATTTAAAAAGGAGGTAATAAAATGAACGAAATTAAAGTAATTGAAAATAATGGGCAGAGAGTTTTGACAACAGTGCAAATTGCGGAGTTATATGATACTACAGAAAGACGTATATCTGAAAACTTTAATGCGAACAAGGGCAGATATATTGAGGGAAAGCATTATTACTGCTTGACCGGAAAAATCTTAAAAGAATTTAAAAATGGCGAATACGGAAATTCCGTATTCGCACCCAATCTAAATAAACTTTATCTCTGGACAGAAAAGGGCGCGCTGCTTCATGCTAAGAGTTTAAATACAGATAAAGCTTGGGAAGTGTATGACTACCTTGTGGAAAATTATTTTGAGGTTAAAGATCAACGTCTTACAGGCATGAAACTTATAGCGACAGCAGTTGTTGAAGCCCAGGCTTTACTGAAAGAAAAAGACAATAAAATCTGTATGCTTGAAACAAGCATTGCTGTTAAAGACCAACAGATTTCAGAATTAAAGCCAAAAGCAAGTTACTATGATGTAGTGCTTAATTGTCCTGATTTGCTGTCTACTACTAAAATTGCTAAGGACTACGGAAAGTCAGCGGTCTGGCTTAACTCTTATCTCCATGATAAGAAAATACAATACAAACAAGGCGGAGTGTGGCTTTTGTATCAAAATTATGCGCAGTGCGGCTACACAAGCACAAAAACTCACAATTACAATGGCGATGATGGTATTCAGCATGCAAAGGTACATACTTACTGGACACAAAAAGGCAGACTATTTATATACGAAACTTTAAAGTCTGATGGAATTTTACCTCTTGTCGAATATAAACAGTCCGCATAGCGGCAGAAAGGAAAAATTGAAATGAATGAAATTAAAATTTTTGAGAACACAGAGTTCGGCTCTGTTCGCACAATTGCTATTGATGGTGAGCCGTATTTTGTAGGTAAGGATGTAGCAGTTATTTTAGGGTATAGCAATCCAAGAGATGCTCTGGCAAAGCACGTTGATGATGAAGATAAGGGGGTAGCAAAATGCGACACCCTTGGTGGAATCCAAGATTTAACGGTTATCAACGAGTCAGGTCTTTACAGTCTTATTCTTTCGAGTAAAATGCCAAATGCGAAAAAGTTCAAACATTGGGTAACAAGTGAAGTATTACCGTCAATCCGCAGAACAGGAAGCTATCAAGCCCCGCAGTCCAATACTGATAAATCCAAGAGTTTGGAAGTCAAAGAAATGAATGCTCGCGTTAGAATGTCCAATCAATATTTAAAGCTTGCTTCGGTCAATACTCTTTCGGAGCAGTATAAAAATATTCTGGTGGCTAAGTCGGCGGAAGTTCTTGCCGGAAAACCGTTGTTACCTTTACCGAAGTCGGAACAGAAAATGTATTCAGCCACTGAAATCGGTGAAATGTTTAATGTATCGGCTCAAAAGGTTGGGCGGATTGCAAATGCTTACGAATTAAAAACCGACGAATACGGAGAGTTCTATCGTGATAAGTCTCCGTACTCCAGTAAAGAAGTTGACGCGTTTAGATATAACGATAAAGCTGTGGAGCGATTCAGAAAGCTTTTGTTATAAAAACTCCCCGATGTTAGTCGGGGAGGAAGATTATACAGAAACAGCTTGTTCAAGTTTTAAACTTTCACGATATTGAGCCGCTTCTGCAACCTTTGTGAATGTTACCGTAGCATTGAAGTTTTCTTTGACGACTTTTTCTATTTCGCTAAGCTTAACTCTAAAGAATTCTTTTCGCGGATTAACCTTATTTACTTGGTTATCTCTAAAAGTGTTATGTAAAACAGTTTCAAGTGCAGGGGCGTCATCACTGAATATCATAGCATGAACATCAAACTCAAAAGGAACACTTGCATCTCCGAGTTCTTTAACTCTATCCATTGGTTCCAGCCTACGTGTCATACCGATTTTATAAACGTCTTCGCCGAATGATCCGATATTACTGATAATATATACATAGCCGGCTCTTGTATTCTGTTCTCGGTTTAATACGTCCTTTTTGTCAGCTTCAACCTGTTTGAGCTTAGCTTCAAGCTCGTGTATTTTATCAATATAAAGCTGCTTTTCAGCTTCATTTGATTTTTGCATATAACCCATAAGCTTGGTGATTTCTTTTTTGAATTGGTTTTCTTCTTTTTCAATTTTGGCTTTCTCTTTTTCGATTTCACGTCTGACCTTTTCTTCTTCAACCATCTGTTCGCGGATAGCTTTTTGCTGTAATCTTTCCTGTTCCTTTTGATATTGATAAGCATACATTAAATCGGCTTGTTCAAGTTTGATTTCTAACATATTTGATGATATTGACACCTTGTCGGTTTCAAATAACTTGTTTAAGGTTTCAAAAGTTCTGATGATCTTCTTTTTTGAAGAATCAATATTTTTGATGGTTATAGACGTGAGAATAGCTGCGATTTCAGAATTGAAACAGCGCAGGAGTTGCTTTTCATCGCTGTTAATTTCTTTAACCGAATGATTATTAGATTGATAAACTGTATCTAAAGCCGCGCCAATTTTTGTTAATGTTTTTTCTCTTAAAATAGATAAATTATATTTACTTTTATATTCTTCGGATGTAATATTATCTTCTATTGTAAATTTAGATATTTCATAAGTATAGTCATTGTTTAAGATTTTATATTCTTCTTGTAATTTATTTATATTTGCCTCTAAGTTAATGACTTTTTTCTCAGTGTCTTCTTCAATTTTCTTATACTTTTCTTGTGCGTTTTTAAGTATTTCGTCATATTTAAGATTGGCTTCTTCTACTCGACTATCATAAAATTTATTGACATTTTCTTCTCTCTTTGATAATTGGTCCATTTTCTTTTCGTAATCGCATTCAAACTCTATTTTCTTCATTGAAAATTCTTGTATATTGTATTTTTCTTTTATGTGTAGCTTATAAAATATAAAAGTAACGGCAAGACCTATGAGTAATAAAATAACTTCTCCGTACATGTCAGGAAAACTACCTTTTACAAACCCGTTAATCAATCTTCCGACTGAGGAGGTCGCAATAAGTATTGTAATAAATGCACTTGCAAAAGTAAAATAAAGCATAGTTTAATACCCCTTATATATTATTGTATTAAAATAATATCATATATGGCAAGACATTTCAATTCGCAATATCGACAATAAAAATCGATTTTTTTGTCAATAAGTGACAAATTATGACTAAATTATTAACAAGTTAGAAAAGTAAAATATTTCCAGGAATTAAATTTCCTATTGACATATTAGAACAGCTGTTCTATAATATAGATATTAAAACATATGTTTGTCACTCTTTTCGATACTTAGGAAGTTCCAGAAGTTCGTCAAGACGTTCCATAAGTTTTGACTGGCCGGATTCGTTGAGCTGCTGAAAGTTATTAACTAATGATAATTCAACTGAATTTAATTCTTTTTTTGGGGTTTTTGGCTCAATGAAATAGCTTGCAGGAATATTTAATTTGTAGCAAATATTTGAAATGGTTTCGATATCGGGCTTGTTTAAATCCTTTTCCCAATTGCTAACTGTAGTGTTACCTATTTTATAGGTTTCACTTGAAAGCAATTCAGCAAATTCAGATTGTGTATACCCGGCATTTTTTCTTACATTTTTTATTTTCTGCCCTAATGTCATAGTAATTCTCCTTTAAGGTGGTACTATGATTATAACATAAAAGATAGCGATTGTAAACACAAAATCCAGAAATTCTGAATTTATTTTCTAAAACCGCTTGACAATCCAGATAAAATGGATTATAATAAATACATACTCCAGTTAATCTGGAATTAGAAAGGAGGGTTATTATGACTGTTTCAAAAAAACTGAAACTTTATCTTGTGGAAAAAAATATTTCACAAGTAGAGCTGTCAAAAAAAACAGGCATAGAGGTGAAAAAAATCAATCAATCTTTAAATGGAAATCGCAATTTTAAAATTGAAGAATTTGAATTGATTTTAGGTGCTTTGCATGAAACACCAGATAAATTTATATCACCTAGATCAGCGTAAACGAAAGGAGAAAATTTACATGGAATGTAAAAAAAACTCCGCTATGGAAAGCGGAGCAACACAAATTAACTTTGAAGCTATTTTAGTGAAAATGATTGAGGCAAACATTGCCTTATTACAGCTTGTGATAAGTGAATTAAAGAATAAACAGGAATTTAATCAGTAGCTTCTGTCAGAGGCTCAGTAGGATGGATTTGATTTTTAATTGTTTCGATTTCTTCTTGCATATCAGCGAACAAAGACAGTAACAAATCATAGTTGATTTGTTGTGCATCACTGTTTATGATTATATTTTGTGTTTGTTGTATGTTATTTGTTTCATTGTTAATGTTTATTTCTATACCCCCAGAACTAAAAAATGAAAGTATAGTAATAAAGCTGGTTATCCACTTACTCAAATAATCAAGTTGTATATATTTAGGTAATTTTTTAAAGGTTGTTTTTTGTTCAGAAACATCTTGATTATTTTCAGTTGAATCATTGATTAATTTATCAAAGTTTTGAAGATTTTCATATAAATCCGTGTAATCTATTTGAGATATTTTTTTTATTAATTCGTTATTTTTCTTTAATTGCTCGGACATTAATTCCAGAAAAGTAATCATTGGTTCATTTATCTGTTTAAAAATTAAATCGAGTGAAGATGAAAGGGATTTTATGATTTCAAAATTAGAATCTGAAATGATTTTAAAATTAGAACTCATCTGCGCTAAAGATTTACTTAAAGAATCTAAATTCAAATTTAAGAAGCCATCACTTTTAATTTGATATGACATTTTATCTCCTATTACTAAAATGTATAATTATAGAATTATTATACCATTTATGGAAATAAATGTCAATATTAGAGCGAAAAGAAATAATAACACCAAATTAGCGTGAGGAGGATAAGAAACATGCAGATTAAAGTTTTAATAACCGAAAACGAGTTTTTAACTGGTGATTTACTGAAGGAAAAGAAACCACCCGTCATAGAGTTTAATAGCAACGACGGGTGGACAAAAAGAGTCAATTTGACCGATATCGATAAATGCAAGCAGTTTACAGAAGCTAGCAAAAAATTTCTTTTGGCATTGAGTGGTATAACGGACAATCTCTCTGAATAGGACATTCAACACCAAAAACATCTGCACAATAATCACAGGTTGCGCCAACTTTTAAGTACCTGTTGTCTGCTATGTGCGAGTATTTAACATCAATCGTGTATTCACAATTTTGAGTAGGGCAAAACCCCGATGCAATTTCAAGCAATTTATTCACCACCTTCCTGTATAAATTATATCATAATTTGACATTGGGGGCAAGGAATCAAGTCAACGTAATAAGAAAGGAAAATGTTATGGTAACGCCAAGAGGATGTGATAGCGCAAAAGTTATTTCTGTTATTGTGACAAGGGCTTTAAAAGGCTCAGGAACAGAAAATGACCCCGTGCGAGAGGTCATTCAGTATTGGGATTTTGACGGCAATCTTTTAGCCGAACACGATAGTGTTAATGAGAGGTTTTGATGGTATCTTCATACAGTTGTTCGGATTGAGAAAGGAAAATGTTATGGAGTTTATATTAACTGTTTTTTTATCGATTGGCTTTCTTTGATTGTAACATTAATCGGAGCAATATTACACCTAAGACAGGTTGACAAAATGCTAAATACATATATGGAAAATCTGAATAAGGTGCACGAGAAATTTTTGAAAAATGTCAATCAGAGATACGGACAGAAATAGGAGTAAAATCATGGACAAAAAAGAAAAACTCAAATTGGTTATTGATAGTCTTACACCGGAACAAATTGAAGAGGTGTGCAAAATTGCATCAATATTTTCCGACAGAATTAAATCTCTTATAAAAGAAACAGTAGAGGCTTTAGACGAAAAAGGTTTTAATATCACCTATATAGGTCAAGCCGAGAGAGGAGAAAATCATGGAAGCACGCCCAACAATGACATTGAATGAATTGACCTGTGATTTAAGGAAGTGCGGCGTAAAAACATCGCCCACAAAAGTAAAGGCCATGATTCAGCAAGGCAAATATTCCGAATTTGCAAATTCTTGCGAAATGGCTGACACAGAATTTGAGATTTACCGTAAGCCGTTTGAAGAATGGAAAAAACGAATGGGATTAAGAAAGGAGTAAAATCATGACACTTAAAGAATTTATTGAAACATACGAGGGATTCGATTGGGATAACGGCGAAGTTGTTCTTATCGATCAGAGAAGAGGAAAAAATTATATTTGTACTTGCGAAAACCGCCGGCTAAAACATCCGTCCCATCCGGACTTTGAAAGAGAATATAACTTAAATGTGTATTCGCAAACACACACTTGTAAAACAATGATGATTGTAATTTAATCGGAAAGGAGAAAATCGTGGCAAGATATAACACCCTTGACGAATTATTAGAGGGGACAGTTGGAAAAGAATTTTTAGTGCCTGCGGATATTTCGGGCATATTAAAATGCGATCCGTATTTGATAACGCTCATGGCAAAAGACGAAAACGAGAGAAAGAAATTGGGATTTCCGGTTGTGGTAATAAAGAGCAGAACTAAAATACCTAAAGAGCCATTTGTAAAATATTGTAGGGGCATGTTTATGATTGACAAAAATGAACTTGAAGAATTACAGTCTCTCTATAGTTTATTAATGGAAATGAAATCACAAGGTAAAAACAAGGAGGAGTAACCAATGAACATATACCAAAAAATCGGAACGATATGCTTAATAGGAGCGGCGGCGGGCTTAGCGTTGGGACTGCTGGTGAATCCGTGGTTTTTAGCGTTAGGAGC
>ERZ827469.408-NODE-408-length-51380-cov-10.328358_pt1 | contig 51380 bp, 43 predicted proteins | sample MGYA00519917_ERZ827469 | MGnify/ENA primary metagenome ERZ827469 (study PRJEB31778, sample SAMEA3449314) | human gut metagenome | biome: human gut; feature: human-associated habitat; material: faeces | place: United Kingdom | collected 2010/2012 ... | reverse complement strand
GCGCGAGAGGGGTGCCCCCTCCCCTCAAGCTCCCCTCCCCCTCCCCAGCGCGCTTTATTACGCACGAAAAAAGACGCCGTTCGGCGTCTTTTTTCGTGCGATGGTCATGTCAGGTTCTCCGGTAGGTAGGCCGGAAGAAGAGCGGACGTCCTGTTTCCCGATATCCTCGCCCGACAGCCAGCGACGGGGACCTGCCATACCGATCAGAAGAAAAGGTTTTGGAAGGGTGGGGGTGTGGGGGAGGGAGAACCTTTTCACCGAAAAGGTTTCCCGCCCCCGCATCTTCTCTTTATTCCACGATGGTGGCGCGCTTGATGATGACGGGCTGCATGGGCACGTCCTCGTAATAGCCGCGGCTGCCGGTCTTGACGGCCGCGATCTGGTCCACCACGTCCTGGCCGCGGATGACCTTGCCGAACACGGCATAGCCCCAGCCCTGCGGGTCCTTGCTGCGGTGGTCGAGGAAGCTGTTGTCCCTGACGTTGATGAAGAACTGGGCCGTGGCCGAGTGCGGGTCGGACGTGCGGGCCATGGCGATGGTGTACTTGCGGTTGCGCAGGCCGTTGTCGGCTTCGTTCTTGATGGGGGCGCGGGTGCCCTTTTCGCGCAGGCTGGCGGTCATGCCGCCGCCCTGGATCATGAAGTCCTTGATGACGCGGTGGAAGATGGTGCCGTCGTACTGGCCGGCCTTGACGTATTCCAGGAAGTTGGCCGTGGTCATGGGGGCCTTGCGGGCGTCCAGACGCACGAGGATGTCGCCCATGCTGGTCTCCAGCTTGACCACGGGGTCCGGGCCCTGGGCGCGGATGTCCTGGGGGGCGGCCAGCAGGGCGCAGGCCAGCAGCAGGACGGGCAGCAGACGGGTGAAGAGCGTGGATTTCTTCATGAAGAGTTCTCCTTGATGATCTGTGGCACCATGCCGGTGCCGCAGGCGCACGGTAGCATGTGCCGGAGGGAGCGGCAAGGGAAGGGGCTGCCCGGCACCTGCCATACAGACGGGGCGCGGGACCGGGACGAGCCGGCAGCGGCAGGGGGAAGGAGCCTTGGCGGCGCGGAAAAGCCGGGCCTGACCGGGCCCGTGCGGCGGGAGCGGGACGCGGCCGTCATGCCGTCTGCCGGACATTCGGCCCGGCCGGAGGGATGCGGGGCTCCCGTGCCGTGGGCCGGACCATGACCGGCGGTCTGGCTTGCCGGGGCTTGCTTTTGCCCGGCATATCCCTATATGTTAAGCAAGGAATGAAAGTACGGCCGCGCATGCCGCGCGGCCAAATCCCGGAGGAAAAACATGACTGCTCGTACCATTGCGCAAAGCGCTGTGAGCGCCGTTTCCATCTATATGCGCCAGGTCTACATGTGGATGACCGCCGGCCTGGCCATCACGGCCGTGACGGCCTTTGCCGTGGCGTCCAGCCCCGACCTGCAGATGGCCATCCTGGGCAACATGGCGATCATGATCGCCCTCATCGTGGCCCAGTTCGGTCTGGTCATCGCCCTGAGCGCCGCTGTCCACAAAATGTCGGCCACCACGGCCACGGCGGTGTTCATCGCCTATTCGGCCCTGACCGGCCTGACCCTGTCCAGCATCTTCGTGGTCTATCCCATCGGCTCCATCGCCAATGCCTTCCTGACGGCCACGGGCACCTTCCTGGCCATGTCGGTGTACGGCACGGTGACCAGGCGTGACCTGACCGGCATGGGCAACTTCCTGATCATGGGCCTGTTCGGCATCATCATCGCGTCCATCGTCAACATCTTCCTGGCCAGCAGCATGATGGACTTCGTCATCAGCTGCATCGGCGTGCTGATCTTCACCGGCCTCACCGCCTATGATACCCAGAAGCTGCGCGTCTTCGGCATGAACGCCCCTGTGGACGACGCCACGGCCATGCGCCGCGGTGCCCTGCTGGGCGCCCTGGAACTGTATCTGGACTTCATCAACCTGTTCCTGATGCTGCTGCGCCTGTTCGGCGGCAACCGCGACTAGCGGGAAGGGTTTTTTCCAGCAGGGGGAAGGGAAGCCTTTTGCCAGGCTGGCGATGTCCGCAGGGCGTTCGGGCCCGATGGGCACGGCCTGCGGCCGCCTTCGCTGGCTGCCGGCCGTGAAGGGGCTCGTTCTCCACATCCCTCCTTCTTCCCAAGGGGCAGGGGAGGGGCTCCACGCCCTGTTGCAGAAGCAAGAGACATCGCTGACAGGGCCGGAGAAGGAGGGCCGCATGGCATGATGGCGGCCACCCCGTGCGATGACAGAGGGGCGGAAGGGTGACCTTCCGCCCCTCTTGTGTCTGCCGGCTTTGACAAGCGGGCCCGGGGCCCGTATGCAGGACGGACGGACATCGTGTGCAAACATCGCCGCCCTGTGCGGCGTACAAGGATCTATGAGCAAGAAAAACAACTATTTCGATCTTCCGGCCAGCCTTTCTGATACCGAGCTGCTGGAGACATTCCACGAACAGGAGCGCCCCCTGCGCCTGGATGCCCTGCTGCGGGTCACGGGCCTGCCGCGTGCGGCCCGCAAGATGCTGGAAGACCAGCTTTACGCCCTGGCTGACGAAGGCCGGCTGGTGCGCCTGCAGGGCGGGCTCTGGGCCCGTGCCGACGGCCTGCGCCAGGTGCGCGGCCGCTATATGGCCCTGCGCAGCGGCGCGGGCGGTTTCGTGACGCCCCTGGGCGACAACGGGCAGGTGACCGGCCCGGACATCTTCATCCATCCCCTGCAGGCGGGCGATGCCTGGCATCGGGACATGGTGCGCGTGGCCCTGTCGCCGCGTTCGCATGCCCGCGGCAAGAGCCGGGAAGGCCGCATCGTGGAGGTGCTGGAGCGCGGCTGCCGCGAAGTGCCCGTGCATGTGATCCATGTGACCGGACGCCGTGCCCTGTGCCGTCCGGCGGACAGCCGCATGCCCTTCGATGTCAGCGTGGAGCTGCCCGGGGACATGGAGCGCCCTTCCGGCGGCTCGCTGCTGCTGGTGGCGCCGGAAAAGCGTCTGGCCGCCGACCTCTGGCAGGCGCGCCTGCTGCAGGCCGTGGGCCGGGAAGACGACATCGCCGTGCAGGAGGATCTGGTCAAGCTCAACCACGAGGTACCGCGGGAGTTCCCGCCCCGGGTCCAGGCCGAGGCCGACGCCCTGCCGTCCGCGCCCCAGCATGCCGACATGGCCGGGCGCGAGGACGTGCGCGCGCTGCCGCTGGTGACCATCGACGGCGCCGATGCCCGTGACTTCGACGACGCCGTGCAGGTGGAGGCCCGTCCCGGCGGGGGCTGGCTCCTGCGTGTGGCCATCGCCGACGTGAGCCATTATGTGCGCCCGCGCTCGGCGCTGGATACCGAAGCCCTGGCGCGCGGCAATTCCTGGTATTTCCCCACGTCGGTGGAGCCCATGCTGCCGCCCGCCCTGTGCGACGGCCTGTGCAGCCTGCGCCCTGACGAGGACCGGCTGGCCATGCTGGCCGAGATCCCCTTTTCCGCCACCGGGCAGCCGGGCAAACCGCGCTTCGCGGCGGTGGTCATGCGCTCGGCGGCCCGCCTGACCTACGATCAGGTCAAGGCCTGCCTGCTGGACAGGGACGGGCAGGCCCGTGCCGCGCTGGCCGCGGGACCGCGCGGGCAGGAAGTGCTGGACATGCTGGAGACGGCTTTCGGACTGTACCGTTGCCTGCGCGAGGCCCGGCAGCGCCGGGGCAGCCTGGATTTCGACCTGCCGGAACCGGAATACAGCTTTGACGGCAAGGGCCGCCTGCTGCGCGTGTCCCGCCGTGTGCGCCATGACGCGCACCGCCTCATCGAGGAATTCATGATCGCGGCCAACGAAGCCGTGGCCCGCCATCTGGGCGGCCTGAAAGCCGACGGCAGCGTGGAGGGCGCCCCGAAGGAGCCCTTCCTCTACCGCGTGCATCCCCAGCCCGATCCCGAGCGGCTGGAGAGCCTGTTCGATTCCCTGGAAGCCATCGACCCCGCTCTGGTGCCCGTGAAGCCCTCGGCCTCGGCCCTGCAGGGCATCCTGCGGGACGTGCAGGGCTCTGACCGGGAGTTCCTGGTGGGGCGCCTGTGCCTGCGGGCCATGCCCCAGGCCCGCTACCAGCCGGAGAACGAAGGCCACTTCGGTCTGGCGTCCCGTGCCTACTGCCATTTCACTTCGCCCATCCGCCGCTATGCCGACCTGCTGGTGCACCGGGCGCTCAAGGCCAGCCTGGGCCTGTACGGCGGCGCCCTGCCCGCCGGGCAGAAGCTGCTGCGCGTGGCCGACCAGCTCAACCGCCGCGAGCGGGACGCCCTGGACTGCGAGCGCGAGATGGCCCGGCGTCTGGCCTGCATGGCCCTTGAGGGCCGCGTGGGCGAGCGCTTCCGGGGCGTGGTGGCCGGCGTCAACGACTTCGGCCTGTTCGTGGAACTGAGCGAGATGCCCGTGGAAGGCATGATCCGCGTGGAGGATCTGGGCGACGACTGGTACGACTTCGATGCCCGCCGCCAGTGTCTGGTGGGGCAGCGCTCGGGCCTGTGCTGGAGCATGGGCCAGTCCCTGGAGGTGGTGCTGGCCGAGGTGCACAGCGGCCGTCTGGAGATCCGCCTGCTGCCCACGGAGCTGGGCGTGGCGGCCCGCCGCGGCGGACGAGTGTCGCGCGGGCGGCAGGGACGGCCGGGCAAGGCTCCGGCCCGTCATGCCAAATTGCCGCATCAGCGCCGGGGCCGTGACCGCGACGGGCAGCGCCCCGTGCGCGGCAAAGGCCAGGCCCGCCGGGACGGGGATCGCGGGGGGCGGCGTCCCGCGGGACGGGGGAGACGCGGATGAGCTTTTTCTCGCAAAAACAGCGCATGGGCGCGGCGGCCCTGATCCTGGCCGCCAGCACCATCCTGTCCCGCCTCATGGGACTGGTGCGCGACAAGGTCATCTCCTGGCAGTTCGGCGCGGGCAGTGAAGCGGACATGTACTTCGCGGCCTTCGTGGTGCCGGACATCATCAACCACCTGCTGGCCGGGGGCATCATGGCCATCACCATCATCCCCCTGCTGTCCCGGCGCTTCCAGGAGGACGAGGACGACGGCTGGCGCTTTTTCTCCTGCATCTTCTGCTGGATGGTGGTGGCCTCGCTGCTGGTGACGGGGGCGGGCATGCTGGGCGCCGAAGAGCTGGCCCGCATCACGGCCCCGGGCTTCGATGCCGCCCAGACGGCGCGGCTGGCCTTTTTCATGCGCATCATCCTGCCCGCGCAGGTCTTCTTCCTGTGCGGGGCCTGCGTCACGGCCCTGCTCTACATGCGGCGGCAGTTCCGCGTGCCCGCGCTGGCGCCCCTGATCTACAACGGCTGCATCATCGCGGGCGGCCTGCTGCTGCCCTGGCTGACGCAGGGCATGGCCCTGCCCGCCGAATGGGAACTGGGCGGCATGACCGGCTATTGCGTGGGCGTGACCGTGGGGGCCGGTCTGGGGGCCTTTCTGCTGCCCTTCCGGGTGGCCGCCGCCGGGGGGCTGCGCCTTTCGCCGGTCTTCCGGCACCCGCTGCTCAAGCGCTTTTTGATCATGGCCCTGCCCCTGATGCTGGGCCAGACCGTCATCTTTCTGGATGAGCAGTTCATGCGCGTGTTCGGCTCGCTGGTGGGCGACGGCGCCGTGAGCCTGCTCAACTATGCCCGGCGCATCATGCAGGTGCCGGTAGGCCTCATGGGACAGGCGGCCGCCGTGGCCTCCTATCCCTTCCTGGTCTCCCTGCTGACCAGTGGCGAGAAGGAGCGCTTCGACCAGACCCTGAGCGCGGCCCTGCGGGCCAGCGTGGGCCTCATCATCCCCTGCGCCCTCTGGATGGGCGTGGCCGCCCGGCCCATCATGGGCGTCATCTTCCAGGGCGGCCGCTTCGGTCTGGCCGAGACCGTGGCCAGCACGCCCCTGTTGCAGATCATGCTGGCCGCCACGCCGCTGTGGATCGTGTACATGGTGCTGGTGCGCGCCTTCTATGCCGACGGCGATACCCTGACCCCGGCTACCACGGGCACGGCCATGACCCTACTGGCCCTGCCGGTCTATTACTGGTGGGCCGTGCCCCTGGGCGCGTGGGCCATCGCCCTGACCTCGGCGGTGAGCGTCAGCGCCTATGTGCTCTGGCTGGTGGCCATCTGGGCACGACGGCAGGGCACGGGCGCCTTCGCGGGCCTGCTTTCCCTGTCCGGCCGGGCCCTGTTGTGCTCCCTGCCCGCCGGGGCGGCCTCCTGGGCGGCCCAGTACGGGCTGGACAGTCTGCGCGCCTCCGGGGTGCTGGCGCTGCCTGCCGTGGCCCAGGCCTGTCTGGCCTGCGCCGCCAGCGGTCTGGCCTTTGCCGTGGTCTTCCTGCCCTTGAGCTGCAGGCTGGCACCCGGCATACTGGAACCTGTCTGGCGGCGGCTGCGGCGCGGCCGTCCGCAGGGGCAGGCCTAGGGAGGACGACGCACTGTCGTTCTGGCCGGGGCTTCGGACAGCGGCCTGTCCCTCACAGGAAGGCGTGCCCCGGGCGGGGCGCCAGCCGCCATGCCTGTTAGCCCTGTGGCGGGCTGCATGGTTTTTCCATCACCATCGAGGAGACGAAGATGCAAAAAATACTGCTGGCAGGCCTGCTGATCCTGTTGCTGGCCGTTCCTGCGCCGGCCGCGGAGAAGGAAGTGGCCGGAGTCTTTTTCCCTCTGCCTGAGGGCTGGAGCGTCGTGGAGGAAAACACGTCCGGGACCACTTCCACGCTGCTGCTCCGGCAGGCGGACCGCCGGACGGCCATAGCCGTGATGGTGGCCGCCGATGCGGGCCTTGCCCCCGCCCAGATCGCGGCGGAGCTGGCCTCCGTGACCGGAGCCACGGCCGATCCCGTGGAGCGGGAGGGGCAGTACAGCTTCCCCATCAAGAAAGACGGTCAGGAGGGCGTCTGTTTCCTGGCGCAGTCCAACGGACGTTTCGTCCTGGTCAGCGTGCTGGGCGAGCTGCCACCGGCCGCGCCCCTGCTGGAGGGCATGCGCTGCCCGGCTGATCCCGGCCTCGTGCTGCGCTGAGCCTGCCCTGTCCTGAAAACGGAAAACGTCCCTGTGCTCTGTCACAGGGACGTTTTTTTATGGTCCGTTGCCGGAGCGGGATATTGCAAAATGGAACAGGCGGTCTGCCTCCCTCCCGGTCATCCGGGCTAGAACAGTTCCCGTACCAGCGCCCCGGCCAGCACGCGGCCCTGGTCATCGTAGATGGCGGCCACCTGTCCGGGGGCACTGGGGAATTGCGGTTCCGCCAGCGTGATGCGCAGGCCGTCGTCCGTGATCTCCACCCGGGCGGGGGTGGGGCGCTGGCGATGGCGCAGGCGGGCCAGCAGGGTGTCCGGCCACTGTTCGGGCGGGCAGAGCAGGTTGACGGGGCCGGTGAGGCAGCCGTGCATGCCCAGGCGGGCCCTGCCGCCTACCACGAGGGTATTGTCCTCTTCCTGCTTGCGCAGCACATAGAGGGGCTCGCTGTGGGCGATGCCCAGGCCCCGGCGCTGGCCTTCGGTGTAGCGCCACAGGCCTTCATGCCGGGCCAGCGGGCGCAGCGCGGGGCGGCCGTCGCTGCCGGCCTCTTCCAGCAGGACGGGGCCGCCGCCGGGCAGGGACAGGCCTTCCGCCTGCCAGCGCCGTTCCAGAAAGGCCCGGTAGGCATCCTCTCCGGCGGGGATGAAGCATATCTCCTGGCTTTCCTGCGGCACGGGCACGTCCAGGCCCGCCTCCCGCACCTGGGCGATGCTGGCGGCCTTGTCCTGCCGGGCAAGGGGGAACACGGCCCGGCGCAGGCGCTCCAGGGGCACGAGGGAGAGGAAATAGCTCTGGTCCTTGGACAGGTCGTCCGCCGCGGCCAGCAGCGGGCCGGAAGGGCCCTCCTGCAGGCGGGCGTAGTGGCCGGTGGCGATGCGGTCGGCGCCCAGGCCCAGGGCGGCGTCCAGCAGGGCCCCGAACTTGATGGCCCGGTTGCAGAGCGCGCAGGGATTGGGCGTCCGGCCCCGGGCATAGGCCCGCACGAAGGGCGTGACGACCTCCCTGTCGAAGACGGCGCGCATGTCGGCCACATGCAGGGGGATGCCCAGCTGCCCGCAGGCTGTGCGCAGGCCTTCCACCGCCTGACGGCTGGCAGGGGGCAGGGGCGCGTCCAGAGCTTCCGCCGCCGTGAGCAGACGGGGGCCGTCATGGGCCGGGCGCGGGCCGGAGGAAGCGGCATCGGGCAGGAAGAGCCCGTGCAGGGCCAGGATGTCGTGCCCCTGTCCGCGCAGGCGCAGGAGGGCGCAGAGGCTGTCCACGCCGCCGCTGACGGCAACGGCCAGTTGTGTCATCAAAAGTCTCCTTGGCGTCCGGCCGGGCCGGGGGGAGGATGCGAAAACAGCCCGCCAGAAAAGCTGACGGGCTGCGGAAAACCTTGGGCCGGGAAACGGCTTACAGGATCTGCGTCAGGAACTGGCGCAGGCGCGGATGGCGCGGCGAGTTGAACAGGGTATCGGGCTTGCCCATCTCCAGGATCTGGCCGTGGTCCATGAAGATCAGGCGGTCGGCCACGGTGCGGGCAAAGCCCATTTCGTGGGTCACGCAGATCATGGTCATGCCTTCTTCGGCCAGGCTCACCATGACGTCCAGCACTTCGCCCACCATCTCGGGGTCCAGGGCGGAGGTGGGCTCGTCGAAGAGCATGATGTCCGGCTGCATGGCCAGGGCGCGGGCGATGGCCACGCGCTGCTGCTGGCCGCCGGAGAGCATGGCGGGGTAGACGTTGGCCTTGTCGCTGATGCCCACTTTCTTGAGCAGCTTCAGGGCCATGGTCTCGGCTTCGGCCTTGGGGATGTTCAGCAGCTTGCGCGGGGCCAGGGTCAGGTTCTGCAGCACCGTCTTGTGCGGGAAGAGGTTGAACTGCTGGAAGACCATGCCGAGGTTGCGGCGCATCTCGTTGATGTTGTTGGACCTGTCGTTGATGTCCTGTCCGTTGACGATGATGCTGCCGCCGTCGATCTCTTCAAGACGGTTGATGGAGCGCAGCAGGGTGGACTTGCCGGAGCCGGAGGGCCCGATGATGACCACGCGCTCGCCGGGAGCGATATCGAGGCTCACATCCTGCAGGGCCGGGAGCTGCCCGAAGTACTTCCAGACATGACGGATGCTGATGATGGGCTCGGTGCTATTTTTTTCTGTCATAGTGGTTGAGCCTCGCTTCGATGATGCTGACGATCTTGGAGAGGATGAGGGTGATGATGAGGTACACCAGGGCGACCACGGTGTAGGACTCGAAATAGCAGTAGCTCTTGGAGGCAAAACTGCGGGCGCGCTGCATCAGGTCGGGCATGCCGATGACGGAGACCAGGGCCGTGTCCTTGAGCATGGCGATGCATTCGTTGCCCACGGGGGGGATGATGGTGCGCCAGGCCTGGGGCAGCACCACATAGAACATGGTCTGCACGCGGTTGAAGCCCAGGGAGCGGGCCGCTTCGGTCTGCCCGTGGGGGATGGCCAGGATGCCCGCGCGGAACACCTCGCCCATGTAGGCGCCGTAGCAGAAGCTCAGGGCGATGACGGCGGAGGTCACGCCTTCCATCTTCACCAGCATGGAGATGGCGAAGTAGATGTAGAAGATCTGCACCAGCAGGGGGATGCCGCGGATGACTTCCACATAGGTGGAGGCCAGCAGGTTGAAGAAGCGGTTGCGCGAGATGCGCCCCAGGCCGGTCAGCAGGCCCAGCGGCACGGCACCGCAGATGGAGTAGGCCGTCACCTTGAAGGTGAGGAGCAGGCCGTCAGGCAGGAAGATGATGGCATCACGGTAGACCTGCGGTCCGGTGGTGCAGAGCAGCACCAGGGTGATGACGGCACCGCACAGGGCGATGGACCATGCGTTGATGAGCCGCCATTCGCGGGGGTTGGGGATGGACGGGCCGTCCGTCACCATGATGATGTTGCCTTTGCTTTGCCCTTCGTCTTTCATTGTACAGGTTGCCCCTTGTATGCGGGAACGCCGGAAGGGCCCGGAGGCCCTTCCGAACAGGTGTCACAAATTGGGGACCGGCGGGGCCGGTCGCGACGGCTGCCCTAGTCGGCAGTGCCCATCCATTCGACCTTCAGCTTGTTCTCGGTGCCGTCGGCCTTGATCTCGGCAATGGCCTTGTTGAGGCGGTCCAGCATCTCGGTGCGGCCCTTGCGCAGGCAGAAGCCGAAGTATTCGGGATTGCTGTGCTGGTAGGCGATGCCGAACTTGCCGGCGAAGTCGGCGCGCTTGTTGGCATAGTATTTGGCCACGGGGTCGTCACAGATGACGGCGTCCACACGGCCGGCGGCCAGGTCTTCGAAGGCCAGGCCGATGTCGTCGTATTCGCGGATCTTGGCGCCCACGTTGGCTTCCTGCAGCACGAGCACGCCGGTGATGCCGATCTGGCTGCCCACGGTCAGGCCCTTGAGGCCGGCCAGGCTGTCGATCTTCTTGCCCTTGGGCATGACCACGGCCTGCACCACGCCGTAATAAGGCTCGGTGAAGTCAAAGGCTTTCTGGCGTTCGGGGGTGATGGTGGTGGAAGCGGCCAGCAGGTCATAGTTGCCCGCGGCCAGACCGGCGAAGATGCCGTCCCAGGCCACATCGCGCAGTTCCATGTCATAACCGGCACGCTTGAGCACTTCCGTGGCATAGGCGATGGAATAGCCGGTGGGCACCTTTTTGTCGTTCAGGAATTCCATGGGCGGATAGGTGCAGTTGGTGGCGACCACCAGGGTCTCGGCGGCCACGGACGTGCACATCATCATGAGGGCACACAGGGTAAGCGTGAGTTTGCGGAACATAATGCTGCCTCCGGAAGGTTGATGAAGATGTTCTGGCCTGAAGCTCGCGCCCGCATGCCAAAACCGGCCAAACTGCGTTTTATTAGCCGTGCAGGCCCCTGCCGTCAATACCCGGCGGGCGCCGGGGCGGCAGTTTTTCTGCCTGCGGCGCCTTCGGGCGGGCCGCACGGGGCCGAAAACAGGGGAAGGGCCCGCAGGCCCTTCCGATGGTACGATGGGATGGCCGGAAGTCCCGGCCGGGGAGGGCGCCTAGTCGGCGGCACCCATCCACTTGATCTTCAGCTTGGCCTCAGTGCCGTCGGCCTGCATGCTGGCGATGGCCTTGTTGAGGCGTTCCAGCAGCTCGGTCTCGCCCTTGCGCAGGCAGAAGCCGTAGTATTCGGGATCCTTGTGCAGGTAGGCCACGGTGAACTTGCCGGCGAAGTCGGCGCGCTTGTTGGCGTAGTACTTGGCCACGGGGTCGTCACAGATGACGGCGTCCGTGCGGCCGGCGGCCAGGTCTTCGAAGGCCAGGCCGATGTCGTCGTATTCCTTGATCTTGGCGCCCACGTCGGCCTTGCGCAGCACGAACACGCCGGTGATGCCGATCTGGCTGCCCACGGTCAGGCCCTTGAGGCCGGCCAGGCTGTCCAGCTTCTTGCCCTTGGGCATGACCACGGCCTGCACGGCGCCGTAGTAGGGGATGGTGAAGTCGAAGGCCTGCTGGCGTTCGGGAGTGATGGTGGTGGAGGAGGCCAGGATGTCATAGTTGCCCGCGGCCAGACCGGCGAAGATGCCGTCCCAGGCCACGTCGCGGAACGTGATCTTCAGGTTCGCGCGTTTGGCGATCTCATGGATGTAGTCGATGGAATAGCCGGTGGGGACCTTCTTGTCCGTCAGGAACTCCATGGGCGGGAAGGCACAGTTGCCGGCAACCACCAGGGTCTTGGCGGCCACGGGGGTGCACATCAGGACGAGGGCACACAGGGTGAGCGTGAGTTTGCGGAACATAATGCTGCCTCCAAAAAAAGGGGAAAGGGGCTGGCCCGGGCCGGGCACCATGCCGGACCGGCCAGCATGGGGTCGTCGTGGTCGAGCGGACCCCGTACCATATCGTATCTTATGCGGGAGGGCCGGCGGCGTCAACCGCCTGGCCGGTCTTACCAGCGGTTGCCCGGGGCGGGGCCGTCATCCTCGTCGTCCTCGTCACTGGCGCCGGGGGCCATGCGCGAAAGGGTGTCGCGCAGGGGGCGGGCCTGGGGCAGGGAGGATCCGGCGGGAGCGGCCGTTTCCGCATCATCCTCAAGGCGCTCGTCCTTGAGGGCCTGCTGGAGGAACCAGTCCTCGCGGATGCGCCAGGAGGCCGCTGCCGTGTAGGCGGGCGAGGAATAGCCCACGGAAAGGATCAGGGTGCGGCGGGCATGTTCCTGCAGACGGATGAGCAGGGGCGTGAAGTCCGCGTCGCCGGACAGGATGATGAATTCGTCGAAATGGGTGGGGTGGGACAGGTCATCCATGCAGTCCATGACCAGATGGATGTCCGTGCTGGTCTTGCCGCGCGTGGTCAGGGGCGGACAGTCCACCACCTGGAAGGCGCTGCGGATGAAATGGTAACGGAACTCCTGATAGCGCTGGGGGTTGAGATAGCACATGCGCTTCAGGATGCGGCGGCGCACGCCGTCGCCGTAGAGGATGCGCAGGGCGTGGTTCTCGATCCAGCGCACCCAGCGGTAGGGCGCGGTACCGAAAGCCCGGGCCGCTTCGGGGTCTGCTTCAAGAAAACGGGTGTAGATGTTGTCAAAATCCACATACAGGGCGCTGTATACTTCGTCAAAACCGGTAAAACGTGCCATAATCTCCTCAATCGCGTATGAATAAAGTTGAGTTTACTTAGCGCAGCGGGGCCCGGGTGGCAAGAGGCGGCTTGAATTCGGCCAAAGCTGCCGCTATGGTGCCACCGTTCCGCAGTGTGGCGGCGTCCGGCTGACGGTGCCGGAGCGCCCCGCGTCCACGGCAGCGCGGCCCCGCCTCCTGCCGGTGGGGGACGGGCCACAGGACTGCGGGAGGAGGAAGCCTGTTATGGATCTTTGTCTGCAGGTGGCCGGAGACGGTGATGTCCGCCCCATGCTGGCCATCTATGCCCCGTATGTGCGGGACACGGCCATCACCTTCGAGTACGAGGTGCCCACGGCCGCGGAATTCGGCGCACGCCTGCATCAGGTGCTGCCGGCATATCCCTGGCTGGTCTGTCGGGCGCCGGGACAGGTGCTGGGCTATGCCTATGCCCACCGGCACATGGAGCGGGCGGCCTACGGCTGGAACGTGGAGTGTTCCGTCTATGTGCTGGGCTCCGCCCGGGGGCATGGCGTGGGGCGCGCCCTGTACGGGGCCCTGCTGGAACTGCTGCGCCTGCAGGGCGTGGTCAACGCCTATGGCTGCATCGCCGTGCCCAACGAGGCCAGCGAGGCCCTGCACAGGGCGGCGGGGTTTTCCCTGCTGGGGCGTTTCCCGGCCTCGGGCTGGAAGCAGGGCCGCTGGCACGACATCGTCTGGTATGGCCGCTGCCTGCAGGAGGCGGGTGCGGGGGAACCCGCGCCGCTGTGTCCTTTCGGCAGCCTCGGGCAGGAAGTGGTGGACGGCGTGCTGCGACGTCACGCCCGCGGGGAGTAATCGGATGGAATGATCGCCCGGAAAGATGGGGGGCCGTCACGCCCGCGCGGCGACAGGGCAGAGGGGGCTCCCCTGCATCCGCAGGGCCCCGGGGCCGGAGGATGCCCGGCGGGAAGGGATGGACGGAGGGCAGGCTGTGCCCGGCGCGGAGTCCGACCGTGCCGGCCGGAGCGTCCCGTCCACGGCGGATGCGGCGATGTCATGCAGGAGGCCGGATGTGTTCGCGCATCCGGCCTCCTGCATGACTGTGACCGAGAGGGCGGGCCGTCGTCCCGCTGTCAGAATTCCCAGACCAGGCGGGCCTGGCCGCCGATGCTCTGCCGGACACCGGCGGAGCCTTCGAGCCCCAGATCCACATGCAGGGAGCTGTTGTGCGGGTCCCATTGCAGGCCTGCCATGAACACGGCGCTGTCGCCGCGCATGGAGACCGAGGGCGCGTCCACGCCGTGATTGCTCAGTTCCGTGCGGGCCGTGCCGTCGAACTCGTGTTCCCAGGCCACGCCCGCGTAGGGACTGAAGCCCTGGAAGACCTCGTAGCTCAGGCGGGTGCCCACGCGGAGCAGGCAGGAATCCATGGGGTCGAAGCGGAAATCCTCGCCCATGATGCTGATGTCCTGCCCGTCCTGATGGTTCCAGAAAAAGCTGGCCCGGCTGTCCAGGCGCAGGCGTTCCGTGGCCTGCCACTGGTAGCCGAGACCGGCGAACAGGCCGTAGTAGGCCGTGGAGGTATCGAAATCCGCCGTCTGCTGCAGGGCGCTGGCGATGTCCTGGCTCTGCCAGTCACCGTTGATCTGCCCCAGGCGCAGGCCGGCCTGCGCGTACAGGCCGGACAAAAGACCGGACGTGAGGTCGAAGCGGGACATCACGCCGCCGCCCGCATAGCGGACGCTGCCGGTACCGCAGACATCGCCCACGGAAAAGTCATCGCGGGTGCCGATGCTGGCCTGGCCGTATTCGAAGAACGCGCCCAGCAGCAGGTCCCCCGCCTCGCCCGTGAAGCTCCGGGCCAGGCCGGCGGCCAGTTCCAGGCCGGTGCCGTCCGCCCAACCATCGTTGCCGTAGCGCTCCGTGCCGCCGTGGATGGCCGCGAAGGGCATCCACGCATCCTGTCCGGCAGCTGCCTTGCGGGCCTGCTCCAGGGCCGTGCCTTCCACCAGGCGCGCCCCCCGGTCGAGGGCCGCCATCTGGGCCACCCGGTACTGGTTGAAGGCCTTTATCTGCGGGTTGGTCCGCAGGCCGGTGATGGTCAGGCCGATGGCATCGCCATCAATCTGCATGCTGCCGTCGAAGAGCAGGGCGAAGCCCTTGGGCGCATCATGGACGACGCCGCCGTCGCGCAGGGCCAAGTTGCCGGTCCCTGTGCCGCGTATCAGCGTGTACCGGTCCCCGATGCGCATGCCCTGGCCCCCCAGGGCGCCCAGGACGCGCACCGTGCCGCCCTGCAGGTCGCCCGCTGCCTGTTCGTTACCCAGCGTCAGCAGGGTGTCCCCGGAGCGCATGCCGTTGGGCAGGGCCAGGTTGAGGTACTGGAAGGCCGCCACACGCCGGAGCGTGCCCTGCCAGCCCAGCAGGTTGAGGCTGTTGCCGCTGCCGGCAGCGGGCAGGGGGGAGACCACCTGGCCCAGGCTGTTCGTCTGGGCGCTGCCGTAGACCTGGCCATCGATCTGTCCCTGGACCAGGGTGATGGCATTGTAGCGCGCGGTGCTGCCCTGTCCGGTGCTGCTGGCATAGACGAGCCCGCCAATGATGTTGCCGCTGACCCGGCCGCCGTTGACGAGGACGGCATTGAAACTGGCGTCGGCGGTCCCTTTGGTCGTCGTGGCGCTGCCGCCGACGATGCTGGTGACGGAACCGCCGGAGATGCTGACCAGGTTGTAGCGGGCCGCGCCGTCGAGATAGCCTGATCCGTGCCCCCCTATCACGGTGCCGGTCGTGCCGCCGTTGATGATGACGAGGTTGCTGTCGGCCCGGGCCCTGCCGCGGCCGCTTTCGGCATTGCCGCCCACGATGTGGGAGATGTAGCCACCGCTCTGGACCACGGTATTGCTGTTGCTGCGGGCGGTCTGGTACCCGTCGGCAAAACCGCCGTAGATGTTCTTGCTGATGATGCCCTGATGGACGACCACGCTGTTGTAGGCGGCATCGGCACTGTTGCCGTACCCCAAGCCGCCGAAAGCCTGCACGGCCTGGCCGCCGTTGCTGACGACCGTGCCGTAGCGGGCCAGGGCGTTGTCGCCGTAGTTCGTGGTGCCGTAGACATTGCTGTAGGAATCACCGGCCCTGATCACGGCATGGTGGTTGCTGGCCGTTCCGTCGAGGTCGGCACCCGATGCCGGACAGGCGGGCAGCAGAAGCAGGAACACGAGACAGAGCAGGGAAAGCCGGGGGGAGAGACCCCCATCGTGGAGGGAGGGGAGCGCGGTCATGGTGCCTCCTGGAGACACAGGGATTTGGTCCCGGTACGGGTACGGGAACGGAGGCAGCATAGCACAGGAAAGGTCCTCTGCCTATGGAGCAGCGGCAGCGGGAGCGGGGCAGGGGGACGCCGGGGGGCGGCCGGGAAGGGCCGGGCATGGTGTGGCGCCATCGGATAAGGATTTTGTATATATCATGACTGATAGAGCATGAGTGAAGAAGGGCCGTACTCTCTTAAAAAAAACTGCAGGCAGGGCCACGGACCATCCTGCGCATCCTGTGCATGGCTGCAAGAAGGGAAAATCCAGTTCCTGACGCCAGGAACAGCGGTTTTCCCTTTCCCGGCATCCCCTGCGGATGCTCCTGCATGGAGAGAGGCCCGCGGACACAAAAAAAGGCTGTCCGCAGGGACAGCCTCCGGCAGGCGGTGCGGGGCCGCTCTCAGCCGCGCCGTTTGAGGCGGTCACGGCGTTCCTGCATCAAAAAGCGGCCGGTGACGGAAGCGGGGTCGGCCACGATGGCCTCGGGCGTGCCCTGCGAGACCACGAGGCCGCCGTTCTCGCCGCCGCCGGGCCCCATGTCCAGCACATGGTCGGCGGCCAGGATCATGTCCGTGTTGTGCTCGATGACCACCACGCTGGCGCCCTTGTCCACTAGGGCGTGCAGCACCTTGATGAGCTTGCCCACCTCGTGCATGTGCAGGCCGGTGGTGGGCTCGTCCAGGATGTAGAGCGTGCCCGGCAGGGAGCGCTTGCCCAGCTCGCGCGAGATCTTGATGCGCTGGGCCTCGCCGCCGGAAAGGGTGGTGGCGGGCTGGCCCAGGCGCAGGTATTCCAGGCCCACCTCCTCCAGCACGGCCAGACGCCGTTCCAGAACGGGATAGTTCTCGAAGAAGGCGCGGGCCTGCTGCACGGGCAGGTCCAGCACTTCCGCGATGTTCAGGCCCTTGTAGCGCACGTCCAGGGTCTCGTGGTTGTAGCGGCGGCCCTTGCAGACGTCGCAGGTCACATAGACGTCGGGCAAAAAGTGCATCTCCACCCGGATCTGTCCGTCGCCGCCGCAGGCCTCGCAGCGGCCGCCGCGCACGTTGAAGCTGAAGCGCCCGGGCTTGTAGCCGCGCTTGCGGGCGTCGGGGGTCATGGCGAAGATGGTGCGGATCTCGTCGAAGACCTTGGTATAGGTGGCCGGGTTGGAGCGCGGCGTGCGGCCGATGGGCGTCTGGTCGATGGCCACGATGCGTTCGACGGGGCGGGCTCCTTTGCTGTAGCTCAGGCCGGCGATGGTGCCGGGCTGGTCCACGCGCTGGCCCAGGCCGATGGCCAGATGCTTGTACAGGGTATCCACCACCAGCGAGCTCTTGCCCGAGCCGGACACGCCCGTGACACAGGTCAGCACGCCCAGCGGGAAGCGGCAGTCGATGCCGCGCAGGTTGTTGGTGGTCACGTTGTGCAGGGTCAGCCAGCCCTGGGGCTCGCGCCGCTCGTCGGGCAGGCTGATGCTGGCATCGCCGCGCAGGTAGCGGGCCGTGAGGGTATCGGCGCGCAGCAGCTCGGGCACGCTGCCCTGGAACATGATCTCGCCGCCCTGGGCGCCGGAGCCGGGCCCCAGTTCGATGACCGTGTCGGCCGCGCAGATGGTGGCCTCGTCGTGTTCCACCACCAGCACGGTGTTGCCGCGCCGCTGCAGGGAACGCAGGGTGCCCAGCAGGCGTTCGTTGTCGCGCGGGTGCAGGCCGATGGAAGGTTCGTCCAGCACATAGGTCACGCCCACCAGGCCGGAACCCAGCTGGGAGGCCAGGCGGATGCGCTGGGCCTCGCCGCCGGAAAGGGTGGCCATGGCCCGGCCCAGGGAAAGATATTCCAGCCCCACGTTGCGCATGAAGGACAGGCGGTGGGTCAGCTCCTTGAGCAGGGGCTCGGCCACCAGGGCGTGGCGGCCGTCGAAATGGCGCCCTTCCAGCCATTGCAGGGCCCGCTCCACGGAAAGGGCGCAGAACTGGGCGATGTTCAGGTCGTCCACGCGCACGGCCAGGGCCTCGGGCTTGAGGCGGGCGCCGTGGCAGTCCGGGCAGTCCGTGGACTGGCGGAAGCGGGCCAGGATCTCGCGCCAGGCCTCGCCGTACTGCATGCCCTTTTCCAGCAGCGGGATGACGCCGGGCCAGCGCTCCTCGCTGACCTTCACCTCGACGGCGCGTCCGGCAAAAAGCTCGCTCTGGTGGTCGCCCGCGGCATCCAGGGCCACGTTGCCGCCCATCCAGTTGCGGCGCAGGCCGCTGCTGTGGCTGGCGGGGCGCCCCTTTTCGTCCTCGCCGTAGAACAGGCAGGCCAGGGATTCGTCGGAAAAGTCCTCCAGCGGCGTGGAGAGCGTGAAGCCGTGGCGTTCCCCCAGGGCGCGCAGGGCGGGCTCGTAACGCTGGAAATGCCTGCTCTCGGCCCAGGGCAGCAGGGCCCCGGTATTGAGGGAAAGGCCCCGGTTGGGCGCGATGAGGCGGGGCTCGAAATAGTCCACGGTGCCCAGGCCCACGCAGCGGGGGCAGGCCCCCTGCGGGCTGTTGAAGGAAAAGAGCTGCGGGCTGGGCGCGGGCAGGGAGATGTGGCAGTGCGGGCAGACCGAGGTGGTGGAATGGATGATGTCCCGCTCCCCTTCGGGCCGGTCGGGCAGGTGGACGGCCAGGCGGCCCTCGCCGTAGCGCAGGGCCAGCTCCACGGAATCGGCCAGGCGGCCGCGGATGCCGTCCTTGTTAACCAGGCGGTCCACCACCAGGTCGATGCTGTGTTTTTTGTTCTTGTCCAGGGCGGGCACGTCATCCAGGGTGTGGAAGGTGCCGTCCACGCGCACACGGGCGAAGCCTTCGGCGCGCAGCTTCCTGAACTTGTCCTGGTGGGTGCCCTTCTGCAGTTCCACCAGCGGCGCCATGACCATGAACTTGCTGCCCTGCGGCAGGGCCATGATGTCGCTGATGATCTCGTCGGCGGAACGGGCCTCGATGGGGCGGCCGCAGGAAGGGCAGTACATGCGGCCCAGCCGGGCGAAGAAGACGCGCAGAAAGTCGTGGATCTCCGTCACCGTGCCCACGGTGGAGCGGGGGTTGCGCGAGGTGCTCTGCTGCTCCAGCGAGATGGCCGGGGAAAGGCCCTCGATCTTCTCCACGTCCGGCTTGTCCATCTGGGGCAGGAACTGCCGGGCATAGGCCGAAAGGGATTCCACATAGCGGCGCTGGCCCTCGGCATAGACGATGTCGAAGGCCAGGGTGGACTTGCCGGAACCGGATGGCCCGCAGACCACCACCAGCTCGTCGCGGGGGATGTCCAGGCTGATGCCCTTGAGGTTGTGCTGCCGGGCGTTCTCGATATGGATGCAGGGTGTGTTCATGGGCTGTTATGTAAGCGTGGCGGCGCTGTTTGGCAAGAGGGATTCCTGATAAGCGCCGGAAAAAACGGCCGGGGGCGATGGACAAAGGGCAGGGAAGGCCGTATAAAATTTTTGACGAGCCGGGACAGTGTCACGGCAAGGGGGAGATATGCGTGTTTTTTTCTGTCTGCTGATGCTCATGCTGCTGGGCCCGTCCGCAGGCCTGGCGCAGGAGAGCGCGCTCACCGCCCGCGAGGCGTTCAGCGCCCTGCCCACGAGCATTTTTGAAAATACGGCCGAAGGCCTTGAGGACGAGGACAAGCAGCAGCTGCTGGAAGAAGGCCAGAGCGAGTTCTGGGAGCTGGCCGGCGAGAGCCGGGACGTGATCGTGTTCCGGGCGCTGCCCTTCCGTGACAGCGGCGTGGCCCTGCGCCTGTTCCGGGACGCTGACGACGGCTCGGCCGTGGCGGCCATCGGCACGCTGGGCACCGAGCTGTGCACGGTGGAGCTGTGGCGCGTGGACGCCTCGGGGCGCACGGTGCCCGTGGACGTGCCGCAGGAGCCGGACATCCAGGAATTCTTCGCCAAGGGCCAGCCCGTGCCCGACGATGTGAACCCCTCGGTGCTCATCTGCCTGGGCATGGGGGGCCTGCGCGCGCACCCCGTGTTCTGGAACAAGACCGGCATGCTCTACCTGCCGCTGGCCAACGAGATCGGCTACCGCTGGGACGGGCACCGCTTCCAGAAGGTGGTCAGGCCGCATGCGGAAGGCAGCGGCGGGCCTGCCGGCGGGCTGGACATCCCGTAATGGAGCAAGGGGCACCCGGCAGGGCGCCCCTTTCTGCTATCGTGCGGGGCCCTATTTTTCCAGCCACAGGGCCAGGCGGCGTTCCAGCTCGTCGGGCTCCAGGCGGGGGCTGTCGTAAAAGCCGGCGGCCTCGCGCTGGCGGCAGGCCTCGGACAGGATGATGGCCGAGGCCACCGAGACGTTGAAACTCTGGATCATGCCGTACATGGGGATGTAGAGCTCACCGTCGGCCATGCTGATGAGTTCCTCGTTGACGCCGCTGTGTTCGTTGCCCATGATGATGGCCGTGGGACGAGTGAAGTCCCAGGTGCGCAGCGGCCTGGCCGCGGGCGTGAAGGTGGTGGCCAGGATCTGCATGTTCCGGGCGCGCAGGCTGGTCTCCAGCTCCTGGCGGTCGCGGTGGCGCACGCTCTCCACCCATTTGCGGGCCGAGGCCGAGGTCTTGCGGCCCAGCACGGGGAAGGGCGTGTCGGTATAGTACAGGTGCACCTTGTCCACGCCGAAGGCGTCACAGGAACGGTAGATGGCCGAGACATTGTGCGGGTCATGGATATTGGCAAGCACAAGGGTCAGGTCGGGCTGACGGTGGGCAAGCACCGAGCCCAGACGCGCCTTGCGCCGGGGAGTGGGGTCCTTGGGCATAGCATCCTCGTTGTTGGTGGAATTCGCCGGGAATCTGGCAGAAAAACGCCGTTCCCGCAAGCCTTGGCCTTGCGGCGCGCGGCAGGGAGTCACAGCATGGAAACTGGCAGGGAAGCATCGGCCGCCATCCGCATCCGGCCGCTGGAACGGGAAGACCTCAAGTTCGTGCACGGCCTGGACAACAACGCCAACGTCATGCGCTACTGGTTCGAGGAGCCCTACGAGGCCTTCGTGGAATTGCAGGACCTGTACAACAAGCACATCCATGACCAGAGCGAGCGCCGCTTCATCGTGGACTACGAGGGCCAGAACGTGGGTCTGGTGGAGCTGGTGGAGATCGACTACATCCACCGCCGGGCCGAGTTCCAGATCATCATCGACCCGGCCTGGCAGAACCACGGCTTCGCCACGGCGGCGGCCAAGCTGGCCATGGCCTATGCCTTCGACGCGCTCAACCTCTACAAGCTCTATCTTGTGGTGGACAACGAGAACGTGCGCGCCATCCATGTCTATTCCAAGCTGGGGTTCCAGGCCGAGGGCGTGCTCATCCACGAGTTCTTTGCCAACGGCGCCTACCATGACGCCACGCGCATGTGCATCTTCCAGCACGAATACCGCAGCCTTTACGGCAGCGGCGGCGGCACGGACGCGCCCCTGCCCGGGGGCGGCCCGGATGCCGGCAAGTAGGGCAGATCTTGTGAAATGTCCCATCTTGCGCCAAGAGGTCGCATTTTCGTTGCAAAAAAGGTGGAAATGGCGTAAGATTTAGAAGTTTTCATAGTGTATCACAATGTTTTCTTTTGTGATATTTTACTGACTTGAGGAGAATCCCATGTTGAAACGCTGGTCCCTGCCTCTTGCCCTGCTGACCGTGCTGGCGCTCCCCGTGCTGGCCCTGGCCTCCGAAGGGCATCCGAGCATCCCCGGTGCGGAACTGTCCGCGGTCTGGGTCATTCCCTTTGTGTGCATGCTGCTGTCCATCGCCGTCATGCCCCTAGCTCTGCCGCATATCTGGCATCATCACTTCGGCAAGATCTCCATCTTCTGGGGGCTTGCCTTCCTGATCCCCTGTCTGGCGGTCTACGGTTTCAACGTGGCCTTCTATGAATTCCTCCATGCCATCCTGCTGGAGTACATCCCCTTCATCGTGCTGCTGTTCGCCCTGTTCACCGTGGCCGGCGGCGTGCGCCTGAAGGGCTCGCTGGTGGGCACGCCGGTGGTCAACACCGGCATCCTGGCCGTGGGCACCATCCTGGCCAGCTGGATGGGCACCACCGGCGCCGCCATGCTGCTGATCCGTCCGCTGCTGCGCGCCAACGCCCACCGCAGGTACCGTGTGCACTCCGTGGTCTTCTTCATCTTCCTGGTGGCCAACATCGGCGGCTCCCTGACCCCCCTGGGCGACCCGCCGCTGTTCCTGGGCTACCTGAAGGGCGTGAGCTTCTTCTGGACCACCACCAACCTGTTCGTGAAGACCCTCTTCATGTCCCTGGCCCTGCTGGGCATCTATTTCGTGCTGGATACCGTCCTGTTCGGCCGTGAAGGCCGTCCCCAGCCCCCGCATGATCCCGACAAGGTGGAAGAAAAGCTGGGCCTCGACGGCTCCATCAACCTGCTCTTCCTGCTGGGCATCGTGCTCTGCGTGCTGGTCTCCGGCATGATCGACCTCGGCCAGGTCATCAGCATCCACGGCGTGGGCATCGACGGCCAGAACCTGCTGCGCGACATCCTGCTGCTCTGCCTGGCCGGCCTGTCCTGGAAGTTCACCACCCGCCAGTGCCGTGAACTCAACGGCTTCTCCTGGGCCCCCATCGAAGAAGTGGCCAAGCTCTTCCTGGGCATCTTCCTGAGCATGATCCCCGCCCTGGCCATCCTGCGTGCCGGTACCGACGGCGCCCTGGCCGGCGTCATCAACATGGTCTTCCATGACGGCGAGCCCGTGAACTACATGTTCTTCTGGCTGACCGGCGCCCTGTCCAGCTTCCTGGACAACGCGCCCACCTACCTGGTGTTCTTCAACACCGCCGGCGGCGACCCCGCGCACCTGATGACCGACATGGCGTCCACCCTGGCCGCCATCTCCGCCGGTGCCGTGTTCATGGGCGCCAACAGCTACATCGGCAACGCGCCCAACTTCATGGTGCGTTCCATCGCCGAAGAACAGGGCGTGCCCATGCCCAGCTTCTTCGGTTACATGGCCTGGTCCGTGGGTATCCTGATCCCGCTGTTCCTGATCCTGACCTGGCTGTTCTTCATCTAGGCCCTGCGCCGCGTGCTTCCAGGGGCCGCCCGGTGACGGGCGGCCCCTTTTTTTATGGGCGCCGGTCCGCCGGGCGCCGCGGGCGCGAAAGATACCGCCAAAGGGCGGCCGACGGGCCCGCCGGGGACGGCCGGGGCCCCGGGGACGGCATCCTGGTCCCTGCCGCACGGCGGCAAGGCGCGCGGCGTCGTCCCGCGCCTGTCTTCCCGCTGCCCGCCGTCATTGCTTTTTGACCTGAAAAAGGTAACTATGGCCGTTCCGCAGGCGGCCCGGCAGGCTGTGTGCTGCCCCGCCGGTCCCGGTTGGAGCGGCCTGCGTCCGTATGATCTTTTCGGGAGGCAATCCATGCGAGCTCTGTTCCGTTTGACCGTTTTCCTTTGCGTGCTGGCCCTCTGCTGCCCGCTGGGAGCCACCGCTGCCGCCAGGGCCGACAAAGACAAGGTCGAGGAGGACTTTGAGGCCCTGCGCCGTTTCAGCCAGGTGCTGGATCTGGTGAACCGCTATTATGTGAAGGACGTGAACCAGGGCGAACTGCTGGACGGTGCGCTCAAGGGCATGTTGCAGGGCCTTGATCCGCACTCCACCTTCATGACGCCCGAAGAGCACAAGGAGATGCAGGAGACCACCTCCGGCGAGTTCACCGGCATCGGCATCGAGATCACGGTGGAGAACGGCCAGGTGACCGTGGTGACGCCCATCGAGGATACGCCCGCCTACCGTGCCGGGCTCCAGTCCGGGGACATCATCCTGACCATCAACGGCCAGCCCACACAGGAGCTGAGCCTGCAGGACGTGGTCTCGCGCATCCGCGGCCCCAAGGGCACGGAAGTGGAGCTGGGCATCCTGCACAGCACCTCCAAGTCGCCCAAGACCGTCCGGGTCAAGCGTGAGGCCATCCCGCTGGTCAGCGTGAAGTCCAAGCCGCTGGAAGACGGCTACTACTGGATCCGCCTCACCCGTTTTTCCGGCCGGACCGACGAGGACCTGCGCGACGCCCTCAAGAAGGCCACCCGCGAATGCGCCAAGACAGGCGGCCTCAAGGGCATCGTGCTCGACCTGCGCAACAATCCCGGCGGCCTGCTGGACCAGGCCGTGAGCGTTTCCGACATGTTCCTGAGCAAGGGCACCATCGTGTCCATCCAGGGCCGCGGCCCCGTGCCGGAGCGCATCTACGAGGCCAAGGACCAGGCCGGGGACATCGACGTGCCCGTGGTGGTGATCATCAATGCCGGTTCGGCCTCGGCCTCCGAGATCGTGGCCGGCGCCCTGCGCGACCAGAAGCGCGCCCTGATCATCGGCGAGCGTTCCTTCGGCAAGGGCTCGGTGCAGAACATCATCCCCCTGTCCGACGGTTCGGCCCTCAAGCTGACCGTGGCCCTGTACTACACGCCCAGCGGCAGCTCCATCCAGGCCGAGGGCATCGTGCCCGACCTGGAGATCCCCTTCGAGCGCCCGCATGAAGAGGACGCCGACGAACCCCGCATCCTGCTGCGCGAACAGAACCTGAGCGGCCATCTGGAGAACGCCGATGGTGGCAAGAAGGCCGCGAGCAGCAAGAAGCGTGACGATGCCGCGGAACAGCTGGCCCGCGACAACCAGCTGCGCATGGCCCTGCAGCTGGTCAAGGGCCTGCCCCGCATCCAGGAGATCCGGCGCTAGGCCTGCGTCCGGCGCGGAGGGACCCTGTGCGCGTGCCTTTCTTTCATCCCGGCCCCCCGGACGGCGGCGATCATGCCGCCCTCCCCGGGGGGCCGTGTGCGTCGGCCCGCCTGCTGCTGGGCGGTGTCCTGTGGTTTTGCCTGTGTCTGGGCCTTTCCCTGTGTCTGGTCTCCCGGGAGGGAGGCGCCGTGCTGGTGGACGGGGACGGACAGCCCGTGCTGGCCACCGGTGACTGGCTGCGGCACCGGGACCGTCTGGACGATCTCATGCGGCAGACCCTGCCCCGGGTCATGCCCGGCTGCCGTCTGCTGACCATGCCAGGCTTCTCGGAGCAGGAGGCCCGGCATTACCGCGTGGAAGGCGACGGCGCCCCCCTGCGGCTGGCCCTGGCCCTGCAGGAGCGGCTGTGTCAGGAGGTCCTGCGTACCGGCCCTGACGGCGGGCGCCTGCTGGCCGATGACGTGCCCCTGCCCCGACTGCGCTGGACGGATGACGGTGTGCTGGAAGCCGTCGTGGATGGCCGTACCTGCCTCGTCCTGCATTTCCCCGGCTGGGAGGCCATGCTGGCCACGCTTTCCCGGCCCATGCCCGAGCCCGCCCTGGTGCTGGTGATGGACGATATGGGCCAGAAGCTGGAACCGGCGGAGCAGCTGGCCAGCCTGCCGTTCCCCGTGGCCCTGGCCCTCTGGCCCCATGCGCCCGCCCGCCGTCCTGTGCAGCAGGTGGCCCGGGACATGGGGATGGACGTCCTGCTGCATATGCCCATGGAGGCCATGCCCCTCAAGAACGGCTCCGCGCCCGATCCGGGCCCCGGAGCGCTGGAAACGGACATGGACGCCTATGCCATGGAACACGCCCTGGACAGGGCGCTGGCACAGGTGCCCACGGCCCTGGGTTTCAACAACCATATGGGGTCCGGGTTCACCGGGCGGCGCGATGCCTGCCGCGTGCTGGCCGGCCTGGCCTACGGGCGCGGGCTGTTCGTGCTGGACAGCGTCACCCGCGGCAACAGCCAGCTGGAGACCAGCATGGTCCGCCAGGGCATCGTCACGGCCAGCCGCCATGTCTTTCTGGACGATCCCCAGGGCACGGACAAGGTGCTGGCAGCGCTGGACAAGGCCGCCCGTCTGGCCCGCAGGCAGGGCATCGCCATCGCCATCGGGCACCCGCACGACTCGACCCTGCGGGCCCTGGAACGCTGGGAGAACCGCGAGGGCGTGGCCGTGGTGCCCCTGCGGCGCTATGTCTGGCACCTGGCCCAGCTGCGGGCCGGGCAGGCCGGCAGGCCGGAGTGATCTTTCCGGGAGCGTCTGGCGCGCTTCCCGGCTGACAGCCGCCTGTGGCGGTGATGGAGAACGAACATGAGTATGAGCATCGGTTGTGTGGGTTGCGGCAACATGGGCGGGGCCATCCTGGCCGGTCTTGCCGCCTCTTCCCTGGACTGCACCCTGTATGGCCATACGCGCACGGCGGCACGCATGGCGCCTCTGGAAGCGGCGGGCGTCACCCGTCTGGATTCGGCCGGCGAGCTGGCCCGCAAGGCCCGCTATGTGGTCATGGCCGTCAAACCCTACCAGATCGAGGCCCTGTTGGCCGGGATGGCGCCCGATTTCGGGCCCGACACGGTGGTCATCTCCGTGGCGGCGGGCATCAGCATCGCCCGTCTGCAGGCGGCCGTGGGCGGCCGCTGCCCCGTGGTGCGCTGCATGCCCAACACGCCCGCGCTGGTGGGCAAGGGCGTGTTCGCCCTCTGTTTCGACGACAAGGTCCCGGCGGCGGGCAAGGAGGACATCCTGCGCTTCTTCAGCCAGCTGGGTGTCTGCCTGGAGCTGCCGGAGTCCCGCTTCACGGCCTTCTCGGCCCTCATCGGCGCCGGGCCTGCCTATGTGTTCGGCATGATGCAGGGGCTGGTGCAGGCCGGCGTCACCCTGGGCCTGGGCCGCAAGGAATGCCGCGACATGGTGGCGGCCCTGTTCGAAGGTTCGGCCGTCATGGCGGCCCGCAGCGACACGCCGCTCATGGAATTGCGCGACCAGGTCTGCTCGCCCGGCGGCCTGACCATCGCCGGGGTCAATGTCCTGGACAGGGCGGGCCTTTCCGGCCTGCTGGTGGACGCGGTGCTGGCCGCCGACCAGCGCGGCAGGGAAATGGAAAAGGAATAAAGGAAGGGGAGGCGTGAGCCTCCCTTTTTTGATGGTAGAAGAAAAATGATGCTTGCACTAGGGGAGGAAAGGGAAAGTTTATAGCCTGATAGCTTTGCTAGTTTTGAAGGCCGCGCATGTCTGAGCTATATTTCTCATGGAGGACTGCTCCCTTATCGCGGGCTTTCATCTTAGCACTGCGGGCTGTTCCATCGCGGGAAGTTACGCTTTGGAAAGCTCGGGGATAGTATCATAGAGGAGAGCTTCCTTAATTTTTCTTTGGCTGCCGAAGTGGAGTTCCCTGTGGCAGTTGGGGCATATGGCGACCGTGTTGAACGGAGTATCCAGGCCGCCTTCAGCCAAAGGCCGGATATGGTGTACCTCAAGGTATGGCAGACCATCGGCACAAGTGAAGGGAGCGGGTTGCTTGCATAGCTCACAGATGCCGTTTGCCCGTTTCAGCACCCAGGCTTTGACCTTAGGGTCTCTGCTGTAGATGGTCGTGGTATGCTGTGTGGACTGGGGCTGGATATTTCCAGAGGGGCATTCTTGAGTTTTATTGCTAAGCTCTTGCCTGACATCGTATTCGAATTCAAGACTGAACGGGAGAGGTTTAGACAGGAGTTGAGAGGCCATAATGGCTATTTTTTGAAAGTTTTTCTTCCCGATATTACAGGCAGGAACCAGTCCGTCAATATTGTCTTCTCCCATAAGACTAAAAACATATGATATATTATGCATTCTTCGTTTGAATGAATTTTGAGTTCTGTTGTGTTTTACTGAAAGGTATTTATAATAATTTGATTTTACGAATTTTAAATTATTCTTTTGCTTTTTTAGCATATCGACATAAGCATATACAGCATCAAAAAGTTCTTCGTCTGTCCATTCTGGTTGCATAGTAACTCCTTAATGTAAATTAAGTTTATTTAGTCTAGTGTGTGCCATCAAATAAGTATTAAATATGGGTATAAGAAAAACGGCAGGGTCTCGCGGGAGACCCTGCCGTTTTTTATCGTTAGCTGCGGGAAATCACTTGGTCTTGTCCAGACGGATGTCCAGGCGCTTCTTGCCCCTGGTCAGGATGTAGCGGGTCCTGGCCTTGGCGTGCAGGTCGATGACGATGCGGGTGTCGTCGCCCTTCTTGCCCAGGCGCACGTCCTTGACCATCTCGCCCTTGGGCACGCCGGGTTCGCTGAGTTTCCAGGTGCCGTGCAGGTCCACCACCACGCGGGCGGGGCTGGTCAGCTCCAGATGCTTGAAGCGGATGGGCGACGAGGCGTCCAGGCGGATGGTGGCGCCGCCGTCGCGCACGAAGACCACGAAGTTGGTGATGGTCTGGTCCCTGGGGGTGGGGGCCGTCTTGCGGGGCGCGGGCTGGGGTTTGGCGGCGGGCTTTTCCGCCTTTTTCTCCGCCGGAGCAGGAGCCGGGACAGGCCGGGCCTTTTCGTCATGGCCGGCAGCGGCGGGCGGGGCCATGCCCGGGCCTGCGGGAGCCGTGTCCCCGGCCGTCGCGGCCGCTGTTTCTTCCCCGGTATCGAAGGCGAAGCCGCGTTCCACGGCGGCGGGAGAAGGCTTGACCCCGGCGGCGGCCAGTTTTTCACCATCGGCAGGGCTGCCGGGCGTCACGGGCAGGGGGGGCTGGGCAACGGGCGGCGCGGGCGTCACGGGGGCGGAGACGCTGTTGTCGGCAGGGGCCTGGGCGTCGCCGGACTGGCCCATGCGCGTGTTGAGCAGGATGAGCAGCAGGCCAAGGATGATGACCGCGAGGACTATCCAGAGAAAGATCTTGTTCATGCCAGTAGGCTCCTGTGCCTTTGGGCCGGATGTCCGCCGGATGTTCCCGGCGGAAGATCGCGTGTTGCGGTCCATGATGCGTGCGTCCCGGCAGCGGGGAGAGCTTTGCCGGGCCGGGGCGGGTCATGGGCCCCCTGTGCAGGCACGGCTAAACTCTACATGATTTGTGCCGAATGGCAAGATTTGCCAAATCCCTTTACGCGCCGGGGGCTTTGCGCTAGCATCGGCGCATCATGCACGAAATGTCCATCGCCCAAAGCATCCTGGACATAGCTCTGGAAGAGATCGCCAGACAGGGCTGTGACCGGCTCGACCTCATCCGTGTGGAATGCGGCGCCCTGGCCGGCGTGGTGCCGGACTCGCTGCAGTTCTGCTTCGAGGCCCTGGTGCAGGGCGGCCCGCATGCGGCTGCCCGGCTCGAAGTGGTGTCCCTTCCCCTGCGGCTGCGCTGTTCCGCCTGCGGGCGGACCTTTGGCGGCGAGGGGCAGGAAGCCCTCTGGCAGCCGTGCCCGGCGTGCGGCGCCCTGACAGGTCACACGGTGGAGCAGGGCAAGGAGCTGCAGATCAGTCATCTGGAAGCCTCCGCCAGCGGGGGCCAGGATTCATAAACCGACGGCCTGCGGCCATGCCGCCGCCAGGCGGGCCCTGAGGAAAAGGGCCGGAGTCCCGGGAGGAAACGATGCAAATTCCTGTGGTGCGCAACGTTCTGGAAGCCAATGAAAAGATAGCGGCCAGCGTGCGCGAGAAACTGCGCGAGCGCAAGATCCTGGCCCTGAACCTGATCTCGTCGCCGGGCGCCGGCAAGACGACCCTGCTGGAACGCACCCTGCATGACCTGGCTGGCGAGTTCCGCATGGCCGTCATCGAAGGCGACCTGCAGACCGACAACGATGCCCGCCGCGTGGCGGCCACGGGCGCCCAGGCCGTTCAGATCAACACCGACGGCGGCTGCCACCTGGACAGCAACATGATCATGACGGCCCTGGAGAGCCTGGACTTGGACGGGGTGGACATCCTGTTCATCGAGAACGTGGGCAATCTGGTCTGCCCCGTGGAATTCGACTGCGGCGAAGACGCCAAGGTGGCCCTGCTGAGCGTGACCGAAGGCGACGACAAGCCCGAAAAATACCCCCTGCTGTTCAACCTGGCCAAGGCCATGGTGCTGAACAAGGTGGACCTGCTGCCCTATGTGGACTTCGACCGCGAACGGGCGCGGGACTTTGCCACCCGCCTCAACAAGGAACTGGCCGTGTTCGAGGTCTCCTGCCGTGACGGTTCCGGCCTGGAAGGCTGGTACCAGTGGCTGCGCGACATGCGCGCCGGCAAGCTGTAAGCCCGGCCCGCATCTTCGGAATGCAGAAGCCCCCTGCGAAAGGGGGCTTTTCGTTTTTTCGGCGGGCCACAGGAAAAAGACCGCACGGGGCGTCCGCCCGGCCCGCTGCCCGTCGCGGCGGATGCGGAGCGCGCGTTCCGTCCGGGCGTCCCTCCGGCCTGTCCGCTCCGGTGCGGTGGCGTAAAAAAGGCCTCCCTCCCCCTGAGGGGAGCGGAGGCCCTTCATGGCGGGATCGTCCGTATCCGCTAGAACGAGGCGCTGTACGCCGTCATGTCCACGATAAGGGTGGCGGTGGGGCGGCGCACGGTGATGGTGAAGAGCTGCACGTCCTTGCGGGGGGTGTCGCTGATGAGGTCGGGCAGCATGTCGCCGGGGGCCATCATGATGCAGGCGTCGCCGCGCGGGGCGTTCATGAGCATGCCCAGGGCCATGTGCAGGATCTCCATCTGCCGCTTCTGGTCGGCCACGGGCATCTCGGTAAAGTTCATGTCCAGGCCCGGCAGCTCGGCCTGCCAGGGACGGTAGCCCATGCCGTAAAGGCTGGCCAGCAGGGCGTCCAGGCGCTGGTCGCTGAGCTTCTGGCGCAGCTCCACATGTTCCAGCACCTCGCCGCCGGCCTTGACCGGGAACGTCTCCACATTGTCGTCGCCGGGCGTGTAGGGCGTCAGGCGGGCGGCCCAGACCATGTCGGCAAAGCCCAGGCTGGTCAGCACGGCGCCGCTGTCGTCACGCAGGGGATCCTTTTCCAGCAGGGCGCAGGCGTCCTTCATCAGCATGCCGGGCCGGAATTTGTCCAGGGCGCAGACGGGCCGGGCATCTTCCGCGGGCAGCAGGGATTTTTCCGTGCCGGTGATATGGCTGGTCTTGCCGTCGAGGCCGCGGACCAGCAGACAGGGATGATGCTCGCCGCACAGGGTCAGGCTCTGGATGCCGGCCAGGCGGACCTTGCCGAAGTCCCACAGGTACAGGCCCATGTCCATGCGCAGGTCGGCGGTGCCGCCGGGGTTGAGCAGCTGGTCCTCGCCGCCGGGCAGGAGGTCGAGACGGGCATAGTTGGCCTGGTTGCCCACGGTGAAGCGGATGCTCAGCAGCTCTTCGGCGCTTTCGTTGCGGATGGTCAGGCTTTTTTCGTCTTCCTGGGTGTCCCGGGCCGCGAAGGCCGGGGAGGACGCGATCAGGGAGGCGAGCACAAGGGTCAGCAGAACAAGAAGACGGCAGGGATGGAACATGTCGGACCTCGTCAGGTTGCAGTCCTGAAGGGCTGGGACGGCACGGCGGCCGTAGTTGGCAGGATCGGGCCGCACAGCAGCGCGCGGCATGCTGTAGGTGTAGCAAAGGCCCGCCGGGGCCGCAAGGCATTGCCGCCGGTGCGGGCAGGCAGGCGGGGAGTTTTGTGGCGGCGCGGGGCCTTTACGCTGCCCGCCCCGGCTGGTATAGGAATCAGTCGGGCGGGGCTGTCCGCCCTTTTTCCCATGCCGTTTTTCCAAGGAGCCGCCATGTCCTCGTCCCGCCGCGCGCAGGATCATCCCCAGCAGACGCCCGCCGCAGGGCTGCAACTGACCCTGCCGGTCCTGGTGACGGCCGGCGTGCTTTTTGTGGCGGCCCTCGTCCTCGCCTATCTTGGCGGGGTGATGACCGGCCGTGCCCAGTGGGCCAGCAGCCTTGAGGAGTCCCGTGCGGCCCTGGCCGCGGCCGCTGCCACGGACGGACAAAAGGATGACGCCGCAGGGGAGGGCCAGGCCGCCGATGCGGACAGTGCGGCGGAGGCCCTGGCCGAGGCCTCGGTGCTGGCGGCCTCGGAGCTGCGCTTTTCCCGGGCCCTGCGTGCCGAGCCCGGCGCGCGTCTGGAGCCTGTCTCGCCGCCGTTGCCCGCCGCCCAGGCGCCCAGACCGGCGGCCGGGGAGGCCCCGGCCTATCCGCCCATGCCCCCGGGCATGCAGCCTGCCGTGCCCGCCGGGGAAAAAGCGCCGCCGCCCACCCCCACCGACATGTATGATTTCGTCTTCCAGCTGGGGGCCTTCCGTGATGCCGGCATCGTGGACGATCTGCGCCAGCGCCTGGAAGGGCGCGGCCTGCGCACCCGCATGGAGCGCAGCGGCAAGCTTTATCTGGTCATGGTGGTCCTGCGCGGCACGGACGAGCGGGCCCGCGAGGTGGAGGCCATCGCCCAGGACATGCATCTGGGCAAGCCGCTCATGCGCAGCCGCAAGCCTGTTCCCGGCCGCCGCTAGGCCCGGCGGGGCGGGGCCGTTCCCTGGCCGCCGGGGCCCGCTTGCAATATGTGAAAAAAATCGCTATCATTGCAAAAATTGTTTGTTTGATTAAACAGTTTTATGGTCACGGTTCCATGCGCCGTGCCTCCTCTTCCCCGCCCCCGGCAGGCCCGGTGCGGCCGGGGCCGCTCCTGTCCTGTCGCGCCTGTTCCGGGCGCCTGTCCCTGGTGCCGGATGTTCCGGCCATCACCGTCCGCATGCCCGGACGGTCATCCTTATCCGGGCGTTCCGCCGCAAGGAGAGACCATGCCTGCTACCAAGAGTGACAATATGTTGAGTTCGCTGCGCCTCGGCGTCATCGAACGTCTGGCCCGTTCGTTCTGGGCCGGGACCCTGCCGGAAGACGTGGACCGCATCCCCCTGCTGATGCGCCCGCGCGGCAGCGAGATCATGAGCCGCTGCTGCATCTACAAGGACCGCGCCATCCTGCGCGAGCGCCTGCGCGCCGCCATGGGCTTCCGCCTCGAAGACGAGACGGACGACTCCATCCCGCTGCGCGCCTATGCCGAAGAGGCCCTGGAACGCACGGAACCCAACTGGCCCATCCTGACGGTCTGCGACATCGCCTGCCAGGGCTGCATGCGGGCCCGCTACTATGTGACCGATGCCTGCCAGGGCTGCGTGGCGCGTTCCTGTGTCGGCAGCTGCCGCTTCGGGGCCATCTCCTTCTCCCGCGGCCGCTCCACCATCGACCCCGACAAGTGCCGCAACTGCGGCATGTGCATGGACGCCTGCCCCTACCATGCCATCGTGCGCCTCAACGTCCCCTGCGAGACGGCCTGCCCGGTGCGCGCCATCCACAAGGGCGACAAGGGCCGTGCCGAGATCGACTTTGAAAAGTGCACCAGCTGCGGCCGCTGCATGCGTGCCTGTCCCTTCGGGGCGGTCATGGAGCGCAGCGAGGTGCTGCCCGTACTCCGCGCCCTGGCCGGCGGCCGCCATGTGACGGCCCTCATGGCTCCGGCCATCGTGGGCCAGTTCCCCGGCGGCCCGGCCCGCATCGTCACGGCCCTGCGCGGTCTGGGCTTTTCCGATGTCATGGAAGTGGCCCTGGGCGCGGACGTGACCTCGCAGCGCGAGGCCGCGGAATTCGTGGAACGCATGGAACGCGGTGACAGCTTCATGACCACGTCCTGCTGCCCGGCCTATGTGGAAGCCGTGCGCCGCCATGCGCCCGAGCTCCTGCCCCATGTGTCGGAAACGGCGACGCCCATGCACTATACGGCGGAACTGGCCCGCGAGCGCCATCCCGGTACCGTGACGGTCTTCATCGGCCCCTGCGTGGCCAAGCGCCAGGAAGGCCTGCACGACGACATGGTGGACTATGTGCTCACCTTCGAGGAAGTGGGGGCCCTGTTCGATGCCCGCGGGATCGTGGTGGAAGAGTGCGAGGAACACGAGCTGGAGCGCCCCAGCAACGAGGCCCGCGGCTATGCCATCGCGGGCGGTGTGGCCGCCGCCGTGGAAAAGATGGTGGGCGGCCGCATGGAGGTGCGGCCCGTGTCCGTCAACGGCCTTTCTCCCCAGGGCCTCAGGAAGCTGCAGTCCTTCGTCAAGGGCGGCTGCCCCGGCAACCTGGTGGAAGTCATGACCTGCGCGGGCGGCTGCGTGGGCGGCGCCGGTGTGGTGATGCCCGTCGCCAAGGGCGCCAGGGCCGTGGAGAACTTTGCCGCCAGGGGCAAGGTATAGGGGAGGGCGGCGCCCCATCGTCTGCGAGCGCCTGCTGCTGCCGTCGCTCGGGGCGCCCGTCCGGGCCTGCGGCAGACGGATGATGACGTTATGTGCCGGGAGGATGATCCATGATCGTCTTCCCGGCTTTTTTTCTGTCTCCCTTGACACGGGGAAGAGGGGAGGCTACAAAACTGGTAACACGTTTTTATAAAAAATAACACGATTGCATACGCCCCCTGTCTCCCTTTTTTTGGCAGTCGGGGAGACAGCTCAGGGGATGCCGACTTGCCACCGGTATCCCCTGAGCGCTTTCCGGGCCTTGTCATCCGATGCAGGCAGGGGCCGTGTGCAGGCATATATCGCGCGGCGGGCCCGCAGGGGCGGGCCGCAAGCCGGCCAGGACCGGCGCACCGGGTGCCGGGGCCGTGCCGCCGCGTCTCATTGTCCTGGGGACACGGATACGACATGGTCAGTCAGGAAAAACGGATAGGTGTGGTGGCCCTCGCCATCCACGACAGGCAGGCCCGGGCGGCTTCCGTCAACAGCATCATCAGCCAGTACGCTGATCTGGTGGTGGGGCGCATGGGCGTGCCGTACCGTGAGCGGGGCCTGAGCATCATCGCCCTGCTGGTGGACGGCAATACGGATGCCCTCGGGGCGATGACCGGAAAACTGGGGAACATCCCCGGTGTGAAAGTACGCAGCGTCCTGCTTACTGCCGCCGGGCGAGAGCTTTCCCCCAAGGAGGATTCATGAAGCGCATCGAGATGGAGCATATCGGCTATGTGCCGCATGTGCCGCAGCCGGGGCCGCATCCCGGTACCCTGCCGTTCGTGCAGATCGATGCCGAACGTTGTGTCGGCTGTGATACCTGCCAGGAGTACTGCCCCACAGGGGCCATCTTTGGCGAGGTGGGGCGCGAGCACGCCATCCCGCATCCCGAAGCCTGCATCAACTGCGGCCAGTGCCTGACCCATTGTCCTGAGCTGGCCATCTATGAGGAACAGAGCTGGATTCCCGACCTGGAAGCGGCGCTTGCCCGCAAGGATATCCGCTGCATCGCCATGCCCGCGCCCGCCGTGCGCTACGCCCTGGGCGACTGCTTCGGCCTGCCGGTGGGCTCGGTCAGCACGGGAAAGATGCTCTCCGCGCTCAAAGCCCTGGGCTTCGCCCATTGCTGGGACACGGAATTCGCCGCGGACGTGACCATTTGGGAAGAAGCCTCGGAATTCGTGGAACGCCTGGCCGCGCGTCGCGACCTGCCCCAGTTCACGTCCTGCTGTCCGGGCTGGCAGAAATATGCCGAGACCTTTTATCCCGACCTGCTGCCGCATTTCTCGTCCTGCAAGTCGCCCATAGGCATGAACGGTGCCCTGGCCAAGACCTACGGTGCGGAGCGCATGGGCTATGCTCCCGATACGGTCTACACCGTCTCCATCATGCCCTGTATCGCCAAGAAATACGAAGGGTTGCGGCCTGAGCTCGCGGCCAGTGGCCGGCGCGACATCGACGCCACCATCACGACCCGCGAGCTGGCCTGGCTCATCAAGAAAGCCGGTATCGACTTTGCCTCGCTGCCCGATGGCGGCCGCGACAGCCTGATGGGCGAATCGTCGGGCGGGGCCACCATCTTCGGCGTCAGCGGCGGTGTCATGGAAGCTGCCCTGCGCTACGCCTATGAAGCCATCACGGGCGGCAAGCCCCGGAGCTGGGATTTCAGGGCCGTGCGCGGACTGGACGGCCTCAAGGAAGCCACGCTGACCATCAAGGGCACGGAGCTGCGCGTAGCTGTGGTCCATGGAGCCAAACGTTTCAAAAAAGTGTGTGATGAGGTGCGTGCGGGCAGGTCGCCGTATCACTTCATCGAGTTCATGGCCTGTCCCGGAGGTTGCGTCTGCGGCGGCGGGCAGCCTATCATGCCCACGTTGCTGGAGCAGGCCCAGCGCCGTGCCACCAGTCTGTATGCTTCGCTGCGGCAACGTCTTGACCGCGCGGAAGTTTAGGAGGATACACCATGAAGATGACGCATCTGACCCGTCGCGGTTTCTTGCGTGCGGCCTGTGCGGTCGCGGGTGGCGCCATGATCAGTCTGCGCATGGCCGGTGTGGCCGTAGCCAGGTTCCGGGACATCAGGGACTACATGCTGGACCGCATCAACGGAGTCTACGGTGCGGATGCCGCCTTTCCCGTGCGGGCCTCGCAGGATAACGCCCAGGTCAGGGAACTGTATGCCGCCTATCTGAAGCAGCCGCTGGGCCCGCTTTCCGAGAAATTGCTGCATACCCGCTGGACGGACCGGTCCGCCGGGTACCGCCGTCTGGTGGGGGCGGGAACGTTCCCCAATCCCCGTGATGTAGAGATGTTCGCCGCTTCTCCCTATCCTTACGAACAGAAATTCTAGCCATCCTGCCGTCTGCGGAAAGGGGGCCACCTGACCCTGGGACGGTTTCCGTTCCTCTCTGTCGAGCCCTGTGTCCTGTCCGAAAACGGCGCACGCCAGAGAGGTTTGCCATGTACGATCCCCATTCCCTGCATGCCGAAGAATTCATAGATCACGACGAGGTGCAGGAGACCCTTGCCTGGGCGGCGGAACATGCCCGCGATGCCGGGCTCATCGACGGCATCCTTGCCAAAGCCGCGCTCTGCAAGGGCCTGAGCCACCGGGAAGCCTCCGTGCTGCTGGCCTGTGAGCTGCCGGACAGGGTGGAGGCCCTGTACCGGCTGGCCAACCGCATCAAGCACGAGTTCTACGGCAACCGCATCGTCATGTTCGCGCCGCTGTACCTGTCCAATTACTGTGTCAACAGCTGCGTCTACTGCCCCTACCACGCCCGCAACAAGCACATCATCCGCAAGAAGCTGACCCAGGAGGAGGTGGCCCGCGAGGTCATCGCCCTGCAGGACATGGGCCACAAGCGCCTGGCCCTGGAAGCGGGCGAGCACCCCGCCATGAACCCCATCAGCTACATCCTCGACTGCATCCGCACCATCTACGGCATCCGTCACAGGAACGGGGCCATCCGCCGCGTCAACGTGAACATCGCGGCCACCACCGTGGAGGAATACCGGATGCTCAGGGAGGCGGGCATCGGCACCTACATCCTGTTCCAGGAGACCTACCACAAGCAGAGCTACGAAAAGCTCCATCCCGCGGGCCCCAAGCATGATTACGCCTGGCATACCGAAGCCATGGACCGCGCCATGCAGGGCGGCATCGACGACGTGGGCCTGGGCGTGCTCTTTGGTCTGGAAGGCTACCGCTACGAGTTCGCGGCCCTGCTCATGCATGCCGAGCATCTGGAGGCCGTGCACGGCGTGGGCCCGCACACCATCAGCGTGCCGCGCATCAAGAAGGCCGACGACATCGACCCCGACGTCTTCGACAACGGCATCGACGACGAGACCTTTGCCCGCATCTGCGCCTGCATCCGTGTGGCCGTGCCCTACACCGGCATGATCATCTCCACCCGCGAGAGCCAGGCCGTGCGCGAAAAGGTGCTGCCCCTGGGCGTCTCGCAGATCAGCGGCGCGTCCCGCACCAGCGTGGGCGGCTACTGCGAGCCCGAACCCGAGGACGAGAACTCCGCCCAGTTCGATGTCAGCGACCGCCGCACCCTGGACGAGGTGGTCCGCTGGCTCATGGATCAGGGCCACATCCCCAGCTTCTGCACGGCCTGTTACCGCGAGGGCCGCACCGGCGACCGCTTCATGAGCCTGTGCAAGAGCCGCCAGATCCTCAACTGCTGCCACCCCAATGCCCTGCTGACCCTCAAGGAATATCTGCAGGACTATGCCTCGCCCGCCACCCGGGCCGTGGGCCTGGACATGATCGCGAAGGAACTGGACAAGATCCCCAGCGACAAGGTGCGCGCCCGCACCATCCGGTGCCTGAGCGCCATCGAGGCCGGGCAGCGGGACTTCCGCTTCTAGGGCGGTATCCTTTCCGGGGCTGCTCCTGTCCGCCGGGAGCGGCCCCGGGCGTCCTTCGCGTGTTTTGGCCGCCTTTTCCGTCCATCCTTCCCGCGGGCAGGCCCTTCCTGTCCCGCCGCTCTTCCCAGGAGATCCCGCCATGCCGGAATCCGCACCGCCGTCCTCCCCCGTGACGGCCAGTCCCGAGGACGCCCGTTCTTCAGCTGCCCCCACGTCCATCCCCGCCCTTTCCCGGGCCGAAGTGCGCGAGCTGCTTTTCGACCTGCCCTGGCCGGAATTGCGGGCCCTGGCGCACCAGTGCCGTCTGCGGCACAAGGGGCGGCATGTGCATGTGCGCGGTCTGCTGGAGTTTTCCAATGTCTGCCGCCGCAACTGCCGCTATTGCGGCCTGCGCCACGAGAACAGGCACCTGGCCCGCTACAGCCTGTCGGCGGCGGAGCTGCTGCGGGCCGCGTCGCAGGCCGTGGCCGCCGGGGTGGACACGCTGGTGCTGCAATCGGGCGAGACGGCCCGCAACCCCCTCTGGCTGGCCCAGGTGGTGCGCGGCCTCAAGGAGCGCTTCGGCCTGCCCGTGACCCTGAGCGTGGGCGAGCAGCCGCGCGAATGGTACGCCCTGTGGCGTGAGGCCGGGGCCGACCGCTTCCTGCTCAAGCACGAGACCGCCGATGCCCGTCTCTATGCCGCCCTGCATCCCGGCTATCGGCTGGCCGACCGGCTGCGGGCCCTCTCCTGGCTGGCGGAACTGGGCTATGAGGTGGGCTCCGGCTTCATGGTCGGCGTGCCCGGCCAGCGCCCCGAAAGTCTGGTGGACGACATCCTGCTGGTGCGGGACATGCGCGTGGCCATGTGCGGGGCCGGGCCCTTCGTGCCCCAGGCCGATACCCCCCTGGGGCGGCAGCCGCGCGGCTCCACGGAGCTGTGCCTGCGGGTCATGGCCGTGCTGCGTCTGGCCCTGCCCCGGGCCAACCTGCCCGCCACCACGGCGCTGGCCAGCCTGCGCCCCGAAGACGGGCAGCGGCAGGGCCTTGCCGCGGGCGGCAACGTGCTCATGCCTTCCTTCACCCCGGCGGCGCGCCGGGCCGCCTACCGCATCTACGACCACAAGGCTGTGGTGGACATGGACGCCGTGCGGCGCGCCATCGCGGGCGCCGGGCTGGAGCATGCGCTGCCGGAAGCTTGGGCAGGGGAGGAAGGCAGGTTTTGACGGGGGAGGAAAGGGCGTTTTTTGTAAAAACTGCCCCTTCCTCCCCCGTACCCCCTCCAGCTCCGAAAAAACGTTGTTCTGATCGGTATGGCAGGTCCCCGTCTTCGTCTGTGAGGGCGGGGACATGGCGGGATGCCCTTGAGGATGTTTACGGGCGCGGGGAAGGCTTGCCGTTACAAAGGCTGCGATTGCTGCGAAGCCGATGTTTTCGGGGGAGCGGAGGAAGATCGGGACGAGTCCCCCGGCGTGTTCTTCATGTCGAGATGCAGTACAGGGCCTGTGTGGAACAGGGGGGACAGGGGGCTGTGACGGGACAGCCGGGGAGCGGGAAGGGATTGCCGCAAGCGGCTGCGGGATTTGCGGCGGTGCAGTGTTTTATGCTCTTTCAGGGATGACGGCATGGACAGGCCCCGTGGCGTTCCTATATCTGGAAGGAAAGCACACGGAAGGGCGGCTGGAGGCATCGACCTCTCCTGTCGGCCTCTCGTCCGCATCAGGATTTTTTCAGCATACAAGTTACGGAGTGTCGTCCGGCATGACCGGCGGCCGGCATGAAGGAGTTCGGCATGAACGAAAGTCCCAGGGCCCTGCGCCTGCACATCGGCCTGTTCGGGCGGCGCAATGCGGGCAAGTCTTCCCTGCTCAACGCGCTGGTGGGCCAGGACGTGGCCATCGTTTCCCCCACGCCGGGCAGCACGGCGGACCCGGTGGAAAAAACGCTGGAGATGGCGCCCCTGGGACCGGTGGTCTTTCTGGATACGGCCGGGCTGGACGATCTGGATGCCCCGCTGGGGGCCCGGCGGGTGGAGCGCAGCCTGCGGGCCATGCGCCGGGTGGACGTGGCCCTGCTGGTGCTGGACGGTCCCTGCTGGGAGGCTGTGGAAAACGACACCGCCGCCCGTCTGGCCGCTGCGGGCATCCCCTTTGCCGTGGTGGTCAACAGCCGCGGGGCGGCGGACGCCTGTGATGCGGCATGGCGCCCTGCGGACCTTGCCGCGACGGTCCCCGTGCTCTGGGCCTCGGCCCGGGAAGGCTGGGGACTGGAGGACATCCGGGCCGCGCTGGCCCGTCTGGCGCCGGCCGGGGCCCTGCAACAGCCGCCACTGGTGCACGACCTGCTGCCGGAGCACGGCACGCTGCTGCTGGTGGTGCCGCTGGATTCCGGGGCGCCGCAGGGCCGTCTCATCCTGCCGCAGGTGCAGACCATCCGGGACAGCCTGGACGGCCGCTGCCTGTGCCTTGTGGTGACGGAAGAGCAGTTGCCGCAGGCCTTTGCCGCCCTGCGGCAGCCGCCGGATCTGGTGGTCTGCGATTCGCAGGTGGTGCATGTGGCCGCGCGCCTGACGCCGCCGTCCGTGCCCCTGACCACGTTCTCCATCCTCATGGCCCGCGCCAAGGGCGATCTGGTGGCCCTGGCCCGGGGGGCGGCGGCCCTGACCCGTCTGCGGCCCGGTCAGACCGTACTGGTGCAGGAAGCCTGCTCGCACCATGCGCAAAAGGATGACATCGGCCGCGTGAAGATCCCGCGCCTGTTGGCCCGGCTGGCCGGCGGCCCCGTAAGGACCCCCATGCTGGCCGGCAAGGAATTCACCGAATACGCGGGGGACGCGGCCGCCGTGGTGCACTGCGGCGCCTGCGCCATCACGCGCGGCCAGATGCTGGCCCGGCTGGACGAAGCCCGGGCCCACGGGCTGCCCATGACCAATTACGGCATGTGCATCTCGCTGGCGCAGGGCGTGCTGGAACGCGTGCTCTCTCCCTTCCCGGAAGCGCTGGCCGCCTGGCGTGCCCAGGCGCAGCTGCCGGGATAACCCGTAACCACAGGGCATGCATCATGCCCGGGAGGTCATATGCCTGGACCGTTGTTCGCCGTCATCGGCATCATCGTCATGTTGCTCGTCATGCGCTGGGTCTTCAAGAATGGCGGTTGCGGCTGAATGCCCCGTCGTCCTGCCCCGGGTACCGGGGACAAGCGTCTGGAAGCATTTCCCGCCCGGCGCAAGGAGGAAGACCGCTGATCCCTCCGGGAAGGCCCCGCGCAGCCGCCATGCCTGCGTGGGCCCGCCCCTGTTCCCGCTGTGCTGACCTGAACGGCAGCGGTGTTCCCGTCCATGTTCCCGGCCCGTCGTGTCCTGCGACGGGCTTTTTGTTTTTGGCCGTGCCTGCGGCAGCAGGACATGCGAGGGCTGGAAAAAGAAGTTGACATCTCATTTCATTTATAACTAGTATAAATAACTATTTCTATAACTTGGCACCATGCCCTGCGCTGGATGGCCCGCACAGGACATGCATGCCGCTTTTACGGAGGTTCGACATGAAGTTTGCCCCCCTGTTGTCCGCCCTGTGCCTGTTCAGCCTGTGTGCGGCGCCGACTGTCGCGGAGGAACAGAAACCGGCCCCCGCCCCCAATGGCCTCGAGATCCCGGAAGGTTTTGAAAACTGGGCGGTGATCTCCATTTCCCACCGTCTGGACCGGGAAAGCATGCGCGTCATCCTGGGCAATGACATCGCCGTCAAGGCGGCCCGCAGCGGCCAGACTTCGCCCTGGCCCGACGGCGCCATCATCGCCAAGGTGGCCTGGAGCGAGACCAGTGAGGAAGACTGGCCCGCTGCCGTGGTGCCCGGCAAGCTCCTGAACGCCGAGTTCATGTTCAAGGACAGCAAAAAGTTCGCCGCCAACGGCACCGGCTGGGGCTGGGCCCGCTGGAAAGGGCCCGACCGCACCCCCTACGGCAAGGACGCGTCCTTTGAAAAGGAATGTATCGAATGTCATGCCGCCGTCCGTCATCGTGACTGGGCCTTCACCCAGGCCGCCACGTTCCGTTAGGCCCCTGGCGCGGGCCTGACAGCGCAGGCATCAGGACCGTCAGGCCGTGTTGCCCCGCGCTTTCCTGCGGGCCTCCTTGCGGGGCCCGCACCGTTTTTCATGTGCCAGGCAGGGGATCCCCTGTCCGCGTCCGAAGACGGGGACCCGCCATCCCCGTCCTCGCCCCGGATGGACAGGGCGGGACAATCTTCGTATGCTGCCTGCCCTGAGGGCCCTGGCGGTCGCATCCGGCCGGCATCATGCCGGATTCCCGATCCGGGGCCTGTATGGAGACATTGTCCGGGGCTGCGCGGAGCGCGGGAGGGGCTGCCCTCCTGTCCCGGGCTCCCTGCGGGAGAGACGATATGCGGCAAAAGATTCTGGCAGCGGTGCTGCTTGCGGGCGTGGCCGTGGCGCTGGGCTGGTATTTTCTGTGGGACGGGACGCAGGGGAGCCTGGTGCTGTACGGCAATGTGGAGATCCGCCAGGTGGATGTGAGCTTTCGTGTGGACGGCCGCATCGCCCGGGTGCTGGTGGACGAAGGCGACAGCGTGCGCGCCGGGCAGGAGCTGGCCTGTCTGGACGATGACCTGCTGCGCCAGCAGCGGGACCAGAGCGCGGCCCAGCTGGCCGGGCAGAAGGCCCAGCTGCTGCGCCTGGAGCGCGGCTACCGCACGGAAGAAGTGGAGCAGGCCCGTGCCTCCGTGGCCCGTGCCCGTGCCGTGGCCGACAATGCGGCCATCAATCTGAACCGCGTCAGCGCCATGCGCGCACGCAACGCCATCTCCCAGAAGGAGCTGGACAACGCCCGCAGTTCGGACAGGTCGGCCCGGGCGGAACTGCGTTCGGCGCAGGAGCAGCTGGACATGCTGCTGTCCGGCTACCGCGAGGAAGAGGTGCTGGCCCAGCGGGCGGCGGTGGATGCCGCGGCGGCCGCGCTGGAGCTGGCCGAGATCCGGCTGCGTGACGCCGTGCTGACCGCGCCGCAGGACGGCATCGTCCTGACCCGTGCCCGTGAGGCCGGGGCCATCGTGCAGGCCGGGCAGACCGTGTATACCCTGAGCCTGGTGGATCCGGTGTGGCTGCGCGTCTATGTGGACGAGCCGCAGCTGGGGCGCATCAAGCCGGGCATGGCCGTGCGGGTGCGCGTGGATGCGGTGCCGGACAAGGAATTTTCGGGCCGGGTGGGCTTCATCTCGCCGGCGGCGGAGTTCACGCCCAAGAGCGTGGAGACCATGGAAGTGCGCACCTCGCTGGTCTACCGGCTGCGGGTGCAGGTGGACGATCCCGACAACGTCATGCGGCAGGGCATGCCCGTGACCGTGACCCTGGTGGAGCCGTAATGTCTTTCTGGTCCGCCTGGTGGCGGCGCCGGGCAGCTGCGGAGCCGGATACGGCCCGTCCTGCGGGCGGTCATGCCGGTGACGGCCGCAGGGGCGGGGGAGCAGGCCGGCAGGCCGCTGCCGCCCCTGAGGCTGTGCAGGACGCCGTGGCGCCGCAGGACGGCATAGCCGTGGAACTGCGCGGCCTGGTCATGCGCTTCGGGGCCGTGGAGGCCCTGCGCGGTCTGGATGCCCGCATCCCGGCCGGGCGCATCACCGGTCTCGTGGGGCCGGACGGCGCGGGCAAGACCACCCTGCTGCGCCTGCTGGCCGGGCTCATGGAACCGGCGGCGGGGCAGGCCCTGCTGTTCGGCCGTCCCGCCCGCGAGGTGGCGGCGGACGCCCCCAACAGCATCGGCTACATGCCGCAGCGTTTCGGCCTGTATGAAGACCTTTCCGTCATGGCCAACCTGCGCCTGCACGCCCGTCTGCGCGGCCTGGAGGGCGAGGCCCGCGACGCCCTGTTCGACAGGCTGCTGGCCTTTACCTCGCTGGGGCCCTTCACCCGCCGTCTGGCCGGGCGCCTTTCCGGCGGCATGAAGCAGAAGCTGGGCATCGCCTGCGCCCTTTTGGGGGCGCCGCGCGTGCTGCTGCTGGACGAGCCCGGCGTGGGCGTGGACCCCCTGTCGCGGCAGGAGCTGTGGCAGATGGTCAGCGAGCTGAGCGACGACGGCATGACCGTCATCTGGTCCACGGCCTATCTGGACGAGGCCGCGCGCTGTCCGGGCATCATCATGCTGGACGGCGGCCGCATCCTTTACGACGGCCCGCCCGAAGGGCTCACCGCCCGGGTGGAAGGGCGCGTGTTCCATGTGCCGCCGGGCAGCGAGGGCAGCAAGGCGGCCCTAGCCCGCTGGACGCGGACGCCGGGCGTGGAAGACGCCCTGATGCAGGGCAGCCGCATCCGTGTGCTGCTGGGACAGGACGCCCCGGAAAGCACACGGGCCGCCGTGCGCGAGGCCGGGGGAGAGGACGTTCCCGCCCGTCTGGAAGACGCCTACATGCACATGGTGGGCGGGCTCAATCAGGAACCGTCGCCCTACGGCAGGACAGGAGGCGACGGCGGCGGGCAGGTGGCGCGGCTGAGCGTGGAAGCGCCGGAACGCATCGTGGCGCAGGGGCTGACCAAGCGCTTCGGCACGTTCACGGCGGCGGACCACATCAGCTTCACGGTGCGCGCCGGGGAGATCTTCGGCCTGCTGGGGCCCAACGGCGCGGGCAAGTCCACCACCTTCCGCATGCTTTGCGGCCTGTCGCGGCCCACGTCGGGCCAGTGCAGCGTGGACGGCGTGGACCTGCTGCGTGCGGGCAGCGCGGCGCGTTCGCGCCTGGGCTACATGGCGCAGAAATTTTCCCTGTATCTGGACATCCCGGTGCGCGAGAACATCCTCACCTGTGCGGAGCTGTACGGACTGGCCCCGGAACGCCGCAAGGCCCTGCTGCCCGTGCTGGCGCAGGCCCTGGAGCTGACGGACTATCTGGACAGCCGCACCCTCAGCCTGCCGCTGGGGCAGAAGCAGCGCCTGGCCCTGCTGTGCGCCACCCTGCACGAGCCGCCGGTGCTCTTCCTGGACGAGCCCACATCGGGCGTGGACGTGCGCACCCGCCGGGACTTCTGGAAGCATATCACGGCCATGACCGGGGCCGGGGCCTCGGTGCTGGTGACCACGCATTTCATGGAAGAAGCCGAATACTGCGACCGCATGGCCCTCATCTACCGGGGCGCCATGATCAGCATGGGCACGCCGGATGCGCTCAAGGCCTCCTGCCGGGGCATGGCGGGCATGCCCGACGACCCCACGCTGGAAGATGCCTTCATCGCCAGCATCCGGCGTTATGATGCCGAGCATCCGCAGTAGGGGATGCCCGGCCCGGCCGCGGGGCAAGGCGCTCCCGGCCTCCGTGCGTTGATGGCCGCGGGGCGTTGCCGTCTGTCGGGCACGGTCCCGGGGCGGTCCCGGCTGTCAGGACAGGGTGCCTGGGGCGCGGTGCCGGGCCGGCGGGGCACGTGCGGGGCGGGCAAGAGGATCGGGAAATCCGGTATCCGCAACGGCGGGCCGGGAGAGGGAGGAGCCTGATGCGAGAACGTCTGTCACGCCGCCTCTGGGTGCGGCAGCTGCTGGCCCTGGTGGGCAAGGAGTTCCAGCAGATCGTGCGGGACCCTTCGTCCTATCTGGTGGCCGGCGTGCTGCCCCTGCTGTTCCTGCTGCTCTTCGGCTACGGCATCACCCTGGACGCGGGCGTCTTGCAGCTGGCCGTGTTCAACCAGAGCGGCGGCCGGCATTCGCGGGCCCTGCTGACGGACTTTGCCCATTCGCCGCACTTCGTCATCCGTTCCATCAGCCACATGCGCGAGGGAGAGCGCCTGATGCGCGAATCCTCCGTGCAGGGCATCCTGGTGCTGGGCCAGCAGTTCGACGCCCAGCTGGACCGGGGCACCACGGCGGACGTGCAGCTCATCGTGGACGGCACCGAGCCCAACGTGGCCCGCTTCATCCAGAGCTACGCGCAGGCCGTGCTGCTGCGCTGGCAGGGGGCCCGGCAGGCGGGCGGCGTGCCGCAGGCCGGCCCGGTGGGCATCGAGGAGCGCTACTGGTACAATCCTATGGCCAAGAGCGAGCGCTTTCTGGTGCCCGGGGCCATCACGGTCATCATGACGCTCATCGGCACCCTGCTGACCTCGCTGGTCTTTGCCCGCGAGTGGGAGCGCGGCACCATGGAAGCCATGCTGGCCACGCCCGTGAGCCGCTGGCAGATGCTGCTCGGCAAGCTCATCCCCTATTACTGCATGGGCATGTTCAGCATGGGCCTGTGCGCGCTGGCCGCCGTGACCCTGTTCGGCGTGCCTTACCGGGGCTCGGTGGGGGCGCTGCTGTTCATCTCTTCGGTGTTCATGCTCTGCGCCCTGGGGCAGGGCCTGCTCATCTCCGTGAGCCTGCACAGCCAGCTGCAGGCCGCCGAGGCCGGGCTTTTTTCCGGCTTCTTGCCCGCCCTGCTGCTGTCGGGCTTCGTGTTCGACATCAACAGCATGCCGCCCGTCCTGCAGGCCATCACCCATCTGGTGCCGGCCCGCTATTTCAATACCTGCCTGCGGACGCTCTTCCTGACCGGGGACGTCTGGGAGCTGTTCTGGCCCTGTCTGGGGGCCATGAGCCTGCTGGCCCTGCTCATGCTGGGGCTGGTCTACAAAAAGCTGGTCAAAAGGCTGGATGTCTGATGCCGCGTGATGTCTTCCCGCTTCCTGTCCGGCGCATGCTGGCCATCGTGCGCAAGGAGCTGCTGGTCCTGTTCTGCAACCCCGTCTCCCGCATGCTGATCATCGTGCCGCCGCTCATGCAGATCGTCGTGTTCGGCTGGGCCGCCACCATGGAAGTGCGCCATGTGGACGTGGCCGTGCTCAACCATGACAACGGCCCCCTGAGCCGGGAGATCGTGCGCCGTCTGGAAGGCTCGCCCACCTTCCGGCATGTGTTCTTCCTGCGCGGGCAGCAGGAGGTGCGCCCGGCCATCGAGCAGGAAAAGGCCCTGTTCGTCATGGTCTTCGATGCGGAGTTCTCCCGCAGGGCCGCACGCGGCGAGCCCGTGACCGTGCAGCTGCTGCTGGACGGCAGGCGCTCCAATGCGGCCCAGATCGCGGCCTATTATGTGCAGACCATCCTGGCCGGGGTGGCCGCGCAGACACCGCCGGGGCGGCAGGCCGCCCCGGCGGGCGGCGGCAGCCTGGACATACGGCAGCGCAGCTGGTTCAACCCCAATTTCGAGTTCCAGTGGTTCTTCCTGCCCAACCTCATCGGCATGCTGAGCTTCATGCTGGGGCTGGTGGTGACGGGCCTGTCCGTCGCCCGCGAGCGCGAGGCGGGCACCTTCGACCAGCTGCTGGTCTCGCCGGCCACGCCCACCGAGATCGCCCTTGCCAAGCTCATCCCCGGCTGCGTGGTGGGCCTGGCCCACGGCACCATCTTCTTGCTGGTCTCGGTCTTCGGTTTCGGCGTGCCCTTCACGGGCTCGGTCGTGCTGCTCTATGTGGCCGTCTTCATCTTCTCGCTGGCGGCGGGCGGCATCGGCCTGATGATCTCCTCCCTGTCCTCCACCCAGCAGCAGGCCTTTCTGGGCGCCTTCACCGTGGGCGTGCCCTGCATCCTGCTTTCCGGGGCCGTGACGCCGGTCATCAACATGCCGGTGGTCCTGCAGCACGGCAGCCAGCTCAACCCCATCCGCCATTTCACCACCCTGGTGCAGGGCGTGTTCCTGCGCGACATCACCTTCGAGGCCGCTTCCGTGAGCCTGCTCAAGATCTGCGCCATCACCGTGGTCTGCGTCTGCGTGGCGGTGTGGATGTTCCGCCGCCGCGTGTAGGGCTCGTACAGGAGACGGCTACGGGTTTTCTTGGAGGGCGGGTTCCTTGTCCGCCTTCTGGACGGGGCGGCTGGCAAAGGTGCGTCCCACGATGGAGGCGATGACCACCAGCGAATAGATGTTGGCGGACAGGGAAACCAGCACGGTGGCATTGCGCGCGGCCCAGGAAACGGGCGTGATGTCGCCGTAGCCGATGGTCATGAGGCTGATGTAGCTGAAGTAGAAAAGGTCCTGCAGGCTCACGCCGCCGGGATCGGGGCCCCGGAAGGAACCGGGCTGGAAGCTCTCCAGCAGCAGAAAGAGGAAAAAGCCGCTGTAGCCGATGAGCAGCAGGCCGGAAAGGCCCGCGCAGAGGGTCTGCCGGGCATCCAGATGCAGGCGGTGCGTCTGGGCGCGGTAGAGCTGCATGAAGACTTCCAGCAGGATGATGAAGAAGAACAGGCCGTGCAGCAGGAGCAGGCTGAGCTGGAGCGCCCGGGCGGGGCATGGAGGACAGCGCCTGGAAGGGATGCAGGGCCAGGATGCCCATAGCCGTCAGGACCGCCGCCCAGAAGCCCGGACGAAGACGGCCGTACAGATTGATCCCGGCCAGCAGCTGCAGGGGCAGGTAGCAGGCCTGGGCCGTGCCGCCGTAGATTTTTCCGGGAAAAATGATATTCAGCAGGAACATGCAGGCAAGGGAAAGCAGCAGGCCCTCGAAACGGCGAAAATGCCACCAGCGGCGTCCGTGCAGCCAAGGGAACATGGGGACCTCCCGGTCAGACAGTTGCAGCGCAGGAACAGCGGACCGTGGCCTGCCTGAACGGCAGACAGCGGAGCGGCGGCGCGGGCCACGTCCCTGTTTTTTGCCATGCCGGGGCAGGCAGGGGCCACGTTACCGGACATCGCTCCAAAGCTGCCCCTAAGGCAGAAGCGCGGGATTGCAAAGCCCGGCCGTTTGACATTTCGGAACCGCCGCTGCCTTGCTGCGGAGCATATGCGCCCGGGATGCGGCGGACGTCAGCGCCTTGCCCGCAGGATTGCCGGTGCAGGATTGGTGATGGCCGCGGCGGCGTCAGGCACGGCGCCCCGGCCTGCGATCATGATGGAGGATGACGATGGATGTGACGGCGCTGCGCAATTGCGGCCTTCTTTTTCTGGCGGGCGGGGCAGGGGCCCTGGCACGCTACGGTGTTTCGGAACTGGCCAATACGCTGGTGGGGCGGCAGTACCCGCTGGGGACCTTCGTGGTCAACGTGCTGGGCTGCTTCCTGTTCGGGCTGATCTGGGAGCTGGCCGCAGTGCGCCTGCTCATCCCGGACACGGTGCGCCTGATCATCCTGGTGGGCTTCATGGGCTCGTTCACCACCTTCTCGTCCCTGATCTTCGATTCCTTCGCCCTGGGGCAGACCCGCCTGGCCCTGCTGCTGTTCAACATCGGCGCCCAGACCATCCTGGGCTTCGCGGCCCTATTCCTGGGCATGACCGTGGGCAAGCACTGGTAGCCCGGGGCCCGGTCAGGCGGCCCGGCGGCTCTGCCTGCCATGCCAGGCCCGGCAGGAAAAAAGATCATTGGGTGCGGCGGCATCCTTCCCCGTTTGTCCGGGCCCTGTGGCGGTTTTGGGGAAAGGGGGGCCCTTTTGCCGCGGGCAGGGGGACGTCCCCCTCCAAAAGCGGCACGGGCCCTGCCCCGGGGATTCCTGCCGGGGAGGCGTCGCGCCGCAGGCCGTTGCCGGTCAGAAGGCAGTGTCTCCATCCCGGCCCTGTCGAGGGGAGACACGAAAAAAGGGAGGCCTGACGGTCTCCCTTTTTTCGCGCCGGCAGCGCCTGTCTAGCGGATGAAGTTGGTGGGCTGCCAGGCCTCAACGGCAGGCGGCGTGATGCCCGCCTTCTTGCCCGCCTCGATGCACTGCAGCAGCCAGGCCATGTTGTCGCCCAGGGCTCGCATGATCTGCAGGCCTTCGGCATCCTGCACGGCCTCTTCCGCATTGTTGCCGTGGATGGAGTTCCAGTACTGGGACGAGACCACGGGCATGCGGGCGATGGTGAAATACTTGTTGAGGCGGTCGAAGGAGGCGCTGGCCCCGCCGCGACGGCAGCTCACCACGGCGGCCGCGGGCTTGAAGGCATAGGGCGCGGACTTCATGTAGAACATGCGGTCCAGCAGGGCGCAGAGGCTGGCATTGGGCCCGGCGTAGTAGACGGGAGAGCCCACCACCAGGCCGTCGGCTTCGCGCATGCGTTCGATGCATTCGTTGACCGGGTCGTCCTTGAAGACGCACAGGCCTGTCCGGGCGCATTTGCCGCAGGCAATACAGCCGCGGATGGCCTTGTGGCCCACATGGAGCGTGGTGGTCTCGATACCGGCCTTTTCCAGTTGTCCGGCCACAGTGGCCAGGGCCGTGGCCGTGCTGCCCTTGGGATGGGGACTGCCGTTGATGAGCAGGACCTGCATGGGGGATACCTCCTTGGTTGAAAACACCCGGTCGCCCACGCGCCGGGACCTTACAGATAAGGACTGCCCGCCGGGAGTAAAGAGGACGGGCAGGATGCGGCAAAAAAGGGAGAGGATCGGGCAGCGGGAGCCGTATGCGGGCTGGTGCGGATGCTCCCCGAAGAGGCAGGGCGCGGCGGGACGGCCCCCTGTATCAGGAGACAAGGAGGGCGGCCGCATCCGGCCCGGGACGCTGGGCGTGTGCGCGACCGCCGCTTGCCGGGATCACGCACGCCGTTCCCCCGGGCTCCCCATGTGCTCTAGGCGCACGCCCCTGCTGTCTTCTTCCCCGGCAGCTCGTTGGCCAGGGTGGCGCCCAGGATGAGGACGGTGCCGCAGGCTTCGGCCGGGCCGAAGGGCTGGTGCAGGAAAAGGGTGGCCAGCAGGATGGCGGTGACGGGGTCCACATAGCTGAGCACGGCCGTGGTCTGGGCCGGGAGACGGCTCACGGCCGAGAAGAACAGGATGTAGACCAGGCCCGTATGGACGATGCCCACCACCAGCAGCAGGAAGAGCGTGGACGGCGCGGGAGCAGGGCCGTGCAGATGGCCGCCCAGCAGCACATAGGGCAGCATGACCAGGGCGGCGGTGCAGAGCTGGCAGAAGGTGGTCTCCAGCGTATCCAGCCCGCGCAGGCGCTTGCTGAGGAGGATGAGGGCACAGTAGAGCAGGGCGGCGGCCAGCCCGAAGGCGATGCCGCGCGGGTCCTGCCGGCTGCCGGTGAACACGCCGGAGATGCACACGGCTCCCAGCACGGCCAGCAGGGTGCAGACGATCTTGCGGCGGGTCAGGCGTTCGCCGAGCACCAGGGGGGAGAGCAGGATGACGAAGACCGGTGCCATGTAATAGCAGAGCGTGGCCACGGCGATGCCGGTATGGCGGAAGGCCTCGAAGAGGAAGATCCAGTTGAAGCCCAGGGCCGCGCCGGAGAGCAGGAGGCAGAGGGCATTCTGGCGGATGGCCTGGCCGTGCAGGGGCGTTTTTTTCAGGCGCAGCACCAGCAGCAGGAAAAGGGTGCCGATGACGGCCCGGGCGCAGGCGATGACCGCCGGGGGCAGCGGGATGTAATGGACGAAGAGGCCGATGCTGCCCACGATGAACATGGCGGCGGCCAGTTTGCTTTTTTCCATGACGTGGTTCCCTGTGGTTCGTTTTCTGTGCGGCAGGGCTTGAGAGGGGGAGGGGCGTTTTTTGGGCAAAAACTGCCCCTCCCCCTCTCAAACTCTCTCCCACCCCGAAAAAACCTTCTTCCGGTCGGGTCCGATGGTCTCCGTCGCTGTCTCATGAGCGCCGCTACAGTGGTGCCAGCTCTCCATACGACCGCGCGACAACAGCCACCATATGTTTTTTTCCCTCGCATCACCGGGAGACCGGCACTAGAGCGCTTTCCGTCGCTTCATCCCTGTCCTGCCGGTGACCCGGATAAAAGTTTTTGGCGGGAGGAGGGGAGCGCGAGG
>ERZ827469.396-NODE-396-length-52461-cov-3.986128_pt1 | contig 52461 bp, 37 predicted proteins | sample MGYA00519917_ERZ827469 | MGnify/ENA primary metagenome ERZ827469 (study PRJEB31778, sample SAMEA3449314) | human gut metagenome | biome: human gut; feature: human-associated habitat; material: faeces | place: United Kingdom | collected 2010/2012 ... | reverse complement strand
TTTGAACTCGGGACCCCTTCATTACGAGTGAAGTGCTCTACCGCTGAGCTAATTCAGCCTTTCGGGAACGCCGAAGTTCCCTTTGGGACTGCAAATATCTGAAAAATATTTTTTTCTCGCAACAATTTTGCGAAAATTCTCGCTTTTCTTGCTATATTCGCGTTAAAACTGACCCGAAGCTATTTTGCGATGATTACTTTTCTGGTGTGCCTGGCGTTGCTGGTGGCCGCATATTTCACCTATGGGCGCTATCTGGAACGGCTCGTCGGCATCGACCCGGCGGCCCCGACGCCCTGCAGCCGCCTTTACGACGGCGTGGACTACGTGCCCCTGCCCCGGTGGCGCATTTTCCTGATCCAACTGCTCAACATTGCGGGGCTCGGCCCGATTTTCGGTGCCGTGCTCGGTGCAGCCTACGGTCCGGTTGCGTTTCTGTGGATCACTTTCGGTGGTATCTTTATGGGTGCGGCCCATGATTTTATCGCCGGGGTCATTTCCCTGCGCCACGACGGCGCGAGCCTTCCCGAGACGGCCGGGGTCTACCTCGGCGGCGGCATGAAGCTCGTCATGCGGCTCTTTTCCGCCGGGCTGATGATCCTCGTGGGGGCGGTGTTCCTCTCGCAGCCCGCCTCGCTCATCGCCAACCGCCTCGACGTTCCGGCGCTCGAAGGCATCGCTTTCGGCGGTTTCTCGTGGCTGCTGCTGATTGTGCTGGGCGTGATTCTCGTCTACTACATCGCCGCCACGCTGCTGCCCGTCGACAAGATCATCGGCCGCATCTACCCGGTCTTCGGCTTCGCGCTGCTGTTCATGGCCGTCGGCATCCTCGTCGTGCTGCTTTTCAGCGGCGAATACGCCATTCCGGAATTCACCTCCTTCGAAAACTGTATCGCCGATGCGAAGGACTTCCCGATCGTCCCGATGCTCTTCACGACCATTGCCTGCGGCGCCATTTCGGGCTTCCACGCCACGCAGTCGCCGCTGATGGCCCGTTGCATGCGCAACGAGCGCGAAAGCCGCTCGGTCTTTTACGGCGCGATGATTTCCGAATCTATCATCGCCCTCGTCTGGGCTGCCGTCGCCATGGCCTTCTGGGGCGATGTCGCGGGGCTGAACGCTGCCATCGCCGAATACGGGGGGCAGGCGGCCGTGATGATCGACGTGATCGCCAACAAGACGCTGGGTCCCGTGCTGGCCGTCTTCGTCATCTTCGGCGTGGTGGCCTGCGCCATCACTTCGGGGGATACGGCCTTCCGCTCCGCACGGCTGATCGTCGCCGACTTCATGGGCATCGAACAGCGCACGCTGCGCAAGCGCATCTACATCTGCCTTCCGCTTTTCGCACTGGGTCTGCTGATCATCTTCGGACTGCCTTTCCAGGCCATGTGGAGCTATTTCGCGTGGATGAACCAGACCCTCGCGGCAGTGACGCTCTGGATGATCGTCGCCTACCTCCGCCACCGGGGGCGCAACGTGTGGGTGGGACTGATCCCGGCCCTCGTCATGACTTACGTCTGCGCCAGCTATATTTTCGTTTCGCCGCTGATGCTGGGCATGCAGAACCGTACGGCGGCTTACCTGCTGGGCGGAGGCGTGACGCTGGCGGTACTTGTCGCCATGATCCTCAAACTCAAAGACAACGATGCAAAAGGCATATCTTGAACCCACGCCCGACCAGACTTTCGAGGTGGTCGGCGAAGGACCCTATAATTTCGCGAAAGTCCTCGCCCGGTCCCGCGAGATGCAGGCCGCCGGCGATATAGAGGGGGCCTGCAACGAGCGTTTCCAGGCCTTCCAGCGCCTTGCGGAGCTGATTCCCGAGGACGAGGAGGTCAATCTCGAATGGAACCACCGCAATTCGCGCGCGGCACTCGAACTGATCTTCGCCTCGGCCATCGACCACTTTCTGATCAACGATTTCGAAATGTCGGCGGCGCTGCTCGAAATGCTCCTCGAACTCGATCCCGAAGACCATCTGGAGGGGAGCGAACTGCTGGCCTTCGACTACCTGGCCATGGACGAGCAGGAGTTGTTCGACGAGGTGATCAACGACGTGTCGGACAAGCATCCGGGGCGTGAGGTGCTGCTGCTGTGGTCGGCTTTCCGCCGCAGCGGAAAACTGCCCGAAGGGGAGTTGCAGCGTTTCCGGACGCGTTTCGCGCCCTGGTTCGCCGAATTTACCGCCGACGAACATCCGGCCGACGAAGCGTATCTGCTGGACATCGGGAGCGAACGCCCCTCGCCCGCCGCGCAGGCCCGCGAACTGTGGCTCCAGACCGAGAACCTCTGGGTGCTCTGGCCCGGGTTCGTCGACGCCCTGCGCGCCGCCCGCTGACGGGCGCCTGCATGCCGGAAGTCGGAGACCCTGCCCCGAGAAACAGAACCGCAGCCCGGATTTCCGGACTGCGGTTTCTTCGTCATACCCCACCCTTCCTCCTGCGGCCGGGGATTCACTCCTTTCCGCCGTTCACCAGGCGGTTGAAGCAATGGCGGCAGATCGGCTCGTAGCTGTCCTGCGCGCCCAGCATCACCTGCTTTTCGTCGCTCGTCAGGCGGTGCGAGTGGTGTGCGAGGTTGCCGCAGCGGACGCAGATGGCGTGAACCTTGGTGACATACTCCGCGGTGGCCATCAGCGCGGGCATCGGGCCGAACGGCTTTCCGGTGTAGTCCATGTCCAGTCCCGCGACGATCACGCGCACGCCGTTGTTGGCCAGCCGGCGGCACACGTCGACGATGCTCTGGTCGAAGAACTGTGCCTCGTCGATGCCCACCACGTCGACATCGGCTGTCATCAGCAGGATGTTCTGCGGCGACTCGACGGGGGTGGAGCGGATGGCGTTCGAGTCGTGCGAGACGACCTCCTCCTCGGAATAGCGCACGTCGATCCGGGGTTTGAAAATCTCGACCCGCTGGTGGGCGAACTTGGCTCGTTTCAGGCGGCGGATCAGCTCCTCGGTCTTCCCCGAGAACATCGAACCGCACACGACTTCGATCCAGCCCTTGCGGCTGGCATTCTCTAAAAACATAAAATGTAATTCTTTGTACTGGTATGACTTTCTTCGATCGTTATTCCATCCGGGAGCCTCCGCAATCTGTCTCGCGGGGCCGGCATACAAAGATAGCCGGTTTTTTCTTTTCTGCAAAGCGAAACCGGGACTATGACGCCTGCGGTTTCCGAAAAACGATCCGGCCCTCCCGCGAGGGGAAGGCCGGATGCGAACGGGGCGTATGGACGGACCGTCAGTTCGACGTGGGGAACTTGTAGGCCACGGCCACGGGCTTTTCGCAGATGCCGACATACTCCTTCACCTTCTCCATCGTCTTCAGACTGTAAACGTAGAGGCTGCCGGGCTTGCGGCCGGTTGCCGTCGGATTGTAGGTGGCGATCAGCAGCTGGTCGTCGTCGATCACCGCGGAGGAGGTCGACGGTACGGCGTTCGTGCATATGTCCATGATCTGTTCGCCGTCGGGCAGCGTGATGTCGGGCTTGGTCCCTTCGACGGGAACGACCGGGTCGACGCCTGTCATCGCCCAGTGATAGATCTTGTTGTCGTAGTCGTAGTAGGCGTTTCCGTTGAGCTTCGTCGTGACGATCCGGGTGTTCGCATTCATCAGCATCGGCTGCACCTCGTTGTAGGTCTTGATCTCGGTCGGACTCGAAAGCGACGAGCTGGTGCTGATGATTTTAACGGTCTTCGGCGTCCCTTCGATCGTACGGGCTATGCAGTAGTATTTGGAAGCGTCATACTGTCCTGCCCCGACACGGCCTGCTGCCATGTTGATGAATTCGTATCCGTCGGGTGCGGCGTATCCCGCGATTTTCGAATTGGGGAATCCGGTGATTCCGGCCTCGGAGAACATGAGGATGTCGCGCACCCCGGCGGTTTTCGAGGCGAACAGTCCCTGCCGGCCGTATCGTGCGGGGAAGGGCGTTTCCCGCACGATGAGCATGTCGGTCGAGAATTCGTAGCGGTAGGCTCTCTCGTCGTCGCCGATCAGATAGGCCCAGTGAGCGGTTCCCGATGTTCTTTCGCCCAGGATTTGTCCGGTGCGGACCCCGTATTCGTCCATACCCTTCATGCGATAGGTGACGCCCAGCGTCACGGGGTCGAGGCGGTAGATCGAGCCTTCGTCGTCGCCCGAGGAGATCAGGATTCCCGAGGAGTATCCCGGCGAGGAGAATACGTAGACGTCGCGCAGGCTGCGGAAGTCGTATTCCGGATTGATCGTCAGCAGATTGTCCCAGACCTCCTGGGCGCCTTCGGCCTCCTCCTGCGGAGAGCGTTTCTTGACGAAAGCGAGCGATCCGGCGCCCTCGTCGTCGTTGCAGAGGATCAGGAACCCTTCGTCGAACCCGGCCTGCACGCGCAGGTCGTAGTAATGGAATCCGATGCTTTCGCCGTTGTCGATCCGCAGGCGCAGTACGTAGCTGCCGGCCTTGTCGAATGCGTAGTCGAGCGTCGGCGAACTGGAAATGAACGTCGTATCGACCATGCCGGGGAAGTCTCCCGCGGGTTTTCCGTAGGACCATTCGTAGACGGGGTCCTGCCCGCTTTCGCTCTCCACGCGGAGCTTGTCGAGATGGAGCGTTTCGGTCGCCTTGGCGTAGATGGTCCGGTCCAGACCGCTCACCGTGATCGGGGCCAGCTCCCGGTACTCCTCTTTGTCGAGTCCGTAGCAGGAGGCCAGCGCGATTCCGCAGCAGAGCGGCAACAGGTATTTCGCAAGTTGTTTCATGGTGCTTTTCGGTTAATAGTTATTTGCCGGGTCTCGCCAGCCGCCTGTCGTTACGTTGACGCTTCCGGTCGTATAATACTCCAGGTCGGGGTAATTGGTCGAATAGTAGTCGAACAGCGGGCAGAGCACGTAGCGGAGCCAGGCCATCTTGTGGGGGTTCTGCCGGTTGACCATGAACCCCATGCTCATGCGCAGCTGCTGTCCGTTGAGTCCCGTGTAGTAATCGTTGTCGATATTCTCGCCGTACTGTTCGACCATCGACGCGTAGAGCGTCGGGTTGGTCTCCGCGATGCCGTGGTAGAGTTCCAGCAGTTTTCGGTATTTGTCCTGCCGGAATTCGCCCGTATACTGATACCACTGCTGGGTGGCGGAGTAGTACCACCAGTAGGGGCAGGCGGCGGTTCCGTCCGAGATCAGGAACCGGTAGACGTTCCGGGGCACGCCTTCGAACTCTTCGCTCTGGGCGATCTGGAGCACCAGCGATGCTGTTTTCGTCATGATCTTCTCCGTGCGCTTCAGCGTCACGTCGATCTGCCCCTCCACGGCTCCGGCCGGGACGACGAGCCTGTCGATCGTGTAGTCTTCGCCCTCGACGGCGTCGATCAGCTCGCGCTGTACGCCGCCCGTGGTGTAATTCGAGGTGGTGTCGTGAATGGCCCTTACCTCGAACGTGCGGTCACGGTCTGCCGGCATTCCCAGCAGGGTCACGGTCACGGTCTTCTTGACCTCTTTCACCGATTCGTCGAGCAGGGCGAACGAAAAGTCGGTCGAGAGATACTGGTCCAGACTCGGATAGTTCTCGTATTTGAAATAGAGTTTGTCCTTCTGCGACGTGTCGTACATCAGCCACGTGTCGGAACAGGAGGCGAATGCCGCGACGGTTCCGGCCAGGACGGCTATTTTGAAAATGAGGTGTTTCATAAGGCTTGCGTTATTGTCTGTAATTGTCCTCTACGCTCTGCGGGACGGGCATCGTGTAGGTCGCGTCGTCGGTCCCTGCGAAATTGCCTCCCGGCATCGTAATGTCCAGCTGCAATCGTTTCATGTTGAAGAAGTCCTCGCCGTCGGCGAAAAACTCCTTCCGGCGCTCGTTGATGATGTTGCTCTCGGTGATTTTGCCCGTTTCGCGGTCGGCGAAAGGCGTCAGGTCACGCGATTTGACCACGTAGTCGAGGTATTCCGTCGCCTTGTCCGGGTCCTTCGTGAGGTTGGCTTCGGCCACGATGTAGTACATTTCGGGAATCCGGATCAGGCTCGGTCCGGGGATCGATTTGCCGCTGTACGTGGGGTTGGTCTCTCCCTGGGCGTACATCTTGTTGTAGTGTTTGATGCACCACGAATTGCCCGTGTCGAACCAGGCCGAGTAACGCTTGTCCGTACCGGACTGGTCGGTGGTGTAGATTTCGGAATACTGGCCGGAAAGCGCAAGGGTTCCGCCCTGGTAGATGTGATTCCGGTAGAAGTTGTAGGTGTACTGTGTCGAGTAGAGCCCGAAGACGGTCTCCTGCATGTTGAGCGTGCCGGTCTCCACGGCGTTCCAGGCCTCGGCGGTCGTCATCAGCGGGAATTTGCCGCTGTCGATCACCTTCTCGGCGTAATCCTCGGCCAGGTCCAGGTTGCCCATCGTCCAGTAGGCGCGGGCCAGCAGCGCCTGTACGGCGTAGAGGTTCAGGTGCGTGATGCGGCAGCTCGTGAAGCCGTCGGAGGCGTTGGTGCGGGTCGCCGTCACCAGTTCCTCGTCCGCCGCGAGGTATTTCTCCGCCTCGGTCAGGTCCGCGACGATCAGTTCGAAGACCTTTTCCAGCGAACTGTACGGGGTGACTTCCATGCCGTATTTGGTCACGTAGGGAATGGCCTTGGCTTTGGCCGCGGCGTCTCCCGATGCGAACGGCACGGCGAAAATGCGGGCCATTTCGAAATGGAGGTAGGCGCGCAGCGCCAGCAGTTCGCCTTTGTAGAGCCGGATGTGGCGGAATTCGTCGTCGGACTTGGGCAGGACGTGCATCAGCGCCTTGTTGACGTATCCGATGGCCTTGTATCCGTTGATCCAGAGGTTTTCGGCTACCGTGACGGCGTTTTCGTGCTCCCACAGGCGCTGTACGACGTAGGCCATGTTGTCGCTTTGGCTGATGGTGAAGTTGCCGGTCATCAGTTCCGGATAGCCGAACGTGAGTGCGTAGGCGAATAGGTTCTTGTTGGTTCCCATCTCGGTATAGATGCCGTAGATGGCGTCCTCGCAGCCTTCGGCCGTCGAGAAAAGCTCCTTGTCGGTCACCTCCGATTTGGGATTGACGTCGAGATACGCCTCGCAGCTGCCCAGCAGCAGCGGCAGGGCCAGCAGGATATAGCTGTATTTTTTCATTCGTTTCATGGTCTCGGCAATATTAGAACGTGGGACGGAATGTCAGGTTGATGGTGCGGCAGTAGGGGTAGCTCGTACCGCGCTCGTATTTGACGGTCGAGAAGCGGACGATGTCCGATACGCCGACGCCGACGGCCAGACGCTTGAACCCGAGCCGTTTGAGGAATTTCGGCTGGAATTCGTAGGTGAGCGTCGCGCTCGAAAGCCACAGTTCGTTGAGCCGCTCCACGAAACGCTCCGAGTTGTGCGGGGTCATCGAACGCCGCTCCTTGATGGCCAGGTAGCGCGACAGGTCGCCCGGGTTCTTCCAGCGGTCCGTAAAGGCGCGTTCGTCGACGTTGTAGCGCGGGTCGATGTCTTCCACCTTCTCCCAGAGGGTCTTGTTGTAGGTGTCGCCGCCGAAGGTGTAGCTGAAAACGAAGTTCAGCGACCATCCCTTGTAACGCAGCGTGTTGAGCCACGTGCCCTGGAGCTTGGGCTGCGTGTTGCCCACGACCACCTCGTCCGCGGCGTCGTACTTGAAGGTGTATTCGCCGTTTTTGTTGATGAAGATTTCCTGTCCCGTGGCGGGGTCGATGCCGGCCGAACGCACGGCGTAGATGTCGTACTGCGAGCCGCCTTCCCTAAAGCGCAGTTTCAGCGGGTTGTCCTCTTCGAGCTGGTAGGCGGTGTTCTTCAGCTTGTCGCTGATCTGCTTGATGCGGTCCTTGACGTGCGAACCGTTGATGACGGTCGTCCACGCCCAGTTCTTGCTGCGGATCACCTGTCCCGCCACCGAGAAGTCGTAACCTACGTTCTGGTTCTCGCCGAAGTTCACGACGATGTCCTCGGAACCGGTCGACGCCGGGAGGGGAATCGTCATCAGCTGGTCCTTGGTGGTGTTGCGGAAGTAGTCGAAGCTCATCACCAGCCGCTCCTTGAAGAGCGTGAGGTTGATGCCGAAGTTGTTCTTCAGCACGCGCTGCCACTTCAGTTCCGGGTTGCCCATGCGGATCGGCACGGTTCCCACGCCGGTGTAGTAGATGTTGCTGTTGCTGTACTTGTAGGTCGTGATGGCCTGGTAGGGGCTGCCGGTGGTCTGGCCGTTGTAGCCCCACGACCATTTGAGGCGGATCACGTCGATCCATTCGACGTTTTCGAGGAACTTCTCCTTGTGGAGGTTCCATCCCAGGCCGAACGACCACATCGGTGCGAACCGGTTCTCCTTGCCGTAGGCCGACGATCCCGACGTGCGGTACGAAACGTCGGCGAAATACCGGTTGCGGAAGTAGATGTTGCCGCTGGCGAAGAATCCGACCTTTGCCAGCAGCGTCTCGGTTCCGCTCGGGAGGTTCGAGGAGTCGTATCCCAGGGCGTATTTGATGTCCGAGAGGTTGTCTTTCAGGAAGCCCATCGCCGTGATGTAGGAGGTCGTGGCATTGGTGTGCTGGATGTCGCTTCCGGCGTTGATCACGAATCCCGAGCCTTCCTGCCCGATGTTGCGGCCGTAGTTGAGCACGATCTTGCCGTCGTAGTTGAACGCCTTGCCCGTGCCCAGTCCGTAGAGACCGCGCTTGGCCGGGTCGTTCTCGCCGAGGAACTGTGCGTCGTCGGGCGAAACGTATTTGTCCGACTGGCTGCTCTTGACGTCGATGTTGAACTGTCCCGAGACGTAGAAATCCTTGGTCACGTACCATTTGGCGTCGACCGTGTTGCGGAGGGTCTGGTTGCGCGAGGTGCTGAAACTCGACAGCGTGGCGTTGTAGAGCGGGTTGACCTGGTAGCCTTCGCTCGTCGTCGAGGTGTCCTCGGGGTCGAAATAGAAGGCCTTGACCAGTTCGCCGTACTCGTCGTAGGGCGACTCGTAGGGGTTGAGTTTCGTGTAGGCGCTGAATTTGCCGTAGGGCGAATCCGTCGCGTCGGTCAGCGTGTAGTTGGCCGTGTAACGGAGCGTGAGCTTGTCACGCATGTGGTAGCCTATCGAAAAGTTGAGCGTGTAGTTGCGGCGGTTGTCGCCCTTCATGACGCCGTACTTGTCGCTGAAGCGCAGCGATGCGCGGTAGTCGATCTTCTGGGCGCGGCCGCTCAGCGAGAGCGAGTGGGTGTGGCTGAACGGTACGCGGAGCGGGGCGCGTATCCAGTCGGTGTTGACGCCCCGGCGGACGTTCTGCAATTTGTAGGCGTAGGCCTTGTCCATCGCGCCGTTGTCCGATTCGTAGAGTCCGGCCAGGCGTTCCAGTTCCAGTTTCTGCGCCGCGTTGCAGAGGTTCATCGAACTCAGGTCCGGGATGCTCAGTTCGGGCACGAAGTTGTAGCTCAGGCGGGGTTTGCTGTCGGTCACCTGCTGGCGTTCGATGACGATTACGCCGTTGGCCGCCCGGTCGCCGTAGACGATCGAGGCTTGCGCGTCCTTCAGGACGTCGATGCGTTCGATCTCGTACATGTCGAGGTCGTACAGCTCCTCCATGCTGATTTCGGCGCCGTCGAGGATGATCAGCGGGTTGTTGTAGGCCTTCTCCTCGGCCGAGGTGGCGATGGAGTTCGAACCGCGGATCAGGATTTCGGGAATGGCGTTGGGGTTCGAGCCGAGGGCGTTGTTCTGTACGACCACCATGCCCGGGGTCACGGCGCTCAGGGCCGACATCAGGTTGGTGTTCGAGATGGCCACGAGGTCTTCGCCCTTGATCGAGGTCACCGAACCCGTGTAGGTGTTCTTGTTGCGGGTGAACATGCCGTTGACGACCACGTCGTCGATGCGCGTGCCGCCCTCCTTGAGGGTGACGTTCAGCCCCTTCGCCGAGCCGGTGATGATCACCTGCTGGGTCTCCATGCCCAGGAACCCGACTTCGAGGACGGCAGGGCTGGTCTTGGTCGAGAAGGTGAAGGTGAACTGGCCCTTTTCGTCGGTCGAGACGCCCTGTCCCGCACCGCCTTTCAGAATGACCGATGCGCCGGGCAGCACCGTTTTGCCGGCGTCGCGAACGGTTCCGCTCACGGTGAACTTGCGCATCTTGACCGTCGAGTCGTAGACCAGCACGACGTTGTTCTCGATGGCGTATTTGAACGTCGACCCGGCGATGCACTTGTCGAGCAGTTCGTGTACGGTGGCTTTTTTGAATTCGCCGCTCACGGCCGGGAGCCGGCGGATGTCTTCGGGATCGTAGGCGAATTTGATGCCTGTCTTCCGGGTGATTTCGTCGAGCACCGCGGCCGCGGGTTTCTCCGTCAGCGTGACGGTGAGCGTCGCGTTCAGGTTGATCGGTTCACCCCCCCCCCTGCGCCTGCGCCGTAGCGGCTATGCAGCATAACAAGCCCGCGACCAGCGACAGCCGCAGCGCACGGCTGAAAAGTTGTAGAATTCTTTGCATGTGTTTGGGTTTTTAGGCAGACCGGCCGCTCCGGCCGGTCTGCTCGGGTTTTAGTTCTTCTGTGACGGGAACAGGCTGCGTTCGAGTACGTAGATCATGCCCTGGTAGTGGGCACGTGTCTCTCCCGTGGCGCTTTTCACGCGCGACCGCAGCAGTTTCAGGATCCGGTCGTTGACGTTGACGAACAGCGCGCGTGATTCGTCGATCGACCGCAGCTGGACGTTGTACTGCCAGCCGTAGCCTGACGACAGGGCGTCGCTGTTCCAGAGCAGCGAGGCGACATATCCCTTTCCGTGCTCTTCTTCGGCCTCGCGCAGCGGGCCGAGGTAACGCTCCACGACGCCGCTCCGGTCGAGGCCCATCAGCGCGATCTCGTCCACCGAGGGGGCGTAGGCCTCCGCGATGCCGCCCAGCTTCATGCGCTTGGCCTCGCTGGAAGCGACGTCCGCGGCCGCGTCGACGAACATCCGCTGGATGAGCCGTTCCGACGGCGACACCGGGCGCCCCTTGATCGTGCTTTCGAAGACGATGCCGTAGAGGTCGTCCATATACTCCTGCGGCGTGTAGGGATCGTCGGCGATGTGCGACGAGAGTATGACGTTCTTATAATAGGTAAAGAACGCGCGGCAGAAGTTGAAGCGCAGGATGAACGAGAGGTCCACGTGCAGCGGCAGTTTTTCGGTCAGCGCGGGCTGTTCGAGCCATGCCGAGTCCTTTATCTGCCCGAGCACCCATTTCAGCGATGCGCGCTGCAACTCCTTCGGGACGGAAACGGCCTGCGGACCGCCCGCCGTGTTGCTGTTCACGTCCGTGAGGTAGATGCCGCCCACGTTGAGCATCACGGCGTTCACGTAGCGGGCGAACTGTCCGGCCGCGGCCTCGTAAAGCTCCGTGCGGATTTTCAGGTCGGGGTCCTCTTCGTCGGTGATCCACTCCTCCATATGCGAGAGGACGTATTTGAGGTTACCGATGCCGTAGTCGCCGGCCTTGATGTGGTCGTCGCCGAGGTCCTCCTCGATGGCGGTGGGGTCGTAGCGGGCGACCACCTGCTGGCGGCCGTAACGGTAGATCGGGTCGCCGACCTTCTCGTCGATCCATCCGCGGATGGTCTTCTCCTCGTCGAACATGTCCTTTTTGTCGGGCAGCGGCGTGTAGGCGTATTTGATGACGTATTCGTCATAGGGTCCGAGGTCCGGCGGGGTGAGTTTCACCCCTTTGTCGCCCGGCTGGGCCACGTAGTTGAAACGCGCGTAGTCCATGATCGAGGGGGTCGTGCCGTGCCGCTGCGTGAACGAGGCGCTGCGGAGCGAATCCACCGGGAAGGCGCTCGATGCGGCCATGTTGTGCATCAGGCCGAGGCAGTGCCCCACCTCATGGGCGAGGATGTACTCCAGCGACTCCTGAAACACGTCGTCGGGCAGCTCCTTGCCGCGCACGCGCTCGTCGACCTGCGCGGTCTGCACGAAACGCCAGTTGGCGGCCAGCTTCACCACGTCGTTGTACATCAGCACCGAGGCGTTGATGATCTCGCCCGAGCGGGGGTCGACCCACGAAGGCCCCATGGCGTTGGCCACGGCGGCCGGGACGTAGCGGATGCAGGAGTATTTCAGGTTGTCGGGGTCGAAATCGGGATCGTCCTTCGGGAAGTCCTCGATGTGCATGACGTTCTTGAACCCGATCTTCTCGAAGGCCTTGTTCCAGCGCAGCACGCCGCGGCGGATCGGTTCGCGCCACAGCGCGGGGAACGCGTCGTCGAGGTAGAAGACGATCGGCTTGACCGGCTCCACGAGTTCGCCGCGCTTCCAGGCCTCCGTGTCTTTGGGCTGGATGTTCCAGCGGTTGATGACCGAGAAATCCTCGATCTTGTCCTTCTTGCCGTTGATGCGCGACATGCCGGTCAGGAAGATGCCGATGCGTGAATCGGCCAGGCGGGGCCGCATCGCCTCTTCGGGCAGCAGCAGGATCGTGCGCGTCACCTTCACGGTCATCGGCTCGTCCTTCTTGATGACCAGCAGGCCCAGCAGGTCGGCCGTCACCGAGTAGGAGAGGTAGGATTTGACGGTCACGTTGTCCTCGAAGGACTTGATCTGGTCGATCACCGAACCCTCGGACTTGAACTTGCCCGTGATGTTCACCACGCCGCCCTTGGTGCTCTTGATCGGGGCGATCAGTTCGTTGTCGCCCGAGAAGAACTTGGTCATTTCGATCACCATGGCCGAGCTGTCACGGTTGTAGCAGACCAGCGGGTAGGCGTGCATGATCGGCGGGAGGGTGCTCCGGCCGATGGCCTTGGCCATGTGGGGATCGTTCGTGTCGTGGACGGGCGGCACGACGGCCTGCGAGAGATAGATCGTCGTGTCGATGCGCGTGAACTTGACGTGAATGGGGTCCGTGGGCTTGTAGCCGATGGTTCCGAGGTTGGTGTCGCTGGCCTCCGAGATCGTGGAGGCGATCAGCATTTCACGGCCTATCGTCTTGAGGGGAACCTCCACGTAGAGTTTTCCCTTGAGCTTGTGGAGCGTCAGGAACGGTCCTTTGGCGGTCTGGCACGACTTGTCGTTGACGAACATTTTGGTGTACTTGTCGACTTTGGGTTTGGCGACCTCCTCGGTTTTCGATTTCTTCTTTTTGGATTTCGAAGCCGCCGTCCCCGACGCCGGGGCGATCAGCAGTCCCGCCGCCAGGAGCAGGACACAGAGTTTGGATAGTGAACGCATATAAGTAAAATTGATGAATAGACGTGTTTTTGTAAGTGTATGACGTGTTTAAGTTTCAGAATGTTAAGAAAAAATCATTTTACGGTATGATTTGTTTTTGCCGATACCCCGTTCGGGTGCGGGGGCGACGCACAAAGATATAAAAAATAGGCCGAATGGTACATTTCGGCCGTTTTTTTGACCATGTTCCTTTCGGCTGCAAATCCCGGGAAACGGGGTCTGGCGGGCGGTTTTGGGGCCGGGCAGTCGAAAAAAGAACTGCCGCGCAGCTGATGGAATATTGCGCGGCAGGGGTTGTTTTGCGGAAAATCAGGGATTTACTTGCCGTAGAGAGTATTGACTTAAATGGCAAAGTCACTGGAAAGAACGAAGCCCTTGATGCAATGGTTGCATTGATGGCTAAGAGCGGAAAGATCAACGATGTTGAGAAGTACCGCAAGGGCGTATACGCCAGAGAGGAAGAAGGAACAACCGGAATTGGTGAGGGAATCGCCATTCCACATTGCAAGTCAGATGCAGTCAGCAGACCGGGACTTGCAGCAATGGTCATCAAAGACGGGGTGGATTTTGATGCATTAGATGGAGAAAAGGTCAGCCTGATCTTCCTGATCGCAGCACCAAATACGGAAGACAACGTACATCTGGATGTACTTAGCAAGTTATCTGTTCTTCTGATGGATGAGAATTTTACAAGCGGACTTCGCAATGCAAAGACGGTTGGGGAATTTTTAAGTGTGATCGACCGCGCGGAAGCTGAGAAAGATGCCGAAGAAGAGAAAAAGAACAGCGCAGATACAAAGAATGCGGCAGAGGAGAAAAACACAGAGAATGGAAAGCTGATCCTCGCTGTAACCGGATGCCCGAACGGAATCGCACATACTTATATGGCGGCAGAAAATATTGAGAAAAAAGCGAAAGAGCTTGGATGCCGTGTGAAAGTTGAGACAAGAGGTTCCGGCGGTGCCAAAAATGTATTGACAAAAGCTGAAATTGCAGAGGCTGCATGTATTATTGTTGCAGCGGATACACAGGTTCCGATGGATCGTTTTGCAGGCAGACCTGTGATCCAGTGTAAGGTTTCTGATGGAATCAGTAAGGCGGAAGAATTGTTAGACAGAGCGTTAAACGGCAATGTTCCATTGTATCAGGCGAAGGGAAGCAGTCAGGCAGCAGACAGTGAGGAAGAATCTGACAGCGTTGGACACCAGATTTACAAACACCTGATGAATGGAGTTTCCCATATGTTACCGTTCGTTATCGGCGGTGGTATCCTGATTGCGATCGCATTTCTGATCGATGGTTTTGCAGTTGACTTAAACAGCCTTCCATTTGATGAGCGTTCAAACTTTGGTACGATCACACCGATGGCGGCAATGTTTAAATCGATCGGTGGTGTTGCATTCGGATTTATGCTTCCGATCTTAGCCGGATTTATCGCAATGAGTATTGCAGATCGTCCTGGTCTTGCGGTCGGTTTTGTCGGCGGAGCAATCGCAGCAAACGGAACATCCGGATTCCTTGGAGCTCTCGTTGCAGGTTTTGTTGCAGGCTATCTGGTACGTCTGTTAAAGAAACTGTTTGAGAAACTGCCGGAAGGCTTAGAGGGTATCAAGCCAATGCTTCTCTATCCGGTAATCGGTATCTTTTTGATCGGAGTGATCATGACTTATGTGGTAGAGCCTCCGATCGGAGCATTAAACGTTATGATCAACAACGGATTAAACAGCATGAATGGTGCAAAGGCAATCCTGCTTGGCGCACTGCTCGGCGGAATGATGTCCGTAGATATGGGTGGCCCGGTAAACAAAGCAGCATATGTATTTGGTACCGCATCTATCGCAGCAGGCAATTACAATATCATGGCAGCTGTTATGGTCGGTGGTATGGTTCCACCGCTTGCAATCGCACTTGCAACCATGTTCTTTAAAAACAAATTTACCGAAGAAGAGAGAAAAGCAGGACCGACAAACATTGTTATGGGACTTTCCTTTATCTCAGAGGGAGCAATCCCGTTTGCAGCATCGGATCCATTGCGTGTGCTGCCGTCCTGTATCATTGGTTCCGCAGTTGCAGGAGCATTATCCATGGCATTTAACTGTACATTAATGGCACCACATGGTGGAATCTTCGTATTCTTAACCGTAGGCCATCCACTGTTATATCTTGTATCCCTAGCAGTTGGTTCTGTTGTAGGATGCGTGATCCTTGGACTTTTAAAGAAGGATGTATCAAAAAGATAGGAAACGGAAAAGGTAATTAAAATCGCAGGCTTTATGTTGCAACAATATAGAGCCTGTGAATATGTAATCATAAAACAATGTGTTATGTACAAAGAAAGGAGAAAATCATGAAAGAATTTAAATACGTGATCACAGACAAAGGGGGAATCCATGCAAGACCGGCAGGAGCACTTGTAAAGGAAGCAGCCGCATTTCCATGCAGCATTACCATTGCAAAAGATGGAAAAGCAGCAGATGCAAAACGTATTTTTGGAGTTATGGGACTTGGTGTAAAATGCGGCGAGGAGATCACAGTCTGCACCGATGGAGAGAATGAAGAGGCAGCAAGTGCTGCAATCGAGGCATTTTTGAAAGCAAATCTGTAAAAATTGATAAAAACAGAAATAAAAATCTAAAATGGAGGTAACGGGCATGGAACTGCACGGAAAAAGTGTATTCGGCGGAATTGCCATGGGCAGACTGTCTGTCTATCATAAGACGGATAACGCAGTAAAACGAACAAAGATAACGGATATAGAAGCAGAAAAAAAACGTTTTGAGGATGCAAAAGAAGAAGCCAAAAGGCAGCTTGGTGTTTTTTATGAAAAAGCAGTCAGGGAAGTCGGTGAAGTCAATGCGGCAATTTTTGAGATGCACCAGATGATGCTGGATGATCTCGACTATGTAGAGTCGATCACAAACATGATCGAAACCCAGCAGGTCAATGCAGAATTTGCAGTTGCTTCCACCGGAGATAATTTTGCGCAGATGTTTGCTGCGATGGATGATGATTATATGAGAGAACGTGCGGCGGATGTCAAAGATATCTCCAATCGCGTGATCTCTATTTTACAGGGAAACGGCGATGCAGGCTTAAGCGGTGATGAACCGTTTATCCTTTTAGCGGATGATCTTGCACCGAGTGAGACTGTGCAGCTTGATAAATCAAAAGTACTTGCTTTTGTAACACGTCACGGTTCCACCAATTCCCACACGGCGATCTTAGCGAGAACCATGAATATTCCGGCATTGATCGGAGTTGATTTTCCGGAAGAGGGCGTGGACGGACAGTTCGGTATCGTGGATGGATTTGATGCAAAGTTTTTCGTAGAACCGGATGAGGATACGAAAGCGGAATATCGGAAGTTAAAAGAAGAAAATGAGCAGAAGAAACGTCTGCTTCAGGAATTAAAGGGTAAGGAAAATATCACAAAGGATGGAACGAAGATCAATCTTTATGCCAATATCGGGGGTGTTTCCGATGTGGCAAATGTACTTGCCAATGATGCGGGTGGAATCGGACTGTTCCGGAGTGAGTTCCTTTATTTAGAGTCGGAGGATTACCCGACAGAAGAAGCACAGTTTGCAGCATATAAGACAGTTGCGGAAAATATGGCGGGTAAAAAAGTTATTATCCGTACACTTGATATCGGAGCAGATAAACAGGTCGGTTATTTTGGCCTTGAGAAAGAAGAAAACCCGGCAATGGGTTACCGTGCGATCCGGATCTGCCTCGACCGCACTGAAATTTTTAAGACACAGCTTCGGGCAATCTACCGTGCCAGCTATTATGGAACGATTGCGATCATGTTCCCGATGATCATTTCCGTAAATGAGGTGAAAAAGATCAAAGAAATCATTGCGGAAGTGAAAGCGGGACTTGATGCCGACGGTATTCCGTATAAGGATGTGGAACTCGGTATTATGATCGAGACACCGGCGGCAGTTATGATCAGTGATCTTTTAGCGAAAGAGGTTGATTTCTTTTCGATCGGGACAAACGATCTGACACAATATACACTTGCAATCGACAGGCAGAATCCGAAACTGGATAATATTTATGATTCACACCATGAAGCAGTCCTTCGGATGTTAAAAATGGTTGTGGATAACGGACATAAGGAAGGATGCTGGGTTGGCATCTGCGGTGAGCTTGGCGCGGATGAAACGCTCACAGAGACGTTCCTCCGGATGGGATTTGACGAGCTTTCCGTATCACCGTCCATGATCCTTCGGATCAGGGATAAGATCAGGAATACGGATTTGTCAGTGAAATAAAAGTGCATCAGGGATCTGCAGCGTATGATTCGCATGCAGATCCTTTTTTGCAGGATAACGCTATAAGGTGTCGGCATGATTGTCAGTTGTGCGGTGAAATGGGCATATACAGCAGAAACGCTGCTGTTATGCCTATTTTTTGTGTGATTTTGGGCATAATCACAAGGTTTTTTCTGTATATGGAAAATGAGGAGCCGGATAAAAAGAATACATGGTATAATGTTGGTATGATATGGGAATTAATTATGTAAGACAGAAAGGCGCAAAATGCGGATTCTGATCAAAACAACGGTAAACAGGATTTTTACAGTCACCGGACATAAAACAGGAGGCACACATGAGCAATTACTTACTGATCAAACAGGGAACGATCCACAACGCCATAGAGGAAGAGCCATTTGTGGCAGATATTTTAGTGGAGAATGGAAAAATAAAAAAGATCGCACCGGTCTTAGAGGGGAAGATCATCAATGACGCGGATGTGATCGATGCAACCGGGATCGATGTTTATCCGGGATTTGTGGATGCGCATTGTCACATGGGATTAGACGGGTATGCGACCGGATTTGCCGGCGAGGATTATAACGAATTAGGGGATCCTGTGACACCGCAGCTCTCCGCGGTGGATGCAGTCAATCCGCAGGATGAGACTTTCCAGATGGCACGCGAAGGCGGTGTGACCTGTGTGTGCACCGGACCGGGAAGCTCAAATGTCATTGGCGGAACATTCTGCGCCATCAAGACTTACGGAAAGCGTGTGGATGACATGTTAGTCAAAGAAAAAACAGCCATGAAGATCGCTTTCGGTGAGAATCCGAAAAACTGTTATAAGGAAAAAGGTGTTTATTCGAGAATGTCTGTTGCCGCGATGCTGCGGGATGCACTCACAAAGGCAAAAATATATGACACAAAATTACATGCTGCCGGCTGTCCGGAAGGCTGGAATGAACTTGAGATGGAACAGGCGCAGGAACAAGTGATGGACGATTTGCAGAAAACAGACGTGGATAGGAAGGTGGATTTTTCAAAGATGCCTGCTTACGATGCAAAAATGGAGGCGCTTCTTCCAGTTATCCGCGGCGAGATGCCGTTAAAAGCCCATGCGCACCGCGCCGATGATATCTACACCGCAATCCGCATTGCAAAGGAATTTCATGTGGATCTTCGGATTGATCATACAACGGACGGAGCATTGATCGCAGATGATCTTGCAAAGGAAGGATTTCCGGTTGCGGTGGACCCATCTTTTGGACATGCAACCAAATATGAACTGCGCCACAAAGGATTTCATACCCCTGCGGCACTTGCAAAAGCAGGATGTCAGGTTTCTATCATTACGGATTCCCCGGTGATCGAGGAGCGCTATCTGGCACTTTGCGCAGGAAGGGCGGTATTTAACGGGTTAAGTGAATTTGATGCGTTAAAGGCAATCACGATCAATGCAGCGAAACATATCGGAATCGAAGACCGTGTCGGAAGTATTGAGGCGGGAAAGGATGCGGATTTCGTGTTGACGGGGGAAAATCCATTTGCCGTGGATACTCATATTTTGTATACGATCATTGATGGAAATGTGGTGTACGAGGGGGAGAAAGCATAAACGGATTGTGAAAGAGCACTATTGTATAATTTTGTCATGTCTGATATGATGAATCCATATCTATAGTACCAGATAAAGAGTAAAATCACGGGGAGGATACCATGATAAAAAGAAAAAATTGGACGAAAAAGATGTTGGCGGTTGCGGCATGTGCAGGGCTTCTGTTGACGAACCCGGCGTTTACTGAAGCTGCAACAGCGGCAGAACGCAGCGCATATCAGGCAGTTTTTGATGCAGATTATTACCGCAGGGCATATCCGGATGTAGCCGCTGCTTTTGGCAATAATAAAGCAGCACTTTTTAATCATTTTGTAAATTACGGATTAAGAGAAGGAAGAAGCTGTTCTGCGGATTTCAATCCACAGGCATACCGGGCAAAATACGCAGATCTGCAGCAGGCATTTGGTGACGACATGGCAGCATATTGCCGCCATTATGTGACATGTGGTAAGGCAGAGGGAAGAGACGGAGGCGGAACAGGAAGCGCATCCGCTGCTACTGTTACTGATGCAGCTACAACGGATACTGCCACGGTACAGGGCAATGTGATCGGTACCTGTACAACAGAATATGATGCGACAGTTCCGAGAGCTGTTAACGTAGAGCTGGCAGCAGCCCGCATCAATGGTGTTGTAGTACAGCCGGGAAAATCATTTTCCTTTAGCTCGACTATTCTGCCGCGTACATCAGCGAACGGTTATGTTGTAGCACCGATCTATATCAGTGGAACGGTCGGCACGGGAACCGGTGGAGGTGTGTGCCAGGTATCATCGACACTTTACGCTGCAATGTTGCATGCAGGTCTTCCTGCAACCGAGCGTTATCCGCATTCACTGCCGGTAATATATCTTCCGGCAGGATATGATGCAGCGATCGCAGGAACGAGCAAAGACCTTAAGTTTACCAATACTTTTTCACAACCGCTTCTGATCCAGGCATCTGCATCGGGTGGAGTATTGACGGTAACACTTTCATTACAATAGAGGACACAAGCAAATTAAATCCTTACAAAGTCTGTTGTATTTACAGACAATGTAGGGATTTTTTTGATATAATTGGGAAAAAACAGAATATATGTTCGATAATCATTGCTTTTTTTCGAGGTATAAAGTATAATAAAAAGACAAGATGGAGGAGATCGTATGCTGAAAGAGATAATGAAAAATACAATTGAATATGTAAATTCTTTTCCTAAAAAAGAAAGAAAGAGCTACGGTCAGTTTTTTACTCCGATACAGACGGCAGAGTATATGGCATCGCTTATAAGAACGGAATCTGAAAAGGTTAAAATACTCGATCCAGGTGCCGGGAATGGTCTGTTGACAGCAGCAGTGGTAGAGCATTTAATTGCACGAGGAACAGCACGGGAAATTTCTGTAGTATTATATGAGAACGACAAAAATATACAGTCATTGTTAAAAAAGAATATAGAAATAATAAGTAGTTATTGCAGCCAAAAACAGGTAAAATTATTTATAAAGACCCAGAAAGAAAATTTTATTGTTGACAATCAGAAATATTGGGAGATGCAGAAAAGCAAAGGATTATTTGACATTGTGATCAGCAATCCTCCATATTTGAAAATTCGCAAGGAGGCCGCAGAGTCCGTGTGTATGAGTGAAATAGTGCATGGTCAGCCTAATATGTATTTCCTGTTTATGGCTATGGCAGTTAAAATGCTGAGGACAAATGGAGAGTTTGTATTTATTACGCCAAGATCCTGGACATCAGGGACATATTTTAAAAGTTTCAGAAGCTATTTTATGGATAGTATGGATATTCAGCGTGTACATTTGTTTGAATCTCGAAATAGCGTATTCAAAGGGAAAGAGGGACATAGTGATGATATCTTGCAGGAAACAATGATTACTTATGGAAAGAAATCGAAAAGTCAGTCTCGGAATATTATCATTGCGATTAGTCAGAATGCGCAGGATTTAGGCAAAGTAAAAGAAATTCAGGTAGAGAGTGGAAATTGTTTGCCAGAAGGAAAAGAGCATTATTTTGTACTTCCATCAGATGAAGAAGATTTAAAGGTATTAAACTATATGAAGAAAATGCCTAATACGGTCGAAGAGGCGGGCTTTCGATTTAAAACGGGACAGGTAGTAGAATTTCGTAATAAGGAGTATATAGCGTGGGAGAAAAAAGAGTCTACAATTCCATTGCTTCATTCATGTAATGTATTAGAAGGAAGAATAGTATTTCCTGCTCAGACAGAGAAACCACAGTATTTTGTAGTAAAAGATGAATCTAAGAAGAATGTGATGGAAAATCAGAATACAGTTTTTTTAAAGAGAGCGACGGCAAAAGAAGAAAAACGCAGACTACAGCCAGCCTTGCATTTAGCAGATGCTTTTGCATATAAACAATTTACTGCAGAAAATCATTTAAATTATTTAATTAAAGTAGGAGAACGGATTAGTCTTTGTGAGGTATATGGGTTTTATACGTTATTGTCTTCTGATATATGGGAACGTTATTATCGGATGTTAAATGGCAGCACACAGGTAAATTCGGCAGAATTAAATACAATGCCGATTCCGGCAAAGGATGTACTACAGAAAATAGGAAAAACTGCAATGAGAGAATGGAAAAAACAGGGTGATTATTTTACCAGAGATAATATGTTATCCAGCGATGAAATTTTAAGGCAATGTATTGGATAGAGCAGAAGAAAAAGGAGCTTTAAATGAAAGAATACCCTTACAGAAAGATGAATGAAATGCGCGAAATACTTGAAGTATTGCAGATGCCTTCAAAATTGAAAAATACACGGACTATTCTGACTTTACTGGCTGTTGCACGTGTAAAAGAAAAATCAAAATGGTCTCAGGTAGAGGAAAGTTATGCCAGAACACATGATATGATTGTGTTCATGAATGAATATTATCCTAATAAAGGTGGAACAGATTTAAAGCGTGGTGGTTATAGTGAAAATTCCCGTGAGACAATTAGAGATGATTCTGTTTCATCTGAAAAGATCGGCTCATAATAAGCTTCAAGCAGCAATCTTAGAAGAGTTTGTCCCTATATTTGTACCAGGTGCAAAATTATTATATATTGGTGATACAAAGAAGCGGGAATTGGTCAAAGACGTTGAGTTTTTAAATGAGTTGAACATAACAGTGTTGGAACATGCAATGCTTCCGGATCTGATATTATACCAGGAAGAAAAGAAATGGCTGCTTTTTATAGAGGCATATACGTCAACAGGAGAACTTACGATAGAACGTGTATCCAAAATTAAGGAATATTGTAAAGATTGTCCGAAAGATATAGAAATTATTTTTGTGACGGCATTCCAGACAATGAAGAAATGCCAACAAAAATTTTTATCAATTGCATGGGATACGGAAATATGGGTGGCAGAAGAACCGACACATATGATTCATAAAAATGGAAATAAATTTTTAGACGCACATTCAAATACTATATCAAAAAATAAGTAGAAGAGAGAATTTATGCGGATTTTAGTAGTAAACGATGATGGAATTAAAGCACCGGGCATAAAGCGTCTTGTGCAGATGGCAGCAGGACTTGGCGAAGTATGGGTGGTGGCTCCGGCAGCACAGTGCAGTGCCATGTCACACCGGATCACTGTGCGTGGCGATTTAGAGGTAAAACCGTATGATTTTCCGGCCACAGGTGTGACGGCGTACAGTGTGGGGGGAACCCCGGCAGACTGTGTGAAAGTGGCACTTGGATGTCTGATGACAGAAAAACCGGATATCGTATTTTCCGGGATCAATGCAGGCTATAACGTTGGACGGGATATCTTATATTCCGGTACGATCGGAGCGGCGATGGAGGCTCTCTGCTGGGGTGTCCCGGCGATCGCATTTTCCGTTGCGGAGGAAGATGAGTGTGAGGTTTTAAATACATATTTAGAACCGGTTGCAAAAGAACTGATCTCCAAAACATTACCGCAAAATGAGATCTGGAACGTCAATTTCCCGGGATGCACTTTAGAGGAATACAAAGGAATCCTGTGGGATCGTATCCCGGATCAGAACCAGTATTACCGGGATAACTACAAGAGAACGGACAGACCGGACGGAAGCTGTATTTTTTCAGCGGCAGGGCTGCCGGAAACGGAAGCGGCGGATGGAACGGATGCGGGAGCAGTTCTTTCCAATTACATATCCATCGGAACAATCAAAAATATGATCATATAAAAAAGGAAAAAACAGGTTTGTTTTTCAGTAAACGGGAAAATATTTATCAGCAGAATTAATGATTTTTATTAACGTACCTGATAAATATTCTCTCTTTTGTATAAACTGGGTAAAATTTTAGTAAAACTTTACTAAAGCTATTGAAATCTGCAAAATCGTGAAATATAATGCAGAAGAAAGGCGTGATTATATGGCAACAATCAAAGAGATTGCCAAGCTGGCACATGTGTCGGCGGCAACGGTGTCGAGAGTGTTGAATCAGGATGAGACATTATCTGTGACACCTGAGGTAAAAAACCAGATAATTAAAATCGCTCATGAGTTGAAATATGTCCCGCCTAAGATGCGTCATGCCAAACGAGACAGACAGATCGTCATCGGAGTTGCGGACTGGCATATCGTAAGAAGAGACAGACCGGATGTGAGCATTACATCGGAGGATATCTTATCCGGAAGTATTGCGCAGAAAGCAGATATCGCCTTTTTACGTCTGATTTATGGAGAAGTAAAACAGGTGGACGGTATCATTGCATTTGGCTTGTTCTCGGAAGTGGAAGTTGACTTTTTACGGTCACTGAGCACGGAGATTCTGTTTGTTAATTCAGATAAGAAGGATTATGAATTTGATCAGATCATCATGGATTATGAGCAGGGATTAAATGATATGGTGCATTATCTGATGGACGAGAAAGAGTATCGCAGCATTGGTTATATTGGCGGTATCTATGAAGATGATATGGTGCGTATCGGAGTGCGTCGTCTGAATGGATTAAAGCAGATCCTGCAAAAAAAAGACCGTTATCGGGAAGACTATTTTAAGGTTGGAGAGATCAGTCATGAAAATGGGTATACACTCACAAAGGAAATGCTTTTGACGAAGGATGTGCCGGAAGTTCTTATTTTAGGAAACGATGAGGTCGCAGAAGGGGCATTAGAGGCGATCAAAGAGTTAAAATTCCGGATCCCCAAAGATGTTGCGGTTGTAGTTTACCGCGATATTGAGACGCTGTCGACAAAATACCCGACGTATACAAGTCTTCGCATGCTGCCGGATATCGTATGGACGACTGCCATAAAGCTTCTTTTGGAGCGGATCTTAGATGGCAGGAAAGATACGATGAAGGTATATCTGCCAACAAAGCTTGAACTTGGAGACAGTGCCTGATCATTGGCTGGACAATTCATGAAAAGAGCAACAACAAAAGTGTGCACGCCTGCATGGGAATGGATGCAGGAGAGAGAGGAGAACATTTCATTATGAAGAAAAAAATTGCTATGTTACTTGCAGCAGCATTATGCATGGGTACATTTGCAGGATGTGGAAACAGCACATCAAACAACAGCAGCGCAGCAGACAACAATACGACAAATAATACGGCAGCTGCAACAGAAAGTTCTGACGTGACAGCTTCTGCTGATAACGTAAAGATCGATACGTTAAACGTATATTTCGTTCCATCCAGAGATCCGGATGAGATCGTAACTGCAACAGAGCCGCTTGCAAATTTAATGCAGACAGAGTTAGCAGGCTTAGGATATGATATCGGAGAAGTAAAGATTACCGTTGGTACAACTTTTGAGGCAGTAGGTGAGGCACTTGCAGCAGGAACTGCTGATGTTGGATTTATTCCGGGTGGTACCTATGTACTTTATGATGATGGAGCAGATGTGATCTTAACAGCAACCAGAGATGGTTTAAATAAAGATTCGGACAACCCTGCAGACTGGAATGACGGACAGCCTACAGAAGGTACTGACAAACAGGCAGTTTCTTACCGTGCATTATTCATCGCAGGTCCTTCTGACAAAGGACAGGAACTTGCTGATAAAGTTAACTCCGGCGAAGAACTTACCTGGGATGATTTAAACGGCGCAAACTGGAGCGTTATGTCCTCCTCCTCACCGGCAGGTTACATTTACCCGGCTTTATGGTTACAGGACAGATACCAGAAAGGTATTACAGATCTTTCTTCTGCAGTACAGTCTGATTCCTACGCAAGTGCATTTGCAAGACTTGCTTCCGGACAGATCGACGTACTTGTAACTTATGCAGATGCAAGACGTGACTATGAAGAAAGCTGGACAAGTGAATTTGGTCGTACAAAATCTATCTGGGAAGAGACAAATGTTATCGGTGTAACAGATCCGATCTACAATGATACAGTCTGTGTCAGCAAGACATCTCCGATCATGGATGACGGCTTAAAATCAGCAATCCAGACAGCACTCATCAATATCGGTAACACAGAGGAAGGTAAGGCAGTTATCTCTATCTACAGCCACAACGGATATGAGCCGGCACAGTCTTCTGATTATGATAAAGAGAGAGAAGCACAGAAACTGATCCAGGAATTAAGTGCAGCAAACTAATCGTTACTGGAACGTCTGACAGGGAGTGGACAGTAACAACGAAATAATAACAGGCAGTATGACGGGCAGCAGGAGGGCTGCTGCAGAGCCGGGAAACCGGCTTTGCGGCAGCCTTTCAATGAGTATACACCTATAAAAAACACACACCATAAAAACAGCAGGTAAAAGAAAGGTTTGGTTTAAATTTATGATCGAGTTTAAGGACGTATCGAAGGTATATCCGAACGGGGTAGTGGGACTGGATAATGTCAATTTAAAGATCGAACAGGGTGAATTTGTAGCGATCATCGGTCTTTCCGGTGCAGGAAAGTCCACGTTACTGCGGACGATCAACCGTATGCATGACATCACATCAGGAACTCTGACGGTGGATGGATTAGAGGTTAAAAACTTAAAAGGAAAAGAGCTTCGTACTTTCCGCAGAAAGATCGGAATGATCTTCCAGTCATTCAATCTTGTCACACGAACAACAGTAATCCGTAACGTATTGATGGCAAAAGTGCCGGAAATGCCTTTCTGGAGAGTTCTGCTTGGTGTGTTTAAAAAAGAAGACAAAATGCAGGCACTTGAGAGCCTGGATAAAGTCGGTATTCTGGATAAAGCATATATCCGTGCAGACCAGCTTTCCGGTGGTCAGCAGCAGCGTGTTGCCTTAGCACGTACACTTGCGCAGAATCCGGAGATTATCTTAGCAGATGAGCCGGTTGCAGCACTTGATCCGGTAACGGCAAAACAGGTTATGAGTGATTTCAGAAAGATCAATCAGGATATGAACATTTCAATCCTGATCAACATCCATCATGTGGAATTAGCACTTGAATATGCAGACCGCATCATTGGAATCCGCGCCGGAAAGATCGTCTATGACGGTCCTTCCGAAAATGTGACACAGGACGTATTGAACACAATTTACGAAGGAAAGATTCCGGAGAAAACGGAGGAAGCGTAATGGGATTGTACGATAAAATATTTAAACCGAAAAAACTTGTGCTTGCAAACGGCAAAGTTGTGGAAGAAAGATGTTCCCGCGCGCCGCTCATCATTGTTCTGCTCGTGATCGCAACGTGGATCTCTGTAAAAGTTACAGGTTTTTCCATGACAACACTTGTGACGAGAATACGGTTTTTCTTTGACATTTTAGCGCAGATGTTCCCGCCGAAAGTCGGTTACATCTCAAGTATCTGGGGACCACTTTTTGATACGATCAAAATGTCTCTGCTCGGCTCTTTTGTGGGTGGTGTGCTTGCGATTCCTTTTGCAATTTTAGCATCCAGCAACCTGATCAAAAATAAAGTTGTGATCGGTGTGGTCCGCGTATTTTTAAGTATCGTGCGTACGATTCCGACGCTGGTTGCAGCCCTGATCGCAACCTATATCTGGGGACTTGGCACCATGGCAGGTACCTTTGCAATCGCAGTATTTACTTTTGCTTATGTCGGAAAACAGTTATACGAGATGATCGAGACGGTCGACATGGGAGCTTATGAGGCAATGGAGGCCATGGGTGCAGGAAAGGCGTACTCCTTTATTTCTGCGATCATGCCGCAGGTATTGCCGGCATACATGTCAGTCTGTTTATTCTGTTTCGAGGGAAATGTGCGTTACGCGGCGATCCTGGGATATGTTGGAGCAGGCGGACTTGGACTGATCTTAAATGAAAAGATCGGATGGCGCGAGTATGACAGTGTAGGAATGATCCTGATCGTTCTCTTTGGCACCGTTCTTATCATTGAAGCAATCAGCCATTATATCAGAAAGAAATTAACGTAGGAGGAACCGGCAAAATGAATGAATCAATCAAAAAAATGTACGAGCAGGAACCAAAGACCTGGTACGCAAAGATCATTGTGGCTTTGATTGTTGCAGCGCTTCTTGCATGGTCACTTTCTACGGTTCAGTCCACCGGATCAAACGGAAGCGGACTTTCCGTCGCAGGAAAGATCATCAGCGGAATTTTCCACCCGGATACGAATTTACTGTTTGACCTCTCCACATCCGGTGTTGCTTATCTGTTACTGGAAACCATGTGTATCGCATTCTTAGGAACGATCGTTGGTGCAGTATTATCCATTCCGCTTTCTTTCCTTGCGGCAGCAAACCTGATGCCAAAGCCGGTTGCGCTGATCTTCCGTGTGTTTATCATGGCGATCCGTACGATCCCGGCATTTGTATACGGACTTATGTTTATCCGTGTGACGGGACCGGGACCATTCGCCGGACTGCTCACCATGTCACTCTGTTCGATCGGTATGATCAGTAAAATGTTTATTGAGAGTATCGAGGATCTGGATACCAAGATCTTAGAGTCACTGGATGCAGCAGGCTGTACGATGTTCCAAAAGATCCGTTACGGTATCTTATCCCAGCTTTTCCCGGATTTTATGTCCACGCTGATCTATCGTTTTGATATGAACTTAAGAGATGCGACTGTACTTGGTCTGGTTGGAGCCGGTGGTATCGGTGCACCGCTGATCTTTGCCATGAGTGCATACAAATGGAACCAGGTAGGAGCAATTCTTGCCGGACTGATCGTACTGATCTTAATTATTGAAGTTATCTCATCAAAGATCCGTACAAAATTAGCGAGGGGTTAGTAGTGCGAAAAATCCATATATGAAAGATTTTTCGCACACAAATTTGAGTCGTATACTCAAATTTGCAGGTTATTGAAAGGGATAAAACATGCAGCAGAAAAAGTTAAAAATTTATTTTACCTCAGATGTGCACGGATATTTTTATCCGACGACTTATGGGGATATGGATGTAAAACCGGTAGGACTTTTTGGCTGTGCGGCAGATTTTAACAAGGATGATGAGACACTCATCATAGATGGCGGAGATATTTTACAAGGCTCCGCCTTTGCTTATTACTGCCGTCAGGTTGCAAACTCTCCGGAAGTGATCGCAGATATTATGAACGACTGCGGATACGATTATTATACACTTGGCAATCATGACTTTAATTACGGACTAGATTATCAGGCGGCATATCGCAATAGAAATAACGGTGTATGTGTGTGCCAGAATATCATGGATGAGGAAGGAAACACCCTGTTTCCATGGAAACTTCATACGATGAAAAACGGATTGCGCATCGGTATCGCTGGTATTGTAACGGATTATGTAAACATCTGGGAAAAAGAAGAAAACTTAAAAGGAATCCATATTACAGATCCTTTTGAGGCAGCGAAGAGGGCACTTGCCCAGATGAAAGAGCAGACAGATCTTACGATCTGCATCTATCACGGAGGTTTTGAGTGTGATTTAGAAAGCGGAGCGGTGCTTTCTAAGACGACTGAAAATGTGGGTTACAGGATCTGTAAGGAACTGGATTTTGATATCTTACTGACCGGACATCAGCATATGTCTGTGCATGGAAGAGAGCTGTTTGGAACTTATACAGTACAGCCATGTGATAATGCAAAAGAATATCAGTATCTGGAGGTCACCGTGACAGAGGATAAAAAGAGCATCAGGTCCGAATTGCGGCAGTCAGATCCCACAAAGGGGGCTGGGCTTGCAGATAAATACCGTTCTACGGAAAATTCCGTGCAAGCATGGCTTAATCAGCCAATTGGTCATTTGAGCCGTGCAATCATGCCGGAAGAAAAGGTAAAAATGGCATTGTATGGCTCACCGATCGCCGATTTTTTAAACCGTATCCAGCTTCATTTTTCGGGAGCAATGTTATCGTCCGTCGGTCTGGCAAATGAAATCGCAGGTTTCCGCAGTGAAGTGAGCACACGCGATATCATAGCCACTTATCCATATCCGAATACACTTGTGGTCTGTGAGATCACGGGTGCACAGCTAAAGACAGTAATGGAGCGCAGTGCAGAATACTTTGCATATGATAACGAAGGAAATGTCTGTGTTTCCGACAGCTTCCTGGTTCCAAAGGTGGAACATTATAATTATGACTATTATATGGGTGTGGATTTTGAAATCAATCCAAAAAACCCGGTCGGAAGCAGGATCGTGGGGCTTTCAAGAGACGGAAGGCCGGTTTTAGATGAAGATAAATTTACATTATGCCTGAATAATTACCGTTACAGCGGTGCTGGTGGATATGATGTTTACACAGAATGTCCGCTGGTCAAAGAAATCAATGTTGAGATGGTGGAACTGATCATGGATTATTTCCACGAATATCCATATATTGAGGTGTGATGTACGAAAGAATAAACTTGACAGAATGCATTCTATGAAATAAAATCAAAGAAACGCATTGAAGAGAAGAGTACTGATCGGAAATTTTAAAGAGAGAGATACATTTTGGTGTGAGTATCTTAAAATGGAACTTCAGGAAGACCATCTCTGAGCGGCCCTAATCCGGTCCGGTGATTCCGTTATCATCAAAATGAGTGATTTTCCACATGGAAATAAACGGGGTGGAACCGCGGATAAAAATGTTTATTCGTCCCTTATACAGATAAGTTGTCTGTATAAGGGACTTTTTAGTTTAGGAAAAGGAGATTAATCATGGTAGATTTTAAAGAAGACGAGAGACTGAATACGCTCAACCATTCCTGTGCACATGTGATGGCACAGGCAGTAAAACACTTATATCCGAACGCAAAGTTCTGGGTAGGACCTGTTGTAAAAGAAGGATTTTATTATGATATCGATCTTGGCGATACTGCTGTCAATGATGATGTGATCGCAGCGATCGAAAAAGAGATGAAAAAAGTCTGCAAAGAAGGTAAAAAGATTTACAGACGTGAGATCTCAAAAGCAGAAGCGTTAGAGCTTTTTAAAGATGATGAGTACAAACTTGACCTAATCGATGGTTTAGAGGATGGAAATATTTCCGTATACGATCAGGGCGATTTCACGGATCTCTGCCGTGGACCGCATGTTGACAATACTAAATTATGTAAAAACTTTAAACTGATCAAATATTCCGGTGTTTACTGGAAAGGTGATGCAAATAATCATGTAATGCAGCGTATCTACGGTGTATGTTTCCCGACCGCAGAAGAGTTAGAGGAGCATTTAAAACTCTTAGAGGAAGCGAAAGACCGTGACCACAGAAAGATCGGCAAAGAGATGCACCTGTTCATGTCCGATGATCTGGTTGGACGTGGACTTCCGATGTTTCTTCCAAAGGGATATACCGTATGGCAGGAGCTTGAAAATTATATCAAAGCAAAAGAGCGCAAACTTGGTTATCTGCATGTTATGACACCTTGTGTCGGTACGGTAAATCTGTACAAGACTTCCGGTCACTGGGATCACTACAAAGAGAACATGTTCCCGGCAATGGAAGTTGAGGGAGAGTCTTTCGTACTCCGCCCGATGAACTGCCCGCATCACATGATGATCTACGCAAACAGAATGCATTCCTATAAAGATCTTCCGATCCGTATCGGTGAGATCGCACACGACTTCCGTTTTGAGGCAAGTGGTACTTTAAAGGGTATCGAGAGAGGAAGACATTTCTGCCAGAATGATGCACATTTATTTGTAACACCGGAGCAGATCGAATCAGAGTTTGCAAAAGTGGTTGAGCTGATCTTTGATACTTACAAAGATTTCAATATCACAGATTACCGCTGTGTACTCTCCCTAAGAGATCCGGAAGATAAAGTAAAATATCATGATGATGATGAGATGTGGAACAACGCAGAGAACGCACTCCGCAAAGTACTTGATGATATCGGTATTGAGTATACAGAGGAGATCGGTGAGGCTGCTTTCTACGGACCGAAACTGGATGTAAACGTAAAACCGGCGATCGGTAATGAGTATACACTTTCCACCTGCCAGTTAGACTTCTGTCTGCCGGCAAAATTCAATCTGTCCTATATTGACAGTGACGGAACAAAGAAAACGCCGGTCGTTTTACACAGAGCGATCCTTGGTTCCCTCGACCGTTTCATGGCATATATTTTAGAGGAGACAAAAGGAAACCTGCCGTTATGGTTAGCTCCGGTTCAGGCTAAGATCCTTCCGGTAAAAAATGAGGATGAGGAACTTAACGCATACTCACATGACTTATACAAATATCTCGATGATAACGGAATCCGTGTTGAGATCGATGAGAGAAACGAGAAACTCGGCTACCGTATCCGTGAAGCACAGATGGAGAAAGTGCCGTATCTGTTAGTACTTGGTAAGAACGAAGCAGCTGACGGAACCGTAAGTTACAGACTGCATGGAGAGCAGAATTCCACCACAGTTTCCAGGGAAGATTTCCTTGCACTGTTAAAAGAGGATATCCGCACAAAGAAGATCAATCCTGCAGCATTAAAATAAACAGAAATATGAAAATGCGGTGTGTCCGGCAGGATATGCCGTATTTTTTTAAATTCATAGGAAATTACGTCCTATGAATTTAAAAATTCATGACTGGAATACACCAGACAGGAAACAAAAGCCTGATAAATTGTCAAAGATGTATATTGCAATCAAAATTAAATGATAGTAGAATGAAACCAATATAGGACCGTTTATGAGAATAAATCAGAAAGAACAAAGGAGGATATTGATGTGACCCTAAGTGGAAAAGTATCATTAAAGGTAAAAATGACGATTCTGATTATTGAGATTTTAATAATCGGATTATATGGAGTAGTTGTCGGAGCTAAAAATATGGGTGCTATCCGTAATGATGCGATCGCCAGCATGGAAGAATATGTAAGTGAGGAACATCCGGAATATTCCCAGGAAGAAATACAACAGGAACTGCAGCCGATATTGCAGAAAATGCAGCAGGAAAAGAAAGCAAAACAGGATCAGTTTTTCTATTTTATGGTTATTATGTGTATACTCACGGATATATGGGTACTGTATCTTACATTCGACATTACATCGGGCGTCAAAAGATCTGCGCTGTTTGCAAAAAAAATGGGACAGGGCGATTTTACGCAGCGTGTGGAGGAAAAATACCTGAAACGTGAAGATGAGATCGGTATTCTGGCACGCAGCATCCGTGACATTCATCACAATATGAGACATCTGATCGGCTATGTACAGCGCGAAGCGGATACATTGGATGAAACGGTTGGAACAGCAGAGACGGCACTGGCAAAACTTGCGGACGAGATCGACAGTGTATCCGGTATCACGCAGGAACTTGCAGCCGGAAATCAGGAGACCGCAGCAGCTGCACAGGAAGTGAATACGATGTCCGGAGAGATTGAGGAAGCTGCAAAAGGAATTGCAGAGCATGCGCAGGAGGGAAACGGAAAAGTTGACGAGATCCATACCAGAGCGGCTGATACGAAACAAAAAATCAGTGCAGGCCGTGCAAATATAAGGAAAGTGCATGGGGAAATCAATGAGAGCTTATCGGAAGCACTGGAAAATGCAAAAGTCGTGGAGCAGATCGGTGTTCTTGCGGAGTCCATCATGGGAATCACTTCGCAGACAAATCTGCTGGCTTTGAATGCATCAATTGAAGCCGCAAGAGCCGGAGAGGCGGGAAAAGGATTTGCAGTTGTTGCAGATGAGATCCGTAATCTTGCGGAGCAGTCGGCGAGCACGGTCGGGAATATCCAGGAAGTGACAGAGCGTGTCCAGACAGCAGTTGCAAGACTGACCACAGATGCAAAACGTCTGTTAGAGTTTGTGGGAGGAGACGTCACGGAGAGTTTTAATGATTTTGAAAAAATGGCAGATAATTATAATGAAGATGCAAACTATGTTGAAGAACTTGTAACGGATTTCAGTGCGGCATCCGAACAGCTTTTAGCTTCAGTCAGCGGAGTGGTTGCAAATATACAGGAGGTAACGAAAGCTGCGAATGATGGTGCGGCAAGTACCGGAAGCATTGCAGAGCGTGTTACCAATGTTGACAGACAGGCAGAAGATATGCGTGTACTGATGAAACAGACGCAGGAAGCATCTTTGATGCTGCGGAAGGACACAAAGAAATTTACGGTTGCATAGACAGGATCAATCTATTGTAAAAAATATTTTGGATAAAGTGAAAATTAGGACTGCACCACCATTTACTAATTTTAAAAGTTCAAGTAAAATATAAGTAAAATTATGCTTTGTAAAACAGGGAGACTTATATGTTACGGGAAAAGATTAAAAATTGGAAAATGGAACTGGCTGCAGTCCTTGTTTTTGTTCTGGTTTTGGGAATGACGGGGCTATCCGGCAGTGTGAAGGCGGCAGACCAGACGGACTTGAAAACAATAGATATCATGTTCGTGCATGACACACATTCTCATCTGAACAGCTTTTCAACGGTAGTAGATGAAAAACAGGAAATGATCGGCGGGTTTGCAAGGATTAAGACACTGATCGATGAACAGAAAGAAAAAGATCCGGATACACTGGTGGTGGATGCTGGAGATTTTTCCATGGGAACGCTGGTGCAGACCGTTTTTGAGACACAGGCGGCAGAGATTCGGATGTTAGGGGCACTGGGCTGTGAGGCGACAACACTTGGCAACCATGAATTTGATTATCGTTCAAAGGGGCTTGCTAAGATGCTTGAAACCGCGGCGGAAAGCGGAGATACCGTGCCGGAGCTTCTTGTCTGTAATATCAACTGGGATGCCATGGAACAGCAGGGATTCTCAGAAGGACAGCAGCAGATCCGTGATGCATTTACGGAATACGGTGTGAAAGATTATGTGATGGTGCAAAAGGGCGATGTCCGGGTGGCACTGCTTGGCGTATTCGGAAAAGATGCACTGGCATGTGCACCGACCTGCGAACTGCAGTTTACGGATCCGGTGGAAGCAGTAAAAAAGACCGTAGCTGAAATTAAGAAAAACGAAGATGCGGATATTATCGTCTGTCTTTCCCATAGTGGAACTTCAGAGGATGAGTCAAAGTCAGAAGATGAGATTCTTGCGAAAAAAGTGCCGGATCTGGATGTGATCGTCAGCGCACATACGCATACGAAACTGGATGAGCCGATTGTGCATGGGGATACTTATATCGTTTCCGCAGGTGAGTACGGCAAGTATTTAGGTTCCTTATCCTTAGAACAAAAGGATGATGGCCGATGGAACATGAAAGAATATAAACTTACTTCAATCGAGACGGACATTGCAGAGAATGCTGCTACACAGGAAGAAATCAATTCTTTTATGGCGACGGTGGATACCGATTATCTGGCACAGTTTGGGTTTACGAGAGAACAGGTACTTGCGGAAAATGATGTAGCATTTGACAGCCTGGAGGATCTCTACAACATCCATACCGAGCATAATCTGGGGGATCTCATCGCAGATGCCTATGCTTATGCGGTCACAAACAGTACGGATTATAATGGCACTCCCGTGGATGTGGCAATCGCGCCGAGTGGAACGATCCGTGACACCTACACAAAGGGAAATATTACAGTAGAAGATGTTTTCAATTCATTTTCACTTGGAATCGGTGCAGACGGTGTGCCGGGTTATCCGCTGATCGAGGCATATCTGACAGGAAAAGAGTTAAAAACCGTGGCAGAGATCGACGCATCCGTGTCGGATCTGATGACATCCGCACGTTTGTATATGTACGGCCTGCAGTTTACTTATAATCCGCACCGTATGATCTTAAACCGTGTTACCGACGTGTATCTGCTGGATGCAGATGGCAATCGCAGGGAGTTAGAGGACGATAAATTGTATCGCGTGGTGGCAGATCTTTACAGTGGGCAGATGCTGTCTGCGGTGACGAAAACATCGTATGGACTGTTGTCTGTTGTGCCGAAAAAGGCAGACGGAACACCGATTGAAAATTTTGAAGATGTGATTTTGACAGATAATGGCGGGGAATTAAAGGCATGGACGGCGATCGCACATTATATGGAGTCGTTCCCGGATGAAAATGGAGATGGAATTGCGGATATTCCACAATATTATGCCGGATTGCATGAAAGAAAAGTGGTAGATGATTCGGCCAATCTCATAAAATTAATAAAAAATCCGAACAAATATGCCGTCATGATCGCAGGAATAGTATTGATCGCTATTTTACTGGTTGTTTTGCTGATACGGTTAGTGTTAAAATTAGTAAAATACCAGACAGGAAAAAGACGCAGCGGAAGTAAAGCAGGAGAATAACCATGAGCGCGCAGGACAAAACGGAAGAAATTTTAAGACAAATGCATATATTGCTTGCAGGCAGTGAAGCTTATGACAGTATTGGCAGTAAAATTATCCTTGATAAAAAAAGAATGTTAGAGCTGCTTGCAGAGCTAAATAAGGCCATTTACGCGATGCTGGATGAGTATGAACTGACAACGCGGGGCAAGGAGCGTGCAAGACGTGAGGCGGCAAAAATCGGAGAAGATATCTTAAAAGATGCCAGCGGGAAAGCGGAGGATGTGTATGCTGCGTCTGTTATGTATACCAATGAGGCACTGCGGCATGTACAGGAAATCATGCAGAGGGCAACGGATGCCATGCAGGAGATTTATAAGGATGCCAATGAAAAACTTCAGAAAGAAAAAGATGTTGTAAGGAGAGACCAGTCAGACCTGAAAGGACATCTGCAGAATCTTGCTGATACGGACAAATATCTGAATCTGATCGAGGATCGTAACCGTGAGATTGAAAAGGAAAGAGCAAAGGAAAAGGGTGAGGTGAAGCCATCTCCTTATTCAGCGATCAAACCCGAGATTAAGATCAACCAGGAATATTTTGAAAAGGCAGGAATCGTGCCGGAAAATGAACTGCCCGAAGAAATTCCCGAAGATACGCCAGAGGAAGCTGCGCCAAAAGCAGAGGTAAATGTCAATGTCAATCTGGATGCGGAATATTTCCACTGGAAAGAGGGCGGGGAAGCTTCCGGCGAGAAGAAACCGGAGAAACATTCTTTCTTCTCCAGACATCATAAAGAGTAAAAGGAGAATGTGATGTTAGAGAAGCCGGAGGAAAAAGAGTTTCACAAAAAATGGGAAAGCCTGTATGTTTTTACGGGACGCAGAAGTGACCTGACAACGATGATTTCCATTGCGGTCATAAATCCAATGATCCTGTATGTCTTTATCGGGTATGTAGCAGGGAAACGGATCAGTCTGCCGGTGTTGTATCTTATCATCGATGGAGTATTGTTTTTACAATGGGGACTGCTGGTAAAAAGACGGAAAAGAAAGATAGAGCAGTCCATACAGGATGTGGCCGGACAAATGGACACCATCAGGGAAAAAATAAATGAACTGGGAAATTAACTGACAAAACAGGGAGACAGCCTTAATGGCCGTCTCCCTGTTTATATCCTGTATTAGAGATGATCTGCTGGCTGTTTGAAAGAACTGTTGCAGATGGGGTATAATTTTCATCATTAAATAAAAACTGATGTAATTGTGTAACGTTAGAAGCAAGATCGCACGGAATGACAACATCGCCGATCTTATCATATTTGTGCGTTGTTTTTTCATATGGAAAACCGGTTGTATCTCCAATGTCATAACTGAAAACTTTTGTGGCAAGGGCAAGGAGATCCGTGTTGGAAAAACTGGTCTGAATGTCCCCAAAAGCTGCGTTGATCAGTTTGTTGAGTGTCAGAATGTTGGATTTCTGCGCTTTCTGCATCATTGCGGTCAAAACAGTACGCTGGCGTTCGGTTCTGCGGTAGTCATCACCGCCGCCATAACGGATTCGTGCGTAGGCGCATGCTTGTACGCCGTCTAAGGTGTAAGTTCCGCCGGAGGCAGGTGGTGTGGAATTGTGTCCGGTCAGTTCATTTAATTCTTTCATATAACCGATCATCAGACTTGCCTCATCATCGGTGATCGTGATGTCGACACCGCCTAACAGGTCGACACATTCAATGATCGCATTGAAGTCGACGGTTACATAGTCGGTGATTGCAAGATCAAGATTGGTATTTAACATGGACAGTGCCTGTTCCGGTCCGCCCTTTGCGTAGGCTGCGTTGCATTTCTGGTAAGTGCCGTTTCCGGTATCTAAATAAGAATCACGGTAAACAGATACCAGATTGATGGTATGCTGTTTCGTATCGATGTTTGCCAACATGATAACGTCGCTGTTTCCTTTGGAGAGGCTGCCGTTGGAACGGTTGTCGAGTCCGAAGAGTGCGATCGTTTTGTAATGAGCCATCGCTTCTTTTGTCTCATCGGAGAGATCGTCATTGATGGAAACGTCGTTCATGTCCAGCTTATTCTTTTCAATTTTTGATAATTTGGTTGTGATAAAAAGGGCAATGGCGAGGAGCAGGATGATCAGCAGCTCCAGTAGAAGGAGCATGATTTTTTTCTGCTTTCTGCTTTTGCCTGCAGTGTGCACATTTTTTTTCATAAGAATCCTCCGTTTTGTGTAAAACTTATTTTATTTACGGGAAAACTGTGGAAAATCTACGGAATTCCTGTGTGTACCAGTACGGGTACGAAAGATATCATAAGGCGGGGATGAATAGGATGCAATAAAGTATTTCTTAAATTTAAGGCCAATTTCTTAAATTAAATTAAGAAATGTGGAAAATGTTGTATATGCAGTGGGAATTTAAAGGAATATTAAGAAATCCGCTCTATAACAATTTAAACTTTCCTGTTAAAATAAATGTAAGATCTGGTGTAATACTTGAAGTAAGACACAAAAAGAATGGAGGAACTTATGCAGACAATTTTAGTGTGTGATGATGATAAGGAAATCGTGGAAGCGATCGAAATATATTTACAGCAGGAAGGGTATCATATTTTAAAGGCATATGACGGCGAAGAAGCACTGGAGATCTTAAAAGAAAATGAGGTTCATCTTCTGATCATGGATGTGATGATGCCGCGTCTGGACGGAATCCGTGCGACCTTAAAAATCCGTGAGGAGAGCAGCATTCCGATCATTATTTTGTCTGCAAAGACGGAGGATGCGGATAAAATTTTAGGACTTAACATCGGGGCAGATGACTATGTGGAGAAACCGTTTAATCCGCTTGAACTGGTAGCGAGGGTCAAATCACAGTTAAGGCGTTATACCCAGCTTGGAAATGCGGCAGAGAGCAGCGCATCGGTGTATACAGTCGGTGGATTGTCGATCAATGATGATTTAAAAGAAGTGACCGTGGATGGAGAAGTGGTAAAGCTGACACCGATCGAGTACAACATCCTTTTATTATTGGTCAAAAATCAGGGAAAGGTATTTTCCATTAATCAGATCTATGAGAGCATCTGGAATGAGGATGCGATCGGAGCGGACAATACGGTGGCAGTACATATCCGCCACATCCGTGAAAAAATCGAGATCAATCCGAAGGAGCCGCGCTATTTAAAGGTTGTGTGGGGCGTTGGATACAAGATCGACAAGAACTGATTCTGGGAGGGATTCCGTACGCCGGCATACAGGATAATGTCCGGCACGGGGATGGAGACTTCATATGGAAAAGAAATCATACACATACGGCAGTAAGCTGGCAGGGATGATCCTGCACCTGTTTTTTACGGTAATACTTACCATCGCTGTCTATCTTTTGGCATCACTGATCAGCAAAAATATTCTGCAGGTAACGGATATCGGTACAGATGATTTTTTTAATTCGGGCTACTATACCAAATGCATGGAGCAGAAATGCAGTGAACTGACCGATTATCTGCATCTGTTACAAAAAGGCAATAAGCGGAGTGCGGAGGACGATAAGCGTTATCTGCAGTATACAAATGAGTTTAAGCGTGAAGACACCAATTTCTGTTACTGGTATAAACAGAATGGGGTGTGGTATACCAATCAGCCGGATTCGGTGGAAGGCCAGGAGTTTGATACACAGACTGTTCTCATGGAGGCAAAGACCATGGGGGATTATCTGATCTATGATATGGAGAAAAAGGAATTTGGAACGGATATCCGCGGCATGGAGAATTACTTTTTTGACAGTTATAATAACCAGATGTATCTGCCACTGGAAAATGTGGTGCTTGTGATCGGAGTGGATACGGATCTGACGGCAAAAGACGATCTGTATGATGCCGAGATGGAGTATGTAAGACTGCATCCGTGGATCAAAGTCAGTATTGTTGCTGCGCTGGTCAGTCTGATGGGATGGGTATTAAGTCTTGTATATCTGACACTTGCAACCGGACACAGAGATGGGGAAGAAGGAGTTCATCTTAATTTTGTGGACCGGATAAAAACAGAGATCGTGACCGCCGTATTTATTGCAGCAACCAGTGAGCTCATCATGCTTTTGTCCCATGTAAATAATAAAACGTGGAACGTGTCGGGACTGTTGGTCGCATCGGGAACGGTCAGTCTATTGATTGATGTACTGTTTCTCATTTTTTATCTGAGCATGGTGCGCCGGATGAAGGCGGAAGTGATGTGGGAAAACAGCCTTGCCTGCTGGTTTGTAAAAGGGATGGACAAGTTTTTTGAAAAACGGACGGTGACGGTGAGCGTGCTGGTTGTCTTTGCAGTCCACATGATCGTCTGTTTCGTGCTTGCGATGGGAGCTTTTTATTACCACCGGGTAATCTGTCTGGTACTGCTTTTAATCTTCAGCGGCATGGAGGCATATTTCCTGCTGCGTTCGGCAGTGGAACATTATCAGGTATATGAAGGCGTGGAAAAAATTACGGAAGGTGTGCTAAGCAACAAGATCGACACAGAAGGACTGCATGGTGAGGATAAAAAACTTGCCGAAGCGATCAATAATATTGGCAGCGGTCTTTTGCATGCGGTGGATGACAGTACGAAAAATGAGCGCATGAAGGCAGACCTGATCACGAATGTTTCACATGACATCAAAACACCGCTGACCTCGATCATTAATTATGTCAATCTGATCAAACTGGAACATATTGATAATGAACGGGTGAATGGTTATATCCGAATCCTGGATGCCAAGTCACAGCGGTTAAAGCAGCTGACGGAGGATCTGGTTGAGACATCGCGTATTACATCCGGAAATGTCAAACTGGATATGCAAAAGATTGACTTAGTGGAGCTGATCTATCAGACGGCAGGCGAGTTTAATGAAAAATTTGAGGCGAAAGAGCTTACAATCGTCACCAAACTCCCGAAAACGGAAGTGATGATCCTTGCGGACGGCAGACAGCTCTACCGTGTCATCGAAAACCTTTATAATAATGTTGCAAAATATGCGCTGGAAAAAACAAGAGTTTATGTGGATGTGCATGTACTGGAGGAAAAAGTGACATTTTCCATCAAAAATGTTTCGGAGCGTTCCCTTGCGTTGGAAAACAGTAATGCGGGAGATCTGACAGAGCGTTTTATCCGTGGGGATGCCTCAAGAACGACCGAGGGAAGCGGACTGGGGCTTTCCATTGCAAAGAGTCTGACACAGCTTATGGGCGGCATCTTTTTCATCGGGGTGGACGGAGATCTGTTTAAGGCTTCGATCACATTCCCGATGTACAGGGAAACAATAGATACGGATGAATAAGAGAGTAAATTTACGGCTGTTTTCAGCAGATAGGGCATGCGCTTTCCAATGCTTTCGGTTTAACGTGTAAAAGTACTTGATTTTTGCTGATGCTGTCTATATAATTTTAAACAATGGATCTAATAGAAAATGGGCAAAAGAATGGAGGAAACCATGAAATTATACGATAGCGGTGTATATCTCGTAAATGGAAATGAACTGGTACCGGACGGTGTAAATGCCATCGAAGAGGTCGTAAAAAAGACCGGGGCAGCAGTGACCAAAGAGCAGGCGGCAGAAAATACGATTGCTTATGGTATCTTAAAAAATCATAATACATCTGGCAATATGGACAAACTTCAGATCAAGTTTGACAAGCTGACATCCCACGATATCACATTCGTCGGAATCATCCAGACAGCAAGAGCATCAGGATTAGAGAAGTTCCCGATCCCATATGTGCTGACGAACTGCCACAACAGCCTCTGTGCAGTCGGAGGTACGATCAACGAGGATGATCACATGTTTGGTTTAACCTGTGCAAAGAAATACGGCGGGGTTTATGTACCGCCTCATCAGGCAGTCATTCATCAGTTTGCACGCGAGATGCTTGCGGCTGGCGGAGCGATGATCCTTGGTTCTGATTCCCACACACGTTATGGCGCACTTGGCACCATGGCAGTCGGTGAGGGTGGACCGGAGCTTGTAAAACAGCTTTTAAATAAAACTTATGATATCGATATGCCGGGCGTGATCGGCGTTTATCTGACAGGTACACCGATGAAAGGTGTTGGACCGCAGGATATTGCACTTGCCATTATCGGAGAAGTGTTTGATAAAGGTTATGTAAAGAATAAAGTCATGGAGTTTGTCGGACCAGGTGTTGCAAATTTAAGCGTTGATTTCAGAATCGGCGTGGACGTTATGACCACAGAGACGACATGTCTTTCTTCCATCTGGAAAACAGATGACAAAGTAAAAGAGTTTTATGCGATCCACGGCAGACCACAGGATTACAAAGAGTTGAATCCGGGCAGCGTGGCATATTATGACGGAATGATCGAGATCGACCTTTCAAAGATCAAACCGATGATCGCAATGCCATTCCATCCGAGCAACACTTACACGATCGAAGAGTTAAATGCAAACCTGATGGATATCTTAGACGACTGCGAGAAACGCGCAGAGGTAAGCTTTGACGGAGCAGTTAAGCTTGACTTAAAGAGCAAAGTAAGAGATGGAAAACTCTATGTAGATCAGGGTATCATCGCAGGCTGCGCAGGCGGTGGATTTGAGAATATCTGTGATGCAGCAGACATCTTAAAGGGTGCGAGCATCGGACCGGATGAGTTTACGTTAAGCGTATATCCGGCAAGTACGCCGATCTATATGGAGTTAGTAAAGAATGGTGCAGTTGCATCCCTGATGGAGACAGGTGCGATCGTTAAGACAGCATTCTGCGGACCGTGCTTTGGCGCTGGCGATACACCGGCAAACAACGCATTTTCCATCCGCCACTCCACCAGAAACTTCCCGAACCGTGAAGGCTCCAAGGTACAGAAGGGACAGGTTGCCTCCGTTGCGCTGATGGATGCACGTTCGATCGCAGCAACAGCCGCAAACAAGGGATTTTTGACAGCCGCAACCGATGTGGATGTGAACTTTAGCAAACCGAAGTACTTCTTCGATAAAAATATTTACGCAAACCGTGTCTTTGACAGCAAGGGTGTAGCAGATCCTTCCGTTGAAATCCAGTTTGGACCAAACATCAAAGACTGGCCGGCAATGAGTGCATTGCCGGAAAATATGGTATTAAAAGTGGTATCCGAGATCCACGATCCGGTCACGACCACAGACGAGCTGATCCCGTCCGGAGAGACATCCTCCTTCCGTTCCAACCCGCTTGGACTTGCAGAGTTTGCACTTTCCAGAAAAGATCCGCAGTACGTGGGCCGGGCAAAAGAGATCCAGAAAGCGCAGAAAGCGTTAGAAGCCGGAAACTGTCCGTTAGAGGCAGTAGAAGAGTTAAAACCGGTTATGGATGTCATCGATAAAGTATTCCCGGAAACAAAATTTGAGGATAACCATTCCAATGGTGAGATCGGTTTTGGAAGTACCATCTTTGCAGTAAAACCTGGCGACGGTTCCGCGCGTGAGCAGGCTGCTTCCTGCCAGAAAGTACTTGGAGGCTGGGCAAACATTGCAAATGAGTATGCAACCAAGCGTTACCGCTCGAACCTCATCAACTGGGGTATGCTTCCGTTCATCATCCCGGAGGGCGAACTGCCGTTCAAGAATCTTGACTACTTATATATCCCGAATATCCGTAAAGCAGTCGAGGACAAACAGTCCGAGATTACAGCGTATGTGATCAAAGATGGAAAGGCAGAAGAGTTTAAACTTGGACTTGGTGCGATGACTGATGATGAGAGAGAGATCATCTTAAAGGGCTGTCTGATCAATTATTACAGAGGGTAAAACCGCAGACTGATATTTTGGGGCATCGGCGCATGAGCACCGGTGTCCCTTTTTGCAAAATCCAGTAATTAACAAAAATTTCAGCAAAATCTGATTGCGTTGCCTGTCTGCGAAGGTTATAATGAAAATATTAGATAAGACGGAGGATGGCAATTTGGACGAACAGGAAAAGATAAAAAAAACATCCCAGGAAACAGAATGGGAATTAAAACCACAGTATGTCATCATCGCACTGGTCGTATTTGTGACTTTCTGCTGCTGCATACTGTTTTTCTTTATGATCTACCGTTACAATGGATTCACAGACTTCTGGAAGAAGCTGTCTTTGATCTTACAGCCGATCATTATCGGTGTAGTGATCGCATATCTGTTAAATCCAATCATGAAATTTTTAGAGGGACACCTGCTTAAGTTTTTAGAGCCGCGGATGAAAAGCAAATGCAAAGCGAAAAAGACATCACGGGGAATAGCAATTACCGGATCACTGGTATTTTTAGTGGGAATCTGTGTGCTTTTAGTGGCGGCGATCGTTCCATCTATCTCTGCGAGTATCCAGAGCATGATCACATCGTTTCCACAGGAAGCAAAGGATCTGACGAAATGGGTAGACGAGGTGACAAACGGTGATACGGAACTTGCGTCCATGATACAGCAGGGCGTGGACAAAATAACGGATACGGTTGAGACCTTTTTTGAAGATGATATTTTTTCAAAGGTACAGACTTATCTTACATCGATCACAAGCGGTGTGATCTATGGTGTCAAATTCGTTTTAAATGTGATCGTCGGTCTGATCATTTCAGTCTATGTGATGGCAGACCAGGAACATTTTGCAGGACAGGCGAAAAAGATCGTATATGCGATGTTTAAACCGGTGCGGGCAAATGTTATCGTTGATACTGTCCGTAAGAGCAATGAGATTTTCAGTGGATTTATCAGTGGTAAAATATTAGATTCGGCGATCATTGGTGTGCTCGCCTATATCGTGCTTGCAATCATGAAGATGCCGGATACGGTGTTAGTCGCCGTGATCATCGGTGTCACCAATGTTATACCGTTTTTCGGGCCGTTTATCGGCGCGGTGCCGTCCTTTATCATTATCGTGCTTCAGAATCCGATACAGGGATTATATTTCCTGATCTTTATCGTTGTGTTACAGCAGATTGACGGAAATATCATTGGACCGAAGATCCTTGGAAGCTCTACCGGATTATCGGCATTCTGGGTTGTATTTGCAATTCTGGTATTTGGCGGATTATGGGGATTCCCGGGAATGCTGCTCGGTGTGCCGTTAATGGCAGTGATTTATTATGTTGCACAGAAAACGGTATCTTATTTCTTAAAGAAGCGTGGACTTACAACAGATACACTGGCATATGTATATCTGACTAAAGTTGACAAGGAGAGTAATCAGCCTGTTTATGATAAAAATCCGTCAAAAAAAGAGTTGAAAAAACATCATGGAAAACATATCGAGGAATCCATAGAAGAGAGTAAAAAAGAAGAATAAGATCAATGATAGAAAAGAGGGTATGGCAGACTGCAAACCCTCTTTTTTTGCCTGTATCATGGCTTTTTTTTCTAAGATTAAATTTTGACATCTATATGTGCGTATGATAAACTAAGAACAAAAGAAGCAGCAAAAGAATAGCGCGTTCTGAGGTGGCATAATTTGGATAAATATGAATATAAATTAAAGCTGGATCAGATGAAATCTCTGACGGCCGAACATAATTATGAAAAGGCAGCAGAGATAGCTGATACGATTAACTGGAATAAAATAAAAAATGTAAATGCACTTGTAAAAGTTGGAGAGATTTATGAGAATACCGGTCGTTTAGAAGACAGCCGTGAGGTTTTGCTTATGGCATATGACCGGTCTCCAATTGGAAGAATGATCATTTACCGCCTGGCAAAAGTTGCCATTAAAATGAAAAATTTTGATGAGGCGAAAGATTATTATCAGGAATTTGTGGAGATCGCACCACATGATAATTTGAAATATGTGTTGAAATACGAGATCTGCAAAGCCCAGGGTGCAAATATAGAAACTCTGATCGGAATTTTAGAGGAGTTAAAAGAGCAGGAATATACCGAAGAATGGGCATTTGAACTTGCATGTCTGTATCATAAAGCAGGTATGGCAGATAAGTGTGTGGAGGCATGTGATGAACTGGTACTGTGGTTTGGTGACGGTCCATATGTAGAGCGTGCCTTAGAACTGAAGATGATCTATCAGCCGTTAAATAAACAGCAGGAAGAAAAGTATCGCAGATTTTGTCAGAAACGCGAAGGTGTTGTTGAGGTCAGACCGGAGGAGGAGCTTGACTCCGGTGAGATCGTGAATGAAACCGTACAGATACCGGATGTGAAGCTTTCACCGGAACGGTTTAATACACAGAATCTGCAGGAAGAGCTGCAAAAGAGCATGCAGCAGATCATGCAGGCGACGGAAAAAGAAACTGTTACAGACAGTATGGACAACATCAAAAAGCTTGTGGAGGAGATTCCATATCTGCAGCTTCCGAAAGAAGAATATGATCCATCTGAGGAAGAGGAAGATACGCTGGAACATATAGAGACGGATCACGAGATCGATGATTCGTTAAAGATCAATTTCAAAGAGCTGCTTGCAGAAGAACATGATGGACAGATTGGGATGTATATGCCGGAGAAAACGGCATTAGAGCACCAGATCACAGGTCAGATGAGCATTGAAGAAGTGCTTGCTGAGTGGGAAAAGACGAAATATGCCGCAGAAGTTGCATTAGAAGATGCAAAGCAGCGCAGACTTGAATCTGCAAAGGCGCGTGCGCTGCAGGAAGCGGAAGAAATTATGGGACGTCTTGCAGACATTATTCCAAAGCTTGATGCAGGTGTTGCTCCAAAAGATATACTGCAGGATCAGTACATAGAAGGCAAGCCGTTAGAAAATGACAGGGCAGCAGCTATGGTTGCAAACATGAATCAGATCTTACAGGAAGAGATTGACCGGATATCGACAGAGACGGCGGATATCGATAAACAGCTGGCAGAGGCAGCCGGAACAGCAGCGTCCGCAATGGAACCGGAGCCGGCAGCGTCAATGGGAGAGATATCTGGGCCAGGAGTGAATGCAGCGGAGCTTGCAGAAGAAGTATCCGGGATGATGCAGGAGACAGAAGATGTGGAAATATCCGGACAGGAGCAGATACCGGGATCTCAGCCGGATGAGGAAATCGCAGATCTCTCCGCAGAAGAAACGGATGAGGAAACTGTAGATCTCAGTACAGAGGAGAAGGCGGCAGAAGAAGTTTCAGATATTAGTGAAGAGAAAACATCTGAAGCAGATGATTTTGATATAGTTACCGCAGACACGATCGATCTTGGCAAAGTGGTAACGGAACAGGCATTAGCCGAAGCGGTAGAGCATATTACCGATACGGAAAGCGCGACGGATGATATCACACAGAAAGAGCTGGCTGACAACACGGCAGTTGAGGTAACGAAAGAGGTTCTTAAGAAAGAGGACCGGGTGGAAAGAGTCCTTCCGGAGATCACAGAGCCTGAGGATGAGACCGGTTTTGAGGCAGTTACATCACTGGGTGAAGAACTTCGGGGGATATTTACCTATTTTGTTTCGATCAAGGGAATGGAAGAACAGATTTGTCAGGCACTTACAGGTGCGGCAAGACATCTGATAACAGGAAAGGATGCTTCTACCGGAAATATGGTGATCCAGGGTGGCAGCGGAAGTGGCAAAACAGTCCTTGCAACGGCTATGGTGAAAGCACTTCAGAAAGAAACCGGAAAACCAAAAGGAAAGGTTGGAAAGATTGAAGCTTCCGCACTGAATAAAAAGGATGTAGCATCACTGTTAAAGAAAATTTCCGGGGGCTGTCTGATCATAGAGAAAGCCGGAGATATTTCCAAAGAAACGGCAGTCCGGCTGGCACTTCTTCTGAAAAGTGATACAAGCGGATTATTTGTCATTATGGAAGATACACACCGTGGAATTGAGAAGGCACTCGGCAGAGATGAAGGATTTGCTTCCCGTTTCTCTGAGAAGATCAATATTCCGATATTTACCAGTGATGAGCTTGTTTCATTTGCGAAAGCGTATGCAAACGAACTTGGCTATACAATAGATGAGATGGGTATTCTGGCACTTTACAACAGTATCAGCAATATTCAGAAATATGATAAGGCAACAACGCTTACAGAGGTAAAAGAGATTGTGGACGATGCGATTCATAAATCTGAGAAGGGCGGTTTACGAAAAGCATTTAGCATTATTACGTCCAGAAGATATGATGATGAAGATTATGTGATTCTTCGCGAAAAAGATTTTGGAATCTAAAATATACAGGCTATAATCATGACATAAAAATAAAGGGGTGTAAGGGTATGGCTAATTTTTCAGAGTTGGATCGCTATTTATTTGGACAGGCGACGCATTACGAGATTTACCGGAAACTGGGGGCTCATTTTACGGATCAATATGGAATCCGTGGAGTATGTTTTGATGTGTGGGCTCCGAATGCCGCAAGAATCTGGGTGATTGGTTCTTTTAACGGATGGGATGAAACGGCAGATGAAATGACAAGGTTAGAGCCGGATACCATGGGAATATTCGAATTGTTTATTCCGGGGATCGAGGAAGGTGCACTGTATAAATATCTGATAGAGACAAAAGATGGAAAACGGCTCTATAAGGCGGATCCATATGCAAATTATGCAGAGCTTCGTCCGGGAACGGCATCTGCCGTCACGGATATAGAGCATTTTAAGTGGACCGATGAAAAATGGATGGAAGAGCGTGCAAAGACCAAAGATATCTATGCAAAACCTATGGCGATCTACGAGGTACATCCGGGATCCTGGATGCGCCATCCGGGCAGAGAGGATGACGGATTTTACAGTTATAGGGATCTTGTGAAATATCTGATCCCGTATGTGAAGGAGATGGGATATACACATATTGAGCTGATGGGTATTTCCGAGTATCCGTTTGACGGTTCCTGGGGATATCAGGTAACCGGTTATTATGCACCGACTTCCCGTTATGGAACGCCGCAGGATTTTGCATATTTTATCAATGAATGTCACAAGCACAAGATCAGTGTGATCCTAGACTGGGTGCCGGCGCATTTCCCGAAAGATGCACATGGACTGGCTGAGTTTGATGGAACATGTCTGTATGAATATGCGGATCCAAGAAAAGGAGAACATCCGGACTGGGGTACAAAGATATTTGATTACAGCAAGAATGAAGTAAAGAATTTCCTGATCGGCAGTGCATTGATGTGGATCGAGCATTATCATATTGACGGGCTGCGTGTGGATGCAGTGGCATCTATGTTATATCTGGATTATGGAAAGCAGCCGGGACAGTGGGTTCCGAATAAATACGGTGATAATAAGAATCTTGAGGCAGTGGAGTTCTTTAAGCATGTCAATACACTGATCCTTGGAAGAAACCCGGGAGCAGTCATGATCGCTGAGGAATCTACGGCATGGCCGAAAGTCACCGGCCGTGTGGAAGATGACGGACTGAATTTCAGTTATAAATGGAATATGGGATGGATGCATGATTTCCTGGATTATATGAAACTTGATCCGTATTTCCGCAAGGATAATCACCACAAAATGACTTTTGCCATGAGTTATAACGAGAGTGAGAAATACATTCTTGTGCTTTCCCATGACGAAGTGGTACATCTGAAATGTTCCATGATCAATAAGATGCCGGGCGAGATGGAAGATAAATTTAAAAATCTGATGGTCGGCTATGCGTTTATGATGGGACATCCTGGTAAAAAACTTTTGTTTATGGGACAGGAATTTGCACAGCTTCAGGAGTGGAGTGAGGCGAGAGAATTAGACTGGTATCTGCTGGAAAACCCGGATCATAAGCATATGCAGAACTGGGTGAAGAAATTATTACATATTTATCAGAAAAATCCGGCACTCTATGAACTTGACAGCAGCTGGGGTGGATTTGAATGGATCAATGCAAATGATGCTGAGCGCAGTATTTTCAGCTTTATCAGAAAGAGCAAAGACGGAAAGAATAATCTGCTTTTTGTATGCAATTTTACACCGGTGGAACGCAGCGACTACCGCGTAGGCGTACCAAAACACAAGACTTATAAACTGATTTTAAACAGTGACGATGCAGAATTTGGCGGAAGCGGCAAAGAGCGTCCGGTAAATTATAAATCTGTGTCGAAGGAATGTGATGGAAGACCATACTCGTTTGCATATCCGCTTCCGGGCTTTGGTGTGGCAGTATTCCGCTATTAAAAACTGTATAAAATAGCAGAACAGCGTTTGGAATCGTATCGAAAAACTTAATAAATGTGCTGATGTATCCGATATATACATCAGCTATGGATGGCGCAGATATTTCAGGGAAGTGAAAGTATGCGCCATTCTTTTGTCCTGATATAACCGGATTGGTCAGATATAACTGAGTGAAAAGCAGAAATCAGGCAAGGAAAAACTGTACGGAAAGTATGTAAGAACAGAAATGACAAGGAGAGTCGGATCATGAGAATAGATAACCAACAGCAGCAGAATAAGGGCGTGATGGATTTAATGCCGCAGACAGGCGCCGTGGAAGAAAAAAACGGAATTCAGATGTTTGCGGATGCGGTAAAGACAGAGAGTAGTAAAAAATCTGCAGGAACTACGTCTTTTCAGGCAAAAGAGGTTACTTATCTGAATCCGGCAAAAGAAGAGAAAAAGACGGTCATAGATGAAATAGAGCAGTCCGGTTCCATGGATGCAGGCGAGCGAAAAGCACAGATGGCTGTGCTTGCGGAAACTACTTCACCGGAAGATTATGAAAAAATGCAGGAGGATGGCTTTTCGCTGGATGATACCACGAGCAATAAGATTGTGACCGTGACGGATAAGATCAAAGCACAGCTGGCAAAGGCGGGGGTGGATATTTCTAAATTTGGAGATGATCTTGATCTCGAACAGCTTGCACAGATCACGGGCAGTCCGGAACTTGCAGTTCAGATCGCAAACAGTCTGCGGGAAGCGGATCTGCCGCTTGCGGATGATAATTTTAAACAGATCGCAGAGACAGTAAATATGGCGGATTCTTTATCCGCATTGGATGATGGCGCTGTAAAATATCTGATTGATAATCGGTTAGAGCCTACGGTGCGAAATATATATTTTGCTGAGCATTCTGCAAGTGCAGGCTATATTCCGGCAGAACAGCAGGATATTTCGTCCTTCCTTCCACAGGTGAAAAACGTGATCGCATCAGCAGGACTGGAAGTAAATGATGATACCATTGCAACCAGTAAGTGGATGTTAGAAAATGATATACCGCTGACGAAGGAGAATCTTACTTATGCACAGGCTCTGCGCCAGACGGGACTGACCACGGGGGCAGAAGATATTGCCGCACTTGCAGCAGAGGCGGTCAGCGAAGGGAAAAGCGCACAGGATGCGGTGATCCTGTCCGGCTATACATGGATGGAGCAGGCGAAAGACGCTGTGGATACCGTAGAAAATGCCACGGATGAAGATCTTGCTTATATCGTGGAAAAAGGATTGCCACTTACCCTGGACAGTTTAAGGGAAGCTGCGGCAAACCGGACATCGGGAACGGCGGCATCAGAAAGCCAGGCGGTGGGAACTGTGGCATCATCTGAAGCTCAGAGTGAGGATGCAGCGCAGAGCATTGCGAACGAGAGTTATACCCCAAAAGGGCAGCAGCTTCTGACGGCACGCAGACAGTTAGAAGAAATTCGTCTTGCAATGACGGTGGAAGCAAATTACCGTCTATTAAAACAGGGGGTTTCCATTGACACCGAGCCGTTGGTAAAACTGGTGGAACAGCTGAAAGATCAGGAAAATGCATATTATAAAAATCTCCTGATATCTGAAGGTGTGGATGTGAACGACGAGCAGGTGGAACTTTTTAGAGAGGTCGATAAAAAAGTTTCCGATATGCGTTATGTTCCGGCATATGTGCTTGGAATGAAAGATGCCGAGGTGTCGACGATCAATGGTGTCCATAAAGCCGGTATGGAACTGAAAAGTTCTTTTGAAAAGGCAAGTCAGCAGTATGAGACCCTGATGACAGCACCGAGAACTGATCTGGGAGATTCCATCCAGAAGGCATTCCGTAACGTGGATGATATTTTAAACGACCTTGATATGGAACTGACGGATGAAAACCGTCGTGCGGTTCGGATTCTTGGATATAACAGTATCGAGATCACCCAGGATTCTGTGTTTCAGATGAAAGCAGCAGATGAAGAAGTGCAGCGTGTCTTTAAAAATATGACTCCGGCGGTTGTCACACAGATGATAAAACGCGGGATCAACCCACTGGAAATGCATTTTACATCGTTAAACCAGGAGGCAGAGAACATTAAGAGCGAGGAGTCTGGTAGGGAGGATAACCGCAGATTCAGTGAATATCTCTGGAAAATGGAACAGAATCACGAAATCAGTGAGGAGGAGCGAAGCTCTTATATAGGAATCTATCGTCTGATCCGACAGGTAGAAAATACAGATGGTGCAGCAATCGGTGCACTGATACAGCAGGGATCGCCCCTTACGATGAAAAATCTTCTGACAGCTGTGCGGTCTGAAAAACGCAGCAATAAGATGGATTATTCTGTAGATTCTGATTTTAATGGCGTATCCGGGACATCCAATGGCAGCTCGATTACGGATCAGATTGAGGCAGCCTATCAGAATAACTGCTTAAAAGATGCTTCGGAATTACTGACACCGGAGCGTGCGAAAGTGTTGTTTGATCAGGATTCTGACTGGGAGAACATGACGCCGGAGGAATTTAAAGCAGCGCTGGAGCTGGCAAAAGAACAGGCAGATGAGAGTGGCATTGATGCAGATTATGCAAAAGAGCAGCTTGCGCAGTTAGAGCAGGCAGCAAATGCGGATGAGAGTATTTATCGTATTTTGGATAAATATGATATTCCAAATACAATATCAAATGTGCTGGCAATGGAATCCATGCTCAACCAGCGTAATCAGATGTTTCGTAAGATTTTTGGAAGCAGTATGGCAGACCACAATGGAGACAATCAGGTAGATGCGGATGATTTAGAAGCAATTAAGCAGGAATTGTTAGA
>ERZ827469.388-NODE-388-length-53338-cov-6.487304_pt1 | contig 53338 bp, 70 predicted proteins | sample MGYA00519917_ERZ827469 | MGnify/ENA primary metagenome ERZ827469 (study PRJEB31778, sample SAMEA3449314) | human gut metagenome | biome: human gut; feature: human-associated habitat; material: faeces | place: United Kingdom | collected 2010/2012 ... | reverse complement strand
GGCGACCGCAGCATGAACATGCAGATCGTCAGGATCGGCTTTGGAGGCGAAATATGAAATACATCGGGATGCCCCTGGGAATGTGGGCGCTGTTTGCAGGGTCGTTCCGCAGACAGCTGACGGTCGTGTTCGGCTATGACGCCGCGGCGGCAAAGGAGATCATGAAAAGGGCGAAGCCGCAGTACCGGAAGCTCATTGCGAAGCTGCCCGCGTTTGAAAAGGCCGACCGGTTTCAGATGAACATCGTCAACTGCGCCATGCTCGGCGCGTTCATCTGCTCCATGCCGGAGCGTCCGGATGTGGAACGCCTGACGGTCTATTATGCCGACGCGATGATGACAAAGCCGATGAAGTGGTTTTGCCGCAAGAGCGGAAAAAAGAAATTCACGGAAAAGGACATCGCGGGGATGCAGGCCACAGCCGCGCTGAAGGCGGCGGACCGCAACCCGTATTCTTGGAACATGGAATACTATGCCTACCCCGACGGCAGCGGCTATGAGGCGCGCTTTACGCAGTGCGGCATCTGCACGCTGATGCAGGCGTTGGGGCTCTACGATCTGACGCCCGCGCTGTGCCATCTCGACTACACGATGAGCGACGCGGGCGGCGCGTCGGATTTCGTGCGCGAGTACACGCTCGCCTCCGGCGGCCCCTACTGCGACTGCGGGTATCACAAAAAGCAGTGAAAAAACAAAAAGAATGCGTCTTTCGATGCATCCTTTTTCCTTTATGTAGGGGACTCAATCTTCGTTGTAGGCATCCGAGGCCTTGATACGCTGGTACATATCCTGCATCTGGCGGTCGATCTCAGCGATCTTGCCCGCGCATTCGAACATCTCCTCGTTGATGCCCTCGGGCAGCTTCGTTTTGTCGACCTTGTAGCGGATATCGTGCTCAAGGCTCGCCCAGAAGTCCATGGCGATCGTGCGCAGCTGGATCTCCGCCACGACGTATTCCGTCCGGTCGGAGAGGTAGACGGGCACCTTGATGTCCATGTGCAGCGAGCGGTAGCCGTTGTAGTTCGGCGTCTGGATGTAGTCCTGCTTTTTGACGATCTCCACGTCCGTCTGCCGCGCCAGCATTTCGCCCACGCGGTAGACATCGTCGATGTAGCTGCAAACGACGCGCACGCCCGCGATGTCGTTGATGTTTTTTCGCGCGGACTCGATCGAGAGCGGCAGGCCGCGCTTGATGAGCTTGGCGACAATGCTCGATTGCGATTTGACGCGCCCGTCGATGTGATGAATGGGATTGCGTGCATAAAGAACATTGAATTCACTGTTGAGAATATTGAATTTCAACGTGAGCTGCCGAACCGCCGCGTCATAGAGATTCTGCATGACAAGAAAGTCATGCGGATCCTCGCAGAGGGTCAGGTTGTTTGCGCTTCTGTTCATTTGCAAACCTCCGTTTTCAGGTCAATTCTTTCGATCACACCCTTAGTATAGCAGAAGAGAGCACCTTGTCCAAGAGGTTTTTGTTCAGTGACCGATAAGAAACGGCACGGCGCGTGAACACCCGCCGTGCCGTTTTCCGTGCGGTCACGACTGTGCCATGCGCTCGAGAAGCTGGAAGGCCTCTTCGAGCTTGGGGTCGATATGGTCGGTCTGCAAAGCCTCGCGCACGCAGCCTTCGATGTGCGCGCGCATGATCTGCTGGTTGGCGCTTTTGAGGAGCGACTGCGTGGCGAGAAGCTGGTTGGAGATGTCCACGCAGTAGCGGTCGTCGTCGATCATCTGCAAAATGCCGTCGAGCTGGCCGCGGGCGATTTTGAGCTTGCGGCGGACGGAATCACGATCGGCTCTCATGGCCTTAGCGGATGGAGACGGCCTGATAGCCCGCCTCATCGACTGCGGCCTTGAGCGCCGCGTCGGTCACGCTGCCGTCCACGCTGACAGTGGCGGACTTGCTCTCAAGGTCGACCTTGGCCTCCTTCACGCCGGGGACGGCGGAAAGCGCCTGCTGGACGTGGTTCACGCAGTGCATGCAGGCCATGCCCTCAATGCTGATGACTTTTTCCATGTTCGTTTCTCCTTTTTTGTTGTTACTTGCCATGGTGTGGCTGTTTGCTATCTCCACTCCGCTATCCGACGGAGAAGAAACCGTTTTCGGTGCTGCCGCCGTGTGCTTGGCCTTGAACCAGCGCAGGCGCAGCGCATTGCTCACCACAAACACCGAGCTGAAGCTCATCGCGAGCGCGCCGAGCATCGGGTTCATCTTGAGCTGGAAGGCGGGGTAGAAGATGCCCGCCGCGATGGGAATGCCGATGGCGTTGTAGAAGAACGCCCAGAAGAGGTTCTGTTTGATGTTGCGGATGACCGCGCGGCTCAACTGCACGGCGGTCGAGACGTCGAGAAGATCGCTGCGCATCAGCACAATATCCGCCGACTCGATAGCGACGTCCGTGCCCGCACCGATGGCGATGCCGACGTCTGCGCGCGCAAGGGCGGGCGCGTCGTTGATGCCGTCGCCGACCATGGCAACCTTCTTGCCGCCCTCCTGCAGGCGGCGGATCTCGCGCTCCTTATCCTGCGGCAGCACCTCGGCCACCACGCGGTCCACGCCGACCTGGCGGCGGATGGCCTCAGCGGTCTTGGCGTTGTCGCCCGTGAGCATGACGACCTCGATGCCCATGTTCGAGAGCTCGGCAATGGCCTGCGCGCTCGTGGGCTTGACGATGTCGGCCACGGCAATAAGGCCGATGAGCTTGCCGTCGAGAGCGAAGTAGAGCGGCGTCTTGCCGTCCTCGGCCAGCGCTTCGCCGCGCGCGAGCAGGTCGCTCTTTTCGATGCGGTTGGCCTCCATCATGCGGCGGTTGCCGGCAAGGCAGAGCTTGCCCTCGACCTCGCCGCGGATGCCCTGACCGGGGATCTGCTCAAATTTGTCGACGGACAGGAACGTGAGCGATTCCTTCTCCGCCTCGGCCACGATGGCCTCGGAAAGCGGATGCTCGGAGAGCTTTTCGAGCGACGCGGCGACGGAGAGAAGTTTGTCCCTGCCGATGCCGCCGTCGACGACGTCGGTGACGACGGGCTTGCCCTGCGTGATGGTGCCGGTCTTGTCGAGCACGACGCTGTTGACGCTGTGCGTCGTCTCAAGTGCTTCGGCGGACTTGATGAGGATGCCGTTCACCGCGCCGCGGCCCGTGCCGACCATGATGGCCGTCGGCGTGGCGAGACCCAGCGCGCAGGGGCAGCTGATGACGAGAACGGAAATACCGATGGACAGCGCAAATTCCACGCTGTGGCCCGTCAGCAGCCACGCTGTCGTCGCGATGACGGCGATCGTGATGACGACGGGGACGAACACGCCGCTCACCTTATCGGCCAGCTTGGCGATGGGAGCCTTGGAGCTCGTGGCCTCGTCCACAAGGCGTACGATCTGGGAAAGGGCGGTATCGTCGCCGACTTTGGTCGCGCGCATCTTGAAATAGCCGGATTTGTTGATGGTCGCGCCGATGACGCTGTTTCCGGCCTGCTTTTCGACGGGGATGCTCTCGCCGGTCAGCGCGGATTCGTCGACCGAGGACGTTCCCTCGAGCACGACGCCGTCGACGGGGACGCTCTCGCCCGCCTTGACGATCAGCACGTCGCCGAGTTGGACCTCCTCGACGGGGATGACGCTCTCGACGCCGTCGCGCTCGACCGTCGCGGTCTTGGGCGCAAGGTTCATGAGCTTTGTGATGGCGTCAGAGGTCTTGCCTTTGGCGCGGGCCTCCATCGTCTTGCCCATGGTGATGAGCGTCAGGATCGTGCCTGCGGACTCGAAGTACAGCTCCATCATATAGGTGTGCACCGTGTCCATGTCCATCTGGCCAAAGCCGATGCCGATCTTATAGATGGCGTAGATGCCGTACACGATGGCGGCGCTGGAGCCCAGTGCGATCAGCGAATCCATGTTCGGCGAGCGCTGCCACAGCGTCTTGAAGCCGACGATATAGTACTGGCGGTTGATATAGACGATGGGCAGCAGCAGCAAAAACTGCGTGAATGCGAACGTCATCGCATTTTCCATGCCGAGGAAGCACGCGGGCAGCGGCCAGCCCATCATGTGGCCCATCGAGAGATAGAACAGCGGGATGGTGAAGAGGAGCGAGAGGACGAGACGCTTTTTCATGTCGCTGTACGCCTTCTGTGCGGCGCTGGCGCCGCCGGTCTCGGCAGTCTGCGCGGCGGGGGCGCTGCCGGGCTTTGCATGCAGAGACGCACCGTAGCCCGCCTTTTCGACTGCGGCGATGATCTGCGCAGACGAGAGCTGGGATTCGTCGTATTCGACGACCATGCTGTTTTTCAGCAGGTTGACCGCGACCTGCTGCGCGCCTGGCTGCTTGGCGACGGCCTTTTCCACGCGGCTGGAGCAGGCGGCACAGCTCATGCCGGTCACGTCATAGGTTTCCTTTTTCAATTTGATTCCTCCTTCGGGACAAATACAATACCCGTGTGGGGTATTTTTAATTTGCCAACAGTATAGGTCGGAAATTGGAGGATTGTCAAGACCTCTTTTCGAGAAATTTCCGTTTGGGCGAAAGTTGCGGCGTTTCGGTCGGGAAAACTTACCGCCGCCGCGCCGCTGGACAGCTTGCATCCCTTATGATAAACTGACGGCATGAGTTTTATGATAAGCAGGTGAAAAATGAAGCAAAAACATATCTTGAAATGGCTGGGCATCGCACTGGGCGTGTACCTTTTATATGGGGTGCTGACAGCCATTCTCGTCCCGCTGCCGCAAAAAGAGGCGACAGGGGAGCTGTGGAGCCAGTATGAAGCCCGATTGAGCGAGGACGCATCGCAGGAGCGCGTGAGGAGCATCGAGGACACGGACAGTGCGCTGCTCTGGCGCTTGCAGCTCATCGAGAGTGCGGAAAGGGAGGTCATCTTCTCAACCTTTGACCTGCGCGCGGACGGCAGCGGACAGGATTTGATGGCCGCGCTCTATGGCGCGGCGCAGCGCGGCGTGCGGGTGCGCGTCATCGTCGACGGGCTGAACGGTTTTCTGCATCTGCAAAACAGCGGCGTTCTCCGCGCCCTCGCGGCGGAAGAAAATGTTGAAGTGAAGTTCTACGATCCAATTGACCTGCTGCGCCCGTGGAAGCTCAACTACCGCCTGCACGACAAGTATCTGATCGCCGACGGGAGCAAATACATCCTCGGCGGAAGAAATTCGAACGATTTGTTCCTCGGCTCATATCAGGAGAACCAGAACATCGACCGCGACGTGCTCGTCGTGTCGGACGGGGGAGAGGGCAGCTCGGTCTCCCAGCTTTTGACGTATTTTGAAAGCGCCTGGTCGCAGCCGGAGAATCAGACCATCACAGGCAAGACGTCCTCGCAGACCGACGCGCTGCAGGAGCGCTACGCGGCGCTATGCGCGGTGCATGGAAAAGAGCTTGCCGCCGTCGACTGGGAGGTGGAGACCGCGGCGGTCACGCATGTGAGCCTTCTCAGCGGCTCGCCGCGCGCGGAGGCGAAAGCGCCTGAGCTGTGGGACGCGCTTGTCCGCCTGATGGCGCAGGGCGATGACGTCCTGCTGCAAACGCCGTACATCATCTGCAACGACAAAATGTATAACGATTTGGAAGCACTTGCCGAGACGCGGCAGCTGCGCGTGCTGACGAATGCCGTTGAAAACGGCGCGAACCCGAGCGGCTGCTCGGACTACTTACGCGAAAAGCAAAATATTTTATCGCGCGGCGTCGACGTGTACGAGGTCGTCTGCGGCCAGTCGCTGCACACGAAGACGATTTTGATCGGGGATGATCTGAGCATCGTCGGCTCGTTCAACGCCGACATGCGCAGCGCATATCTCGATACGGAGCTGATGCTCGTCATCGAGAGCGAGGAGGTCAATGCCGCGCTGCGGCAGGAGAGCGTACAGTACATCGACCAGAGCCGCCTCGCCCTGCACGACGGCGGCACGGAATACGGCGCGCGGTTTGAAGAAATGACGCTGCCTTGGGCAAAGCGCGCGCTGTATACGATTCTGAGCGTTGTCCAGCGCCCGATCCGCCACCTGCTGTAACGAAAAGTGCGGCATAGCGGAAAATGAGGGAAAGGAATACGGATTTTGCCCGTATTTCGCCGTTTGTCAAGAGTAAATGCACAAAAAAGCAAAAATATTTTTTATGAGGCCAGAATGAGGGCGATTTCTTCCCGGAAAAGCTGCTCGGAGCACAGATAACCGAACATTTTGCGGGGGTAGTTGTTCAGCCAGTCCTCGATCCGCTTGGTCTCCTCGTAGGAGACCGTGCTCAGGTCAGTGCCCTTCGGCAGGTGCCGACGTATGAGGCCGTTCTGGTTCTCGTTGGATCCGCGCTCACTCGGGCGGTAGGGGTGGCAGTAGTAGACCTCGGTGCGAGATCCCCGGCCGGTGATGCTGCGCTCGATCCCGGCGGCGTCTGCAAACTCGCAGCCATTGTCGCAGGTGATCGACTGGAAGATCAGCGGGAACACTTTGGAGCCGACTTTCTTCTCGAGGGTGTCGAGGGCAGCGACGACGCTGGCGCTCGTCTTATCCGGCGAAGGGATGATGATCTCGCGGCGGGTCTTGCGCTCGGTCATCACGATGTAGGTGTTGCTGACGCCTTGGCAGCTCTCGACGCTGTCCATCTCCCAGTGACCGAAGGTGCTGCGGTCGTTGATGTGCTCGGGGCGATCCTCGATACTCCGGCCCGCAGGCTTGCGGGGCATGGATCCGGCCGGGCGCTCCGGCTGGTGGCGCTTGCCGTGCTGCGGCAGCATGGAAACAGTCAGCTCGTCGCCGAAGATCTCGCCGCGGATGTAGTTGTAGGCGGTGCTCGCGCAGATGTGGGTCTTGAAGGGCCAGCCCTTGACCTCAGCCTCACCGATCGCGGCCTCCGGGCTGTACTTCTCGTCGCGGATCTTGGCGATCAGGTAGTCGGCCAGCTCATAGTCGTTGCCGATCTTCAGCTCCGGGCCCTTGGCGCGGAGGTTGGCCTCATAGCGGGCCTGTGCGCCTTCGGGGTTGTATCTGGTCTCGGTGGTGTAGTCGCTGTTGAGGTGCTCATAGGTGCACCGCTTCAGCTCCCGGTAGATGGTCGTATGATGGACGCCGAGCTCCTTGGCGATGTCCGTCGGCTTCATTCCTGCGCGGATGAAGGCGTCGAGCTGGATGCGCTTGGTCGGCGTCAGATGGCTCCAGTGCTGTCCCATTGTGTTCCCCTCCGTGATAAAAGAAAAGGGGCGGCCCGCCGGCCGCCCCTTCTGTGTGTCAGTGTTCCTCGTACTTTTTCAGGAGCTCGAGCGTCTCCTCGTCTGTGATGATGTCAGCCAGCCTGCACTCCAGCGCGTTGCAGATCTTCAGCAGCGTCGGCAGCTTCGCGCCGTTGATGTCCCGGGCGCCGCGCTCGTACTGCTGGAGCACCTGCACCTTGATCCCGGCCAGATCGGCGAGCTGAGACTGAGACAGGCCGGCAGCCTTGCGGAGCTTTTGCAGCCCCTCGCTTTTGTAGGTCACTTTGATCGAGATGTCCATGTTGTTCCTCCCGCTTGACTTTGCCGTGGTTTCGTGGTTATAATGAAAAGGAACGGCGGGCGGGATTTTTCCCGCCGTCCTTCGACCTTACTGCTTGGGCTTTTGGTTCGGCTTTATTGTGATCGTAATGGTGGCAACCTGTTCACACTTTAGAGCCTGTTCCAGCAGCTCGAGCAGTTTTTTCATCTGCTCAGTATCCACGGCTTTGCCTCCTTTCCGCGGTTTTGCTCTCCTTTCTTTCTGTACTCGGCTATCCCTTGCCTGTGATTATATTATAGAGCATTTGCTCTATAATGTCAAGCATAATTCGGCAGATTTTCAACATTTTCCCGCGTTTTTCCACAAAAAAGCCGCACGGCGTCGCTGCCGTGCGGTTTTCTCATTCTTTCCCGAGTAGGTGGTTGATGGTGGTGCCGAGAGCGGTCGCCAGATAGTCCAGCTCGTAGTCAGCGACGACTCGGCTGCCGTTCTCGATCCTGCTGATGACCTTCTGCGTGACGTCCAGCCCGATGATCTGGAGCTTGTAGGCGAGCTGTTCCTGTGACAGGTTTGCCCGCAGCCGCTCCTCCCTGACTCTCTCCCCGGAGATGTTGCACCTGCCGTCTGGTTTGTATATTTTCGCAGCCCTCGCCTCCCTTTATGCTAAAGATGACTATGCAATATTGACTTTACCAGTTTTGGCGTGGTAATATTATGCCAAAGATGACTAAACGCTAAAAAGCGCACATAGGAGGGAAAAGCATGGGTACAAGGTTTAGACGCAGCTTTAAGGTGGCCCCGGGTGTCCGGGTAAACCTGAACAAAAAGAGCGCGAGCATCAGCTTCGGCCCGAAGGGCCTGAAGCACACGGTCAGCACGACGGGGAAAAGCCACACGACCGTCGGGATCCCCGGGACGGGTCTGTCATATACGACGAGCTCCGGCGGGAAGTCCGGCGCGCAACAGGGCGTGGTCAGCATCCCCGCAGCGCAGCGGCCGACGTCGCCGAAAAGCAAGACGGTGGCGCTGCTGCTGTGCATCTTCCTCGGCTTCTTCGGTGTCCATCGGTTCTATGTCGGGAAAACCGGCACAGGCGTCATTTGGCTGCTGACGGCCGGGGCCTGCGGGATCGGCTGGTTGGTAGATATTTTCACCATCCTGCTCGGCGGTTTCTATGACTCCGAGGGCCGTGTGCTGCGGTTCCAGCCCACAGAGGCCGAGCTCGCCGCTGCCGGTGAAGCGCCGGATCCTGACGCCGAGGAGTAAAGCCCCACATAACAGAAAAGGCCCGCCCGGGATCTCCGGGCGGGCCTTTTCTGCTTTTCTATGCGGTTTTAGAGTTTCGTGACGTAGTCCAGAGAGATCCAGCCCGCGCCGCTCTTGAGCTTGCCCCACTTGGTCGCGCCGTGGCCTACGGCTTCGGCGACGATGGTGTAGATGCCCTTGCCCTTGATCTGGCCGGCGACGCCGTAGTTGGTGCCGGGGCCCTTGCGGATGTTCAGCACGTCGGCCGTCGTCCGCACGCGGTAGCTCGTGGCCGTGCCGGTGCTGCCGGTCGAGATGTCCGCAGCGTTTACCCAACCGTAAACGGTGGAGCCGCCGCCGCTGACCGCCTTCAGGTGGTACGGGTGCGCCTTGCCGGCCGCGACGGCCGTGATGGTGGCCTTGCCGGGCTTGCAGGTCTTGGCGTCCTTGGCTGCTGCGCTGGTGTAGTGCTGCGTGCCCTTGAAGTCAACCACGTCGCCGACCTTCAGGCCGGATGTAGTGACGCCCGAGGTCTGACTGCCTGTGCTGCCGCCTGCATCCTTGACGCCGAGGCGCTTGTTGACCTCGGCCGCGATCTGGCCGTGGCGGTTGTAGAGGTAGTCGCCCGGGCAGCTCTTATTCGCGTAGTCCCTGTGCACGGTCATGTTGCAGCCGTTCAGGTGGTTCACGCGGTCGTTTTTTCTGGTCGACCAGACGAGGCGCTTGATGCCGTTGCGCTTGCAGATGTCGGTCACGAGATCCAGCAGCGCGGCGTATGCCTTCGCGGAGACGGGCCAGTCAGGCGCGCCTCCGTTGTTGGCGACTTCGATGGTGACGGCCCGCTGGTCGTTGGCGTTGGACGAGGTGCACCACGAGCGGTTTGCCTCGTCGACGTACAGGGCGATCCGGCCGTCGGTGCCGATGCCGTAGTTGCTGGACGCCTGCCGCGCAGAGCTGGCGAACAGGTTGCCGCAGGTCTCGACGGAGCAGTTGCCCGCCATGCAGTGAATAGTGATGGTGTCGATCTTCTTGGTGCGCTTGCCCGAGTGGTTCGGGCTGAGCTTGGTGTAGACCACCAGAGGGCTGTTACTCATTGTCGTCTCCTTTCCCGCCGGTCAGCTCGTCGAGAGTCTCGTCTGTGATGGTCTCGCCGGGCTTCAGCTTGATGTCGTCGGTGTTCTGGTTTTTCATGGGTTTACCTCCTTTACAAGCAAGAAAAGGGCGGGCCGGAGCCCGCCCTCTCCGTTATTCGATGGTCAGGCCCTCAGTGTTGAGCTGCTTGACGATTGCCTCGATCGCGTTGACGACGCTTTCCTCGTCGACCTTGAAGCCCTTCTGCTTCAGGAAGTCGAGGACGTACTGCTTCTTCTCCTCGCCGCGGCCCTGTCCGACGTAGAGCTGCTCAGCGGCAGCGACGCCGATCTTTACCCACGCGGTCAGCTCCTTGCGCTGTGCCTCGGTGGTCTGGCTCTTGAGCCACGGGATCAGAAAAACGCTCACGCCGGCGCCGATCAGGGCGATGGCTGCGTTGACGATGGGGGTGATGTCGATGGTGTTCATCCTTGTGCCTCCTCATTGTTGAGAGTGCCCCCGGACGGATCCGGGAGCGGGTTGCCGTCGGCGTCGAGCCTGTGGCGGTTTCGGCTGATTTTCTCGCCGAGGCTCTTGCCGGCGTATGTGATTAGATAGCCGACGCAGGCGGTGAAGATCGTGCCGGTCACTTCACTGACCGGGTCACGCCCGAAGGCTGAGAGCAGGTAGGACGTGGCCGCGCTGAGGCTTGCCACGATGGCCGCCCAGTATGCGAGCTTCTTGCTCGCCTCGATCTTCTTTTTCCGCTTGCGCCGGCGCTTCTTTGCGGCCATGCTGCTCACCTCCTTAGTCGATGATCGCGTGGATCCCCTGACTGGTGAGGAAGTCCTTCTGCGCGTGTTTGATTTTGGCAGCGTAGTCGAGGGCCGCGTGCATATCCCCGTTACAATGCGCGTCAGGGATGCGCTGCACGGCCCGGGCCGTCGCCTCGCCGAGAGCGATGGCTGCCGACGTGCCCTGAATGGTGATGATCTGGAGATCTTCACGGGCACGCTCTCGGGCCGCTGCCTCTTTCTGTCGTTTGGCCTCCTCGGCCTCCTTTTGCTTCTCGCGCTTCTGGATCCTGTGCTCGAGCATCCAGAAGCAGAAGCCGGTCGCGGCCGTCGGGATCCCCAAAAGGACGACGAGCGCGCCGATGTTGATTTCGATCATTGTGTCACCTCATAAAAGCCGGAGGGCCGCAGGACGCGGCCCTCCTTGTTGTTGGGCTTACTCCTCGACGTCGTCGAAGTAGCCCATGTCGACGAGATACTTGTGCACGCGGGCCTTCAGCTTCGCGGGGACGTTGTCCTCGGTGATGCGGCCCATGATGATCTCGCCTGCATACAGACGTACCAGCATTTCACGCTCCTCCTTTCCTACAATTTTTAATAATAGCCACGCGAGGGCCCGGGCGATCATTCGCTCGCCCCTTCCTTCGCGGTGCCAGCGTTTGTGGCTGCCTCGATGGCAGCGATGGCGTCCTCGACCTGCTTGCGCAGCTTCTTCGGGACGTCGTTGATGGTCATGGTGGAGCCTTCGCGGGTCAACTCCCTGACGTACAGCTCGACGATCTTGCTCATGCTGTTACCTCCCCTCCGTCGCCGTAGACCACGTCGGCCAGCTCCATGATGCAGCCCTTCAGCAGCTCGATGGTGTCAGCCTGCTCGGCGATGGTTTTGTCCTTCTTGGCCTCTGCGGCCTGTTCGTCGTTCAGCTTTTGGATGCTGTCGGCTCTGTGTTTAATCATGCAAAGTTACCTCCGATCGACTGGATGTAGCAGGTCTCCGTAGCGGAGCCGCGGAGCAGCTTGGCCTTGACCTTGACGCCCCACGCTGCGGCCGTCTTGGTCTTGTTTGTGAAGTAGTGCTTCTGGCCGGTTCTGACCTTCTGCGTGATGTCCTCCCACGTCGGGCTCGCGTCGTTGCCGTTGTTGCAGATCCAGACCTGAAGCGTGCAGCCGGCCGGGAAATTGCCCTGAATGTTGACGAGGGCCTTGGTCGGCATGGCGTCGGCCTCCATCGCGAGGGTCTGCTCGAACTCGACGGACGTGACGGCCTTGGTGAAGGTCAGCGTGCGGGTGACGCTGGCGTCCTTGGCGTCGGTCGCCACGATCTTCAGGGTGTGGCTGCCGTTCACGACCTTCAGCCACGCCTCGGAGCCGATCGTCAGCGTGTTGGTATGGCCGAGGGTCACGGTGTAGCTGCGCAGCGTGACGCCGTCCAGCATCTCCACGACGTCGACCTGATGGCCGTCGGCGTCGGTGACGGTGTACTCGTAGGACGGGGCCGCCGTGCTGAAGCTGCCGAGGGCGCCATCCGTGCCGCTGATGACGGGCGGTCGGTTATTGGTGACGGTGCGGGTGGCGCTGGTGGTGTACGCACTCTCCGCGCCGGCGGCGTCGTATGCCTTGACGCGGTACTGCACGCTCGTCCATCCGTAGGTGATGGCGTCGGTGTAGCTGCGCGAGGATCCCTTGTAGATCTGCGCCCATGTGCCGCTCCCGACCTTGCGCTCCAGAACGTAGCCGGAGAGGTTGCCGTCGGGGTCGGTGGAGGCCGCCCACGAGATGCTCAGGTTCTCGCCGCCGAGCACTTCGCTCGGGACAGTGATGGACGACGGCGCTGTGGGCGCCTGATTGTAGATCACTGTATAGCATCCATCCGAGTCGACGGAGTCGGAGATCAGGAGATCAGAGGACAGATTACAAGCGGGGCGCAGGCCGTAGTCGCCGTAGAAGGCGTTGCCCCAGTTCAGAGAGCCATCGGTGAGGACGTTGCGGGCGTAGCAGGCCGAGCCGGCATAGGCGTCCCGCAGCCAGTAGTACCATGCGGCACCAGAGCCCGGGTTGCCGGAATAGTTGGAATTGGCGACGCAGGAGGCCGTCACGGTGGCGATGCGGCTGTTGTTGTCGCTGAAGATCGCCAGCTTGCTGCCGCAGACGTGGTCGCCGCTCAGGCCGACCTCAGTGCAGGACAGGGGGAAGATCTTGTCCGTGCAGGTCTCCGTCCCGCCGCCGTCTGTGGAGCTCTTGCCGACCGTGATGGTGGTGTTCAGCAGAGCCGCCCGCTCGTTGGCGGTGAAGGCGTTCAGAAAACCGGCGAGGCCACTGTACGGGTTGACGCCGTTCCAGACGTGGGAGGAGTCCGGCGTCTGGTCTGCGGAGTGCTGTGCGGTGTACCACTGGCCGGCAGCCGCGGGGCTGTTGAGCCACTGGCGCAGGTTCGAGTAGATGTAGCGGTTGTTGCCGTAGCCGCGGCGGTCGCTGTTGCCGTTACTCGGTTCTGTTGCGTCGAAGCACAGCATCTTGATGATCTGGTTGGTCACGAGCGTGACGCTGTTGGAGGGGTAGCCTGCGTGGTTCTTATCGGCCACGATCCAGACGATCGGGCTGCCGTACAGGCTGCCGAACTTGACCTTCGACTTGTTTGCGAGGTTGCTCAGTTTTTGGGCCATGAGTTGTGTCTCCTTTCGGTGATGGTTTGAGCTCCGGGAAATAGCTGAAGAAATAGGCGTCCATGTTCTGCCGCAGGTGGTAGGTGTTGCCGTGTGAGATGTGGCCCGTCCAGCTCGCGTAGGATTGCACGACGCTGTCGAGTGTCATCTTGCCGGAGTCCACAAGCCCGCGGAACTTGCGGATCTTGCGCTTCATGTTGTCGATGCTCTTGGCTCGCACTTTTCTCACGACCTTGCCGGTCTGCGTGAGGTAGGTGTGAAAACCGAGGAAGTCGATGCCGTTCTTCAGCGGGAGGATCTGCGTCTTGCCGTTCAGCCGAAGGCCGAGCGGCTTGATGTACGCCTCGATCTCCTTGAGTATCTGCCGGAGCAGCAGCTTGTCGCTGTGGATGATGTAGAAGTCGTCCATGTACCTGCCATATACGAGGCCGCGGTCATCTCTCAGCCAGTGGTCGAAGGCGTCCAGATAGAGCAGCGCGAGCAGTTGGCTCGACTGGTTGCCGATCGGGATGCCGGGGTCTGGCGTGCTGTCGATTATGAGCCACAGCAGCCACTCAGCGAAGTCGATCAGCTCGGGATCCTTCAGCCACTTCAGGGCCCGGCGGGCCGTTTCGTAACAGTAGGAATGGAGCAGGGTGTAAAAGAACTTTGAAAAATCGCCCTTCAGTACCCAGCCGTCGGCGTAGTCCCACTCGTTCATCGGCCGGGGCGGCAGGCCGGCAGCCTTGCGGGCTGCTTCGTCTGCTGCCTTTCGGCTGAAGAAATAGTGGCGCATAGCCGCAGCCAGACGGTCGAGGCCGTCGTGGGTGCCTTTGCCGATCTGGCCGGCGTAGTTGTCCCGGATGAAGCGCCGGGAGAACGCCGGCTCGAGGACGTTGTCGCAGAGCGAGTGCTGGACGACTTTGCCCTCGAAGTCGATGGCGAGGACGAGCCGCTCCTTGGGCTCGTACACCTTGAAGGGGTAGTAGGGCCCGAAGAAATAGTCGCGCCGCTGGAGCCTCTCAGAGAGGGCGACGGTGCGCTCGATGGCCTCCATGCGGTAGCGCATGGCGGTCGGGTTGTCGCGCTTTCCGCAGCGGGTTTTGCGGTATGCTTTGTAGAGCGCGATGGTGCTGTTTACGATATTCTCCATTGAAAAGTCTCCCCGCCGTGTATAGCTCCGGCCACGCTTTGCGTGCGCCGCCGGGAGCATCGGCGGTCTTGTGTTTACCCATGACCGGGCCGGTCAGACGGCCGCGGCTGCGGGAGGGATATGCCTTCCTTGGATGATGGGGCACAGTGTTCGCCTCCCGTTTCCGGGCGGTTAATAAGTCGGGCGATCCATCGAAGCGGGGCGCAGGCCGTTGTTGCCGTTGTAGGCGTTGTTCCTGTTCAGAGTGCCATCGGTGTTGACGTTGCGGGCGTTGTTGGCCGAGCCGGCACGAAAAAACAAGGCATACCCCGAGGGCCGCCTCACTGGTGACGCTTCTGCGCGTCCAGCTTGGCGGCCCTCTCTTTATCGGTTTTGTACCATTTGGCGGTCTGGTTCTTCACGCCGGCCGCCATCTTCGCCCAGTATGCAAAGGCGTCATCGCCGAAGCCGCTGAGGATCTCATGCGCGAGCTCGATGTGGTGGATCAGCTTTCGGCAGTTGCGAAGTGCCGACCGCTGCGCGCGATACCTGAGCTCACGCTCCTCGGGATCCGTCAGGAGCAGATCGTTGGCCTCCATCAGATCGGCGACGAGGTCGCTGGCCTCGTTCATCATCCTCTGTGCCAGACCGAGCCGCTCCTTCTTCGGGAAAACGGCCGGGTTTCTGGTCTTGATGTAGGTGTGTTTCTCGAGCTCCTTGGCGTCCGTGATGACCTGCATCTCGGGCAGTTTGTCACGGCCGAAGGGCGGGCGGCCTACATTGGCCCGCTCGTATGGCCGCGAGTGTCCGTTGCTTGCCGTAGTATCTCACCTCCTCGCCTTTGATTGTGACGCGGGCGCTGCTGCCGTCGTAGGTCTTGCCCTGAATGACGATGACGCCGTCCTCCCGCTTGCAGCAGGAGCAGGGCAGGGTCAGCTCGACGAACAGGTGCGCGATGATGCAGGAGGCTTCGGCCGGTGGGATTGGTGTGTAGTTGTAGCAGTTTCCCATCAGCACTCGAGCCTTTGAAGTGAAGCGTTCCAGACGCCAGACTTCAGCGTGATGCCTGTTAAGTCTGCGAATGTGATCTGGAACGGGTTGCTTGTGATGTCGCTGAAAACGGCGTCCCACAGCGTTGCGATCTTGCTGGTGTTCTGGCCGACCGCGTTGCTCAGGTCGTTGGCCGATGCCTCGGCAGCCTGCGCGATTGCGATGGCCTGCCGGGCGAGTGCCAGAGCCTCCTCGGCCGTAGCCTGCGCGCCGAGGGCGATGGCCTTGTAGGTCTCGTAGTCCTCTTTGGTGGCGTAGGCGTCGGCGGGGATGTAGGCGGTCACGTTGGTGGCCGTGCCGATCGCGGTGACGATGTCGATGGTTTTCTCGACGATGGTGGCGCCGCCGGAGGGCGGGATCCACTCGGCCAGATCGCCGCAGTTGCCGTAGCAGTACAGCACCTCGCCGACCTCGGGATCGGGATCTTCGGCATAAAGGCCGAGCTCGCGGTAGTAGAAGCCATCGGTCTCGTCGCCGTTGGTGAAGATGCCGCCGACGGCCACGGTGCCGTCGCCGTTGATCTTCAGCTTCGTGATGTCGACGGTCGCCTTCGGGCTGACCACGCCGGTGAGGGTGCGGGGCGTCTGGCCCTCCTCGAGGTAGCCATCGCCGAGGACGATCTTGGTGTAGTTGATCTTCTGGCCGGCCACGCCCTTCGCCAGAACGATCAGGCCGGCGGTGGTGATGTCGTTGTTGATAAATGCAGCCATGTCTATCTCCTTTCCTTAGTCTGAGATGACCGCCGCGTCGGTGCCGATGCTGACGGTCTCGCGGTTGTTGTCGTGGACGACGGCCGCGTGGTAGATGTGGATCTCGTCGCTGCCCATGACGTGCACCTCTTTGGTGTGATCCCTGACGGCCATGCCGGAATAGAGGAACATTTCGCCGGTCAGGCAGATCAGGATCGCGTCGAGCCACGAGCTGCGGCGCTTGACCGTCCGCAGCAGCTTCAGGAACAGGTCGAGGTTGCTGTTGACGAGGCTCGGGTTGTCGCTCAGCACCTTGAAGTGATGCGGCTGCCCGCCGTACTGATACCACTCCCTGACCTCGCCGGTGCCGAAGTAGTCGGCCACGATCTGCTCCACGGCGTATGGGGTGCCGAGTTTCGCGTAGACGCGGTCGCTGCTGCGGATGACGGCCCGCTTGACTGCGATGGGCGCGGTGCTGTCATACCACTGGATGTTCAGCTCCCACGCCATTTCGTCGAGCTCTGCGTCGTTGAGCTGGTCGATCTTGTCCCACCTGCTCAGGAGCTTCAGGCGCGCATAGGCGTCGCGGCTGATGATGTCGCAGCCGGTGGCGAGGCCCTTGTCGCTGCCGTCCTCCTGCATCCACGCAGGCAGCAGCTTGACCATCTCGGTCTCATTGAGCCGCATTTACACCACCTCGCTCTCGACCTTGTGGCTGACAGTCAGGTGGCCGCTGAACTTGGCGACTTGCGTGTCGTCGAGGGCCTTGTAGGTCGGTTTGACGACGTCCACGCGGAAGGCGCCGGTCAGGTTCTCGCCCCACGAAGGCGAGAGGATCCGCTTGCGGAGCTGGTCGGGGTTGATGTCCCGGCCGAGGGCTGCGACTTGCCACTCGTTGTAGCGGTCGATCGCGCCGCCGGTGCCTTCGACGTTGGCGATCACCTCGGCCTCACTCTCCGGCGTGGTGTAGTACACGATCTCGATGTCGTAGGTCTCGACCTCCGGGGGCACGGCGCTCACCTTGTCAGTGAGCGGCCGGATGTCCTTGGCGTTGACCACGTCCAGCACCTTCGCCAGCATGGCAGCGTCGGGGATCCCGCCGCCTTCCAGCAGGGGCACGATCTTGACGCAGCCCTCCAGCGTGCGGGTGATGATGATGTCGATGCTCTCGGCGGCCGAGAGGCTGCCCTTGAGCGTGATGGTTAGCAGGCCGTCGGTGTAGTCGACGGTGTAGTCCGTGTCCTTGGCTGCCGCCGTGCTTTGCCCGTGGGCCTTCACGACGAGGCTGTCGGTCAGAAGTGTGCCGCCGCCCTTGAAGGCTTTGCCGTCGTAGACCGTGAGGGTCTCGCTGACGGTTTCCTTCTCACTGACGGCCTTTGCGTCCACGATGGAGCTGTCGGCCGTCATTACCCAGTAGATGTAAGCCTGTTCAGGGCCCGCGGTGGATCTCTTGGCGGGCGCCAGACGGATCCGCTCGCGGAGGCGGTTGTCGCCCTCGGTGGTGTAGGGCTCGCCGTCATCGCCTCCGGCCGTTTCGGTCAGATTTGTGACGGACTCGATGTAGGGGATCAGGTCGACGAGAGTGGCGATCGTGCCGGCTGCGTAGCCGTTGAACTTCGTGCCGTTGCTCACGGCCGAGGTCGGCACCTCCACAGAGTAGGCGCCAGCTTGCAGCACAGCGATCTCGTCGGTAGCAAAATAGTTTTCGCTGTCCGGCGTCACCTTCGTCCACTTCGGAATGATGATGTTTTTCTCCTGCGGCGTGGAGACAGAGAAGCGCATGGTCGTCTTGGCCGGTGTGCCTTCCAGTCGTTTCACGTCCTGCCGCTCGCCGATGGCGTCCAGCACCTCGCCCCTCGCATAGCGGAGGAGCGTCTGCCGTCCGACGTCGTTGAGGCTGTTGTAGAGGGCAACGAACACGGGCACGAGAGCCTCGCCGAAGATCCGGCGCTCGTCGCCCGGGTAGAGCGGCTCGCCGGCGCCCTTTTCGAGCTCGGTGATGATGGTCTTGTATAGGGTGCTCGCGTCTGTCGTGGTGAGTTTGATGTCCTCGCCGTAGGTGTTTGTCGCGTCGCTCACGCTGTTCACCTCCTTCATGTGATGTTCTCGATGCCGGCCCGCAGCTCGAAGTCGCCGGTCTGAGCGGCCAGAGCCTTCAGGTCGGAGTCACTGAGCTGCACGCGGGGCTCGTAGGTTTCCACGAGGAACTCCACGTCAGCGGCCAGATCGGTCGCGGCGGTTTCGCTCGGCTTGTCGATCAGTGTGCGGTCGATCCCCTTGATGCGCTCGTAGGGCACCTCCCCGCGGATAGTCTTGAGGAGGTTCTGCACGCAGATCTCGGGTGCTCCGTTGCCGGATGCTTTCATTGGGATCACCTCGCTTTACTTGAGCTGCGCATTGGTTGGTTTCTTGGATGCTTTTGCGCTGCTGGAGGCTCCGACGCTCACGGCCGAGGAGCTGATGCCGAGCTCCTTGTAGGTGGCGATGCCCGCCGCCGACTTGGAGCTGCTGCTCTTGCCGCTGCTGCTGGATTTTCCAGAACTGGCCTTTTTGCTGCTGGCCTCCTCGGCGTACTCGGTCAGCTTGATCGTGATCTTGCCGGTCAGGATCCTGCCGAGGTTGTCCAGCTTGGTGTCTGATAGGCTCACAGCCGTGAGCTGAAGGTTGGCCGGGCCGAAGCGCCGGCCGGCCAGATAGAAGGGAGCATACTGCCCGACCAGCGCCGTCCACGACTCGTACTCGCTGCGCACGTCGCAGCCGACCGCTGCGGCCAGATCGAAGTCGAAGCTCATGCTTTGCAGCTTGAGCGCCTTGGTCTTGGTCGCCGGGGATCCGGCTTTGTCGTCGCTGTTTTCCGTGTCGAGCTCGACGCTGTGGGAGATGCCATTGAGTGCGGCGATCCTCTGGCTGGAGACGCCCCACGTCTTGCCGTTCCACGATGCCATGACGGCCATGTCTATCCCTCCTTACTGTGGGCCAGAAGTGGTGCCGCCTCGGCTGTCGGTGTGGGTGTGGCCGGTCAGGCTGATGCCTGTGGCGGTCACGTCTGCCGACGGGACGCTGATGCCCTTGTCCTGCATCGTGAGCTCGCCCTTCTTGACGGTGATGTCGCCCGGGACAATGCCATCCCACTCTCCGTCCATGCGAGAGAGGATGATGCCGGTGCCGTCCTCGAACATAGCATAGGCGACTTCTGTGCCGGGGGTCAGGTTTCCCATCTCCCCGCGCAGATACCACGGGATCGTCAGCGGCCGCGTGACCATGCTGTCGGCGGTGCTCGGGAGCACTCTGGCCGTGGTTTTGTCGCCATTCCTGTCGGCCTTTCCCTCCACGCTGGAGATCTTGCCCTTCTGGATCATTTGGTTGTTGCTGTTCATCAATATCCCTCCAGTGGCTTGCGGAGGTATAGCTTGCTCCGCGTCTTGACGTAGTCGTGCCGGATCCGGCTGATGAAGGCCGTGCCGTCCCATGACTTAACGCCCTCGGTCGCCAGCGTGACCACAGAGCCCGCCGCATAGTCTCGCAGCAGCGAGCCTGTCCAGAGGGTGCCGACGGTCGCGTTTTTGTTGGCGTCCCGGAGGAGGCCCTTGGCGAAGCGGTCAGCCTCGCTCTGGTCGGTCATGCGGAAGGGTATGATCCGGCGCAGCACCTTGTCGCCGCCGCTTGGGGCTGCGAAGGTGCCGGTCAGGCCGCCGTTGACAGCTTCGGCCGAGCCGTAGGCGTTGGTGCCCTCGTCGCGGTACTCGAAGTCATTGGCCGGGGTGATGGTGATGGTGTCGACGGGCTGCTGGCTCTCCATGTACGCCTCGTCATAGACGACCAGCTTGCCGTCATACACCAGAAACGCCGCGCCCTCGAGGGTGCAGCGGTTTTGAAAAAATGCGAAGTCTGCGAGGTTGTTCTGCTCGACGTAGTCGTAGGTCTGGTCGGTGATCCCGTAGGTCTCGAGCGTCAGGCCGTGGCGGCCGGCGATCTCCTGAGCCAGTTGCAGGAACTTGACCTTTTCCCACGATTTGCTCCGCTTATCCTTCGCAGACTGCGGGACGGAATAGGCCCGCAGGGTGATGATGCCGGACTCGGGGACGACGCTCTCGACGAACATTTTGCCCGTCTTAGCAGCGCCGTCCTCGATGGCGATGGTGTCGCCCTTCTTGGGGTTCCACGAGTCCCACAGCTCGCGGGTGTCGTTGAGCTTGAGCAATAGCTCGTCGCTCTGCTTTTCGGCGTACATATCGTGATAGCAGCGGTGGACGCTGATGTCCGGGTAGATGTCGACGCCTTCGTATAGGATCTTCACGGCGTCACCTCCTCCACGGCGGCAGGGTCTCCGGCGTCTCCACGGTCTCGACGATCGGGATCCGCACAGCCTCGCCGCCCTCGAAGATCAGCACGTCGCTGAGGTCGGGGTTGGCCTCGATGATGGTGCTCGCCATGCGCTCCTCGTTATAGGCGACGAGCGCGATGCTGTCGAAGGTGTCGCCGCCCTGCGCAACATAATCAATAAAGCCGACTGTCTGCTGTGACATAGGCGCCGCCCTCCCTTCTGCTGAGTGCCTCGAGGATGAAGTCGATGAACTCCGGCTCGAGGTCGCGGAGCTTTCGGATCAGGGCGTCCTCGTCGGTGTCGCCCTCGATCTTGATCTGCGGGGAGAAGGACAGCCCGCTCAGGTCGTAGACCACAGCGGTGCCGGAGCCGCCGCTGAGCAGCTCGTAGTCGCTTTCGCCGTCAGATGCCCCGAGCATCCGGCCCGCCTCGGCCCAGTAGGACAGGTTTTGCGAGCGGTATGCAGGGTTGAAGCTGATGACCGCCTCGGTCGGGTAGCGCGGATCCTCGCCGGCGATGGACGGGCCTCTTGTGAAGCCGCCGGTCGCATAGCCAGAGACGGACGCGCTGCCGCCGCCCCCACCTCCGAACAGGCCGGCGATCTTGGAAATGACGCCGGAGCCGAAGCTGACAATTTTCGATACCCAGCCGACGATCGTGCCGAGCACGCTGGCGATGGGCTCCAGAATAGACAGCAGCGGAGTCAGCAGCGGGGTGATGGCTCCGATCAAGCTCAGGATCGGGGGGAGTAGTGCCTGAACGAGCTGCATCAGGGGATCAAGCAGCGGCATGATGACGCTGTTGACGATTTGCAGGGCCACTTCCAGCAGCGGGGTGATGACCGGCAGCAGGCTCGAGATGATGCTCACCAGCACAGGCAGCACGGCGCTGACGATCTGCGTGATGATCGGTAGTACGGTGGCGAGCAGGCTGGCAATAGGCGGCAGGATCGCGGAGACGATCTGCATGAGTGGCGGGAGGAGCGTCTGCACGAGGTTGAGAAGCGGCGGGAGCAGAGTGCTCATTAGCTGCGTCAGAACGGGCAGAAGGTCGGCCGCAAGCTGAGAGATCAGGGGCAGAACGTCCTCGAGGGCGTCGGCCGCGCCGGTCAGGAACTCGTCGACAAACGGGGCCGCAGCCTCGACCGCCTTGGTGATGGCCGGGGTGATCTGCTCCATCAGCTTTTGCAGGGTCGGCATGAACTTGTTGAGCCCGTCGAACACGGTGTTCGCCATAGGCTTGAGGGCCACTTCGAGCCCCTGCTTCATAACCTGAAGCCGCTCGGCGAAGTCGTAGGTGTCATCGGCTGCGCCGGCGATTGTCTCGCCGTTTTCTTGCAGCTCGGCCGTCAGGTCTGCGACGGCCAGAGAGCCGTCTCTGATTGCTGCGGCCATCGTGGAGCCTGCCCTTGTGCCGAAGATCTCCGACGCGATGCTGGCGGCCTCTGCGGCCGTCCCGGCGTTTTTGATCTTTTCGTAGTACATGGCGAGCCCGTCGCTGGCGCTGATGCCCTCCTTGGCGAGTGTGGCGACGCTCTTTTTCATGGCGCCGAGCACCTCGTCGGTGTTTACGCCGGCCTTGTCGAGCTGGCCCATCAGGGCGCTCGCTGTCTCGAAGGAGTAGCCCATCTCCTGAAGCTGCGGGCCGAACTTCTGCATATCTGCCATCAGATCCGTGAAGCCCATGCCCGTGCTCTGGCTGACCTTAAAGATGTAGTCCATCGCGCCGCCCATGTCGTCGGCGTCGATGTTCCACTGTTGGAAGGCTTGGCTCGACTCCTCGATCACGCTGCCGAGGTCGTCCCCGAGCATATCGCTCACTTGGATGGCCTGCTTGGAGATTTCCTGAAGCTGCGGGCCGGTGAGGCCGAGGCGGGTGTTGTAGTCTGCGATCGCCTTGCTGGCGTCCTCCATTGTGGTCGGGACGCTTTTATAGACGGCGTCGAAGTCATCCAGAAGCCCGTCCAGCGCGTCGCCGGTTGCGCCGGTTCCGATGCGGATAGCATCAGCAGCGTCATCGAAGGACGCGCCGAGATCCTTCATGTACTTTCCGGCCTCGACGACTGCCTTGCCTGTCGCCACAGCGATGCCGCCCACGGCTGCACCAACGGCCAGCGCCTTCACGTTCAGGCCGCTGATTTTCTTCTGAGCCTGTTCGATGGCTTTGCCGAGCGATGGGTCGATACTGCCGGCCAGATTGACGACCGCCTGCATCGTTTTTCCGTTTGCCATGCGCGTCACCTCCTTCTGATGTGGGGTTTCTTAAAGCTGGCCGCACGAGTCGGCCGGCTCGCTTGGAGCCGCTTGGCCTCCTCGACGGCCTCCCCGTATTCGGTCAGGAAGTCGGTCAGCCTTCGCTCTCCGAGGTCTCGCGTCGACGTGTGGAAGGCTCGGGCGTAGTCTCGGATTGCGCGTCGGAGCTGTCGGGGGTGTAGGGTTCCTCCGACTTCCCGGAAATAAAATCCCGGCCGATCCTCATAATCTTCATAACGTCGTAGCCACGGACGCGCTCGAGGTCGGAGATGTCGATCTCGGGGTTGATGGCGATGATGGCAGCGAAGCCGAGGTAGAGGTGCAGGCCGTAGTCCAGCTCGGCCGCGCCGGCCGCGTTGCCGTTCTTGGAGCCGCTGGCGCTCAGCTTTCTGGCGTCAGCTTCAGCAAACGCCTGTGCGGTGATCTCGCTGATGTCGTAGGTCAGCTCGTCGTAGCTCTTGCCGTTGATCTGCACGGGGTTGTCGAGCTTGATGGTGTTCTTCATTAGGTGCGTCTCCTTTCGATAAATAGAGGGCGCCGCAGAGGTGCGGCGCCCTTCAGGTTACAGCAGGCTGCGGATGTCCTTGGCGTAGTCGACGCCGCCGACGCGCAGGATCGTGTTGAGCTGGTCGATCAGCCAGTATTCAGCGCCGCCGACGTAGAGCTGGTAGCGGCTCACGGCAAACGTGGCCTCGTTCTCGCTGGTGTTGCCGGGATCCACGGAGAGGCCCGGGATGCCCTTGGAGACGCAGCGGAGGAACGCCTTGCAGCCTTCGGTCTTGGTGGAGCCGTCGGCCTGCTTCACGTCCTGAGCCCAGCGGATCTCGATGGTCTTGCTCTCGAGCTTCATCATGTTCCGCAGGCCGAGGTCGATGCCGATCTTGGTGATGGACGCCTCCATAGCCTCGATCTGGCCGAGGATTGGGGCGGTGTAGGTTCCCATAGCCTTGAAGTCAGCGGTCACAGGAGTGACAGCCGGCAGCGAGATGGTCACGTCTTTGGCGACGAGGGTGCCGCCGATGTAGACGGTGTCGGCGAGGATGGGGCCCTTCAGGTCGAGCCACAGGTTTGCCATTACTCGTCACCTCCTTCGTAGTAGACGGAGAAGCCCGCGTCGGTGTAGGCGACGTAGACGCTCGCAGACTTGAGGGGCGGGGTCGGGGTGACGGCGATGTCCCAGCGGAAGTCGCCATTCATCACGTCGGTGGTGCTGTTCTCGCTCTCGAGGAACAGGATCACAGGCTCGCCCAGCAGGGCGCCCATGCTCACATAGCCGTCGAGCTTTTCCTGCTCGCGGTTGATGATGCGATCCTTCAGCGCCCGGGTCATGGGGCCGTCGATCTCAGGGCTCCACTCGCGCTGGAAGCTGTTGGTGATGTGCATGAGCATCCGCATAGAGACGTCGAAGATCGCGCGAGGATCCACGTCTGCGCCGTAGGTATAGGCGGCGGTATGATCGCCCCACAGTACCCACTCGCCGCCCCACGCCACAGCGGTGCTGATGCCGTTCTGTGTCAGCTCCTTGCCGGTCTGCTGGTCGAAGCCGCGGTTGTTGGCGTTGGCGCCGAAATACTGCTTGATGATGGGGATGGCCTTGTTGCCGCAGGTCTCCATCGGGACGCTTTTGTGGCTGAAGTCGGCGCGCATGAGCTCGACCACGGCCAGCGTGCTCAGGTGGAACACGTTGCCGAGGTTGTCCACAGCCTGCGGCCAGTAGACCTTAGAACGCTCGCCGGTGAAGGCGTTGGCCTTCTTCCACGCGATCGCCTTGGCAATCGTGTCGACCGCCTGCGCGGTGCTGTCCACGAGGGGAAGGTCAGCCACGACGAAGGCGTCCCAGTGGCCGTTGATCTTCTGGCTGGCCGTCAGCATAGCGTTATAGACGGCAGGGCTATGGCTCCAGCCGGGGGCTGCGATCAGATTGCAGACCGCGAACTGCTCGGGATAGAGCAGCGTGATCGCGCTCAGGCCGCTGTACTCGCCGGAGGAGGTGACGCCGCCGATGATGTCGCTGTCCTCGACGCTGTCATCCACCTCGTAGAAGGTGGCCGTCAGGTTGCCGGTGAGCTGTGCGTCGCCCTTCAGGCTGGTGATGATGACCGTGCCCTTGGTAAAGTTGTAGTCCACGGCATAGTCGGAGCCCTCGACGTAGTTGCCGCTGGTCGCCTTTGCGATGGTCAGCGTGTCGAGGATGATCGTGCTGCTGGCGAACTCGGCACGGCCGCCGGTGAAGGCGAGGGTCTTGGTGGTGGCCTCCTCCTTGCGGTGCTTTCCCTCAGAGGGGTCGAGCACGTTGATGACGTAGATCGGGCCGATGTTCCCGAGGGTGTTGTTGAAATGTGCGTACATGACCTCGCACAGGGTAAAGGTGCCCCAGTTGGCCGCGTAGCCGAGCTTCTTCTGCGCGTCGACCAGACTGGTGATCTTGATCGGCGCGTTGATGACGCCGGCCTTGCCGAAGCCGCGCACGAGGTTGACGGGTGCCGTGCCGATATAGACCGGCGTGGTGCCCGCCTGCACGGCGCTCTGTGCCACAGTTTCGCCGATGTGGCCGTAGGCGCCGTAGAGGTATTCGTTTGCCATCTGCTTATCCTCCTTTGCATGAAATTAGGGCAGCCGCGGGGCCGCCCTTAAAGCAGGTGTTGGTAGCTTTCCGGGTTGCGGGTCAGCGCCTCCTCGACGGAGAGCTCGGCCCATGCAAACCAGTACGGGTAAAAGTCGGGGACGGCGTCTTGCTCGGCGACGGGGCCGAAGGTGATGCCTTCCTCTTTGATGACGCGGAGGTCGCCGAGGTACTCGGCGTTTTCGATCCGTCGGAGGGCTGTGTCCACAAAATTCCATGCGTCACGCCAGCCCTCTCCGTTCTTCACGAAGTAGGCCGCCGCGGCCTCGTTGTATTGCTGGACGTAGGAGCCGCTGCCGTCGCCTTTCGGCTTGTAAATGTCGGGCCCGTGGTAGCCGGGATCCCACGCCGAAAAGAGGAGCCGGATCTTGACGCTGCGGGCACTTCGGATCAGACGGTCGTCGCCCTGAACAAGCTGCACGCAGACCGACGGGATCGGTGCGGCGATGTTCGGCGGCGTCCTGTCCTTTGAGGGAACGAAAAGCGAGAAGGCGGCCGGGTTGACCAGCTTGTAGGGGTAGGAGGCGTCTGTGGCCTTATCGTCCGGGAGCTTCAGCTTGACCAGAGGGCAGACCTCGGCGGTCAGCCAGTCCCGGACGGTTTCGATGCTGTTGACGATGGACATGGCGGCACCTCCTACATGGTGACAGTCTGGCCGAGGGCCACGGTGGCGATCCCCATGTCCTCGCTCCAGTCGTTGACGATGTACTCACGGCCGTCGACGTTGAGCCCTTCGCCCGCCGGGCGCCGAGCGGGCAGATCCTCGACCGCTGCGTAAAGCAGCAGAGAGGACTCCGCGACGCTCAGCTCTTGCCCCCCTTGGCGTTCCTTCAGGGCGTTGTCGTCCAGCACGGCGGCGATGGCTCTGCCTTCGACGGTGTGCTTCTCACCGAACTCGTCGAGATTGAGAAACGTGCGCCGACGGTCAGCCTCGACCATCGCCTTGAAGCTGAAGGCCATCAGACGGGATCGGCGGCGCCGATCTGAGGGGGCTCCTCGTCGTCGGCACCGTCATCAGACTGCTCGGCCTTGGCGGCCTCGATGGCAGCGATGACGTCGGCCTTCTTGCGCATAGCAGAGGCGTCCACGCCATAGCGCGCGGCCACTTCCTTCAGCTCGTCGAGCTTCATGTCCTCGTTGTACTCAATGGCCTCGTCGGCCGCTGTGTTGGTGCTGGCAGGCTCGTCGGCGTCGTCGCCGGGAGCGGGTGCGGGCTGCTCGGCAGTCTCGCCCAGCTCGCCGATGTACTTGGCGACGCCTTCCTTCACCAGACAGGCCTCCAGCTCGTCGTCGAACTTCTGAGGGCCGTCTGCTTCAGTGATGGGGATCACCTTGCGGCCGTTATAGTAGCCGAAGGTGCCCTTGATGATCTGGATCATGCTCTGCTCCTTTCTGCTGCGCTCAGTCCGTCAGGACGTCCGCAACGATGAACGGGTTCTTGTTGTTTGGGATCATCAGCGGGCGGCTGGAGATGGTCAGCGTGCGGCTGTTGCCTTCGGCGCTGCTCACATACTTCGGCACGCGGCGGCCGGCGTAGGTGTGGAACTCGCCGTCGCTCTGCTCGACCTGAGAGACGGCGCCGTAGGCGGTGCGGCCAGCGCCGGGAGCGGTGAGGACGCACTTGCCGGACGGGATGTAGAGCTTGTCGTTGCCCTCGTCGTCGGTGTAGGTCAGGTCGTAGGAGATGACGCTGATGATGCGGCCGAGGACGTTCAGGCGGGCCACGATGGCAGCGCCGTCAGGCAGCAGCTCAGGCTCCACGTTGCCGATCTCGATGCGGCGGTTGTCGAGGAGCTTCTGCACGGCCGCGTCATTGATGATGGTGTCAGCCACGTCCGGGGAGCAGACCAGATCAGAAGCGCGGAGGCCGCGCTTGGTCAGCATACGGATCATGGCCTCCAGATCCTTCAGGATCTTGCCGCCGGTGGCGTCCCACTTGGCCGTCGGGGTGTAGGTCGCGGGGTTGCTGGCCTCGGAGTAGAAACGGATCTCCATCTCGTCGGCCTTGTCGACGTCGTCGGCGATGTGCTTCATCACGCAGCCATTGGTCAGCATGGTCTCGGCGGCCATCGCTTCTTCGCGGTTGGTGATGAGCTCGCCCAGCTCGTCAGCGTCGCGCAGGATGAGGGTCTGCTGGCGCTGCTCAGGGGTGAGCTGAGAGTAGAGAGCCTCGCCGAAGCCGCGCTTGCGCAGCTCGTCGAGGGTCAGGACGCGACGTGGAGCCACGAAGGGCGGGGTGTAGCGTTCCATATTGTAGCCGGCGCGCAGGACGGTGACGCCGCCCTTGCGAGGGGCCACGAAGGGCGCCAGCTTCTTGCTGCCGTCGCGGAACTCGACGAGCACGTCGTCGGTGGCGAAGATGTCGCTCGCGTCGTTGGTGGGGAAGTAGCGGTCACGCAGGAAGGTCGCAGCAGGGGTGAGCTGCTGCACGGCCATGAGCAGCGTGTGGGTGTCGTAGAAGTTAAAAGGCATTTTGTTGTCCTCCTTCTCTTAGTATTCGATGGCGTCGGAGAGCAGGATGCCGGCCTTGCGCAGCTCCTCCTCGTCGGTCGCCTTCAGGGTGTAACCGCTTGCGACGGCCAGCTTGTTGCGGGCGAAGTGGCCGGTGCGGTAGGCCAGCACGGTCACGTCCGCGGTGGTGCCGACTTCCACGTCCTCGGCGAGGATGCAGTTGGCGGTCAGGGTTTCGTTGGTGGTCGCGGTGGAGCCGAGGATCACCAGCTTGCCGTCGCCGGCGGTGCCGGCAGACAGGGCCAGCACGGTGCCGCGCTTATAGGTGGCTGCGGCGGTGGCCTCCTTGCGGATGGTCACGGTGAACACGTCAGCGACGGGCTCGTTGGCAACGATCAGGCCATCATAGCCGACGCTGCCGAGGTTTTCGTCCAGTCTCTTGCTCATTACTTCTTACCTCCGTTCTGAGACTTGGTGGAGTTGTAGAGGCCGACGATGGCGTCCACCTTTGCCTTGTCGTCGCTTTCGCTGCCTTCCTCGCCGCCGTTAGGGGCAGCGCCGACGCCGGCAGCGCCGGACTCGTCGTTGTCAGCCTTGGCGTCCTTCAGGTGCTTGGCACCGAGGACCGCCTGCTTCTGCATAGCCTTGAGCGCGAGCTGCTCAGCGGTGCAGGGGGTCTCGCCGTACTTGGCGTCCCTGACGAGCTGCGCGTCGCCCACACTTGCGGCGATGCTGTCGATGGCCTCGATGCGGGCGCGCTCCTGCGTTCTGGCAGTTTCGGCCGCCTGCTGCTCGATCTGAGCCACGACGTCGGGGTGCTGTGCTCTCATTTCTTCGAGGGTCATGGTCTTGTTGTCCTCCTTCTTGGGGCCGTCGTTCTTGGCGGCCGCGTGTTTATTTCCAGCCGCAGGGGCGGCGTGGATGCTGTTGTCGATGGGGATTGTCCCCGGGATGTGTCTGAAGCCCTTGACGTCGTGCCGGATGCCGGCGACGAGGAGCACCTTCTTGTCGGCGCTCAGGGCGACGTCGGGGCCTTCGTCTGTGAGCAGGGTGTCGGCAAAGCCGTTGTCAATGGCCTCCTGCCCGACCATCCACGTCTCGCGGGTCATCATGCTGCGGAGCTGGTCGACCTCGAGGCCGGTCTTGGCGTGGTAGATCTCCGCGATGGCCCGCTCGCTCGCGTCGAAGTCCTTCTGGAGCTTCTTCAGGTCTGCGAGGGTGTAGTAGTCGTAAAGCAGCCCGGCGACGCCGTGGATCATCACCATGCTGCCGGGGTAGACCTGTACCTCGTCGCCCGCGCAGGCGATGACGCTGGCCGCGCTGGCCGCGATGCCTTCCACGACGACGACCTTGTGGCCGGTCAGGCCCTTGATGGCGTTGTGGATGGCGATGCCGGTGTAGAGGTCGCCGCCGCAGCTATTGATCTTGATGGTGATGTTGCTCTTGCCCTTGACTGCCGCGAGATCCTCCATGAAGCTCTCGGGCGCGATGTAGAGGCCGGGCTCGGGCTCGCCCGTCCACCAGTCCACAGGCTGACGGCTCACGACGTCGCCGTAGAGGGTGATCTCGCCCTCGTCGTCGCCGATGCTGGCGACGTTCCAGAACTTGATCGGCGTGCCCGCAGTCTGAGGCCCGGCGCTGAGCCGGGGAGTGTTATGCGTTCTCATGCTTGTCTCCTTCCTTGATGCTTTTGATGGCCTCGGCGACGATCGCCTCCCGCAGAGCTGCGGAGATCGTGCCGCTGGCCGCTGTGCTCTGGTCGACCTGCCCCTGCGCTGCGCGCAGCTTCTCGTTTTCCCGAGTGAGCTGGTCGACGTTGGCGTCCCACTGACCGCCGTTGAGTCGGATGGTCGCCTGTTCTCTGGTCGTGATGCCTTCGCCGATGGCGAGGATCTCGGCCGTGATCTCCTTCGTCGGGTCGAGCTGTCCCTGAGAGGGGCCGATCCACTCGGCGCCGAGGTATGCGGCGCGGATCGCCGGATCTGCGAAGAAGCCCGGGGCGCTGATGCGGCCGCGGGCGACGGCTTCAGAGAGCCAGATCTCATATACCGGCGTGCAGAAGTCATCGACAAACCACTTGCGCCTCATGCGGAACGCCTTCCACGCCTCCATCAGGGCGGCGCGGCTGGCGCTGTACGAGCTGTTGAAGCTCTTGAGCAGAAGGTCGGCCGGGATCTCGAGTGCCGCGCCCACCTGTTCACAGATGGCGCGCAGGAATGTGTTGAAGCCACTGGCCGGCCGCTTGGGGTCTGCAAAGGTCACGTCCTCGCCGGGCTCCATGATGTTGATCTGGCCGGGGCCCATCTCGTACTCGTTAGGATCTCGGCTCACCTCCGGCAGGCTGCTCCCGACCTCGTTGAACGGGTTGTCGCCGGCGCCTGCCTCGGTCTTGATGAAGGCCGTGAAAAACGACTCGACGACCGCCGCAGTCAGCTCGCTCTCGGTGTAGCGGCGAAGCTGGAGCAGGGGCTCGATGACCTGCGCGAGATAGCTGACGCCGCGGTATTGATCCGGGCGCTCGCTCTCCATGACGTGCAGGATGTTCGGCAGGCCAGTCCGCTCGCCGTATGCCTGAACACGGGCCCACGTTGTCGTCGTGCTGCCGAGCTCGAAGGGGTAGGTGCTGCGGATGTGGTACGCCTCGATCTGGCCGTCGCCGTTCACCTCGACGCCGTCGTAGATGGTGTTGCCGTTGGCCGCCTTGCCAGTGGTCAGCAGCATCGGGGTGATGATGCCGGAGGTCGTTGGCGTGGCGACTCGGTCGGCCTCGATCAGGTGCAGGCGTAGCGAGTAGGGCGTGAGCAGCGTCGGCTCGTACTGCTTCACGACGGCGAACACGTCGCCGCTGACCAGCCACGAGGAGAGTGCGAGCTGCTGCATGGCTGCGAAGTTGTTGACGCCGGTGGCGTCGCACGCCCTTTTGTTCTCAGACCAGAGAGCGAACTCACGCTCGGCCTGAGCCTGCCATGCGTCGGCGGCCTCCTGCGTCATGCCGAGCGCCTCGCGGTCGATCCGACTCTTGAGCTGGAGGCCGATGCCGACGACGTTGGTGCGGTTGGTGCGGATGGCAGAGGTGGCGATCGGGGCCGCCATGTAAAGCATCCGGGCACGCTGCCGCAGGGTGTAGTTGTTGGCGTCGATGTCCTCCTTCGGGCTGCCGCTCATAGCTCTGAAGCCCTTGGTCGCCTTCTTGTGCCAGCTCGCGCCGGCGTCGCCGTAGCCCTTATTCACAGGGCGCGGCTGCTGCCGCCTGTTCTGCGGGCGGCTTCTGCTTTTTCTTTTGCTGATGGTGCTCACCTCCTTCATGGTGAAGATGGCCGAGCCGGGAGAAAAGGAGCGAAAACTCCCGGCGTCGGCCTATGAAAAAAGCCCCTTTCGGGGCTTCTTTCACCAGTCTCGGGGCACTACTCCCACAGCTTTTCGCGGCTTCTCGCCGTTCAGTGCGGCCTCGAGGGCTTCGATGTCTGCCTCGAGCTGTTTGATGGCGGCCCGGATGGATCCGAGGTCGGTGTTGTAGCGGGCCAGATTTCGCGAGCCGATGCCGTAGCTCTGGACGCCTCCGTCCAGCATCTCGGCCTCTCGCTTCAGGTAGAGATCCAGCCGGTTCCTCTTGATGGAGAGCTGGTACTCGATTTGTTCGCGGGTCTTTCTCATTGTGGTGTGTCCTCCTTACCAGTCGTCGAAGGCGTCGGCCCGGTTGTGCCGTTGCCGCTGCCGTCGCTGCTGCGGGGCCTTCGGTTTTTCCTCCAGCCCTTGCAGGCGGCGCTCGATGGCGTCCATGTCGGGGTTGATGATCTTGAGGCCGGCGTTGGCGTAGTCGCGGCAGTCGAGGGCCTCGTTGCGGTTGTGCCCGGGCAGCTTCTCCCACGCCCAGCGGTCGCCGCGGCGCGTGTGCGTGAGCACCAGCTTCTCGGAGAGGAGCCCGTTGAAGAAATTGAGGTCATAGCCGGCGTCGGGGTGCCGGTTGAAATGGCAGTATTTTGGCCCGGGCTCCTGCACCTTCAGATTAGCCATGATCGTCGCCTTTCCGGCGTCGACGCCGATGGTGTAGAGCCAGCAGGTGATCCGCTTGTTGTCGCGGATTGGCACCTTGCTCGGGGGCGAGACGAAGGGGATGCCGTCGCCGCCCTTGCCCTTGATGGCAAAGACGCGCTTGCCGGCGCGGGCCCGGCACGCCTCATAGACCTCTTGGGTGAAGTGGCCGCCGGAGTCGACGCAGGTGATGGAGATCTTCAGGCCGCGGCCGTTTTTGAACTTGTAGACGTGGTCGACCACGTCGTCGAGTCGCTGCCAGACCTCCGGGGTGTCTGGCCGGCCCATGATGTAGCCCTTGACGACGCCCCACGTCTCGCCGTACTTCCCGTGGCCGACTACCTCGTATTCGAGGCGGTTGTCCTGAGTGTCGACGCCGCAGGTCAGCACGAGCACGCCGTCAGGCAGCTCCACAGGGGTGCCGTCCGGGCGGGTGCCGTAGTCCTCACGGCGGGCGAGCATGGTGTCCTCGTCCTCGAGGTCGCCGCGATCTTCCCACAGTTGGCCGAGCAGGGTGTTGTAGACGACCTTGAGGCGCTGCGGGTCATCCTTGGCGTCGAGGAACTTGAGGACGATCTTCTCCCACGGAGTCCACGGGCTCGAGAAGGCATTGAGCCAAAAAGAACGGACGCCCTTCTTGTAGGCGTCCGGGTTGTCGGCGATCCACTTGGCAGGCTGCTTTCGCATGGTGTCCTCGGGGATCAAGCAGCCGCACGCCGGGCAGCTCCACGAGACGCCGCTCTTGAGGCTCCACGACTTTTTCCCGCGGATCCTCTTGACCTCCGGGTCGAAGTGGATATTGTCGAACACGATCTCGCTGTACTCCCCGCACTCGGGGCAGCGGTGGCACCAGCGTTCCTGCGTGCCTTGGTAAAAACTCGTTTCGATGTTGCTGTTGCCCTTGATGGTCGGGGTGGAGACCTCGACCGCCTTGGCGTTGTAGAATGTGGCCTGACGTGCTTCGGCCAGCGCCCACGGGTCGCCCTCGGTGCCGGCGCTGGTCGCCCAGCGGTCGCGCTCGTCGCCGATGATATAGCGGGCAGGCGTGGAGGCCAGAGCCGAGGCACTGTTGGAGCCGGTCAGGGTGAGCATCCCGCCCGGGAACGACTTCTGGAGGATCGTGTTGCCGCTGTCCTTGGCCTTGACGTCGTGCACCTTCGCCTTCAGGGGTTTGCTGTCGCGGATCATAGGGGCCACGCGGAGGCGGCTGAACTTCCGGGCGTCGTCGATGGTCGGGTGGACGTAGAGGATGCTGCCGGGGTCTTGGTCGATGATGTAGCCGATGATGTTGAGCTCGAGCTCAGACTTGCCGACCTGAGAGGCGGCCACCATGACTATTTTGTGCACCTTCGGATCCGTAAAGGCCCGCATGGGCTCCTCGAGGTACGGGGTGCGCTTGGTACGCCACGGGCCGGCCTCGGCTGAGCTTTCCGGGGAGAGGCGGCGGTGCTTGTCGGCCCACTCGTCCACGGTCAGGCTCTCAGGCGGGGCGAAGCGTTTGACCGCTCCGGCGATGGCGGTATTGAGCTTCGCGGCGGCTTTTTTAGTCGTCCGCGTCATCGGCGAGCTGCTCGCTCCAGCCTTCCCGATCCCTTACTCGCCGGGCGTACACCTCGGGATCGTATTTATAACCGGCCAGCTCCGTCAGGATCTTGTAGACCTCTGTGCGGATGATCTCAGACGCCTCGGCGGGTGTTGCTGCGCCGGTGACGTCGACGGCCAGACGGCCCGGCAGGGCCACGAGCATCGACCTGATATTGTAGACGAGGTCGGTCATCACAGCCTCGACGTCCTCGCTGCGGTGCATGGTGCCCTCGAGCTCACTGAGCTGGAGGGCGGCGATGTCTGCCTTGCTGCGCTTGAGGTCAGCCTCAGCCTCCAGACGTCGGCCCTCGATCTCGCTGTCCTTCTTCGACGGCTCCCGGCCGTTGGCCTTGGCCGTCAGGTATCGGATGTACCTCTGGATCGTCGGCAGCAGGTCATAGCGGTTGGCGTTGCCTTCCTTGACCGCGGCGATGACGCCATCCTTGGTGAGCTGCTGCACTCGGCGGGGCGTCATGTCGAACAGGGCCGCGATGGTCTTGCTGTCGACGAGCTTGTTGTTGGTTGGGTTCGGCATGGCGTTCCCTCCTTTCTGCCGCTCGGGCGAAACGAAACGGCCCGAAAAAAATTTTTCCCGGCTGCGCGTTTTTTGGGCTCGCCAGCACCGCAGGCCAGAGCAGGCCGTCACAGTACCTTCGGCGCGTCGCTGCGTGCGTGGAGGCGTCTGCGAGGCGCTGTGCTGCGCTCTGTGCGCGTCTGGCGGTGTGGGCCGGGCTCGGTGTCGGGCGTCGTGGTGTGGCGCCCTGTTGGCCGCTGTGGGCTATTTCCCGAGGGCTCGGTCGAGGTTGTGCTGGAGGCGCTTGGCCGTCTCCTCTTGGAGTCGGGTCATTATCTTCTCATTGGTGCGCTCGCTGGTTATCATGGAGGGCACCGAGATGGTGGTGAACTTCTTGATGTCGGTGCGCGTCCGGCTCATTCGCTGGAATGGAATGGCGCTGACGCCGCCGGCCTTGGTGTTGCCTGTCCCCATGAGGATATTGTGCGATCGCTCGGAGTACGGGCCGCCCGGGGTGCGGGTGTTCAGGTAGCGGCCGATGACCTTCTTCTGTCCCTTGACCACCTGCATCCGCAGCGTGTAGCTCTTGCCGGGCGGGGCGGTCTTGGGCGTCATGCCGAAGTGCACGGGAGTGAGCAGCCGGCCGGAGTAGGTGATGGTCAGCTCCTCGATGGTCTCGCCCGAGACGCTGACGTTGCCCGCCATCTTCTTCGGCTTGCTGCTGTTCTTGCCGGACGGGGTGATCTCGCCCTTCTTGATGTTGTAGACCGACGTGACTTCCTGAGCGATCCAGCTCGGCGCTCTGGCCTTGACGTCGCGGACGGTGGCCTTCACGGCCTTGCGGCCCTGCTCGTCGATCTGTGCGACGGTGTCCATGAGCTTTTGGAAGTTTTCGACCTGCATGGTGATGGTTGCCTTTGCCGTTGTTGTCACCTCCTGAATATGCAAAAAGAGACCGGCGGGCGTTGGTTCGCCCGTCGGTCTCTTGCCGTCGGTTGTTATTCGGTTTTCCTCTGGTCAGCCGCTCGGAATTGTCACGGCGTTGCCCGTGTGTCCGGCGGTCTTTTGCAGGATATAGAATAGCACGGGTCGCTACTGCTTTTCAATTCCTTTTACTTCCCTTTTGTTCCTTTTACTGCGTTTTACTGCCGCAGCTCAGGCAGGGGCTCCAGCTCGTCCAGTACGGCGGCGAGGTTGAGCAGGGCGCGGCCGTGGATTTTGTATGTCCTGTTCTGGTAGGCGTCCACTCTGTCGATGTAGTCCCGCCGATCACCGAACAGGACGCCGCAGGTGCTCTCCCAGTCGGCCCGGTCGAAGTAGCGCAGCCGGATGACGGCGCGCTCGTCGGGGTCGGAGAGCTGGAGGATCAGGCCCTCGATGGCGTTGCGCTCCTGCTTCTCCTCAGCCTTGAGCCGGTCGATCTGTTCCTCGAGCTCCATTTTCCGCTCCACCATCATGCCGGTGCGGTCGGATGGTGTGCCGGATCCGCGTGGCATACCTGTCAGATCAGGGCCGGGCGGTGAGGCCATCGTCATCTCCATGCGGTCGAGGCGTTCGAGTTGGTTGTCGATGTCCCTCAGCATGGCGGTGTAGGCCGCGAGCCTGTCCTTGATCCGTTGTGTGATCGGCTTCTCGCTCATTATGTCAGGGCGTCACTCCTGCTCACCTCCTTCCTCGTCAGGCTCGAAGATCGCGGCGATCTCCTCGCGCGGTAGCTCTCGGCCTTGACGGACGCAGCGCACGGTTGTCTTTCCTGTTATTCTGATGTACCTCTTGACGATCACGTCCGTGAAGGCTGGCGTCAGCTCCATGATGTAGGAGGGCTGCCCGTATGCCTCGCAGGCGGCCAGCGTCGTGCCGGAGCCGCCGAAGGGATCATAGACGCCCGTGGCGAAGTCCGTGTTGTCGACCAGCTTCTCCAGCAGCTCGACGGGCTTCTGTGTGGGGTGCAGCTCATTCCCGGAGCGGGAGATGCTCAGGACGTTGCCGTAGCCCTTGTGACCGTCGAAGTGCGTGGCAGCCTTGGCACCGAACAGAATGAGCTCATGCTGCGAGCGCCAGCCGACGCCCATGCCCGGCGTACCCTTGTCCCATACGATCTCAGACTTGACGCCGAAGCCGGCCGCCTCGACGAGGTCGAACAGATATACCCACATACGCCAGTCGGTGAAGATGTAGGCGTAGAGGCAGGGGATGTCTGTGAGCGCGCCGCGGATCAGGTTTTGGTAGCCGCGCGTGCTGAGGATGTCGTTGGCGATCTTCGGGGCCTTGCCGTTCTTTCGCTCGGTGCCGATGCTGCCGGTCGACTTCTGCGACTCCTTGCTGCCGCCCGAGCAGTAGGGCGGGTCGGTCAGCAGGATCTCGGGCTTGTTGCCGTCGAGCAGCAGGGCGCGATCCTCCGGCCGGGTGCAGTCTCCGCAAAGGACGCGGTGCCGACCGAGGATCCAGAGGTCGCCGTACTGTGTGACCGGCGCGGCCGGGGCCGGGATCTCGGCGTCGGGGTCGCTGCTCGGCTCCTTGGTGTGCAGCGCCTCAGAGAGGGCCGTCACGATGTTGCCGTAGTCGTCCTCGGTGTAGCCGCTGAGCATGAACGGGATCTCGCCGGTGTCGATGTCGGCGAAAACCTCGGCGAGCATCTTGTTGTCGGTGGTGGCGAGCTCCGCGATGCGGTTGTCAGCCGTCAGGTCGGCCAGCTCCTCGGCCTCGCTGGCGTAGTCCTGATAGTCGACCGGGGCGTCGGTCAGGTCGTCGAGCTGCGCGGCCATGAGACGGCCGTGGCCCTTGGTGACGAGCCCGCTGCGCTTGCTGACGGTGATCGGGGCGCGCCAGCCGGTCGCCCGGATGATAGAGGCGAGGAGCTTGATCTGCTCCGGCGGGTGCTGGTTGGGGTTCTTTGGATTGGGCCGCAGATCCTTCAGCGGGACGATGGCGTCGTGCGCACAGAACACAGGGACGCTGCCGGCGTATGCCTTCGGCGTGGCCGTGGTGCTGTACTCCTCGATCTCGGGGCCGGTCTGCGGCTGCGGTTTATTCATGGCCGTCACCTCCTGTGGAGAATTGCTTCTCGATCCACTTGTGGAGGCTGGAGCCCTGCCAGTTGTTTCGGCCGTCAAGACGGTTTTTCAGCCGTTCCAGTTTCGCCTCCTCGACCTCCTCGGTAGATCGGTGGAAGATGATGCGGAGCTGGTCGAGCATGATCTGGACGTCGGCCATCTCCTCGATCACGTTGCCGATCGCTGCGGTCACTTCGCAGCCAGCCTGTGCCCGTTTGATTTTGCAGAGGGCTTTGGTCAGCTCGGCCATCTCCTCGACGGCCATGTCCATTTGTGCCGGCGCGCCGTAGGCCGTGATCGCACGATCCAGCAGGGCCCGGCGTTCCTCCGTGGTCATCACGGGCGGCCTCCCTTCGTCAGCTCTCTGACCAGTATGGCCACGAGCACGATCACGATGATGGCGAGGGTGATGGCGGTCGGGATCCAGATCGGAGCCAGTACCCACAGCCAGCTCCAGTTGATGACGCCGGTGAGCTTCAGGACGATGAAGGCGACGGCGAGAAGGCCGCAGAAGCCGATCCCGCCGGCCGTCGTGTTGTTTCTTTCGTTGCTCATGTATTACCTCCAGTATTATTTTCCGAGTCCCTTCAGCGCGCAGGCTGTGCAGGCGGTTCGGACGTCGGGCTCCAGTGCGAGGATCCGGCGGGCCGTGTCTGTCTGCCAGCACTCAGCGCCACAGACGGGGCAGGTAGTGAGCTGCCAGTCGTCCGTCGGAGGCTCCGGGACGTTATCGCGCAACGGCATGGTGAGGATCCCGCCGTCTCCGGGCTGGTGGGGCGAGAGGATGGGCTCAGGCTCGTCGGGGATCATGGTGTCGAGGAGCTCGTTGTACTTCTTGAATATGGCCTCCGACGCTGCGCTCCAGCTCTCGCCGTGCTCCGTGTCCTCCGGGGTGGCGACGTGGGCCAACTCGTGCGCCAGCAGCTCAGGGGCGGCGCTGATGGGCGCCTCGGCCGAGATGCAGACGATCGGCGTGCTGCCGTCGTCGGGAAAGATGGTCAGGCCGTAGGCGGTGCCGTTGGTCTCGTCCCGCAGGTCGGGGACGTACTGCACGACGTACTCGACGCCGGGGTAGAGCTCAGAGAAGGCCCGGGCCACGATGGCCGTCGGGTCGTTGATGAAGGGCGAGGCCATCGGGCCGATCTTCTCGTACTGCTTCAGGGCCGTGTAGGTCTCGCGCAGCATGGCCCGCACTTCGTCCTTCTTGATGCCGTTGATGGTGGGCCCGTTCAGGATCAGGTCGAGCATCCTGTCGCTCCAGTCCTGCATCAGGTGGGTCTCCGGCATACCGCAGCCGAAGGGCACGACGTCGACCTTCTCACGGGTGAGGGTTTCGTATTCTTTCACGGTGCTGCTCCTTTCAGAAAAGCCGAGCGGGCCGGAGCCCGCCCGGCGCTCCATTTACTGCATGACGACGACCTTGTCGGCGTCGATCAGATCGCCCATGTTCTTCAGGAAGTAGTCGGCGATGTTCTTCTTGGCCTCGAGCTTCCAGATGCCGCCGTCAGCCTCGAAGAAGCCGATCCCCTCGTCGGGATCCACGCGCAGCAGGAACTCACTCTCGGGCTGCTCCACCTCGAGGAAGGTGCGGAACGGCCGCAGCATGACGCGGGGCTTGATCTCGACGACCGCGTTGAGGGCGACGCCCTGACGTGCTTCGACGGTCTGCGTGACGCCGTTGTCGTTGGTGCTGACGCTGTTCTCGTTGGTCATGCGACTCAGCAGGTCGAGCAGGTAGGCCGTGCCCTCGTTGGGGATGCAGAGGCTCCGCAGCTCGATCAGAGCTACCTCGCGTCCTCTGAAGCCGGTGCGCAGGCCCGGGGCGTCAGCCTTGGCGCGGTAGAGCGTGTTGCGGGAGAAGTCGCTCAGGTAGGTGGTCATCACCTCGACGGTGTCGTTGCTCTTGACCTGCACCATGATGGTCGTGTCGACCTTCTCGAGCTCGGTGCGGATCAGCTTGCAGATGCTATCGAGTCCGCTGACGCTGATGCAGTCAGGGCGGTCGACGTGCGGCGGGATGCGGGTGAGTGATGCGTCGGCGTAGGTCTGGCCGTCAATCTCGAAGATCTTGGTCTCCTTCAGGCTGACGATTTTGTCGATCATTTTTGCGAGCATTGTGTTGTCCTCCTTGTTCTGTGTTGTGGGTGTTTATCCGTGCTGGACGAGCTTCAGGAGCTTCGGAGCCTCCTGCTGCGTGCCGTCCATGTTCATTTGGCCGGGCACCTGCGGCACCATCTCGGCGACGACGAGCTCGCCGTTGCCGTCAGAGGTGACATAGAGGGCCGTGGCGACGGGGTTGGTGGCTGCGAGCGTAGACTTGGCCGTCACTTGGACGCCGATGGTGCGGCGCTCGTCGTCCGGGGTCAGCTCGATGGTGAGGGTGATCTTGCGCTTGGCCGTGGCCTTCGTGTTGGGGTCGAGGATGTTCTGGATCACCTTGTCCATCTCATAGTCGACGCGCTCCTCGAAGGCGCCGCGGGCCATCGACATGATGCTGTCGCGCTGGTTCTGTTCGTTCATGGGGTTTCTCCTTTCTTTTCAGGTGGCCGATCCGAGCGTCATCTGCTCGGCCTCGGTCGGGTTGTCTGCGTAGGTTGCGGCCGTCTGTCCCGTGGGGCCTGAAGGCTCCGCTCTGGCCCACACGGCCTCGGTGGCGTCCGAGCGGGTGGCCTTACGGCGGCCGACCGTCGTGAGGATCCCGATCTCCTTCAGCTCTGTGAGCCGCGGGGCGACGTAGTTGCGGTTGAAGTACGGGATCCGGCCGGCTGCGACGAGCTCCTCAGTGATCTCGCTGGCCGTGAGCTCACGGTTGCCGAGGGTCTCGAGGATCAGGCGGCAGCGGGCGGCCCGCTTGGGGAGTACGGCGTCATAGCTGCGGCGCCGGGTCTCTTTGGTTGTCTGGTTCATGTGTTTCCTCCTTTCCGGCCAGCTCGACGCTGTCGACTGGCGCGTCCTTGACTTCAGGCGTCGGCGCTTCGTTGCCCCACACGTCCCATCCCGGGGCGGCTTCTCTGGCAAAAAGCTCGATGCGGGGTAGGTCTCCCATCAGCTCGACGATCCTGTCGCGTATCTCGGCCGGCTTTCTGCTGTGCTGCTGGAGCGGGGAGAGGACGACGCTGCGGACGCTGCCGCTGATGCGCTTCGGCTTGCCCTTGGTCGCCAGCAGGCAGATCTCTGAGTTGCTGCGCGTCCAGTTTCCGAGCCCCATGAAGATGCCGGTGCCGTTTCTGTTCTGCTTTACCCAGTTGAAGGCGACGGTCTTGTAGCTGAAGCCCCACGCCTCGATCACGTCGAGGGCCTCGCGGAGCATGGGGAAGGTCGCCCACATGAAAAGCACGCAATCCTCGTTAGCAATACCCCCCCCCCCGCAGCTCCGACGCCCATGCGCTTTATGTCCTCGATGGTCATGGTGTCGTAGTGCTTGGAGGCTGCTGCTCTGGTGCCGCGGTTCTGATAGCTCCACGGGGGATCGGCGTAAATGATGCTGTACTTCTTGTCAGGGAGTGGGGTCATGGGTGGCCTCCTTTCTGAGCACTTCCGACTCGATGCCGTGCAGGAACTTGATGAAGCCGGCCGTCGCCGGCACCTCGTAGCGGGAGAGCTCTGCGTGCGTCATGTACTTGCGGCCGTAGATCTCGGCCATGTCGCGCCAGACGGGCCACGGCACGCGGTAGAAGTCCGTCAGGCTCACGGAGACGAGCACGAAGGCGATGGCGCCGAGCTTGTGATGGGCCTCGAGGTCGTCCTGCTGCTCTTGAGTGAGCCGGCGCTGCTCGATGCGCTCGTCGTCGGTGTGCTTGGCCTCGAAGTAGATGCTCCGGCCGCCCTTCAGGGTGCCGCCATAGTCCGGCTGGGCCTGCTTGGTATAGCAGGCGAGGAACTGGCCCTTGCGGTTCTTGGCGCCGAGGGGCTTCATGGGCTCCGGCGTCTTTTCGATCTTGGCGAGGCCGCGGCTGAGGTAGTAGTCGCACGAGGCCGAGATGATATTCTCGAAGTAGCCGCCGGCGACTCTGGCCTGCTTGCCGCGGATCTGCGCCATCATGTGTTTTTCGGCTGCGTATGGCGTCGGGTCGTTGTAGCCCTCCGCGTTCTTTCTCGGGTCGTACTTCGTCACGGCGTTCAGCCTCCGATCTCGATGTGGACGCCCGGATCGGAGATCAGGCGGTCAGCGAGCTCGAGGATGACGCTGCCATCCAGCTCGATGCTGAGAGGGCCGTGGTCGAGGTGCTGGTTGCAGACGGCCATCGCCCTGAAGGCGGGCAGGTGCAACGTGACGCTGCCGATGTCCGGCTTGTCCTCCTCACTGTTTTCCAGCTCCTCGTCAGACTTCAGCTCGCTGATGGCCTCGAAGCCGTTGCGGACGGGGATGCCGTGCGCCTTGGCGAGCTCGATCTCCGCGGCCATACCGGCCGAAGGGTGGTCAATACCGAAGGCCCACAGCTCGGAGCAGCCGAGCACCAGCTCGCTGCCGATCTTCAGGGCCAGCTCACGCTCCTCGGGGACGTTGTCGTCCATGAACTGCGTGAGATAGATGTGCGGGGTGACGGGGATGACGCCCTTCTCCACAGCCGCGCGGCTGTACTCCTTGGCGCGCTGGATGTTGTTCTCGTAGTCCCCGCGGCACGGGGAGCAGATGTAAACCTTTTTCATATTGTTCCTCCTATCGTGAGCGCCAGCTCTGACCGGTGAGGGTGATGCCCCTGCACATTTCCATGAGCCGGTCGATGGTGGCCCGGGCCGTCATGCTGTCGTGGCTTTCTCGCGGCGTCATGCGGTCGATCAGGGCCTCGGTGTCGTAGTTGGTGGTCACTATGGTCGGCAGGTATGCCTCATAGCGGCCGTTGATGATGTTGTAGACCGTTGAGATTGCCCACTCGGTCGGCGGCTCCTTGCCGATGTCGTCGATCACGAGGAGCGGGACGGTCTTGTAGATCTTCAGGACGTCGCTCTCGCTGCCGCCGGTCGTGGAGTAGGTGCGCTTGATGCGCTCCAGCAGGTCGATCATCGTCATGCAGATGACCGGCTTGCCCTGCGCGATCAGGTGGTTGGCGATGGCAGCGGCGAGGTGGGTCTTGCCGGTGCCCGGCGGGCCCGCTATGAACAGGCCGTTGCGGCCGGGCTCCTGACGGCCGGGCTGCGGCAGCATGGCGTCGAAGCCTTCGGCGTATCGCCGGGCGGCTGCCGCTGCGCGCTTGTTGTCGTCGGTGAGCTGGAAGGTGGAGAAGGTGCGCCGCAGGAAACGGTCGCCCATGCCGGACTCGCCGACGATGCGCTTGATGCGTTCCCGCATTTTCTTCTCCTCCTCAGCCTTGGCGGCTGCGGCCTCGGCAGCTTCGCGCTCTGCCTTCTCCTTCTCGTAGGCAGCCACAGCCTCGGGACAGGTGCATCGCTCGGCTCCGTAGGGAGGCCAGAGGATGCGGCCGCCGAGCGGGATGCCCTTGTGGTAGCGCAGGGCGCCGCAGAACTCGCAGGGAACGGGCTCAGGGACTCCGGGACGGCCGGCGAGGCGCTCATCGTTGCTCCAGATCCAGTTGCCGGGGTCACTCGTCGTCGGCCGGCTTGAAGCCCTTGCCCCAGTCTCGGCCGGAGCTGTCGGGCTGCTCAGGATCTCGCTGATTTTCTGCACCTTCGTTCACCTCCTCGTTGTCCCAGTAGCCGCCGTTGAGCCATGTGCTCGGGTTCGGTATGTAGCGCCCGTTCTCCCGGCGCCACTGGTCGCTCCGCTTCTGAGCGTCGACCGCCTGCATGATCCTCTCGTGGAGCTCAGCGGTGGGCTTGATCTTGTTCCACGCCTTCAGAGCGTACTGCTTGCCGGTCTTTTTCGGGTAGGCTTTCCAGAACTCGAGAAATCTGGCCTCGACGAGCGACTTCGTGCCGCCGTCACTCCCCTCGTCAGAGGGGGAAGGGGGTGTATTACCTTCTCTTGTCTTATCTTCTCTACTCTGGTCTACTCTGCCTCCGGCTTTCTTGCGGCCGTTTGCCGGTCGTCCGGCGGTCGGCGTCGGGTCGTCCGGCGAGGCGTCGGCAGACGCCGCAGCAGCGGCCCGGCGGCTGCGGGAACGCTCTTTCTCGGCTTGCCGCTGGTCGATCAGCTTGCCGGCGTACTCGTACCAGTCGTGGATCTCGAGCGTTCCGTCCTCTTTTTCGTCGATCCAGCCCGCCCGGATCAGCGTTTTCGCCAGCTTTTCAGGGTCTCCGTCCCACTGAGCGGCCCGCGAGATCATGCGCGGCGTGATGTCGACGAGGCTGCCGGTCGGGGCGTTGTCGAGGGCCCACAGCCAGAACGAGACGAGCAGCCCCATCATGTGCGGCGGCTCGACTTCGAGCTGGTCAGCAGCGTCGAACAGTTTGCGGTGATCCTTGAGTGTCTGATGCACTTGCAGCCATGCCACGGTCGTCACCTCCTTTCTGTGGTCGTTTGTTTGTGGCCTGCTTTTGGTCGTCTGCCGGTCGTCCGGCGGTCATGTTAAAATGGAAGGTCGCCATTGTCCTCGATCTCCGTGAAGTCGCCGGAGCCCTCAGAGTAGCCCGGATCGGCGAAGTCGCTGCCAGAGCTCTGGCCGCCGTCCTTCTTGCTGTCGCAGAAGTGGACGGAGTCGACCGTGATCTCGACGGCTTTGCGGCGGTTTCCGTCCTTGTCCTCGTAGCTGCGGCTCGTGAGCTCGCCCTCGACGAGGACGAGGCGGCCCTTGCTCAGGTACTTGCAGACGAACTCGGCCTGTGCGCGCCATGCGACGCACTCGATGAAGTTGGTGATCTTCTTGCCGTCCTTGGTCTTGCGGCCGGTGTCGCTTGCGAGGGTGAAGCTGGTGATCGCCGTGCCCTGCTGCGTGTATCTGAGCTCAGGGTCGGCGGTGAGACGGCCTTGGAGGCCGGTGTGGTTATACATTAGGCGTTTCCTCCTTGCTGGTTATGCTGTGCGGCCGCATTGTCGAGGGACGTGCAGATCTCGTCGTACTCTTGGCGGGTCAGGGTGGCCGGATCCTGCTTTTTGTACTTCTCCACGATCCGGGCGTTGGTGCGCTCCTTGGTCATTCCTGCGGCCTCTGCCTTCTTGTAGAGGCGCGCGAGCTGCGCGTCGCTCAGACGGCCGGAGCCCTGCCCCTGACGGCCCTGTGTGGTCTGCTGGCGGCCTCCAGCGCCGGATCCTTTGCCCTGCGCGCCGAAGTCACTGTTGTCGGGGTCGTCCTCGCCTTGGTCGACGGTGAACTTCTCGAAAAGGTAGTATTTCAGGGCGTAGGTGTGGGCCGCGCCCTTGGCCTTGGCGGGGTCATCGTTCCAGCCGACGGCGTGGACGGTGGCCTCGATGGTCTCGTCGTCGTTGTCGAGGTTCAGCCAGCGGATCGTCAGGTCGGTCTCGTAGAGGAACATGAGCTTGTCGCCGTTGCGGGTCTTGGTCTGCATGGTGATCCAGTAGACCGGGTCGCCGTTCTCGGCGTGGCGCGTGGCCTGCTCGCTGATGACGTCGAAGTCGACGCCGAGCTCGTTCATTATGGGGGTGATCTTCTCCCACACGTCGTAGATCTTGGCGTACTTGTAGCTGACGCCGTCGCTGTGCTGCTTCTTGACGATCTCCGGGCAGGCTTTCCGCATTTCGACGAGCTTCTGCCGGAGCGTCAGACAGGCGGCTTCAGGAGGGGCCGCAGCAGCGGCCGCCTCGGTTTTCTTGGTTTCTGCCATATCGGTGCCTCCTTACACGTCGACCGTGAAGATGCCCGGGGTCTCGTAGACGGTGACGCCCTCCACGATCTCGCCGGTCTCGGTCAGAGTTGCGATGTCGCCGGTGTAGCTGAGCAGCTTCTTCAGATCGGCCCAGCGGGTTGACTCCTCGACCTTTACGAGCTCGCCGTAGCCGTTGGCCTTGAGCCACGGCACCAGCTTGGTCTCGTCGAGCTTGGTCTTGGTGGCGCCCTTCTTGAAGGTCAGGGTGCCGGAGAGGAGGCGGTACTTCTCCGTCGTCTTGGTCTCCTTGTGGGGGACGGTGGCGAAGAAGTCGGCCAGACAGCTCGTGAGGTACGATGTGCCGTTCTCCATGCGCTTGCGGGCGGCGGCGACTTTCTCGTTGATGGCCGCGATCTGCTCGTCGGCCAGAGCCTTCAGGCGGTCGTACTCGCTGCGCTCGTCGGCGATCTTGCGGATGGCCCAGTCGGCACAGCGGTCGTCGGTGATGCGGAACGGGGCGCGCTCGCCCTCTGCAACGGTGCCGAGGTCGACCTGCTCCAGCTCGTCCAGCGTGGCAGCAGGCAGCAGCTCGGCCTCCTGCGTGGTGGTGGCCTCTGCGTCTGCCTGCTCGGCAGCGAGGGCCGCGGTGGTCTTATCGCTCATTGTTGTGCTCCTTTCTTTCGGTGACGTTGAAGGTGAGCATCACGCCGCAGGTGACAGGGGTGACGCTCTCGAGCTCGAGGTCGCGGCCGCTGCGGAGGTGCAGGGTCTCGCCCGGCTTCATTTCGGTGAGGTGTTTCATCTGGTACTCCTTTCTGCAAAGAAACGGTGCCCGCCTTCCTCGATGACGAAGATCTGACTCTCGTGGAAGTCGCTGGTCACGAGGGCGGGGTTGTAGAAGTAGAGGATCGGCTCGTCCACGACGGTCTCGCCTCGGTCGAACACGGCCGCGACGGCGTCCTTGACGCGCTGTGTGGGATCCGGCCGGCTCTTGGTGTAGCTGTAAAGGACGACGGCCTCAGAGGGGTCGACGCCGCGCTTCTCGGCTGCGTTGAGGATGCACTGAGCGACGAGCATCTGGCCCTCGAAGGACTCCCCGCCGGCCTCGGCCATGACCACGCGCTCGACGACGTCGCGCTCGGCGTCTGTCAGAGTGTAGCGCACGGCGGGCTCGGTCGGCTCCACGGTCTCAGCGGCCGGGGCGGGGGTGTCCGGGATGTATGCGCCGACGGTGGTGGTCGGCGGCAGGATGTTGGTCTCCTGCTTGCTGCCGGCCGGGGTGGTGAAGATTGCCACAGAGATGCCGCCCAGCAGAAGGACGGCAGCGGCCAGCGTGGCAGCTCTCAGGGCTTTCCTCTTGGCACGGCGGCGCCGGCGTGTTATACTTGCGGTGCGGGATCCGTATGCTGGCAGGCTGCTGGATCTTCTCGCATGGGTCGCCCGGTCGCAACGGGCGGCCCTTTCTTTTGTGGTTTCCATTGGTTTCTCCTTTCACTGAGCCCGTGCGACGGTCAGATCACAGAGGGCGTGAGTGAGGTCGCTGAACTCGGTCTCTCGGACGGTGTCAGCGGTCAGCAGCACAAGGTAGTCGTTGTCGTAGTAGTCGATCTCGGGGTGCCGCTGCCGGTTTACTTCGTTTTTGTGGCGGGCGTAGGGCTCGGCACGGTTCCAGACGTCGTCAGGGATCCAGCGGTCGAGGCGATCCTCGACGCGCTCGCGCAGCTCCTCGCTCGTGATCGTGATCTCCGGGCTCATGCTGTCACCTCCTGAGTGCGCCTATCGCGTATTCGAGCGCGATGATGTCGCAGTTGTAACGCAGGTTTTCCTCGTCGATGATGTGCAGTTTTTTCCTTTCGGCGAGAAGCTCGGAGAGCTGGTCGACCACGTCGAAGCCTTCAGGGGGCGGGGCAGGTGCGGTGCTGTCCTTCTCCTTCAGTGCTCGGTCGTTTTCGATGATCTGCTCCTTGATTTCTTCGGGGGCGTCCGAGAGGTCTGTCGTCTGGTCGGGGCTTTCGGGTGCCTCAGCCTTCTGCTCTGCGGTGCGCTCGAAGCGTTTGCCGAGCTCCCAGTCGTCGCGGCGAAGGTCGAAGGTGTCACCGAGCTGAATGATGTCGGGATAGTTGCTGAGCGCGACGGTCATGGCGGGCTTGTCGATTTCGTAGGCGTAGTAGGTTACATTCGTAAAGCCCATTTTGTCGAGGCAATAGCGCCCGGTGCCGATGCCGTCATACATGGAGAGGACGACGATCTCCCGTCTCTCGGCACGTCCTTCAGGGCTCCTGTGAGGATGTGGATGATGACCTCAGCCGTCCAGCCATTCCCGAGCCCGCGGTATCTTTGCGTCGCGCTGACTGCCGATGTGTAGCCATCAGGAAGGGTCTGGAGCCGTTCGCACTCCGTCGGCGTGAGCTTTCGGATGACGTAATAGCCGTCCGGCAGCTTGATCGGGTACTTTTTGCCTTTTATCTCGATCTCTCCGTTGACCACCTCGTAGACCGGCAGATCTTCGCCGTTTTGGTTAGTGACGACAAGCCTGCTCTGATGTCCTGATGCTGTGAGGGCGTTGGCTTTGCCGTCGGTTCTTACCTCGTATGCAGAGCCATCGTCTCGACCGCGCCACGCGGCACCTTGAGCCTCTCCTGCGGGGTAGGCATAAAGCCCAGTCTCAGGGCCGCCCCCGTTGGGTCTGGCGCATAGTGCCACAGCTTTGCCGCTCGCGTCGTAGATCCTGTGAGCTTGTCCTCCAGTAACCTCTCCGTCTGCGTTTGGCATGGTGCCGACTCTTACCGGCGCGGCGTAAAGCCCCGTTTTCGCTCCGAGCCCGCCGCCCTCGCCGCACAGGGTCGTTGCTTTCCCTTCGGGGGAGTAGACTCTGTACTGCTTGGAGTCATGGCTCTGTTTCTTGGCGCTGTTCTCGATGGTGCCGATCCTGATTGGCTCAGCAACCATGCTGTCGGTCTGCACAGTCGTCAGGGCGTTGGCTTTTTCAATCCCGCTGGTCTCGAAGCGTCGGTACAGTTTTCCGTCGTCCTCGCGGCGGTTCCTGCATCCGACTCCGACCGCCGGAGCTCTGAGCTCGTACCCTTTTTCGGAGGTTGCCGTCTCGAGGATGTCCTTCAGCATGATGCCGCGATCCGCGGGCTGGTCGACGTTCCAGTTGAAGGCGTAAAAGCGTTGACGGTTCTGTGCGCTCACGAGGGCGCTGTTGATGTGCATGAGATCCACGCCGAGCTCGTGGCTGATTTGGTCTTTAATGGGCTGTGCGGCGCTCTTGTTGTTCTCATAGAGGAAAAAATCAGGCTTGAATTTTTCCTTTGCAATCAGGTAGTTTCTGAACAGCTCCCAGCCGAGCCCCTCAGCTTCGACCTCTCGCCCTTTTTTCTGTGCGACGCTCCAGTAGGTGCACGGAGAGCCGCCGATCAAAATCTTTATCATTCATTTCACTTCCTTCCTGTGCGAGCCGGGAGCGTCTGCTCGGGTCTGGTCAGGCCCTTGCTGAAGCTCTGCGGCTCATATCTGACGCCCACGATCCGGCGGCCGCTGACGCCGTACTTGGGGTTGTAGCCGAACAGGTTGACGTAGCTGCCGAGATCCTCGCGCTCGTCGTCCATCGCCTTCAGCACCTCGAACAGGGCCAGCACGTCGTCGATGGCGCGGTGGCTGTTCTGTACCTTGCCGGTGAGGTCGTAGGCGATGATCGCGTTGGCGAGCTTGTGCGGGTAGGCCCTGCGGTCTTTGTAGACCGTCAGGCTGTCCAGCCAGTCGATCCGGCCGACCTTCTGGCCGCGAAGCAGGCCACGGAGGAAACAGGCGTCAAACTGCGCATTGTGGGCGATCATCAGGGTCGGGCCGTTCTGCATGAGCTTGGCGATCTGGCTGGCCGCCTTGGCAGGCTGCACGCCCTCGGTCTGGAGCCGCTCGTCGGTGATGCCGGTCAGGCTGACGATGTTCTCCGGGAGGGTCTCGCCCTCGGGCAGCTTGATGAAGGTGTCCATCTTGCCGGCGATCCGCAGGCCGCCGATGGCCGTGCGCTCCACGCGCAGGGCGGCGAGCTCGATGATCTGGTCGTTGTCGAAGTCGAGGCCGCTGGTCTCGGTATCAAACACGACGAGGGCCTTGTAGCGGTCGAACAGGGTGGAGAGGTTACTCATGCCGGGCCTCCTTCTCGCGGGTAGCTCTCAGGGTGCCGAGCATAAACGAGAGGGCCGTGGTCAGTTGATCCTCGGTGGCGAAGGTGCCGCCGTACTGCTCGGCCAGCGCCGCGATGATCTCGCCGGCGTGCTCCGGCGTGACGTCGTCGGTGGCTTCGTCGTCCTCGATGGAGATCAGGAGATCGGAGTCCAGATAACAAGCGGGGCGCAGGCCGACGTTGCCGAGGTAGGCGCTGAGCCCGTTCAGAGTGCCATCGGTGTCGACGAGGCGGGCGAGTGACTCGTAGCCGTTAGCCTTCGTGCTGAAGGCGGTGGACAGCCACCACCAGTCGTCTGCATTTGGGATGACGTCGCGGTTGCGCCGGTACTGGTCGACCGTCAGCAGGAAGATGGTGACGGTGCAGGTGCCGTAGTCCTTCAGGCCGTCGTCGGTGGTCAGGTCGAGCTCCGTGGTCAGGAAGGCGTTGGGGCCGTTCACGTCCTCGAGCAGGTTGTCGAGGTAGGCGCCGCTGAGGTATTCCTTGCTGCTGGCGACGGCGAAGTTGTTGCAGTTGCCCTCGTCAAAGGCTCGGGTCTCGATGATGTCCTTGCTCAGGCATAGGGCGCGGCCGTCGTCGTTCTCCAGCAGGATCCAGCTCTGGCCGGCATAGTCGAAGGCCGTGCCGCGGGCGGCGTTCTTGAGTGCGATCTTTTTCATGGGGTTGCTCCTTTCGTTCTCTGCGGCCGAGCCTTCTGGCTGGCCTGAATGTTTGGCAGGGTCTCGCCGGCGCGGAGCCGGCTCTCACAGTGCGGGCAGATGTAGCCGGTGTGGGGGATCTTCTGGTAGATGCTGACGTTCCAGTCGAGCCCGCAGCCGACGCACTTGGCTGTCATGGGCCTCCACCTCCTTCCGCAGCCAGAGCCTCGAAAACGTAGCGCCGGATGCGGTTGCGGTACTTCTTCCGGGTTCTGGCTTTCTTTGCGTGGGCCGCGAGGTGCAGCCACTTCGGCGGCACTCCGATGGCCTTGGCCGATACCTTCCAGAGCTTTTTGAGGGCAGAGAGCACGGCGTTGATGACCGGCTTCAGGGCCTCGGCCAGCTTGGCGGCGATTTCCCGCAGCGCGTCGGCCAGTCTATCGAAGGCTTCGCGGGCCTGCTGCATCTTCTCGTGATCGGCGAGCGTCATGCTGCCGTCGTAGACGTAGGGGCTCAGCTCGTTGTCGCCTCCGTCGGCCAGACGCTCACAGAACTGGAGGCCGGCAGCTTCGGCAGCCTTGCGGCCCTCCTCGAGGGCGTCCCGACCTTGCGTGACTTCGCAATAGTCCGCGAGGCGGTTGCGGCCGCCTTCGTAGTGCCAGCGGATCCCGGCGGCGATCTCGTCGATGGTCATGTCCTCACCGAAGTGGCCGCAGTAGTAGCCGTTGACGATGACGGCGTCCGGGTCTGCCTTCAGGATCCCGATGGCGTCGTTGAGGTCGTTGGTCTCCCACTCGCCGTTCCAGATGTCGCTCCAGATCGTCAGGGCGTTCCACGAGCGGCCGGTGCGGTACACGATTGTCCAGCCGATGCCGTCGCGGATCTCCGGGGCGAAGTCTCGGGCGATGTCTCTCAGTGCTGCCATGCTGTTGCCTCCTCTCTGGTGATGTGCACGACGGTGACGAGGTCGTCGATCTCGTGCTTGGTGGTGTAGGTGTCCCGCTCGTCGAGCCCGATGTGCCGCAGCAGCGTCTCGGGCCCGTCCAGCAGGAAGGCGGTGACGGCCACAGCGTTCAGCCGGTAGACCGTGACCTCCACGGTGCAGCGGGCGCCGTCCTCGTCCAGTGTGGACGGGAACGAGGCCCGGCAGATGGGGCTCGCCTCGTATCTGAAGGCGGTTGCGCGGTTCTCGCCGGTGATGATGTCCTTCACAAACTCCTCGAAGGCTTTGCGAGGGATCGAGCTGCGGTACTTGTCCAGCGTGACGTCGGCGAGCTGCCGGATGGCTTTGGTGTTCATGGCTTCATCTCCTTCGCCTTTTCATAGAGCTCTTGGCGGCGTTCCTCGGTTATGAGTCCGAGCTGGCGAGCCATATCAAGGGATCCGATGAACGACCAGTACCACGCGACTCGGCCGTCCTCCTTAGAGGAGGTGGCGATCATGCGCCGGGTCTCCTCCATCATAGAGGCGAGGAGCGTCTCGACGTTCTGGTCGGCGTCGCTCCACTTTGCTCCGCAGCTCGGGCAATACTGGAAGGGCGGGATAAACTTGCCGCAGATCGGGCAGTCATCGCCCTCGTCGATTTCGTAAAGGTCGACGGCGTCGCCTTTTGGATCCTCGGAGTCGTACAAGCCATTCCCGCCGATCGTCCCCTCGGTGCAGTTGAGCAGAACGGCATACCAGCCGCTCCACTCGCCCCCGCCCTCGAGCCAGAGGAGGTCACTGACTTCCTCCAGCGTCAGGCGGCCCCGGCGCTTCAGGATCCTGACGACCGGCCTGTCGTGCAGGTCGTAGGTTCTTTCGATGCTGATGCCCTGTTTCATGTGTCTCACCTCCTTAGCTCCAGTAGTCGCGCAGCAGATCTTGGATGACGTCGCGGTAGCTGCTGGCGTGTGTGAGGCACTTATTTGAGGGCTGGAACTCCGTGCCGTGCTTCGCGCTGTTGTAGACCTCGCGGGCGTACTCGATGCGCTCCTGCTCGAGGCGCGTGCTGTACTGGTGGAGAAGGCGCACGAGCGTGGCATTTTTGGCAATCTGCCCGACGTTCTCGATGATGGCCTTCTGGATCCGCTCGATATACACGGAGGAGAAGGTTGCGAGGTCGGCCAGAAGCTCGTCCGAGATTTCAACCGGCTCGGCGGGGCGCTGGATGGCAGAGATCCGAACGTTCAATGCCGCGATTTCCTCGTCCTTCTTCTCGATGTCAGCACGGGCAGCCTCGAGGGCTTTCTCGCTCGCTGCGAGCTTGTCGACGAGGCGATTGTAGCCGAGCTCGGCCTCGATGCGCTTCGCCTCGGCACTCTCGAGGCGCTGCTTCATGCTGCACGCAAAGTCGTTTTTGATGTTCTCCTCGGCGTCCTCGAAGCATCCGGCGAAGGCTGTGGCGAGGTAGCTGTCCGGCCCGAGGGTGTCCACGATGGCCCGGATCTGGTCGAGAGCATCCCGCTCCTGCTGTTTGCTGGCCGGGACATTCTCGGCCGCGACGATGACGTCGGTGATGGTGGCGCTGCTGTGGCGGTAGATCTCGCGGAAGTCTTTGCGGGCCTGCTTCTCATTGGCGGCCGTGATGCGGTCTTTGCCGGTGCTGCCGTTCTCTCTGGTGAATGTGATCTCGTAGGTGTTCATGGTGGTCTCCTTTCGTCTTGGTCCGGCCGGAGCCGGGTGTCTTGGTGGTGTCGAGTCCCTGAAAAGCAGAAACACGACCGCCGGATCGCTTCAGAGAGCAGCGCGGAGGGGGTGCGCAGCTCGTCCATTTTCAGCGTCGGGGTCGTGTGATCGTTTTCATGTTGGGCTCTCCTTTCTTCGGCCCGGCGCTGCCGGGTGTTCTTGGCTACTGTGCGGCCGGTGCTCGTTTACCTCTGCGCTTGAAGCTCTCACGCAGCCGCCTCTCGGCGAGCTCTGCGCTGTACCCTTCGCGCTGGTTGGCGTCCAGCGCGCCGGTCGCGCCTCGCTGGAGCTCCTTGTAGATCGTGGTGTGGTGGACGCTCAGGCGGGCCGCGATGTCGACCGGCCGATCTCCGAGCAGATGCCACGCCTCGATCTTCTTCCTGTCCTCGAAGGTCAGGTAGCGGTACTTTCCCGTCAGTCTCACCTCCGTCCTATGGGGTTGTAGTAAAGAAAAAACGCACAGCCGACTCACTTGAGTCTCTGTGCGTTTAATGATAACGGACGGCTTTTGCCCGTATTTCCGTTTTTTCACCTTGCAAAAGATGTTCGGGTTTGCTATGATAAAAAATACGTATGGATACGTTCCGCTTTTTGTGGAGACAGAGGATAAGAAAGGAAGATCGTTATGATTTACACGACCGAAGTGCAGCATATGTGCCCCGTTGCGAAGGGCGCATATCACGGTCCGGCCCCGATCCCCGAAGAGGGCAAGTGGGTCCAGGCCAAGCAGATCGCCGACGAAGCCATCAAGAACGCTGACTAATTTATTTCAATCCCAGGGCGGATTGAAGCAACACAGCGCCCTCCCGCCTCGCCAAGGGGCGGGAGGGCCATAGAAATGAGGAAAACACCATGTCCAATCCTGATCTGGCAGCCCGCAAGCGGCTGACAAAGCGCACCAGCGCCTTGCAGCGGCAGGAAACCCTCATCGGCTATGCCTTCATCCTGCCCGCGCTGATTGTGTTTCTGGTCTTCGTGGCCTTCCCCTTCTTCGCCTCCATCGGTCTGTCCTTTACCAAGTGGAATTTTCTGGGCGGCTGGAAAAAGCTGAAGTGGGTCGGCCTGCAAAACTTTGCCAACCTGGCCAGGGATCGCCGCTTCGGCCAGGCCTTTGCCAACACGTTCATCTATTCCATCGCCACCGTGCCCACCTCCATCCTGCTGGCCCTGGTGCTGGCCTATATCCTCAACAACAAGGTCTATTGCAGAAAGCTGCTGCGCATGGCCTTCTTCATCCCCTACATCTCCAGCGCTGTG